>ERZ857785.3405-NODE-3405-length-11930-cov-5.151747_pt1 | contig 11930 bp, 7 predicted proteins | sample MGYA00519763_ERZ857785 | MGnify/ENA primary metagenome ERZ857785 (study PRJEB31778, sample SAMEA3449365) | human gut metagenome | biome: human gut; feature: human-associated habitat; material: faeces | place: United Kingdom | collected 2010/2012 ... | reverse complement strand
GCAGCTGGTTGGCCTTTTCGGCCCAGGGCTCGCCGTCCGCTTCGCCGGTGAGCTGCGCCTTGACCTTCAGCTCCCCGCCCGTGACCCGCAGCCACGTCAGCCGCTCGCCCCGCTCATCCTGCGAGACCTTGAACACCCGGGCACCAAAGGCTTCCAGCGCCGGGGCGGCACGGGTGTATCTGTCAAGCCCCTCCAGCAGCTCATCCACGCCCTGCAATCCGCCTGCGTTTTCCCGCTGAAGGGCCACGCCGAACCAGCAGGGAAAGACGTGCCGCCGGGCGATGGCGGGGATGATGTCCTCCGCCGTCAGGCCGCCTGCGTCCAGCATCGTCTCCATCAGGCGCTCGTCGCAGAGGGCCAGTGCCTCGTCCCGTTCGGCCTGCGGGGCACCGAAGTCCACGAAGCCCTCGCCCAGACGGCGGGAAAGCTGCCCCAGAAGGGCTTCTTTCCCCGGGCCGGGCAGATCCATCTTGTTGAGAAAGACGAAGGTGGGGATATGATACCGCCGCAGCAGACGCCAGAGGGTCTCGGTGTGGCTCTGGACGCCGTCGGTGCCGCTGACGACCAGCACCGCGTAGTCCAGCACCTGCAGCGTCCGCTCTGTCTCGGTAGAAAAATCCACATGGCCGGGGGTGTCCAGCAGAGTGATGCCGGTGCGGCCCGTCTTCAGCAGGGCCTGCTTGGAAAAGATCGTGATGCCCCGCGCTTTTTCCAGCGTGTCGGTGTCGAGGAAGGCATCCTTGTTGTCCACCCGGCCCAGCCTGCGGATGCTGCCTGCACGGTAGAGCATCGCTTCGGAGAGAGTGGTCTTGCCGGAGTCCACATGGGCGAGGATGCCCACCACCAGCTGTTTTTCGCTTTTTTCTGCCATGTCTTCCGCCCTCACACTGCGCCTGCGATGAGGCTGATGATGAGCAGCGCTGCGCCCAGGATCAAATTCGAAAGCATACTGCAATAGATGCGTTCCTCCGGCTCCAACTCCTCGAAGGAGATGATGCGCTCGTCCGCAAAGTCCACGATGGACTTGGTGGCGTGGAGCTTCTTCTTTTTGCCCATGTCCTTGAACTCCTCGCCCAGATGGTGGACGGTCACGCCGTCCAGACGGAGGTAGTTCACCCACGCCCACGCCAGCAGCACGACGCCCAGCAGCAGGGCCGGGGCCTGCCACATCGTGAATCTGCCGTCGCTGACGTAGCGGTCCCACAACAGCATCAGGACGGCCACGACCGACACCCGGGTGACGGATTTATACAGAACGGGGCGGAACATATATTTTTGATACATCGAGATCAGCTTTTTCATCCAAGGACGCTCCTTTTATAGAAGTAACATTCTTTTTTATTGTAGCATGATTTTGTGAAAAAAGATAGCCGCTTTGCGTTTTCCAACTTTCGTTGTATCCATCTTTCGTCCCGCGAAAGTATGACTTCTTTTCATTCTTTACCGTTTTTTTGCCGTCATTTTTCAGAGAAAAGCATCCGTTACTATTTTGTTTTTATTTTAGGGCTGTATGTCATTGACTTCTTTTGCCCACAATGTTAGAATACGAAAGGTGCGGCCCCGGGCGCTTTGTGCGTTTTGGCACCCGGAGCGCGCCGTTTTTTGCATTTAGGATAGGAAAAAAGGAAAACAATATCTCGGAGGAGCGTATCTCAATGAACATCGATTTTGAGTCCCGCAACATCACCCGCCGCAGCTTCCTGAAGGGCGCCGGCGTCGTGGGTGCCGCCGGCCTGCTGTCCGCCTGCGGCGGCAGCAAGTCCAACAACTCCGGCAGCACGGCTGCTTCCGGCGTGGAGGCCCCCAACTCCACCGGTGCCACTCCCCTCAAGGAGTACATCTCCTGGGAGTCTGCCAACCGTGAGATCGAGAGCTGGAACCTGCTGTACAGCCAGACCCTCAGCGACGCCAACGTCGTCACCAATCTGTGGGATGGCCTGATGAGCTTCGACTGCTACGGCAAGCTGGTGCCCGCCATCGCCACCAGCTGGGAGGCCAACGAGGACTCCACCGTCTGGACCTTCCACCTGCGCGACGACGTGGACTGGGTGGACTGCAACGGCGAGGTGAAGGAGCACATCACCGCCACCGATTTTCTGGTCGGTCTGGAGTGGGTGCTGAACGCCTCCAAGAACGAGGCCAACAACACCTCCATGCCCACCCTGTACATCGTGGGCGCTGAGGAGTACTACGAGAAGACCAAGGATATGGGCGCTGCCGCCGCCGACCTGCACTATCAGGATATGCTGGACGCAGGCGTGGGCATCGAGGCTCCCGACGACTACACTCTGGTGTTCACCTGCAAGGACCCCTGCCCCTACTTTGACACCGTGGCCTCCTACACCAGCTTCTACCCCGCCTCTCAGGCGCTGATCGACGAGCTGGGCATCGAGACCTTCCGCGGCTGCGACAACACCAATATGTGGTACTGCGGCCCCTACATCGTCGAGGAGTATATTCAGGGCAACACCAAGAGCTATATCCCCAACCCCCACTACTACGATGCTGCCAACGTCAGCCGCTTCGAGCGTATGACCGTGACCATGATCTCCGATCAGGCCATCGCATTCCAGCTCTACCAGAACCGCGAGCTGGACGAGATGGATCTGAACGAGAGCACTATCACCACCATCACCTCCGACCCCAACAACGAGTACAACAGCCAGCTCTGTGAGAAGCGCGCCCGCCCCACTGCCTACGCCATGCACTTCAACTACCAGAAGAACAACGCCGACGGCACCCCCGATGTGAACTGGAACAAGGCCATCGCCAACACCGCTTTCCGTCAGTGCTTCTACCGCGGCCTGAACCTGAAGGCATGGTTCTCCCGCTACAACAAGATCAACCCCCTGAAGTGCGAGAACGACTACTACACCATGAAGGGTCTGTGCTACAACACGCAGGGCGCTGAGTACACCACTCTGGTGGCCAAGGAGATGGGCTTCGACACTGAGAAGTACGATGGCGAGACCATGATCCGCCTGCGTGCCAACGGCGGCGACATCTCTTCCCTGAAGAAGCAGGCCATGGAGGAGCTGAGCGCCATTGGCGTCACCTTCCCCGTCAAGGCCACCTACTTCATCATCGCCAGCAGCACCTCCGCACTGGACAACGCCACCATCCTGAAGCAGTGCTTCTCCGACAGCTTCGGCGACGACTTCATCAAGCTGGACGTCCAGACCTATGTTTCCAGCCTGACCCAGGAGGTCCGCACTCCTCAGCTCCAGAGCTTTGTCATCAACGGCTGGAGCGCCGACTTCGGCGACCCCATCAACTTCCTCGGTCAGGAGACCCTCCACGACGACAATGCTTTCTACTCGCACTACTACTCCAACATCGCCCGGGTGGCTGAGGCTCCTGCCGACTACCAGAAGGACCTGATGGATGCTTTCGAGCAGTACACCGATCTGGTCAATGCCGCCAACGCCATCGTCAACGACACCGACGCCCGCTACGAGGCCTTCGCCAAGGCTGAGGCCTATCTGCTGGAGAACGTGCTGGTCAGCCCCACCTACTACGACATCGCATGGTCCCTGACCCACGCCAACGAGTACAGCAAGATCAACGCCATGTACGGCGGCTGCAACTACAAGGCTGTCAACTGGGAGACTTCCGAGGAAGCCTACACCACCGTCCAGTACGAGCAGTTTGCCAAGGCTTTCGACGCTGCTGTTCAGGGCTAAGCAGGCACAAAAGTCATTCTATTTCAGTCAGCACATGAAATCTTTTCATTTTTATGTGTTTGCTGAATCAATAAGATTCAATCCGTACCAGAGTGGTTTTTCTTGACTTCCCGCCTGTGGGATGATAGAATATTTGCAATCGATACGGGTTCTGCAATGGCGCAGAAACAGATCAATAAAATCTGTCTCTGCGCCCTTTTTGTACCCTTTTGAAGCCGGGTCCATGGCCAGAGTGCGCCGGATAGGCGAGGATTTTTGCCCACAGACAAGGCGATTTTCCGCAGCGATCCTGACGGATTGCAAGGGAGAGCAACGCAGTATGTGAGCAAAAAGACCGTTCAGACGGCGTACAATGGTTATGAAGACGGCTTCCAGACCTTGTGGGAAGGTAAAGCAGTATGGACAGGACAGGGATTTGGGAAATGCAGAGCCGTACCAGTCATTACAGGAGGGAAAGAATATGTACCACGATTTTGAGTCTCACACCATCACCCGCCGCAGCTTCCTCAAGGGTGCCGGCGCTGTTGGCGCAGCCGGTCTGCTGGCTGCCTGCGGCGGCTCTTCTTCCAGCACCGCAGCCAGTGCTTCGTCGGCTTCTTCCGGTGCAGCTGCTTCCGGCAAGGGCCTGAGCGAGCTGTTTACTTACGAGACTTCTGGCCGTGAGATCGAGAGCTGGAATATGCTCTACAGCCAGCAGGCCATTGACTTCAACGTGACGACCAACATCATCGACGGTCTTGTCAGCTTCGACAACTACGGCAAGCCGGTGCCGGCTCTGGCTAAGAGCTGGGAGCACAACGAGGACTCCACTGTCTGGACTTTCCACCTCCGTGACGATGTGGACTGGGTGGACATGAACGGCGAGGTGCAGGACCACCTGACCAGCAAAGACTTCCTCGTAGGCTTCGAGTGGGTGCTGAACGCAAAGAAGAATCAGGCCGCCAACACCTCCATGCCCTCCACCACCGTCGTGGGCGCAGCCGACTACTATGACAAGACCTATGCGATGGACGACGCAGCCGCCGCGGCCCTGACCTACGACGATATGCTGGCCGCAGGCGTCGGCATCGACGCACCGGATGATTACACCGTCGTCTACACCTGCATAAATCCCTGCCCCTACTTCGACACCGTGGCTTCCTACGTCTGCTGCTATCCGGCACCCCCGGCTCTGGTGGAAAAGCTGGGCGTCGAGGGCTTCCGCGGCGTGGACTACACCCAGCAGTGGTGCTGCGGCCCCTACCTCATCGAGGAATTCGTCTCCGACAACTCCAAGCGGTTCATCCCGAACCCTCATTATTATGCAGCTGACGAGTGCAGCCGCTTCGAGCGCGTGTCTCTGAGCATGATCACCGACCTGACCGTGGGCTATCAGCTGTACCAGAACCGCGAGCTGGACGAGCTGGAGCTGAGCGAGAGCACCCTGACCACCATCACCTCCGACACTTCCAACGCCTACAACGACCAGCTCTGTGAGAAGCGCCCCACCAAGTACGCCTACGACTTTCATTTCAACTTCTACTGCCTCAACACCGACGGCACCCCCAACGAGAACTGGAACAAGGCCGTGGCCAACCGGGCATTCCGCCGCTGCTTCCAGGAGGGCCTGAACCTCATTCCCTACTACGCACGCTTCAACAAGATCAACCCCCTCAAGTGTGAGAACAACTACTACACCATGAAGGGCGTCTGCTACAACTCCAAAGGCACCGATTATGTTGACCTTGTGGCCAAGGAGCTGGGCATCGACGGCGAGAAGTATGACGGCAAGACCATGGTCCATCTGCGCAAGTCCACCGCCGACTCCATCGCCGCTCTCAAGAAGCAGGCCATGGATGAGCTGACTGCCATCGGTGTCACCTTCCCGGTCAAGGCGCCCTTCTTCTTCGTGGCCGGCAACACCGTGGCTCAGGACAACGCCACTGTTCTGAAGCAGTGCTTCACCGACAGCTTCGGCGACGACTTCATCCAGCTGGACCTCGGCACCTATGTTTCCAGCCTTGCAAAGGAAGTCCGCATCCCCAAGCTGCACGGCTTCGTCATCAACGGCTGGGGCGCAGACTTCGGCGACCCCGTCAACTTTGTGGGGCAGGAGATCCTGCACGACTCCAACGCCTACTACGCCGTCAACTACTCCAACATCCAGCTGGTGGCGGAGGAGCCCGCCGATTACCAGAAGGAGCTGGTAGACGAGTTCGAACAGTTCACCGACCTGGTCAACGCAGCCAACGCCATCGTGGACGACACCGACGCCCGCTATGAGGCTTTCGCAAAGGCCGAGGCCTACATGATCAACAACTCGCTGGCCGTCCCCTGCTACTACGATGTCCGCTGGTGCCTGACCCACGTCAACGAGTACACCAAGATCAACGCCATGTTCGGCCCCTGCAACTTCAAGTACGTCAACTGGGAGACCAGCGAGGACGCCTACACCACCGCTCAGTACGAGGAGTTTGCCAAGGCTTTCGACGCCGCAAAATCTTAACTTTTTCTTAACTCTTTTCCGCCGGGAGTTCCTGCTTCCGGCCCGTATCCCACACTCGGGAGCTGTTCTTAATCCAAGAACAGCTCCCGTTGTTTTGTTTTTGGGCCTGTTTATCTTATTTTCGTCACTCTTCATCACAGTAAAGTAAATTTATTTCATCTCTATGCAGGGTACGGCTTTCTTTTAGAAGAAAAAGCGATTTCCATTCCATTGACAACCATTTATTTCGATGGTACAATATATGTCGTGTTAAGGATTTTACGGGAGGAGCACAGGCACAGACAGAGGGGTCTGTTTCTGCGCTCTTTTGTATTCTCTGGTAATACAGAGGGGCAGATAATCTCGTAGGAGTGGGAAATCGGCAGGGCAAGGTACCCTGCGCCATAGAGCCGAGACACGAAAGAATAATTGGGAGGAAAACACAATGAACGCAAATTTTGAGTCTCATTCCATCAGCCGCCGCAGCTTCCTCAAGGCTTCCGGCGTCGTGGGCGCTGCAAGCATCCTGGCCGCTTGCGGTGGTTCTTCCAGCAGCACTGCTGCCAGCACCTCCGGTGCTGCCTCCGGCGCAGCTGCACCTGCAGCCGACGCCATCACCGATTACGTCTCCTTCGAGACCGCTAACCGTGAGCTGGAGACTTGGAACTTCCTGTACAGCCAGTCCGCTTCCGACCTGAACGTCACCACCAACTGCTGGGACGGCCTGCTGAGCTTCGACTGCTACGGCAAGGCAGTGCCCGCCATCGCATCCAGCTGGGAGCACAACGAGGACTCCACCGTCTGGACCTTCCACCTGCGCGACAATGTCGATTGGTGCGACGTCAACGGCGAGGTCAAGTCTCACCTGACCTCCAAGGACTTCCTCGTGGGTCTTGAGTGGGTCCTGAACGCGCTCAAGAACGAGGCCTTCAACACCTCCATGCCCTCTGAGACCGTCGTGGGCGCTGCTGAGTACTACGACCTGACCAAGGACAAGGGCGACGCTGCTGCTGACATGACCTACGAGGATATGCTGGCTGCTGGTGTCGGCATCGAGGCTCCGGACGACTACACTCTGGTCTTCACCTGCAAGAGCCCCTGCCCCTACTTCGACACCGTCGCTGCTTACAACAGCTTCTACCCCGCCTCTGAGGACCTCATCAAGGAGCTGGGCATCGATGGCTTCCGTGCCTGCGATTACTCCACCATGTGGTACAATGGTCCGTACCTCATCGAGGAGTATATCCAGCAGAACACCAAGAGCTTCATCCCCAACCCCAACTACTACGCTGCAGACGACTGCACCCGTTTCGAGCATCATACCATCACCATGATCCCCGACCTGTCCATGGGCCTGCAGCTGTACGAGAACGGCGAGGTCGATAACATCGATCTGACCGAGTCCAACCTGACCACCATCACCTCCGACCCCAACAACAAGCACAACAAGTTCCTGTGCGAGAAGCGCCCCACCAAGTTCAGCTTCCAGATGCACCTGAACTTCCAGCGCAAGGATGAGAACGGCAATCTGGACGAGAACTGGAACAAGGCTGTTTCCAACCGCGCGTTCCGTCAGTGCTTCTACAAGGGCATCGACTTCACCAACTACTACGCCCGCACCAACAAGATCAACCCCCTGAAGTGCGAGAACGACTACTACACCATGCCCGGCGTCTGCTACAACACCAAGGGTGAGGAGTACACCACTCTGGTTGCCAAGGAGATGGGCTTCGACACTGAGAAGTACGATGGCGAGACCATGATCCGCCTGCGTGCCAACGGCGGCGACATCGCTGACCTGAAGAAGCAGGCCATGGAAGAGCTGAGCGCCATCGGCGTCACCTTCCCCGTCCACTGCTACCACTACATCAAGAGCGGCGACACCAATGCTCTGGATACCGCCACCGTCCTGAAGCAGTGCTTCTCCGAGAGCCTGGGCGATGACTTCGTCGTGCTGGATATCGGCACCTATGTCTCTTCCATCTATAAGGAAGTCCGTAACGTCCAGCTGCACTCCATCCTGCAGAACGGCTGGGGCGCTGACTTCGGCGACCCCATCAACTTCCTGGGTCAGGAAGTCCTGAGCGACGACAACGCCTACTACGCTCAGACCACCTCCTGGATCGCAGCCGTTGAGAAGGATCCTCAGGATTACCAGAAGGAGCTGCTGGCAGATTATCAGGAGTTCACCGATCTGGTCACTGAGGCAAAGGCCATCGTCACCGATACCGATGCACGCTATGCCGCATTCGCAAAGGCTGAGGCTTCCATGCTGAACAACGCACTGTGCATCCCCTGCCTGTACGAGGTGTTCTGGTGCCTGACCCATGTCAACGAGTACACCAAGATCAACGCCATGTACGGTCCCTGCAACTACAAGGCCGTCAACTGGGAGACCCGTCAGGGCGACGGCTACACCACCGAGGAGTACGAGGCTTTCTCCGCTGCTTTCAATGCAGCAACCAAAGCCTGATGATTATTTTATAAAGGTTTGGTTATCATGTTAAAATACACCGTCAAGCGGCTGGCTCAGTCGCTCGTCACGATCTTATTGATCGCAACCATCGTCTTTCTGCTGATGCGCTGCCTGCCTACGGACTACTACTTCACGGAAGAACAGCTCATGAAGTTTACCGAAGAGCAGAAATACGCCGCGCTGGAAGCCGCCGGTCTGACCGACCCCATCGGCACCCAGCTGCTGCACTTCTACAACGACCTGCTCCATCTGGACTTCGGCACGTCCCGCCGCATCCAGAACGGTGCCTCCGTCGTGAAGGTCATCGGCAAGAAGTTCGGCGTCTCCATGCGCCTCGGCCTGATTTCTGCCGGCATCTCGCTGGTGGTGGGCGTCCTGCTGGGCATCCTGCAGACCGCCTTCAAGGACAAGGTCTTTGACTGGATCGGCACTGCCTACACCGTTTTCGTCAACGCGGTGCCCTCTCTGGTCTCCTATTCGCTGGTGCTGGTGTTCGGCTCCAAGTATCTGGGCTTCCCCACGCTGTACTCGACCCGCAACGTCGGCCCGTCCAGCGTGCTGCCCATCGTCTGCCTGTCGCTGGCTTCCATCGCAGGCTATGCCCTGTGGACCCGCCGCTACATGGTGGATGAGCTGACCCGCGACTATATCAAGCTGGCCCGTGTCAAGGGCCTGAGCTCCCGCGAGATCATGTTCAAGCATGTTCTGCGCAACGCCATGGTCCCCATGGTGCAGTATATCCCCCAGTCCATCCTGCTGACGGTGGGCGGCTCTCTGCTGATGGAGCGGTTCTTCTCCGTCCCCGGCATGGGCCCCCTGCTGACCGACGCCATCCAGCGCTATGACCTGAATGTCGTGCAGACGCTGGTCATCCTCTACGCTGTGCTGGGCATCGTGGGTGTTTTTATGGGCGACGTGCTGATGATGCTCGTTGACCCGCGCATTACTCTGACCGGAAAGGAGGCCGCACGCTGATGGCAAAAGCATCGGATTTTGAGGGCAAGAAGCAGGACGAACTGTTCTACTTCGTCGAGTACTCTCCGGAGGAAGCCGAGCGTGTCGGCTACTCCAACTACAGCTACTGGGGTTCTGTCGTCCAGAACTTCCTCAAGCACAAGGCTGCTGTCGTCTGCCTGATCCTGTTCCTGTTCCTCGTCATCTTTTCCTTCATCGCACTGGCCATCGGCAAGTACGATTATCAGACGCTGGTGACGGATTCCTCTCTGGCCTTCCGGAAGCCCAACAGCGAATACTGGTTCGGCACCGACAACCTCGGCCGCGACTACTGGTGTCAGGTGTGGTACGCCACTCAGGTGTCCATCCGTCTGGCCCTCATCGTTGCCGTGGGCGAGAGCATCCTCGGCGTCATCATCGGCCTGATCTGGGGCTATGTCCGTAAGCTGGACCGCTTCTTCACCGAGCTGTACAACCTCATCGACAATGTGCCTTACATCATCTACATGACCCTGATCGCACTGGTCGTCGGCCAGAGCTTCACCATCATGGCCGTCTCGATGATCGCCATCGGCTGGCTGGTCATGGCCCGCCGCGTCCGCAACATGGTGTTCATGTTCCGTGACCGCGAGTACAACCTCGCGTCCCGCTGCCTTGGCACCCCGCTGTGGCGCGTTCTGACCAAGAACATCCTGCCCTATCTGGTCTCCGTCATCATCCTGCGCATGGCGCTGAGCATCCCCGCCACCATCAACCTCGAGTCCACCCTGTCCTATCTGGGCATCGGTCTGGGCATCGAGACCCCGTCGCTGGGCCTCATCCTGAGCAAGGTGCGCGGCTTCTTCCTCGATTATCCTTACCTGCTGGTCTTCCCCGCATCCATCGTGTCCATCATCTCCATTTCCTTCTATATCATGGGCAACGCTTTCTCGGATGCTGCTGACCCGCGCAACCACGTTTAACAGATGGGAGAGAAAATCACAAAAATGGATAGACAACCGATCATCTCTGCCAAAGACGTGGAGATCACCTTTAGCCTGCGCGGCAAGAAGCTGAACGCGATCCGCAAGTGCTCGCTGGACCTTTATGACGGCGAGACGCTGGCCATCGTGGGCGAGTCCGGCTCGGGCAAGTCCGTATTCACCAAGACCTTCGTGGGTATGCTGGATGTCAACGGTAAGATCACCGGCGGCTCCATCCTGTACGAGGGCCGCGACATGACCAAGTTCACCGAGAAGGACTGGCTGGGCGTGCGCGGCAAGAAGATCGCCATGGTCATGCAGGACCCGATGACCAGCCTGAACCCGCTGAAGAAAATCGGCAAGCAGATCCAGGAGAGCATCGAGCACCATCAGGGCCTGAAGGGCGCGGAGGCCAAGAAGGCCGCCATCGAGATGCTGGCCAAGGTCGGCATCCCCGACCCGGAGCGCCGCTACGAACAGTATCCTCATGAGTTCTCCGGCGGTATGCGTCAGCGCGTGGTCATCGCCATCGCTGCTGCCTGTCGTCCGCAGGTGCTCATCTGCGACGAGCCGACCACCGCTCTGGACGTGACCATTCAGGCACAGATTCTGCAGCTCATCCGCGACCTGCAGAAAGAGCTGGGCATGTCGGTCATCTACATCACCCATGACTTGGGTGTTGTGGCCAACGTGGCCGACCGCATCGCCGTCATGTACCTCGGCAAGATGGTCGAGCTGGCCGACGCCAACGAGATCTATGACCATCCCCTGCACCCGTATTCCAAGTCGCTTCTGTCCGCTGTCCCGGTCCCGGATCCGAAGATCGCCCGCGCCAACCAGCGCATCGTGCTCTCCGGCGATATCCCGAGCCCGCTGAACGCGCCGAGCGGCTGCCCCTTCCGCACCCGCTGCCCGTACGCGTGCGACAAATGCGCCGAAAGCATGCCGGATTTCCAGGAGGTCTCCGCCGGCCATTTCGTCGCCTGCCACCGCGTGGGCGAGATCAACTGATCTTCATATGCACTGCATATTGAGATAAAATTTTTGAAAGGATGTATCAAAAAATGAAAAAAATGATCGCTCTTCTGCTGGCGCTGATCATGGTTTTCTCTCTGGTGGCCTGCAGCGGCTCCGCTGACACCGCCAAGGATACGACCACGACGGACAGCACCACGACCGACACCGCCGACACCACCGGCAGCGATACCACTGCCGAGCCCGCAAGCACCGAGGGCAGCGTCATCAATGTCTGCCTGGCCTCTGAGCCCGACACCATCGACCCGGCTCTGAACTCCGCCGTCGACGGCGCTACGATGCTCGCTCACCTGTTCTCCGGCCTGGCCAAGTGGTCCCAGGATGCCGACGGCAACCTGCAGATCGTTGCCGACGCA
>ERZ857785.3394-NODE-3394-length-11970-cov-3.585397_pt1 | contig 11970 bp, 9 predicted proteins | sample MGYA00519763_ERZ857785 | MGnify/ENA primary metagenome ERZ857785 (study PRJEB31778, sample SAMEA3449365) | human gut metagenome | biome: human gut; feature: human-associated habitat; material: faeces | place: United Kingdom | collected 2010/2012 ... | reverse complement strand
AATAACACTAGCGGATTTGCGAAATACGGTGAGAAGCCAATGGTGGCTGTCTACACGGCGCACAATATGGAAACAGGCCTGGAGCAGCAGTGTATTGCATACAGTCTGGATCAGGGAAAGCATTTTGAAAAATATTATGGCAACCCGGTGATCAAAAACCCGGGCGCACCGGATTTCCGTGATCCGCGCGTCTTCTGGAATGATAAAAAGGACTGTTGGAGCCTTGTTCTGGCATCCGGCGATCACGCAGAGTTTTACGCATCCCAGGATCTGAAAAACTGGAAGAAAACAGGCGAGTTCGGTGTCGGTGTCAATAAAGTGCCGACTGTATGGGAATGCACCGATCTGATCCGTGCTAAAACAGGAAATGAATTTGACGGATTCAAATGGATTCTGATAGTCAGCATGATACATCCGGGAACCGAAGGCCGTGCCAATATACAGTATTTCGTCGGTGATTTTGATGGAGATACCTTCCAGTGCACCGAGATCACAGACGAGCCGCTGTGGATTGATTTCGGATTCGACAACTATGCCGGCGTAACGTATGGAAACTACGACCGCCCGGTTTACCTTGGATGGGGCGTTAATCCGCTCTACGCGAACTTCGTTCCGACCGGTGAGTATTCCGGCCTGATGACACTGCCAAGAGAACTTTCACTCTGCGAGACCGATGAGGGCTACCGCCTGAAAACAAAACCGTTCGGGATCGATGAGTACCGTGCGGGTGCCTTCCCGATCGGAAATCAGAAGCCGCTGCTGACCGAGAGCTTTGGACTTCTCGTGCAGGGCAATTTCGGAAGAATTGCGCTGAAAAACAGCAGAGGTGAGGAAGTAGTCATCGAGGTAACGGTGGACAGCATCACGGTGGACCGCTCTAAGAGCGGCGACCTTAGTTACTTTGATGATGTAGATCCGAAGCTCTTCAAAAAAGAGGATCTGCTGGTATCTACAACAAAACGTTACATGCGCGGAAATGTCAACATGGAGATTATTTTTGACGTTTCCTATCTGGAGATTTATGCAGATGGTGGTCTGGAGATCGCTTCCGTATGCGTTTACCCGGATGCTCCGTATCAGGTGGTTTCCACAGACGGAGATCTGGAAGTGAAAATGTACACCATTAAAAAATAGGGGATATGTTTATTTTGGGAGGTTTTACAAAAATGATGAAAAAAAGAGATTACAGACCGAAAATCCATTTTTCGCCGGAAAAAGGCTGGATGAATGATCCGAATGGCATGGTTTATGTAGATGGCGTGTACCACTTCTTTTATCAGAAGTACCCGTATGATACCAGCTGGGGACCGATGCACTGGGGCCATGCAACATCACGCGACCTGATTCACTGGGAGCATCAGCCGATCGCACTTTATCCGGATGAACTGGGATTTATCTTTTCGGGAAGTGCTGTGTATGATACGCAGAATTCTTCTGAGTATGGTACCAATGAAAACCCGCCGATCATTGCTATTTATACCAGCCATCACAAGGACGGTTTGGAACAGCAGAGTATTGCATACAGCAATGATAAGGGTCGGCATTTTGAAAAGTCATATCTGAATCCGGTCATCAAAAACCCGGGAATTTCCGATTTCCGTGACCCGAAAGCGTTCTGGAATCCGGTCAGAAGATGCTGGAGTCTTGTTCTTGCAGCGCAGGACCGTGTCTTCTTCTACGCATCCCAGGATATGAAAAACTGGGAGAAAACAGGAGAATTCGGACCGGAAGGAAATCATGTGAAGGGTGTGTGGGAATGCCCGGATCTGTTCCCGATTGAGTATAAGGGGAAAAATGTATGGGTTCTTGTTGTCAGCATGACAAAAGCCTCCGAGGACGACCACTGCAAAATGCAGTATTTCCTGGGTGATTTCGATGGAGAAAAATTTCTCTGCACCTGTCCGTCCGATGAGCCAAGATGGCTGGATGAAGGCTTCGATAACTATGCAGCCGTTACATTCCAGAATGCGAAAGATGTTCTGCTGATGGGATGGGGTATGAACTGGCAGTATGCAGCACAGACTCCGACGGAAGAGTATTGTGGTCAGGCAACTCTGGCAAGAAAACTGTCCCTGACAGAAGTAGATGGTGCTCTGACCCTTGCGGCAGCTCCGGCCGGACTGGAAAAATTCCGCCACAGCAGTTACCCGATCGAGAACCACACAACGATTCGCACAGAGACCTTCGGACTGAAAATTTCCGGAAAGGGAGATGCGAAAATCTGCCTGAAAAACTCAGTGGGACAGAAACTGAAGATTTATGTAAGCGACACCAAAATCACGGTTGACCGTACCATGGCGGGCTACAAAGAATTCAGTGAGCATTTCATGACAGAGAAATATTCCATCAGCACCGCAGCGAGAAAGAAAGACGGAGCATGGAATCTGGAGCTTGTTTTTGATGTTTCCATTCTGGAACTGTTTGCTGAGGATGGCGTAGATGCTATCTCTACAGTGGTTTATCCGGAGACACCGTACGACCGCGTAAGCTGGAAGGGCGATCTTTCCGTTGAACTTTACGAAATTGATGCATAAGGGCTGAGAGAAAGGGGAAAAGCAAAATGGGATACTTTAAAGATGTGACACCGGAATCAGCTGGAATCAGCTCCAAAGGAATTTTGAATTTTCTCGACCGAATCGAAGAGAAACAGATTGAGCTGCACAGCTTTATGGTGATCCGCCATGGACAGTGTGCGGCGAAGGGCTGGTGGAAGCCGTATGATGAAAAATTCCGTCATCCACTGTATTCGTTCAGTAAATCGTTGACAGCAACGGCGATTGGCTTTGCGGAGCAGGAGGGAATCTTATCGCTGGATGAGAAGATTGTCGATATCTTTCCGGATCTGCTGCCGGAAAATCCATCCGAAAATCTTAAAAAGATCACGCTGCATCACCTGCTGATTATGGGCTGCGGTCACGAGACGGAGATTATGGACAATTCCGAAAACTGGATTTCTACCTTTCTTCATCATCCGGTGCTCCATGAGCCGGGAACGTTTTATAAATACAATACAGCCGGAACCAACATGCTGGCTGCCGTTCTGCGGAAAAAAACGGGACAGAATGTTACAGAGTTTCTGAAATCCCGTCTGCTGGAGCCGCTTGGCATCACATCCCTTACCTGTGCATTGCTCGGAGACGGGACGGAGCTCGGTGGAGGCGGTATGAAGATGGTGACGGAGGATATGGCAAAATTCACGTATTTTCTGTCCAAACAGGGCGAGTGGGAAGGAAAACAGCTGCTTCGAAAAGACTGGTTTGAACGCGCCTGCCGCAAGCAGATTGAGACGGAGGGCGATTCGGAAGGCCACGTAAAAGACTGGGCGCAGGGCTACGGCTATCAGTGCTGGATGTGCCGTTATCCGGGCTCCTTCCGCGCAGATGGTGCGTACGGTCAGTTCGGCGTTGTGTTCCCGGATCTCGATCTGATTGTGATCCTGACAACAGCAACAGAACAGACGCAGGAGGAGTTGAGCGCACTGCAGGAGGAACTGATCCCGTATGTGAAGAAAGAGGCAGGAGAGCTGCCACCGTCCCCACTTGCCGGTGCAGTAAAAGCGCGTACCGCAGATCTGGCTCTGCCGCCGCGCAGAGGAACGAGAAATCCGTTTATAGAAGAAAAGGTAAGTAAGCATGTTTATGTATCTGTTCCGCTGATGGGGAATCAGCAGCTGCCGGATTCCGCAGAAATTCTGATCGGCGGAAGCGGCCTGTTTTCGCTGGAGACAAGTCCGATTCAGGAGATGCGATTCGCTTTTGGCTGCGATAAGATGTACTGGAAAGTACAGGAAGGCGGGAAAGAAAAGGAATTTGTCCTCTCCATGCGCCGGGATTTCGCCTATAGTGAAGCGGATGGCCATATTTATGCTGGTTCTGCTGCATGGCGTACGCTAAATACGCTCGAGATGGAGCTTCGGCGAATGGACGGTTTGAGTGGTGGCCGCATGATCGTCAGATTCCAGAAGGAAAATCTTCTGCTGGAGGCAGAGGATACGCTGATTAGTGTCGGTGGACTCGGTATTTCACCACGTCAGGCATTGACTGTATTTGGGATAAAAAAAGATTAAACAGATCGAAAGAGAGAAAAACCGGCGGAATTTTCCGTCGGTTTTTCCATAACAGTGTGAAAATCCTGTAAAAAAAGAAAAACGATATGCAAAGCCGAACGGGAGAATTGCCAAGTCTCCCTGAATATGGTAAACTTTTACCTATATTGGAAAAGAATCGACGCAAAATATCGAGATACAGGAGGCTCTATGTCAGTTTTTTCAGATTTATTATCCGAATATATCACCATGAAAGATGTCGGGGTTTACCCGCTTTCGCAGTTCTGCGGACTCGATCGTTCTTTCATGTATAAGATCATCAATGGAAAACGAAATCCGTCCGGGGAGGATGTTGTGCGGAAGATGGCACAGTTCATGCAGCTGACGCCACGGGAAAAAACAGATTTCATGGATGCATTTTACATTACCCAGATGGGTGAAGAGGTTTATTACCGGCGCAAATCGGTCGGAGAACTGATTGAAACGTTCAGCCACCGCGAGGGGAAAAAGGAATATATCTTCCATGAGGCGGAGATTGCAAAACTGGAATTGAACGGGGGGGGGTAGCGGAGAGATTCCCTTTCGGGGCACAGTGCATGTGCGGCATGCAATTTTGCAGCTGTTTTTCGGTGAAGCTGTAAAAGAAGACGGAAAAATTTCCGTTCTGGTCCAGCCGGACTTCGATTTTGCCATGGAACTTCTGCAGGTATTCGGGGAACAGAACTCGAATTTGACGATTCAACATCTGTTCTGCATGAACAACAACGAGAAGATGGTTTCGATGCGGAAAAATTACAACCTGAGTTGTCTGCAGAAAATTCTCCCGATCTGTGCCTGCGGCTGCGATTACCGTGCGCGGTACTACTACGACAATGTGACGGCACGGCTGAATGAGTTCCGCCTTTTCCCGTACCTCATCCTGACGGAGCACTGTGCGCTTGCTTTCAGCGCCGATTACCAGAATGCACTTTTGTTCCGGGAGGAGACGACGCTGCGGATGATGCGCGAGATGTTTGAAGGCTATTTCAAACAGTCGGAGCCGTTGTTTGAACGTCTTGACACGGTACAGTCCCAGCTTGGCTATACGGAAACACTGATTCGTCACTTTATCGCATCAGATTCCCCGCGGTATTTCTTCCAGAGAATGCCGTGTCTTTCCGGCCTTCTGACAGCAGAAATGCTGGAGCGCCATCTCGTAAAAGAAATGCCGGGGCGTGAGCAGATGATACGGGCGGTTGCACAGTACGCAAAGGTGATGCAGACACAGGTACTGGATAAAAAAACGACGATGTTTTTTTCAGAGGATGGCATCAAAAGTTTCCTGGAAACGGGGCGCGTGGATGAGTATCCAAAAGAATGCTATTCTCCGCTGGACTTTGACGAGCGTATCGCCCTGATCCGCCGCTTTCTGGCGCTGCGGGATCGCGCGAATCTTCGTATGATCCGGGAAACGAAAGAGAGAGCAGAGCATGCGCTGAATATTTCGGTCAATGCAAACGAGGGCTATCTTCTGTTCCAGACGCGGACAGAGCGGCTGATTTACCTCAGCATCCGGGAACCGAGCATTCTTATGGCATTCTACGATTACCTGGAATCCATGAAACCGGAAGAACTCTGCACGGAAGAGGAGATGCTGGAACGTGTCGAAGCCATTCTGCATGAATTTGTGGCTTGTCATTCCAGAGAAGGTTCGATATAATAGAAAAAAGGATATTTCCAAACCGGTCATCTCGGGTGAGTTCCGGTGTGTGTCTGCTGAAAAGAAGGCTGGACACACACCGGGCGGAAACCTGTGGATGACCGGTTTTGACTGTACGAAAAAGAAATGGGGGTTTTTACGAATGAGTGCAGAAAGTAAGACAAGAATGACGGAGGGCAGCATTTCGAAAAAGATGATTCTGTTTGCGATTCCGCTGTTTCTTGGCAATCTGTTCCAGCAGTTGTACAACACGGCCGACTCGCTGATCGTAGGAAATTTTCTGGGAAGCAATGCGCTGGCAGCGGTCAGCTCTTCGGGCAATCTGATCTTTCTGATGGTTGGTTTTATTAACGGTATCGCAATGGGCGCCGGTGTCGTGATTGCAAGGTATTACGGAGCGAAAAACCGGGAAGATCTGCAGAAAGCGATCCATACGACCGTGGCGTTCGGCCTGGCGGCCGGTGCAGCGCTGACTGTGCTTGGCATGTATCTGGCGCCGAAAATCCTTGTGCTGATGGGAACACCGTCCGATGTCCTGCCGCAGTCCGTCGAATATTTCCGTACCTATTTTGCAGGATCTCTTGGTTTTATCATGTATAACATTTTCGTCGGCATCCTGCAGTCCGTCGGCGACAGCCGCCACCCGCTGATCTATCTGATCGTGTCATCGTGTATCAATGTTGCGCTCGATCTGCTTTTTATCGGCGGCCTTGGCCTTGGGGTCGGTGCGGCAGCGCTTGCAACGGTAATTTCCCAGTTTACAAGTGCGATTCTCTGTATGATCCATCTGCTGCGGACGAAGGAAGAGTATCGTCTTCATATCCGCAAAATCCGTTTCGACGGCCGGGCGCTTGGCGAGATTATCCGCAACGGTGTGCCGTCCGGTTTCCAGAACTCGGTTATTTCGATCGCAAACGTTTTCGTGCAGACGAACATCAATGCATTCGGGAAAATGGCGATGGCAGGCTGCGGTTCATATGCAAAAATCGAGGGTTTTGCATTCCTTCCGGTTACATGCTTTACGATGGCGCTGACAACCTTTGTCAGCCAGAATCTTGGTGCGAAGCAGTACGACCGTGCGAAAAAAGGTGCGCGGTTTGGCATCCTGTGCTCCATAGTGATCGCGGAACTGATCGGTGTTCTGATCTATGTGGTGGCTCCGACGCTGATCGCGGCATTTAACGGAGATCCGGAGGTGGTACATTATGGTGTGATGCAGGCGCGGACGATTGCGCTGTTCTATTTTTTGCTGGCGTTTTCTCATTGTATCGCAGCAGTCCTTCGCGGCTCCGGTCATGCAGCAGTTCCTATGATCGTCATGCTCTGTGTCTGGTGTCTGTTCCGTGTCAGCTATATTACCGTTGCTGTGCACTACATTCCGGATATTCGTGTGATCTTCTGGGCATATCCGCTGACCTGGAGCATCAGCTCGGTGATTTTCCTGTATCTGTTTTTACGTGGAAAATGGGTATATGGATTCGAGAAAAAAAGATAAAACAGATAGTTTTATCACAGGTACTATAATTTTCAGAATTGAGGAAGAATGTTCGTATGCTAAATAAAAAAGAATTTTTAAAATACGCATCAAGATTAGCCTTTCCGATTATGATCCAGAATCTGATCGGAACACTGGTAAATATGGCAGATACAGTGATGCTTGGATATGTGAGTCAGACGGCTATGTCGGCATCCTCCCTTGCCAATCAGTTTACATTTATTCTTTTCTGTTTATATTACGGTATGGCAGCGGGAACATCGGTTTTATGTGCCCAGTACTGGGGAAAAGGTGATAAAAAGACAGTAGAAAAGATACTTGGTCTGGCGGAACGAATCTCGCTGATTGTTTCTGCTGTATTCTTTGCTGTCTCCTTTGCCATGCCGACTACTATTATGAAGATTTTTACCAACAGTCCGGAGACGATTGCTTCCGGTGGTGAATATCTGAGGGTGATTTCCTTCTCGTTTGTATTTATGGGATTCTCTCAGGTTTTTATGAGTGCCCTTCGAAGCATCGGGAAGATCATGCTGCCTTCTGTTACGTATGTAGTTTCTCTTTGCGTCAATGTAATCTGTAATGCCACTTTTATCTTTGGTTTGTTTGGACTTCCGAAGCTTGGTGTTACCGGAGTTGCTCTTGGTACGGTGATTGCCAGAATCGTAGAGGTAGTGATCTGTCTCGTTTACTCGTTACATAGTTCCGATGTCAGATTCCGAATAAAATACTTCTTTGCCAAAGCAGGTGTTCTGTTCCAGGATTTTATGAAGATCGCAACGCCGGCTGTGATTAATGATGTTGTCTGGAGCCTGGCCACTTCAGCATTTGCAGCGATCCTTGGTCATATCGGCGATGATATGGTTGCGGCAAATGCAGTTGCTGTTATGGTGGTAAATATTGGTGCCATCGCCTGTCGTGGCTTCTCCAATGCAACTACGATCATTGTCAGTCAGGAGCTGGGCAAAAACGGTGTTGATACAGCCAGAGAATACGGAAAACGCATGCTCAGGATCACAATTGTTGTCAGTCTGATCGGATGTGGTGTTATTCTGGCGATTCGACCGGTGATACTGAATTTCTATCGTGACAAACTGACAGAGACCGCCATCTATTATCTTGGTGTCTTTATCATTATGACAACCTGGCGTCTTATGGGGGAAAGCATCAATACCTGCCTGATATGCGGCTGCTTCAGAGGTGGCGGTGATACCAGATTTGGAATGATCACGGATACGATATTTATGTGGCTTGTTGCAGTTCCCCTTACCTACCTGGCAGCATATGTATTCAAGCTGCCGCCGATTTGGGTATACTTTGTAATGACCCTGGATGAGTTCGAGAAAATGCCGGTGGTATTCGTTCATTATATCAGGGGAAAATGGCTTACGAATATTACCAGAGATTTCGAGTGATCAGGGGAACATTGGAATTATCATATAAAAGGAACAGTACAATGAAAACGGGCTGAATGGCATCTTCTGCTATTCAGCCCGTTGGCTTCTTAAAGTGGCCGACAATTATTTGTACAAGAACCATGCCTCCGATAAATGTAAGAAGAAGGCCTGCCGGAATCCCTATACAGGCCAGAAGGAACGTTAAAGGGTCGTCGTCACCTTTCATTTTGTATTTGCCTCTTGGTGTCAGATAAACTTCGACATTTTTTTCTTCGCCTATGCTGACTTCCCGGTAGTAGGTACGTTTCCCTGTATATTTTATTCCATCCACTTCATACGAAAGCTTCGTCACATACTCGTCGTAATCGTCATATTCGTCGTCCGAACTCTTTATGTCATAATCGATAACACGGGCTGTGACCGTTCGAACATCCGCTGATTTCTTATATTCTATGCTGGATACAATTCTGTTCACACTCCATAAAAACAACCCTACAACTGCAAACAGGAATAAAAGACCTATTAGTACCTCACCTATAAAGTGTCCTGTTTTCCTCGATTTGTTTTCCATACACAATCCCCCTCTCAGCTTACATGATCCTGCTTTGATTTTTGTAGTACACCGTTATATATGATTATATTATCGAAAAAACAGAAAAGCTGCACTATCACTTGTGTCAGGATAATTTTTCCGCGGCATGGGTCAGTTATCTGAAGAAGGAATCGCAAAAAAGATCGCCGAACAGATCAGCGTGATCGCCTTTAAGGCGCCTCGCCTGTTTCGCATGGAAAAAGAATTCACACTGCTCCGGGAAGCCGCCCTCCGGGCATATCGGCAGGAGTATCCGAACAGGGAGCACTTCCTGAACAAATAGTAAAGAGAGGGGATCAAGTTACGTTTCCGGTAAAAAGGAAAGCGCATATGCAAGAGAGTCGTTGAGATGAGATTTCATCATCTCGACGACTTTTTCGATTTGTAATAACCGGGTGGCTGATCGGCGGGATTGGTTACCAGATAGGAAAAATCTACCGGAAATATTGCTGGGATATCATCAGTATTGTGGAAGTTATTACAAGCACAGCCATTGCAATTTATTTTGGAAAACGGATTAAAAATGTTATTCCGATAAATCTCATCACGCTGTTGCTACTGGTGCATGTGGTTTATATTGGAATCAGATGCTATGTGAAAGACTGGATGGAAGAACGAGGATATTATTAAAAAAGCAGGGAGTTTATGATATATTGAATCTGAGTTTTGCAATGCAGGTACAGATGAAGATGCTGGCATGCGGAAATCATGACAATTTTACCAGAAATCTTCAGGTTCCGCATGTTGAGGTAAATGGAAAAACACTTGGTGTTATAGGTGCAGGACACATTGGCAGGAAAGTTATCCAGATCGCACAGGCTTTGGATATGAACATACTTGTATATGCCAGGACACCGAAAGAGGATGAGAAGGGGATCTGCTATGTATCGCTTGAGGAGCTGCTTAAGAATAGTGATTATGTTTCCATGCACTGCCCATTGACGGAAAATACAAAACATATGATAAACAAAGAGTCTTTATCACTTATGAAGCCCTCAGCGTTTATCATTAATACTTCAAGAGGTGCACTTATTGATGAGGCTGCTCTTATAGAAGCATTAGAAAATGGTATGATTGCAGGAGCCGGACTTGATGTTCAGGAAACTGAACCACCTGAAGAAACAAACCCTCTTTATACTATGGATCAAGTCCTTTTGACGCCACATATGGGATGGAAAGGACTTGAGACAAGACAGCGGTTGGTTTCTATTCTGGCGGATAATATAAAGCAGTTTATGGAAGGGAATCCGATCAACGTTGTATCAGGTCTATAGTATCTGGCAGCAAAGTGATGATATAACTTCCGGGTTTGCAGAGTGAAAAAAATATAATTACAATCAATAAATCAGTGCTTTGATATCTTCTTCCAATATAGCAGGAATAACATAAACAATAGAATTACTGGAAAAAATAAGTCCGAATAGTCGTCAGAAACGCTGAGAAGAAATTATTCTCAGCGTTTTTTGAACATTACTATAATGTCAAGGAATCTTCTGCATCTACCCACATCTGTAAATTCCCATCAAGATACAGTCTCGCATATTCTAGTGGTTCATCAATGGCAAGTGTGTTTAATGCACAATCTGATCCGGGTGTGGTTCTCAAATTCTTTTCTGCTTCTGTAATATTTTCATTTGTGTAGTTAAGTTCAACTGGCTTGTCTGAATGTTTATCATTAAACTCTGTCAATTGAGTAACTGTCGATGTTCCTTGAACAACCTGCGTTGAGTGTCCAGCAATATCATCATATTTCTTAATATTACTATCTTTTGGAACAGTCAAAACAGCTGGTGTGGTAGCAATTGGATATGAGAAGAGATATTTTTGGGCACGTTCTTCTGAATAAGAGATATTGTTCCCAGCCATTTGGTATTTAGCTGAGTCAAGACCTGTGAAGACTGAAGACCATTCTGTTTTTTTGAATTTCACTTCATATTTGTCAGAGTTTTTGAAGACTGCTTTAGCCACTTCCACATCGTAACCAGTCAATTCACCGTTTTCTTCATATGAGAACGGTGCTGTTATCCCAACAGTGGCAAAGTTAATTGTTTCTTTAGCACCTGAAGATTTAGATGCTTCTTTTGGTGATTTAGATGAACATGCAGCAAGCAAAGCCACTGAAGCAATGGCTACACCCGTAATTCCAAGAATTTTTTTAAGTTTCATAATACTCTCCTTTGAGATTGATTTTTTTATTGTAACAGAATTCACTAAGCTTAACTAATACTTAAACATAATCAAAGTGATAAGAAAATACTATCACCTAAAAATATCAATTGTTTGACAAAGAAAAAAGTAGGAAACCTAGAACGATTTCCTACTTATCCTTATTAATAATGTGACAAACGCTCAATTACTTGCTGGTTACTGAGCACTTCCTGGGCAGGAAAGAAATCAGCTTTGCCGTCTTCAAAAAGAAGAACATCAGCCTTTTCGTGATGAAGATGCTTAAAGTGATGAGCAGACATGATAATGGTTTTCCCAGCTGAATGAAGCTCATGTAGAAGTTCCCTAAAAAATTCTTCATATTCTTTAGAAAGATTATTGAAGGGTTCATCAAGAATATACACATCTGGATTAGTTACCATGATACTGGCAAAAGCCACTTTCTTCTTTTCTCCACCAGACAGTTGATAGGGAACGCGATCTCTTAAATCTTCAATTTTAAGCAGGGATAGCGTGTCTTGAACGCGCTGTGACACTTCTTCGGTAAGACCTAGCTGACGTGGACCAAAAGCAATCTCA
>ERZ857785.3370-NODE-3370-length-12049-cov-3.207854_pt1 | contig 12049 bp, 8 predicted proteins | sample MGYA00519763_ERZ857785 | MGnify/ENA primary metagenome ERZ857785 (study PRJEB31778, sample SAMEA3449365) | human gut metagenome | biome: human gut; feature: human-associated habitat; material: faeces | place: United Kingdom | collected 2010/2012 ... | reverse complement strand
TCCAGCCGGATGCCGCCCGCCGCGCTCTGGACTTCGTCCGAGAGGCCAAGAGCCAGCGCCAGTGAGGCTTTGAAGCTCTCGCCGCCCGAGAGGGTCTTGACGCTGCGGCGGGTGCCGTTGTAGTGGTCGATGACGCCGAGGTCGAGGCCGGACTGGCTGCGCTGGTTCTCGGCACCTACCCGCTCCAGCTCGTACTGCCCGGCGGTCATCTGCATCAGGCGGGTGTTGGCGTGGCGCAGGATGCGGTCCAGATAGTTCATCTGGATGTAGGCTTCCAATTTGATCTTCTGTTTGCTGGTCAAGGTGCCGCCCGCCGTGGCGGCAAGGGCACTCACCCACTGCCAGCGCTGTTCCAGCTGGGTGCGGGCGGCAGCGGCTGCGCGGTATTTTTCTGCCGCAGCGCAGTTGGGCAGCAGCTGTGCTGCCAGCTGCTGTTCCTGCTCACGCAGAGTGCTCCGGGCAGCGGTGAGCCGGGTCTGCCGGGCCTGTAACTCTTCCAGCGGCTGGGCAGGCCCGGCGGTTTCGGCAGTGGCTTGCTGGGTCTGCAGGGCATCCACAGCGGCTTTGGCAGCGGCATAGGCCTGCTCTGCCTGCTTGAGGGAATGCTGAGCCTGCTCCATACCGGTGCGCAAGGCGGTGCGGCTGGCTTCCAATGCATCCAGCGCGGCCTGTGCCTCGGCCCGCTGCGGGTAGGGCAGGGCTGCACGAGCGGCAGCGGCCTGCTGTTCCAGTGCATCGGCGCTGGCATTCTGCGCGGCGACGGTGCTGTCAGCTTCAGCGGCGGCCTGTTCCAGTGCCGGGCGCTGGCGGCTTTTTGCCTGACGGTCGGTCTCCAATGCGGTGCGGCGGGCGCAGTCTGCTTCGGCCTGCCGAAACGCGGCGACACACTCGGCCTGTGCTGCGTGCAGGGCACAGGCTTCTTCCGTCAGGACAGCGTTCATCCCCTTGAAGGTCAGCTGTACCGTCCCATCCGGGGAAGTGAAGCGCTCTGGCAATAGGCTCTCAGCATCCCGGCGCAGGGAGCGGCGGGCTTCGTCGGCGGCGGCAAGGGCGCTCTGTGCGGCAGTGCTGGCAGTCTGAGCCAGTGCATCGGCCTTTTCGGCTTCCTGCTTGGCGGCATCCACCTGCGCCTGCATGGGGGCTGTGTGGGGCAGTTGGGCCTTTGCCGGGTGGTGGACGCTGCCGCACACGGGGCAGGGCGCACCCTCGGCCAGCGCCTGCGCCAGCAGTCCGGCCTGTGCGTCCAGAAAGGCTTTGTCCAGCGCATCCCGCCGGGCATGGGCCTGCTCCTTGGCTTCGGCGGCAGTGCGGTAGGCATCCTGCGCACGGTGGGCCTTTTGTGCCTGCTGCTGGCAGGCAGCAAGCCGCTGGTTCAGGGTGGTAAGGGCGGTGCTGCGCTGGGCCAGCTCCTTTTCCCGGTTCTGCAAGGCCAGCAGCCGGGTGGGAGCATCTTCCAGCGCGGTCAGCTCCTTTTCAGCAGCGGCCAGCGCTGTGTCCAGTGCGGCCAGCTGGGTGCGTTTCGCTTTGGCCTTGGCAGCGGCCAGCTGGGCAGCATCCCGCGCGGCCTGCTGCTGATGGCACAGGGCATCCAGCTCATCGTAGGCGGCAAGGGCCGTCTGTGCCTGCGTCACTTGTCCGGCAAGAACATCCAGCTGGGCGGCATCGCCTGCGTGGCGGGCGCTCTCGGCACGGGCAGCTTCCAGCACAGGCAGGGCAGCGGTAAGTTCTGCCTGCTTTGCGGCCAGCTGTGCGGCCAGCTGCCGGGCCTGCTGGGCGGCACCCAGCTGCCGTTGTACTTCGTCCAGCTTGGCTTCGGTGTCCTTGAGGGCAGCAGCAACGGTCTCCTGCGCGGCCTGCTGGCGGGCCAGCAGACCTTCCAGCAGGGCAAGGGCCGTCTCCGGCTCGGTCTGGGCGTTCAGTGCGGCAAGGGCATCGGCATCCGGGTCGTCGGGAGAAAACCGGATGCCGGAGAGCAGACTGTCCAGCTTTGCATTCTGGGTGGTGCGCTGCTGGCTGAGGGCGGCGCTTTCGGCCTGCAGGCGCTCCTGCAGCCGGGCATAGCGCTGGGTGCGGAACAGCTTGCGGAAAATGCGGCTGCGCTCCTCGGTGGAAGCGTTGAGCAGCTTTGTGAACTGACCCTGCGCGATCATGGCGATCTGGCAGAACTGGCTGTAGTCCAGCCCGATGATCTCCTGCACGGCGGCAGTCACATCCTTGGCTTTGGTCACCGGCGGACGGCCATCGGAATAGGTGAGGGTGGCATCCGCTTTCTCGGTGGTCATGCCCTCGCCGCGGTTTTTGGGGCGCTGGTACTCCGGGTTGCGGCGCACGGTATAGCGCTGGCCGTTCACCTCAAATTCCAGCTCCACAAAGGTGGGTGTTTTAGGGCCGGCATACTTGCAGCGCAGCATGGTGCCCTCGCGTACGCCGCCGCTGGAATGATCGTACAGCGCATATGTAATGGCATCGAACAGGGTGGTCTTGCCTGCGCCGGTATCGCCGGTGACAAGGTATAAGCCGCCCCTGCCCAGCTTTGCCAGTTCCAGAACCGTCTCGGCGGCATAGGGGCCAAAGGCCGAAAGAGTGAGCTTCAGCGGTCTCATGCGTCCTCGCCCTCCTTCCAGATCTCCTCAATGAGCTGCTGGCAGAATGCCGCCTGCTCCGCCGTCAGCGGCTGATTGTTCTGCAGCTGGTAGAACGCCGAGAAGTGCTCCAGCGGGGTGATGCTCTCGGCGCGTTCCGGTGCGGTGATCTCCTGATCTTCCCGGGTGCGGAGGTTATCGTAGTCCAGCCGCATCAGGTTGGGGTAGATCACCCGCAGGCGGGCCAGCGCGTCCGGCACGTCCTGCTCATCGGTCAGGGTAATGTGCAGGTAGTCGTCCACCGCAGTGCCGTCGTAATTGCGGCGGTCGGTCAGCTCCATGTAGCTGCCGCGCACTTCCCGCAGGTCGTGCTTCGGGGTAAGCGGCGCGGTGGTGATGGAAACTTCGCCCTTGAGACCGAACTCCACAAAGGTGGCGCTCTTGTGCTGGCCTGCTTCCGAAAAGGAGTATTTCAGCGGGGTGCCGCAATAGCGCACGGCATCGCGGCCCACCTTCTGGGGGCTGTGCAGGTGGCCCAGTGCCACGTAGTCAAAGGCATCGAACAGGTTGGCATCCACGCTGTCCACACCGCCCACCGAGACTTCCTCGCTCTCACAGCAGGCGGCACCGGCTGCGAACTGGTGGGCCACCAGCACGCTGCGGTGGGCCGGGTCCGGCGGGCAGTGGCGCAGCACGCAGGCAAGGGCATCGTTGTAGCTCTCCACAGGCTCGTCCGGCCAGACATGCCGCACCATGGCGGGCTTGAGGAAGGGCAGAAGGTACACATCCAGCGTGCCGTATTCGTCGGTGAGGGGGATGGGCACCGGCGCACCGGAGAACACCGGGCTGACGTACACCCGGCTGCTTTGCAGCAGAGCAGAGCCGAAGGCGATGCGGTCGGCGGAGTCGTGGTTGCCGCTGATGGCGAACACCGGCAGCTGCCGCTCAGCCAGCTGGGTCAAAAACCAGTCCAGCAGGCGCACGGCTTCGGCAGGGGGAACGGGTTTATCGTAGAGGTCGCCCGCCAGCAGCACACCGTCCACGGGTGTGCTGTCCAGCAGGGAAAGGATCTGTTCCAGAATGTACCGCTGGTCGTCCAGCATGGAGAACTCGCACACCCGCTTGCCCAGATGCAGGTCGGAAAGATGCAGAAAACGCAAACGGAAACACCGCCTTTTCAGAGTTTTCTTTATTATACAGCAGGGCGGGGGTGGGGGCAAGGAAAACTCCCCCAGTCATCGCTGCGCGATGCCAGCCCCCTCGGGGATGGGGCCTTTGGCAGTGCGGAAAAGCTTCCGGTTTTGCCAGAGGCTCCCTCTTTGAGGGAGCTGGCACGGCGCAAGCCGTGACTGAAGGAGTTCGCTTCCCTTAAATCAGAACATCTTCTCCCACGTTTCTTCGCCGACCGCGCCGTCGGCGGTAAGGCCGTTGCGGCGCTGGAACCGCTGCACAGCCGCTGCCGTTGCCGCGCCGAACCTGCCGTCGGCGGTCAGCCGTTCACCCAGCGAATTGAGCTTCTGCTGCACCAGACGCACCGTGCCGCCGGAAGAGCCGCTGCGCAGGGCAATGCCGGGGTAGGGCACATGCAGGCCGTGCTTGGCCGTGTAGCGGGTGTAGAGCACGTTCCATGTGTTCGCGCCCACCTTGCCGTCCACATTCATCTTGTTTTTGAGTTGGAACTCCTTCACGGCGTTCTCGGTGGAAATGCCGAATTTTCCATCGGCCTTCAGCTCGCCGTACCATGTGCAGGCATCGCGTACACCGTTGAGCCAGGTCTGCACAAGAGCTACGTCCGGCCCGGAGGAGCCGCGCTGGAGCAGGGAATAATAAGCAGGAATCGCCATAATGATCACACGCTCCTTTCGCCACATGCTATGCGGCGAAAGCGCCGGGCGTTACCCCACAAGCACCACATCCTCCCGGCGGGCGGTGCGCTGCTGCACCCATTCCACCAGCCGGAGCCGGAGGATGTACTCCCCGCACACAAGGTCGTTTTCGGCGGGCCGGGCATAGCTGCCGCAGGCAGAGCGGCACAGGCCCGGGTAGAGCACGCACCACCAGTTGCGGCCTTTTCCGGCACCGAGATCGATGCGCAAAGCGTCGTACCGCCCGGCGGGAAGAGTGCCCGAAGCGTAGCGCCGGGTGTCGAAGTACATGTTCACCAGCTGCACCCGCACCGGAGTGCGGATGTTCAGCTGTGCCAGCGCGTGCCGAGCCGTGAGCTGCAGCTCAAATAGATGCTGCGCCGCCCAGGCGATCGCTTCCGGTTTGCTCTGTGCCGGGCAGGCGGTGTCCAGATAGGCAAGCACGGCATCCCGCACATGGAGCTTTGCGCTCTGGCTGGCAATGGAATCGCTCTCAGCCCGGATGTGCAGGCGCAGGGTGTCGGCGCACACCAGCGCCCCGGTGTCCAGCTGGGTGCGGCCCCATGCAAATGCCTGCCATGCGCCACACAGGGCAAGGGCGAGAAACAGGCCAAGGCAGAGCAGAGCCATCTGAGAACGTGTAAGCATTCTGGATAACATAAAAACAGACCCTTCTTCTGGAAATGTTATCCAGAGGATGGGCCTGTTGAAAAGAATTTATTCAGGAAAGAACGAACCCTCTCAGGCATTGCTGCGCAATGCCAGCTCCCCCGAGGGGGGAGCTTTTGTGCATATACCGGGAAAGTGCAGCTTCAAAGGCGAGATTGAATCGTCTGATGGATTTTTTCACAGACTGCTTCAAACTGAAGATCCACTTCATAATTAGAAAAACGAAGAACATCCAAGCCGTACTGCGAAAAGATGCTGCTCCGTTCACGGTCATACAGAAGCCCTTGTTCGGTGGTGTGTTGTGCTCCATCCAATTCGATGACCAGTTGTGCGCGAGAACAGTAAAAATCAGCAATAAAAGATTCAATGATGCGCTGCTTATAAATTTTTACCGGGTAGCGGCGCAAAAACTGATACCATAGCTTTCTTTCCTGCGGCGTCATTTCGCGGCGCAGCTCGCGTGCACGAGGCAGCATATCGCCATTTTTGGGAACGATGTTCGGTTTCATAGGAAACACCTGCTTTCGGTTTGAAAAAAGCTCCCCCTTTCGGGGGAGCTGGCATCGAGCGTATGCGAGATGACTGAGAGGGTCCTTTAGTTCTTCAGCGACTGCATGGGGGCAGGCAGGCGGCCGCCGCGGTTGATGAACACGGACGGGTCGTGCTGGTTCACGGCCATGATGGGGCCATAGCCCAGCAGACCGCCAAAGTCCAGCACCTCGCCAGCCTTGCGGCCAATGGCGGGAATGACGCGCACGGCGGTGGTCTTGCTGTTCACCATGCCGATGGCGGCTTCGTCAGCGATCAGGGCGCTGATGACGGCCGGGGTGGTGTCGCCCGGGATGATGACCATATCGATGCCCACCGAGCAGACGGCGGTCATGGCTTCCAGCTTTTCCAGTGTAAGTGTACCAGCCTCTGCGGCATCGATCATGCCGGCGTCTTCGGATACCGGAATGAATGCTCCCGAAAGTCCGCCTACGCTGGAGGATGCCATAACGCCTCCTTTTTTCACTGCATCGTTGAGCATGGCCAGAGCCGCTGTGGTACCATGAGTCCCACACTGCTCAAGTCCGATCTCTTCCAGAATGTGAGCTACCGAATCGCCTACTGCCGGAGTCGGAGCCAGGGACAGATCGATGATCCCGAACGGAACTCCCAGTTTTGCAGAGGCTTCGCTGCCGACCAGCTGTCCCATACGGGTGATCTTGAATGCTGTTTTCTTGATGAGATCCGCCACTTCGGAAAGAGGTGCGTCTTTCGGAAGCTTCGAAAGAGCTGCCCGCACAACGCCAGGACCGGATACGCCTACGTTGATGACACAGTCAGGTTCTCCTACGCCATGAAACGCGCCTGCCATAAACGGATTATCTTCCGGCGCATTGCAGAAGACTACCAGCTTGGCAGCGCCGATGCACTGCCGGTCGCTTGTCAGCTGAGATGCTTCCTTGACCACGTTGCCCATCATTTTGACAGCGTCCATGTTGATGCCGGCCTTGGTCGTGGCGACGTTGACGCTGGAGCAGACGCGGCTCGTGGTGGCGAGCGCCTGGGGGATGGACTGGATGACGCGGCGGTCGGCGTCGCCGATGCCCTTCTGGACGAGTGCGGAGAAGCCGCCCAGGTAATCGATACCGAGCGTCTCTGCCGCGCGGTCGAGGGCATGCGCGATGGGGGTGAGGTCCTCATCCTTGCAGCATGCGGCGATCTGCGCCACCGGGGTGACGGAAACGCGCTTGTTGACGATGGGGATACCGTACTCGCGCTCGAGGTTCTCGGCGGTCTCGACCAGATGCTCAGCCGTGTGCGTCACGTGGTCGTAGATCTTCGTGCACATGCGGTCGAGGTTCTCGTCACCGCAACCCATGAGCGAAACACCCATGGTGATGGTCCTGATGTCGAGGTTCTGTTCCTCAACCATGCCGCGGGTTTCCGCGATTTCTGCGGGCGTGATCGCCATCCTTGCGCTCCTATCTGCCAAAACGAGCATAATCTTATCTATTCTAACGTGCCGCACGTGCCAAGTGGCGCATGCGGCACGTTTTGGTGCTCGGTTGTTTCCGTTGTGTTACTGCCCAAAGACCTCTTCGGCGATGCGCGCGCTCTCGGCGGCGTCCTTGGCGTAGTAGTCCGCGCCGATCTGCTTGGCGTATTCGGGGGTGAGTACGGCGCCGCCCACGATGATCTTGACGCCCGGCACCTCGGAATGAAGCAGCTTGATGGTCTCCTCCATGGCGACGACCGTGGTAGTCATAAGCGCCGAGAGGCCGACGAGTTTGATATCGCGCTCCTTGACGGTCTTGAGTACCTCCTGCGGATCGACGTCGCGGCCCAGGTCAAAGACGGTGTAGCCGTAGTTGTCGAGCAGCATTTTGACGATGTTCTTGCCAATATCGTGGATGTCGCCCTTGACGGTGGCCACGCAGATCTTGCCCTTGTCGGCAATCTCGCCGGCGGGCATCAGGCGCTTGATGGTGTCAAAACCAACACGTGCTGCCTCGGCCGAGGCCATAAGCTGCGGCAAGAAGAACTTGCCCTGGTCAAAGAGGACGCCAACCTCATCGAGGGCGGGGATAAAGTGATTGTTGATGAGGTCCATGGCGTCGTGATCTGCCAGCAGACGCTCGGTCTCGGCAGCGATCTCGCCTTTGCGGCCCGAGACGACCATGCGACGAATCGGGTCGTCGTTGCCGTCGGTGCCGGCGGTGCCAGCAGCGGGCACAGCGTCGGTCGATACTGCCTGAGCAGCTGCCGGGTTGGCGGCGATCTTGTACGGATCGGTCCAGCCGGCATAGCGCTCGATGTATCCGGTCGAGCCCTCGTCCTCAACGCTCAACACGCGATAGCTGTAGACGGTATCCATAAAGCGCTTGGAACCCGGGTTCATGATGGGGGCGTCTAGGCCCGCGCCGAAGGCGGCAGCCAAAAAGACCGAGCCCAGCAGCGGGCGGGCAGGCAGGCCAAAGCTGATGTTCGACACGCCGAGCGCACATTTGACGCCCAGGCGCTCCTTGCACAGGGACATGGCGCGCAGGATCTGCTCGGCCTGGCGCTGGTTGGTCGAGGCGGTCATGACCAGGCAGTCGATGAGGACGCGGTCCGGGCCGATGCCGTAACGGGCAGCCTCGGCCACGATGTGCTCGGCGATGGCGAAGCGAGCCTCGGCGGTATCGGGGATGCCGCCTTCGTCGAGCGTAAGGCCGACAACGTTGGTGCCGTAGTGGGCGACCAGCGGAAAGATCTCATCCATGATCTGCTGCTTGCCATTGACCGAGTTGATGATGGGCTTGCCGGCGTAGCGGCGCACGGCGGCCTCGACAGCGGCGGGATCGGTGGAGTCGATCTGCAGCGGCAACAGCGTGGAGCCCTGGAGCTGTTCGGTCGCCTGTTGGATGATCTTGACCTCGTCGATCTCGGGCAGGCCGACGTTGACGTCCAGGATATCGGCGCCCTGTTCCTGCTGGCTGATGCCCTGGCTCACGACGTAGTCCAGATCGCCGTCGCGCAGGGCCTGCTGCAGGCGCTTTTTGCCGGTGGGGTTGATGCGCTCGCCGATGACAGCGATCTTGTGGCCATCGCAGGGGAGGTCCACCACGGTCTGGGCGCTTGTGACCGACATGCTGGGCTTGCGGTGGCGCGGACTGGGCGTGTGGTTATCGATAAGCGTGCGCAGCGCTGCCATGTGCGCCGGCGTGGTGCCGCAGCAGCCGCCCACGACGCTCACGCCGTCCTCGATCATGCCGGCGACGGCCTTGGCGTATTCGGGGGCTTGGATATCAAAGACGGTGTTGCCGTCGTCGTCCACATGGGGGAGTCCCGCATTGGCCTGCACCATAACGGGCTTGTCGGTAACGGTGAGCATACGTGCGGCGAGTCCTCGGAGCTCGGCCGGTCCTTGGCTGCAGTTGATGCCCAAAACGTCGGCACCGATGGCGTCGAGCGTGATGGCGGCGACCTCGGGACTCGTGCCCAGGAAGGTACGGCCGTCTTCCTCAAAGGTCATGGTGGCAAAGACGGGCAGGTCGGAGTTCTCGCGGCAGGCGAGGACCGCCGCCTTGATCTCGGCCAGGTCGGTCATGGTCTCGATAATAAAGAGGTCCACGCCCGCGGCGACGCCGGCGCGCACTTCCTCGGCAAAGAGGTCATAGGCCTCGTCGAAGCTGAGGGTGCCTAAGGGGCGAAGCAGTGCGCCGATGGGGCCGATGTCACCGGCGACGTAGCGGGCACCAGCCGCGCGGGCGCAGGCGACAGCGGCGGCAAAGACATCTGCCACGGTGGCGGCGCCGTCGAGCTTGTGGGCATTGGCGCCAAAGGTGTTGGCGGTGATCACGTCGCAGCCGGCTTCGACGTACTGGCGCTGAATGTCGGTAATGACCTGGGGCTCCTCAAAGTTGAGCAGCTCGGGCAGGGCGCCCGCCTTCATGCCAGCGGCCTGCAACATGGTGCCCATGCCGCCGTCGAACAGCAGGTGCCCCGTGCCCTCTATGGCCGCACGCAGGCGATCGTCCTTAATGCGCAGATCGTCGATCGTGCGCGTCTTGTACGTGGCACCGTTGCGACGTGCGGCATCAACGGGTGCCGCCAATGCAGTGCCGTCAGAATCATGAGTGATAAGCGGAGTAAACATCGGGGGCTCCTAATGGCTGGAATAGCAGGTGGTGTGGGCGGCACGGAAGCGGCAGTTCTCGCGCATGCGGCAGATATTGCAGGTGGGGCGGCTTTGGGCGTCGTGGACCTCGCCGTCAAACAGGCCGATCACCGCGGTCACGCTTTTGGTGGGCATGAGCAGGCTGGTGGGTGTGACGGTCAGGCCGATAAGCCGCGTGGCGTTGAGCGCATTGACGATCGAGCGCTGGGCCGAGAGCGGGCAGTCGCCGTAGCCGGGACTAAAGCGCCAGTTGCCGGCGAGCCCATGAACGGCGGCGTCCGTCTTGACCTGCTGGTCCATTTGCTCAACGGCGGCTTCCACGTAAGCGGAGCACGCGGCGTCGAGCACGGCGCCCTCCAGGGGATGTTGGGCTCCCGTGGTGCGCAGGCGACGCTCGGCGTCCATGCCGAGGGTGCATGCCATGAGCGCGGCAAAGCGGGCATCTTTGAGATGTCGATAGATATCGCGACCCCGCAGCTCAACATTGGTGCCGACCAGGCGAATGCAAGGTTCTCCCTGCTCGTCCACGCCCGTGGCATCGATGGCAAATACGCGGCGCACGCCACGGGGCTCAATGTCCAGTTCCAGACGTTCAACGACAAGCTCAATACGTCGTGACAGTTCGGGCTCAATCTGCTGGCCGCCGTAGCCCAGATACCGCAGCATCTCGGCACGGTCGACACGGGGATGGTGCGCAGCATCGACACGGTAAAGCGCCGGCGACGCAAGGTCGGCCGGCACTTCGACAGCGGTTGTATCGATGTGCGGTTTTTCCATTACCCCAGGCGCTCCATAATGGTCGCGGCGATCGCAGGACGGTTCATAGTGTACAGGTGCAAGCCGTCGGCGCCGTGCTCCTTGAGGTCGCAAAGCTGGCGGGCTGCATAATCTACACCAGCTGCCTGCAGGCTCTCGGGGTCATTCTCGTACTTGGCGAGAATCTTGATGACGGGGGAGGGCAGCGACGCGCCGCACATAAAGACCATGCGGCTGATCTGTGACTTGCCCATAAACGGCATGATGCCCGCGGTAATGGGCACGGTGATGCCGGCCTTGTCGGCAAGCTCGCGAAAACGGTAGAAGCACTCGTTATCAAAGAAGAGCTGCGTCACAAAGAAGCTCGCGCCAGCGTCCTGTTTTTGCTTGAGGTGTTCGACCGAGAGGTTGAGATCCTCACAGGCAATGTGGCCCTCGGGGTAGGCTGCGGCGCCCACGCAAAAGCCGGCGTCGACGAGCTCGGGGATGAGGTCGCGGGCGTAGGCGTAGTCCGAGGCGGGCTTGTCGTCCTCGGTCGCGCCGGCAGGGAGATCGCCACGCAGGGCCAGGATGTTTTCCACGCCGGCGGTGCGATACTCGTCGATCTTGGCGGCGATATCGGCGTGCGACCGGCCCACGCAGGTAAGGTGTGCCACCGAGGGCGTGTCGAATTCGCTCGTAATCATATGCGCGATGGGGGCGGTGGCGGCACCGTTGCCCGAGCCGCCGGCCGAGCAGGTGACCGAGACAAAGCTCGGCGAAAGCTTGCACAGATTGCCTGCTACTTCGCGAGCCGTGTCGAGGGTCAGCTCGCCCTTGGGCGGGAACATCTCAAACGAAATGGGCGCGGTGCCCTGGGATGCTGCCTGCTTAAAAACCTCGTCGACGCGCATATCGTGCTCCTCTAGATACGTAATAGTGTGATGTGTTGTAAGGATTCTACAGCACCACTGTGCCACGGTGGAGTTTCACTCGCTATTTGAGGATACCAATCAAAGATGCCTTGCTATCGGCTTTCTCTATAACAGAGTGGCTAATCTAGGCACGGACTATAAAGACTGGTATCTGATGCAAAATACCAGTTAATAGAGCTCCATCCCAAATTGACTACCCTTAAACCATGGAGAGAGGTCTGCAATTTATGCAGTTGATTGGCTGTTGAGGGTGGCAACGCCGCCTCGATAGGGTAACCTCATTGATTGGTTTCGCGACAGCAACATAACGGTAATGTCGCGGAAACACGGCGAGTCTAAGCTATGACTCGTTCGTTAGTAATCAACACCGCTTCTCACGCGGTGCCGATACGAAGGGAGTTCCGTATGGCCGAACTTACTGACCGCTTCGGGACCATGGTGTTCTCTGAGGAAGTCATGAAGGACTACCTCCCCAAGGACATTTGGAAGCGCCTTGCTGCAACCCTCGAGGGCGGTGAGCCGCTCGACCTGGATGTGGCCAACGCCGTTGCCCATGCCATGAAGGTCTGGGCCATCTCCAAGGGCGCGACGCACTACGCGCACTGGTTCCAGCCG
>ERZ857785.3366-NODE-3366-length-12068-cov-2.745942_pt1 | contig 12068 bp, 10 predicted proteins | sample MGYA00519763_ERZ857785 | MGnify/ENA primary metagenome ERZ857785 (study PRJEB31778, sample SAMEA3449365) | human gut metagenome | biome: human gut; feature: human-associated habitat; material: faeces | place: United Kingdom | collected 2010/2012 ... | reverse complement strand
TACGCGCGCGCCAGACTGAAGTCATTAACGCAAAGAGAGGGAGGGCCCGAAGGTCCTCCCTCTCTTGAGGCCCGCTGCCCGCTGAAGCGGGTGCGAGCGATATCCCGCGAAGCCGCGCCCCGGGCTGGGCGATCAGCCTGAGGCGGCGCTCCGGTGCGGAGCAGATGCTAGCCCAAGCGGTACTCGATGCCCATCGTCGGGCCGGGGTTGACCCACTTCTTGACGATGGTGCCCTCGCAGGCGATGCGGCAGGTGCCGCACTCCAGGCAGCCGGCGTAGTCGAAGGACTTCGCGCCGTCCCCGTCGATCTTGTACAGGGCCGCGGGGCAGACGCGAACCAGCTTGAGGAACTCCTCGTCGTAGGCCTCGGAGCCGTCGTCCTCGGCCAGCTCGATGTGCGGGGTCTCCTCGTCGACCTCGTACTTGTTGACGGACAGCGCCTCGTCGACGTTGACCGTGATCTCGCAAACCTTGCTCACAGCGCCTTCACCGCCTTCATGACCTCGCGGCCGAGCTTGAGCGCGCCGCGCTTCTTGATGATGGGCCTCATACGCTTCATCAGCGGCTGCTGCGGGGCGCCGTCGACGCTGAACATCGCGTTGAAGACCTCCTTGACCATCACCGGGTAGTCGGTGAACATGCTCCCCCACTCCTCCATGACGTGCGGCCACTTGGAGAAGGTGCGCAGGTCCTGGATCACGAACGAGCCCTCCATGGCGCTCTTGTAGGAGGCCAGGCCCGCCGCGGAGGTGTCGCCGGCGTCGATGGCGGCCACGGCGGCCTCTGCGGCCATGCGGCCCGACGCCACGGCGAAGTCCATGCCGCGCACCTGGTAGCCCATGTTCATGCACAGGCCCGCGGTCTCGCCGGCGATCAGGCAGCCGTCGAAGACGTATTTCGGAATCATGTTATAGCCGCCCTCGGGCACCATGTGGCCGGAGTGCTCGACCATCTTGGCGCCGCGGATGATCGGCGCCACGGCCGGGTGGTTCTTGAAGTCCTCGAGCATCTGGTAGACCGGGACCTCGTTGCGCGATCCGTCGGCTGCCAGGGAGATGGTGGCCACCAGGCCGAGCGAGATGGACTCCTTGTTGGTGTACAGGAAGCCGCCGCCGACGCTGCCCTTGGTGCAGTCGCCCACGAACAGCATGGCAGCGCCCTCGCCCTCGGGGAGCAGGAAGCGGTCCTCGATGACGTCGGAGGGCAGCTCGAAGACCTCCTTGATGCCCACGGCCATCTGGTTGGCCTTGGGGCGGGCGTTGCCCAGGCAGCGCTCGGAGAGCATGGAGTTGGTGCCCTCGGCCAGGATCACCACCTCGGCGGTGATCTCGTCGTCGCCGGCGCGCACGCCGGTCACGCGGCCGGACCCGTCCTTGATGAGCTCCTCCACGGCGATGCCGCAGATGTACTCGGCGCCTGCCTCCTCGGCCTTCTCGGCCAGCCACTGGTCGAACGGGCCGCGCAGCACGGAGTAGGAGTCCTTGCCCTCCTCGGCGAGCTCGGAGGAGGTGAAGTCGACGGTCATCTGCGAGCTCGGGTCCATCATGGCGATGCGCTCGTGGGTGATCTTGCGCTCGACGGGCGCCTCGGACTCGAAGTCGGGGAAGACCTGCTTGAGGGAGTGGGAGTAGATGCGGCCGCCGGTCATGTTCTTGGCGCCGGCGAAGTTGCCGCGCTCGACGACCAGGACGGACTTGCCGGCGGATGCGGCCACGTAAGCCGCCACGCCGCCCGCGCAGCCAGATCCCACGACGATGATGTCGAAATCAGCTTCAGCCACCATTCGTCCTTTCTAACGTGTTCTCGTCTTGGTTGATCCGCTGCAGCAGCGGATCGATCGATGATCGGCGCGAGCGCCCGGCGCCTCAGGACTGCTGACGATCGATCGGAAGGCCGAAGCCCTGCATCGATACCTGCGTCCCAATAAGACGCCCGGCGCCCGCGCAGCATCGAGAAGAAGCCCGCCCATGAAGGACGGGCTTTCAGAACCTACTACAGAGCTGCGGTCAGCGCAGGCAGGATCTCGTTGAGATCGCCGACGATGCCGAAGTCGCACTGCTTGAAGATAGGGGCGTTCTTGTCCTTGTTCACCGCAATGACGGTAGCGGAACGGTTGGCACCGACCATGTGCTGCATCTGGCCGGAGATGCCGGCTGCGATGTACAGCTTCGGGGTAACGGTGATGCCGGAAACGCCGACGTAGAGCTCGGTGGGCAGCCAGTTGACGCCCTCGGTCAGAGGACGGGAGCAGGCGATGGCGCCGCCCAGCTTGGCAGCCAGGTCGCGAGCCTTCTGCAGATCCTCCTCAGCGGCGAAGCCACGGCCAGCGGACACGACGACGTCGGCCTTGGTCGGGTCGGCAGCGGTCTTCTGACGCTCGACGTTGCCGGTGACCTTGGCGGCGCGCTCGGGGGCAACCCAGGCGACATCCTCGGCAGCGCCGGCACCGGCGGCCTTGGAAGCATCGCACACGCCGGCGGCGACGATGTAGACCTGCTTGTCGCCAGCGGACTTCTGCACGCGCTCGGCGACGCCGCCGAAGTACGTGCCGCGGCCGCCCTCGGCGGTCAGCTCGACGGTTGCGCCAGCAGCGGCGGTGCCCAGCTTGGCAGCCAGGCGACCTGCGATGACCTTGCCGCGGCGGGTAGCCTCGACCAGGACCACGTCGGCGGCGTTAGCGACGTCGACCAGCGCGTAAGCGGCATCGTCGACCAGCGCGCCAGCCGGCACGGCAACGTTCAGGACCTTGTCGGAAGCACCCTCGACGGCGCCGCCGAAGCAAACCAGGGACACCTCGTCGGCGCCCAGCTCACGAGCACCGCCAGCCAGCTCACGGGCGACGTCTGCGTGCTCAGCGATAACCAATGCCTTCATATAAGACACCTCACCTTTCCGATTACAGAGCGGCCTTGACAGCGGCGGCCAGCTTCTCGATGGCGCCGTCGTCGGCAGCGTCGACGATCTCCTGCTTGCGGGCAACCTGCTCAGGGGCCAGGCACTCGACCGTGGTCAGAGCGGCGGCCGGGGCGTTGTCGGCGCCGGCGACGTCCATCGGCTTCTTGCCGGCGGCCAGGATGTCCTTCATGCCCGGGATGCGCGGCTCGGCGACATCGGGCGTCACGGAGATGACGGCGGGCAGCTCAACCTCGACAACCTCGGTGCAATCCTCGAGGGCGCGGGTGACGACGGCGGTGGAGCCGTTGACCTCGACCTTGCAGGCGGCGGTCACGACGGGCCAGCCGAGCTTCTCGGCCAGCTGCACGTCGACCTGCTGCAGGTAGTTATCGGCGGAACCGTCGCCGCAGATGACGGCGTCCACGTCGCCGGCCTTGGCCAGCACGTCGACCAGGGCGGCAGCCGTGGCGGCTGCATCCAGGTCGGCCAGGGCGTCATCGGCGGCCATGTACAGATGGCCCATGCCGCGAGCCATGACGTCCTTCTTGAGCTTGGAGTTGTCGATGTCCTTGCCGCCCACGGTGATGGCGACGGCCTCATCGGCCAGCTGAGCGCCCAGCTCCAGGGCGTTCTTGTCGTACTCGGAGATGGTCAGCTTCGCCTTGGAGAAGTCCAGCGTGCGGTCGCCCGCAACCTGAACGTCCTGGGCGTCGGGAACGGCCTTGAAAGCCACTGCGATCCTCATGGAATCCGTCCTTTCGTAAGACTTAAACGATACATGCAGCCCGTATAACTACGAGCGTTATGCCACGATGGGAAAACGGGGCGGCCGGCAACCGATTGCGCGGGCGCCCCGATGAACCAAGCGATGCTTATTCAGCGTACTTCTTGGCAACCTGACGGCCGGCGATGTATGCCATGACCTCATGGGTGCCGCCGCCGAACATGTTGCCGCGCATGTCGGCCCACAGGCGGCCGACGCGGACCTCGGTGGTGTAGCCCAAGCCGGCGTAGATCTGCAGGGCGGAATCGGCGACCTCCCAGCATGCCTTGCAGCCATAGCGCTTCAGCATGGCGGACTCGAGCTGGACGGGCTGATCGTTGTCCATCATCCACAGCGTCTTGTACAGCATGTTGCGGGTATTCTGGACCTTGATCTCCATGTCGGCGAGCAGCTCCTGGATCATCTGCAGACGCGTGATCGGCTTGCCGAAGGCGATACGCTGGTTAGCGTACTTGGCGGCGTCCTCGAGAGCTGCCTGAGCCAGGCCGACCTGCTCGGCGACGATGTAGGAACGCTCGACCTCGAAGTTCTTCATGAGCATCATGAAGCCCTTGCCCGGCTCGCCCATGCGCTGATCCTCGGTGAGGACGACGTCGTCCAGATACACCTCGCAGAACGGGATGCACTGCTGGCCGATCTTGTGCAGCGGAGCGGTGGAGACGCCGGGGGTGTCCATCTTGACGAACCACAGGGACATGTTGCCGTTGTCGTGGCTGGGGTCCTCGTCCTTGGCGACGACGATGGTGTAAGGCAGCTTCTCGCCCATGGTCACCCACGTCTTCTGGCCGGACAGCTTGTAGGTGCCGTCAGCCTGCTTCTTGGCGACCGTCGTCATGGAGCGGTTGTCGGAACCGGCGCCGGGCTCGGAGATGGAGAGGGAAGCGATCGGCCAGCCGGTCTCCATGTAATGGTCCATGGCCTCCTGCTTCTGAGCCTCGGTACCGAACTCCATGATGTCGAACATGGACAGGGAGTTCTGATACAGGATGTGCATGCAGCCGCTCTTCTGGTACAGGCGCTCGATCATCAGGCCAATGGTCACGCGATCCATCGGGATTCCGCCGTACGGTACGATTGCTGCGTCATGCCATCCCTGCTCTTTGTCCCAGTCCATGACAAACATATAGTCTGTAAAGTGTTTTCCGAATCCAAGATTTTTCTGATCCGGTTTTTCCTGTAAATGTTCTCTTTTTTCAAATCTGATATCCATTTTTTGCCTCCCCGGCAGTTGAGGATAAGTTTGTTCAGCTGCCTGTATATTTAGATTCAATAGTGATAGTATAAAACTGTACCCGAAAACAGTCAATAGAAAATACGACTAATTTTTCATTTTTTCGTTCTTATTTATTGTATCTTTTCCGTATTTTCCTGTATCAGCCGCATTTTTTCTGCTTTCCCGGCACAGCCATTGTGTTTTTTTCTATTATCTGTTAGAATGGCAGACAAGAACCTGATAAGACTTGAACACGAAAAAGGAAGGTAATACAAATGAGTGAAGAATTATTCAACAGCGCATCCTGCAGCGGAGACTGCGCAGACTGCGGCAGCGACTGCCAGGATCTGGATCAGCCGACTGTTACCCTGACACTGGACGACGATACCGAAGTAAAATGTGCCGTACTGACCATTTTCCCAGCTCCGAACCAGAAAGAGTACATCGCTCTTCTGCCGCTCGATGAAAACGGCGAGAACGAAGACGGCGAAGTTTATCTGTATCGTTACTACGAAGAGAACGGCCAGCCGAACCTCGACAACATCGATTCCGATGAAGAGTACGAAATTGCAGCAGACGCATTCGACGAGCTGATGGATACCGAGCAGTTCAACGAGATGGAAGAAAATTCCACCGAAGAGTAAGAATCACAGACTTTGAAACGATTGCAGAACCCGGCGGGAGACCTTATTTTCCTGCCGGGTTTTTCTCTCTTTTTCTCTCAAATTCCCATTATTTCTTATTTGTACAGCTTTTCTGCATCTCTCTTTAAGATCTGTTTCTATTCTTTTACAGACGTATAATATATGTGAGTAGCAATTTTCATGCCGCTACATTACATAGGAATACGAGGTATCTTTTTATGAGAGATAAAGATGTGATACAGCACATTCAGGATTTATGCAAAGAGCGTTCCTGGACTTATTACCGTCTTGCAAAAGAGGCGGACATTCCCTATTCTACCTTAAATAATATGGTAAACCGCACCAATATTCCAACCATCCCTACCCTGCAGAAGCTCTGCGACGCTTTCGGCATCACACTTGCCGATTTCTTTCTCGACGAGCCGGATGCCCTGCAGCTTACCGAAGGACAGCAGGAAATCATTACGCTTTACAATAATCTTTCGCTGGAGAAAAAGAAAATCTTAAAGGCTTATATGAAAGGTCTTCTGATGGAAGTCTGACTTTTCCGGCATCATAAGTATCACAGATAAAGAAAGTTCCGTTTTTTGTTTTTCCGAAACAGAGGCGGAACTTTTTTTCTGTCGATAAACTTTTCTTAAATTTTTCTAAAGCCCGGGACTTTTCCCGTATTTCGTTGTAGAATAAAGGACAACTGTTCACATATTAATCACAGAAGGAGTTACCCTTTCATGCTACAGATTCAGCATATCAAAAAAGAATACCGGACCGGGACGCTGGTACAGAAAGCGCTCGACGATGTGTCCTTAAATTTGCGCGACAACGAGTTTGTCGCTATTTTAGGGCCGAGCGGTTCCGGAAAGACGACGCTTCTGAATATCATCGGCGGCCTCGACCGCTACGACAGCGGCGATCTGATCATCAACGGCATTTCCACGAAAAAGTATAAGGACCGCGACTGGGATTCCTACCGGAACCACACGATCGGCTTTGTCTTCCAGAGCTACAACCTGATCCCGCACCAGACCGTCCTTGCAAACGTAGAGCTGGCGCTTACCATTTCCGGTGTTTCCAAAGAAGTGCGGCGCAAAAAAGCAATCGCGGCACTTGAAAAGGTCGGTCTTGGAAAACAGCTCCACAAGCGGCCGAGCCAGATGTCCGGCGGTCAGATGCAGCGTGTCGCCATCGCCCGCGCTCTTGTCAATGACCCGGAAATTCTGCTTGCCGATGAGCCGACCGGCGCGCTCGATTCCGACACCAGTATTCAGGTCATGGACCTGCTGCAGGAAGTTGCCAAAGAACGCCTTGTCGTCATGGTCACACACAATCCAGAGCTCGCCGAGCTTTACGCCAACCGGATCGTCACCCTGCGCGACGGTGTGATCTGCTCCGACACGAACCCGTTTGAGCCGGATTCCGAAACCCTGCTTCCTCCCAAGCACAAAAACATGGGCAAATCGTCGATGTCCTTTCTGACGGCGCTCTCCTTAAGTTTTAATAACCTGCGCACCAAGAAAGCGCGGACCTTGCTCACCTCGTTTGCCGGCTCAATCGGCATCATCGGCATTGCACTGATTCTGGCACTCTCCTCTGGTGTCAACGAGTATATTCAGAATATGGAAGAGGAAACTCTCTCCGAATATCCGCTTCAGATCCAGAGCACCGGCTTTGACCTCACTTCGATGATGGTCGGCTCACAGAATGCCGGCAAAGACTCAAAAGATTCCGGCAAAAAGAATGAAATCAAAGTCCAGGAAGTCGTGACCAACATGTTCTCCACCATGAACTCCAACGATCTCGCTTCCCTGAAAAAGTACTTTGACGGCGGTGCGGACGGCATTTCCGACTACACAAATGCCATCGAATATTCCTACTCCGTCACGCCGCAGATCTACCGCGAAGACGGCGATTCCATCCGCCAAGTGCACCCGGACCAGTCGTTCCGCTCGCTCGGCCTTGGCGCAAGCTCCAACGGCATCATGTCATCCATGATGAGCACCAACGTCTTTTACGAGATGCCGGACACGGCTTCCCTGTACGAGAACCAGTACGACTTAAAAGCCGGACACTGGCCGGAAAACTATAACGAATGTGTGCTTGTCCTCACTTCCGACGGCGGAATGAGTGATTTTCTGCTCTACACCCTGGGGCTCCGCGATGCACTCGAGCTGGATGAGATGGTCCGCCAGTTTTTAAATGAAGAAACCATCGAGACCCCTTCCTCCATCGGCACGTATTCCTACGATGATATTCTCGGCACCACATTCCGTCTTGTGAACAGCGCCGACTGCTACGAATACGACAGTCAGTATCAGGTCTGGAAAGATAAAAGCGACAACGAAGACTATATGAAAAAGCTCGTTGCCAACGGCGAAAAGCTCACAATCACCGGTATTGTCCAGCCGTCCCCTGACTCTGCCGCCTCTGCCCTGACCGCCGGCATCAATTACCCGGCATCGCTGACCCGCCACGTTGTGGAGGAAGCAAAGAAATCCGAGATTGTGAAACAGCAGATGGCGGACTCCTCCATCGATGTCTTTACGAATCAGGAATTCGGCACCGTGGATCAGAACAGCGGTCTTGATATGGATTCCTTTATCACTGTCGATGAGGACAAGCTGCAGAACGCTTTCCAGTTCGACGATTCCGCACTCTCCGGTGCTTTTTCCGGTGATTCCATGAACCTTGATTTTTCCAGTGCCTTTGCGGACGCCGGAAGCAGCATGGATCTCGCGGGTGCGATTGACCTCAGTCAGATCTCTCTTAATTTCGACGGACTGCCGCAGCTTGATCTTGGCCAGATTTTATCCGGACTTACTCTCAATGTCAGCGAAGACGGCATGCAGGAACTGGCTTCCAGCCTCATGGAGGGCTATCAGGGCTACGCCTCGGAGCACCCGGAGGCGGATTATTCCCATTTACAGGAGGATTTCGTCTCCTACATCAATTCCACGGAAGCACAGGAAATCCTGCGGCGCCACATCCAGACCATCATTGCAGACGGCGGCGGTGTTTCCATTACACAGGAACAGATCCAGGAACTCATTCAGCGGATCTTCAAAGGGTATCAGGCATACCTGATCAAGATGGGCTACACCGATCCGGAACAGTTTGATGCTTATCTTGCGGAGTATCTGCAGACCGAAGAAGCTGTTCAGATCATCAACGACTGGATTTCCGAGGTGATGCAGAACAACGGCAATATCGAAATTACATCCGACCAGCTCACTGCGCTTGCGACGGAGCTTTCTAACGGTTATCTCGCTTACGTGAAGGAGAACGGCCTGCCGGATCCGACGGAGATGGGCCAGCACTTTATCGCCTACCTGAACACGGCGGACGGCCAGCAGCGGCTGAACAGCGGTATCACAAAAATCGTCGATCTCGACGGACTGCAGTCCCAGGTTTCTTCTGCGCTCACAAACTACATGGCAGGCGTTATGGGAAGCTACTCCGCTTCTGTCGCCTCGGTTCTGCAGACACAGATCACTTCCGCGATGGAACAGATGATGACGCAGATGGCCTCTGCAATTCAGTCCGAGATGGAGCGCGCCATGACGCAGGTCGGTAATTCTCTGCAGGATTCGATGGGCGATGCCATGAAGATTGACACCGATGCCTTTGCAAGTGCCTTCCAGATGAATATGACTGAGGATGATATGAAGGAGCTCTTCGCTTCTCTTAGTTCTTCCGGCTCTTCCACCTATGAGGGCAATCTGCAGAAACTGGGCTACGCTGATTTTGACGAACCCTCTTCGATCAGCATTTACCCGAAAAACTTTGAGAGCAAGGAACACGTTGTCTCCATCCTCGACGGCTACAATGACACGATGGAAAAAGAAGGCAAAAACGAGCAGGTAATCTCGTACACCGATGTGGTCGGCACTCTGATGTCCTCCGTCACGGATATCGTCAACATCATCAGCTACGTGCTGATCGCTTTTGTCGGCATTTCCCTTGTGGTTTCCTCGATTATGATCGGCGTCATCACCTATATCAGTGTTCTGGAACGTAAGAAAGAGATCGGTATCCTGCGCGCGATCGGTGCTTCGAAACGCAATATTTCGCAGGTCTTCAATGCCGAAACCTTCATCATCGGACTCTGTGCAGGACTGATCGGCATCGGGCTCTCGCTGCTTCTGATGATTCCGGGCAACCTTCTGATCCACCATCTGGCGGATACGACGAAGGTCAGTGCTTCTCTTCCACTCGTCCCGGCGCTTGTTCTGATTGCACTCAGCGTCGTTCTGACCCTGATCGGCGGTCTGATTCCGTCGAAGAAAGCGGCAAAAAGCGATCCGGTTACGGCACTCCGGACAGAATAATCTGATCCTTAAAACACACTTTGCAAGTACGCAAAAAGCGGCCGCCAGAGGCTTTTCAAAAGTCCCGCCGGCCGCTTTTTTCTATCTTAAACTTTTATTTTTCTTCCAGAGAAAATCCATGCTCTGTCCGCACCAGTGTCGTCTCATAGAAGGTCTTTGCGAACTGCACCAGATAAGCAGTATCTTTGGCGCCTGCCGTCTCATACGGGGAATGCATCGCAAGCTGAGCCATTCCGATATCCACGCTTGTCACCGAGACAAGAGAGTTCAGAATTGCGCCAAGCGTGCTTCCGGAATGTCGGCGTGGTTTGCGAATACCTGGCACGGTACGCCGGCCTTCTCGCAGAGCATCTTTGTTACTGCCTCGGAAACGGCATCCGTTGTATATTTCTGGTTTGCGCTCTGTTTAATGACAACGCCCCCATTCATGTATACGCGGCTCTTCGGATCGTATTTCTCCGCATGTGCCGGGTGGAAGGCATGTGCATTGTCAGCAGAAACAAGGAAGCTTCCCGCAAGATCTCTGTGATATGCAATCGTGTCTTTTCCACAGGCTGCATTGATATGCTGCAGTGTCTCTGTCAGGAACGAAGAATCCGCACCCTGCTTTGTGAGGCTTCCTACCTCCTCATTGTCAAAGATTGCGCAGACATTGACCTGGCCTGTTGCCTTTGCAGCAAGAAAGCCCTTTAAGGAGCCAAACGCGCTCTGCAGGTCATCCAGACGCCCACTGGATAAAAACTCTTTGCTGGCACCCCAGATGGATCCTTCCACTCGGTTATACAGATAAAGCTCCATGGAGAGAATATCCTCTTTTGCGGTATCCGGCAGAAACAGCTCGTAAAAATGATCTTTCGCTGTCTCATCACCGAGAATCGGGAGCATGTCGGTCTGCACACTGTATTTGATTCCGTTGTTGATGTCACGATTCAGATGAATCGGCAGATTCGGGATCGTCACCAGATCTCGTCCGGCATCAACCAGCACGGATTTCACGCTGTTTCCGTCACGTACCACCATGCGGCCCGCCAGGGAAAGCGGACGGTCAAACCATGGGGAACGGATCATTCCGCCGTAGCCCTCCACGTTCAGGCGGGTGTAATGACCATCCGTCACGAATGGGTCCTCTCCCTTTACTTTAAACGTCGGACAGTCGCTGTGGCTTGCGATGATCTGGTAGCTGGAAAATGCGCTCTCAGGGATCTGGAACGCAATCACCGAGGATTCATTTCTCGTCACATAATATTTTCCGCCCGGAACGAGACTCCATTCTTTTGTCTCCTCCAGTTTTGTATATCCATTTTCGTTCAGCAGATCGCCGGCTTCTTTTACCACATGAAACGGGCTTTTGCACCGCATGATAAAATCGAGCAGCTCCTGCGCTGTATTCAGGTATTCCATAGTTTTTCTCCTTTGCATATATTCAAACGCTTCTTCTATTTTATAAAATCCCGCTGTCTTTTTCAAGACCCAAAAACCTGTGGGAACTTACTGTATCACTCGCAATCATCATTTCGAAGCGGATATTCGCAATCCGCTTCGCTACTCGCACATAAAACCAGCCGCTGCTTCGCAAAAAAATCCCGCACAGACAGATTTTTATTTTCTGTCGTGCGGGACTTACTTTTTCCGTTTTTTCTGCTATGCGGAAACCTGATTTCCGGTATACAGCTGGTAATATTTTCCTTTCTGTTCCATCAGCTGATCATGGGTACCGCGCTCAATAATTTGTCCCTGCTCAAGAACCATGATACAATCGGCGTTTCGTACGGTGGACAGACGATGTGCGATAACAAAGGTTGTTCTTCCGCTCATCAGCTTATCCATACCATCCTGAACAATGCGCTCGGTACGGGTATCAATGGAGCTTGTCGCCTCATCGAGAATCAGTACCGGCGGATCTGCAATGGCTGCACGCGCGATCGCAAGAAGCTGCCGCTGACCCTGGGACAGATTCGCACCGTCTCCGGTCAGCATTGTGTCATAGCCCTGCGGCAGACGCATAATGAATCCGTGCGCATTCGCCAGTTTTGCTGCTGCTACAACCTCATCCTCCGTCGCATCGAGCTTTCCGAAGGCAATATTTTCTCTTACCGTTCCCGTAAACAGATGTGTATCCTGCAAAACAATGCCAAGCGATCTTCTCAGGTCATCTTTTTTGATCTTTCCAATGTTGATCTCATCGTAACGGATCTTACCTTTCTGAA
>ERZ857785.3336-NODE-3336-length-12172-cov-4.160848_pt1 | contig 12172 bp, 9 predicted proteins | sample MGYA00519763_ERZ857785 | MGnify/ENA primary metagenome ERZ857785 (study PRJEB31778, sample SAMEA3449365) | human gut metagenome | biome: human gut; feature: human-associated habitat; material: faeces | place: United Kingdom | collected 2010/2012 ... | reverse complement strand
TGGAGAATAATCTTTACGGTCTGGATATTGATGACCGTGCGGCACAGCTGGCTTACTTTGCGGTGATGATGAAAGCCCGTCAGTATGACCGCCGCTTCTTCAGCCGTGGCATTCAGCCCCATGTGTATGCCATTGCGGAGAGCAACCATGTAGATTCGTTTGCGTTGGAGTATTTCTGCAATGGGGATGCCAAGCTGAAAAAAGCCATGGACACCATCATCAGCGAACTGCATGATGCAAAGGAATACGGCTCTATTCTGACTGTAACACCGCAGGATTGGGACGCGCTGTATGCCCGCTTTGCGGAAATAAAAAAAGAGATTCATTTGGCACAAGAAGCGGCACTGAGAGAATTGCTGCCGCTGGTGCAGACAGCGCAGGCACTGGCACAGAAGTATGATGTGGTTGTGACAAATCCGCCGTATATGGGTAGCTCAAATATGAGTCAAAAACTTTTTGATTTGTTGAAACATAGCTATCCGGATAGTAAATCTGATTTTTCAGCAGCATTTGTAGAACGATGCAGAAGAATGACAAAAAAAGGATGTATATATTCCTTTGTAATTCCTCAGTCAATATTATTTTTGATAGCTTATAAGCAGATGCGATTTAATATGTTACAAAACGTAAGCATATTGTCTCTTATACATTTAGGTACAGGGGCATTTGATAGTGGATTTGGTACTGTTGCATTATCCATTCGTAATGACGTTATTTCAAAAGAAAATGGTATTTTTTATGACCTTAGGAAGGGGATTGATTCTAAGGAAAAGCAAGAGATATTGTTTGAAAATAAAAATATGTATTTGAGTAATTCCGTAAAGATGCGAAAGTTGCCCAACAGTGTGATAGCATATTGGTGCTCAGATAATTTAGTTAGAGCTTTTTCTGAATATATGCAGATACGAGATGCATTTAGTTTGGAGTGTGGAATCAAAAACGGTAGCAATGAAAAGTTTTTAAGAGCATGGTTTGAAGTCAGTGATATAAAAACCAATGACTCTCAAAACAGAGATGATTGCATGAGAAATATGGAGAGTGAAAAAAAATGGTTTAGATGTAACAAAGGTGGTGGATATAAAAAATGGTACGGAAATTATGAATATGTGGTTGATTTGGAACATAATGCAAGAAACATACGGACACTTATTTCACCCTCAACATATCGCTTAAGAAATGTTAACAATTATTTCTGGGCGACTATTACATGGCCATTATCTGGGGGAAATAAATTCGGATGTAGATACATGCAAGCAGACACACTTCCAGATGTTAATGCCAATATTATTATTCTTAAAACGCAAAAAGAATATTGCTTAATGGGATATATGAACTCAGTCGTGTTTGAACATGTTTTAGATATGCTTAATCCAACTGTTAATTTCCCTATCGACACTGTAGCATCAGCACCATATTTAGAGGTGGACAACGAGAAAATTTCTAATTTAGTAAAAGCTAATATAGAATTAGCAAAAAAGGATTGGGATTCCTTTGAAAACTCATGGGACTTCCGACATCATCCTCTGCTTCGCAAGGTTTCTACTATTGCTGAAGCATTTACTCAATGGCAGGTGGAATGCGATGATCGCTTTAATCAACTGAAAGCTAATGAGGAAGAACTGAACCACATCTTCATTGACATTTACAGCTTGCAGGATGAGCTGACCTCGGAGGTTGAGGATATGGATGTCACGGTTCACAAGGCTGACCTTGGCAGAGATATTCGTTCCTTTATTTCCTATGCAGTTGGTTGTATGTTTGGTCGCTACTCTCTGGATGTGGACGGGCTTGCCTATGCAGGTGGCGAATGGGACAACAGTAAGTATGTTTCTTTCACTGCGGATAAGGATAACATTATCCCCATCTGCGACGATGAATACTTCGAGGATGATATTGTCGGTCTGTTCGTGAAGTTCGTGAAAACCGTTTACGGCGCAGATACGCTGGGCGAAAATCTGAAATTTATTGCGGATGCCCTCGGCGGCAAAGGCCAGCCGAAGGATGTGATTCGGAATTATTTCCTAAATGATTTTTACACTGACCATTGTTCAAGATATTCTGTAACTGGTTCTGGAAAGCGTCCGATTTACTGGCTGTTTGACAGCGGCAAAAAGAACGGCTTTAAGGCGCTGATCTATATGCACCGCTACAAGCCGGATATCATCGCTCGGATGCGTACCGACTATGTGCATGAGCAGCAGAGCCGCTACCGCACCGCCATTGCCGATCTGGAAAGCCGGATTGCAAATGCCGATACTGGCAGCCGTGTGAAGCTGACCAAGCAGCTGACCAAGCTCCAGAATCAGGCCGAGGAGCTGCGGGTGTACGAAGAAAAAATCCATCATCTTGCCGACCAGATGATCCGGATTGACTTGGATGATGGTGTAAAACACAACTATGCGATTTTCCAGGACGTGCTTGCAAAGATCAAGTAGCAGGAGGGTTAGTTATGGCTTTAAAGGAAGAAATAAAAAGCCTCATCTTGCTTGGTGCTGAAGGTGAATATTGGGACTTTAAAGAAAAGTGGCACGACAACAAGGCAAGTCTTCTTCACGATATCATTTGTATGGCTAATAATCAGGTAGGTAGAGATGCATATTTGATTATTGGAGTAAGTGACAGTAAGAGTCCAGATGGAGTGAAAGTAAAAGGAGTTCTTGAAGAAAATAGGAAAGATCAACAGCATCTCATTGATTTTTTAAGAGACAAAAAGTTTGTTGGCAGCATTCGCCCATCGGTATATCTCCAAACAATTGAGTTACCTGATGATAACGGTGTGTATAAGCCAATAGATATAGTGATTATCAAAGATTCAAAAAAGACTCCCTTCTTTCTCAGAGAAAATTTCAGGGACAAAGATAAGGAGCTTCGGGCAGGATACATTTACACAAGAATTGGAGACACAAATACGGCTATCGATTCAATGGCTGATTTGGATAAGATTGAGTACCTATGGAGAAAAAGATTTGGCATTGATTTATCTGCTATAGATAAATTATTGCTTCTTTTAGATCATCCTGACGAATGGGTTGGTGATTTGAATAACGGGGAATGGAAGTATCATAAGTTCTTCCCTGAATATCAGATACAGTTGGTTGACATTGAGGATCAATCAAGGTTTTCTGACAACAGTATCATGAAGAATATCGCTGACCATCAGTGCGATAAATGTTTTTCCGTGAGTGATGTGGTTATTACCTGCCATTCGACAGTTTTGTTCAGAGAACATGTGCTCTATCTGGATGGGTACAGACACCTTATTCCTTTCCCAGAGACACACACGGTTTATACAGATGAATTGCTTGCGAAAGATCCGTCTGTTACGTATATGTATCTAAGTCTGGACACTATTCCCGGGAAGCTGTTCACGAACCTCGCATGTATTGAGCATAACTGGTACTACGAAAAATGGGATCTGCGTCCCGGTGTAGGTTTTCTTGTGTTCGAAACGGAATCACAGAGAGCATTATTTGATGCCTTTGTTAAAAGTCATCTTCAAGAAATAGAAGATGATTATACTCAGGCACTTAGAGAAAAGCAGTATGTTCAGTGCGCTTCTGCTAATGATTACTTCAGAGGTGGATGGTCAAAAGCAAACGAGATTAAGTCATGGCACTTGTACGAAAAGTTTATGGGATTGCTAGGGTCTTCTTTAGTTGATAAACTCCCGGAATTCCAGAACACAGGTGAGTGAGGAGGTAACTAGACATGGCCGGTATTGATTTAGGAACTATACAGCAAGACTTGGCACGTCGTTTCGCTGCTCCTTTGCCGGAGTTCTATAAGCGCCGAATCATCTTCTGGTACGACGAAGACCGGGAATTTGAAGACCAGTTGGAGGATCTTTCTTTGGACGGTGTGGAAGTCATTGTGCTGACTGGCAACAATACGTTTACTGTCAAGAAGCAGCTTTGCGAGGATAACCTGACTACAAACTTCCTTGTCTACGATCCCCGTCCTTTTATGAAGGATGATGATAACTGGCTGATCAATGTGCAGATTTACAGCGAGGAGTTCCGTGCCGATCTCAATTCTATTTGGATGGATGAGATGGGCTTGCCTGCTACGCCTATTATCCGAAATCAGGTGAAGCACTATCGGAAGTTCTTCCGTGCAAAGGATCGCCGCGATACGGTTAAGAAGCTCAGTGGCAGCATCTCTACGGCTCCGCAAATGCACCTTGCTGTCATGGCCGCGCTTGCTGGGTGCAATGACATTCAGCCCAACAAAATCATCAAGGCAGTTATTCATGCCGGACTGGATCTGGACACGAATAGTATCTATCAGAGCTTCCTGACATACGGCGCGGACAAGCCGTTTTGGGTCATGGTCTCTCAGGCGACCGGATACAGCGAAGGTGATGATTCCAACCTTGGAAGACTTGCGATCCACATGCTGCTGACCGCTGCTACGCGGACGATGCATCAGGATCATCTGGCGGGATTGGATGCATTTATTTCCACTCCACATCAGGCCTATTGCTATGACTTCGTTTCTGACTGGCTCCATAGCGAGGACAACATGCAGCTCTATGAAGTTGCCCGGTACGTCGAAGATGAAGCCCATCTGCCTCAGCGCTTCAGTAAATCGGCTGTTGAGGATCTGGTGGATACGGAAGTGTTCCCGTGCATCAATGAATGTATCCTGACGGCTCTGATGAAGGAAATCAGTGATCATATCATTCAAGTGGACGTGATCAAAGCTGCCGTTGAGAAACGCCGCACGATGGTCTGGTACGACAGCGTGTCCAGTTACTATGATGGACTTCTTCAGGTCGCCAACATGCAGGCGTTCTTCATGGAGCACTCTGCCGGTTTCCATACCGTTGAGCCGCATAAGATCTGGGCGGAGTACACATCTGATTATTACCGGATGGACACCTACTATCGGCAGTTCCATCTTTGCTTCCAGCGCAGTCTGACGGTCTCAAACCCGCTTTTGGACGACCTATTCAAGCATGTTGCAGACAAGGTGGAAGGTTTGTATTCTCACTGGTTCCTCGGCTCTCTGGGGCAGAACTGGTCAGATGCCTGCGCAGAGAATCTGGCAGAGTATGGCCGTGTGCTGGAGGTTCCGCAACAAGTGGACTTTTATCGGAGCAAGGTCAGTCACAGCGAGAACCGGATTTTTGTGATTATTTCCGATGCGTTCCGCTACGAGGTGGCAGCATCCCTCTCGGAACAGCTTCAGCGTGAAATGCAGTGCAAGGTGTCCCTTGGAAGCTGCCAGTCCATTTTCCCGTCCGTTACGAAGTTCGGCATGGCCGCGCTGCTCCCCCATAAGAAGCTGGAGGTGGTTCAGCGCAGCAACGGCGTTCTTGGTATTCTGGCGGATGGCCAATCTACTGATGCCGGAAACCGGGACAAGGTTCTCAAGGCAGCACACGCTGCCAGTGTCGCGCTGAAATACGATAACATCATTGGCCTGAAGCGTCTGGAACGTCAGGCTTTGGTCAAGGGTATGGATATCGTCTACATCTACCATGACAAGGTAGATGAGGCCAGCCATACCTCTGACAGTGCTGTTTTCCCTGCTTGTGATGATGCAATCGCAGAGATCAAAAACTTGATCCGTATCATCGTCAATGAGTTTGGTGGTACGAATGTGATTGTCACTGCGGATCACGGATTCCTCTATACATATAGCCCTCTGAGTGAGGATGACAAGGTGGACAAGACTTCGCCCAGCGATCAGGACGTAGAGATTGACCGCCGATACTTAATCACTAAGAAAGGGGCAAAACCGGACTATCTGCTGCCTGTCCGCTTTATGGATGGACAGACGGAGTATGATGCTTTCGCGCCGAGGGAGAACGTCCGCATCAAGAAGAAAGGCGGCGGTTTGAATTTTGTGCATGGCGGCATCAGCCTTCAGGAGATGGTAGTTTCGGTATTGGAGTTCCAGTTCATGCGCAATGCCTATAAGATGTATCAACGTAATAAGGATAAGATCGATACAAAGCCTGTGACTATCAGTCTGCTTTCGGCCAACCGTAAGATCAGCAACATGATTTTCTCCCTGAACTTCTATCAGAAGGAAGCAGTTGGTGGAAACCGTGAGGCTGCGACTTATCTCTTGTATTTTGTGGATGTGAACGGTCAGAAGATCAGCGATACAAGCAAGATTATTGCTGACAAGGCAAGCGATAATGCGCAGGAGCGCACTTTCCGGTGCAACTTCAATCTCCGGTCGCAGAAGTACAGCAACCGTGAGACTTATTATCTGATTATTGCCGATGAGAGCGGCCTGCAAGCGCCGATCCGGGAAGAATTCCAGATCGACATTGCATTTGCCGTGGATGAGTTCAACTTCTTCTAAATGAGGACTGCCGAGGAGGAACATAAGATGGAAGATTTCGATACGAGCTTCAGTGTTCGTGAGATAATCAAAGACAAGCTGCGCCAGAACTTTGATGGCAAGATTGTCCGCAAAGACCTGACGAAGAAAATCAAGGAAGGGGCAAATGTACCTACCTATGTTCTTGAGTTCCTTCTTGGGCAGTATTGCAGCTCTGACGATGATGAGATTGTCGCTCAGGGTGTTGAGAACGTAAAGCGCATTCTGGCCGATAACTATGTGCGCCCGGACGAATCAGAAAAGGTGCTTTCTAAGCTGCGTCAGCGCGGAGCCATGACTATCATTGATCAGGTGACGGTTGAACTGAACCTTCGGTATGACTACTATGAAGCCCGGTTCTCCAATCTTGGTCTTGGTAGTGTGCCTATCTCCGAAGAGTATCCAGAGAAGTTTGACCGGCTGCTTTGCGGCGGCATTTGGTGCATTATCCAGCTGGAGTATAATAGCGACTCTCTTGAAGAAGAGTCTCAAATCGGCTTCAATGGCAAGCCAAAATCTAAGTCAAAGAACGGTAGAAACAGCCTAATCAGCATCCGGAAGCTGACCCCCATTCAGATGCCTCATGTGGACATCGAGGATCTGAAGCAGGGACGCAAAGCTTTTACAAAGGATGAATGGATTGACGTGCTTTTGCGCTCTATCGGTATGGAGCCGGAAGAGCTGACCTATCGTGAGAAATGGTTGCTTCTTCTCCGGATGATTCCGCTGGTAGAGAACAACTTCAATCTCTGTGAGCTTGGGCCGCGCAGCACCGGTAAATCTCATCTCTACAAAGAGATTTCGCCTAACAGTATTCTGGTTTCCGGTGGGCAGACGACCGTTGCGAACCTCTTCTATAACATGGGCAAGCACACAATGGGCTTGGTAGGCCTTTGGGATTGCGTAGCCTTTGATGAAGTTGCCGGTATTCGTTTCAAGGATAAAGATGGCATTCAGATCATGAAAGACTATATGGCTTCCGGCTCCTTTGCCCGTGGCAAGGAAGAGAAGGCGGCCAATGCCTCTATGGTCTTTGTTGGCAACATCAATCAGAGTGTTGATGTGTTGCTGAAGACTTCCAGCCTCTTCGATCCCTTCCCCCCAGAGATGGGAACAGACACGGCCTTCCTTGACCGTATGCATTGCTATATTCCGGGTTGGGAGATTCCTAAGTTCCGTCCGGAGCACTTCACTGATGATTACGGTTTCATCACTGACTATCTGGCTGAGTTCTTGCGTGAGCTGCGTAAAGAGCAGTATGGGGATGCGCTGGATCGCTTTTACCGTCTCGGCAAGAATCTCAATCAGCGCGATACCATTGCAGTCCGCAAGATGGTGGGCGGCTTGGTAAAGCTGGTATATCCGGATGGCGTTTTTGAGAAAGAGGATTTGGAGGAAATCCTTCAGATTGCACTTGAAATGCGTCGCCGGGTCAAGGAGCAGCTGAAGAAGCTAGGTGGCATGGAGTTCTATGACGTGAACTTCTCTTACATAGACAACGAATCTTTCGAGGAACACTATGTCTCCGTACCTGAGCAAGGCGGCGGCAAGCTTATTCCTGAAGGAATGTGCAATCCAGGACAGGTCTACACGGTCAGCAGAGGAAAGTCTGGCATGATCGGTGTGTTCCGGCTTGAAAGTCAGATGCTTCCCGGCAACGGAAAGTTTGAGCGAACAGGTATTGGCTCCGATAGAGATGCAAGAGAGGCAACCAATACAGCTTTCAACTTCCTAAAGGCCAATGGAAACCGGATCAGCAGCTCTATCAGTACTACAACACGAGACTACATCATTAACTATCAGGATCTGCAAGGAATAGGCATGACCGGCAAGCTGGCACTGCCTTCACTGATTGCGCTCTGCTCTATAGCCCTTGGAAAGCCAGTTCTAAGCTCTACAGCAATCCTTGGAGAAATCAGCATCAGCGGCACAATCATCAAGGTGGATGAGCTGGCTAACGCACTTCAGGTCTGCTTGGATAGCGGAGCAAAGAGGGTTCTGCTTCCGATGACCGCAGCAGCTGAACTTGGGACGGTTCCTGCAGATCTCATCGGGTGCTTTAACCTGATTTTCTATAGCAGCGCAGAGGATGCGGTATTCAAAGCGCTGGGAGTAGAGTGAGGGGGAAAGATATGTCAGTAAATACCTATCTACAGGGGTTGGGAAGTTCCTTGGTTTTAAGCTCATCTGAGAGGTCTAGTATTTCTACTTCGGTAGATACAATAAAATCACGGCTTACTTCCTATTTTGGATCGAGTGTAACAGAGAAAAAGTTATACGGTTCATATGTCCGTGAGACGATATTGCCGCGCAAAGCGGATGAAAAATCTGATGTTGATTTAATGGTTGTATTCAGCAATCCTTATAGATATCAGCCTCAAACCTTCTTGAACAAGCTGAAGGAATTTGCCGAGTATTATTACAGCCGGTCAGAGATATACCAGTCAAGCCCGACGATTGTGCTAGAACTGAACCATATAAAATTTGAACTCACTCCAGCATGTGTCAATTACGGCTCGTATTACATTCCCAAAAGCAGCTCTGAATGGATGTATACTGATCCGGACGGTTTTTATTCAAAGCTCACAGAGTGCAATAAGAATAATAGCTATAAAATAAAGCCTATAGTTCGGATTCTTAAGCATTGGAATATCCAAAAGAATTATAGAGACATTGCATCCTTTGAACTTGAACGAAAGATAGCTGAAGAGCTGATGGATGCTTACTTTTCTTGTACCTCATACACGGATTATTTGAAGTATGCACTTGAGAAAATCAAATATTCGGCTAATTATACACGCGTCAACAAGGCTTTGGATTGTATAGCGGAAGCTTTGCGTCTGGAGGCCGACGGCTATCCATATTCAGCTGTAAGTAAGATCAAGGAAGCCTTCCCGGAGCGATGAGCAGAAGAGATGACATTAACAAATTATATCAACCGTCAAAGGCTCTTGAGAAAGTTTGCTATGCGCTATTCACTGCTGATATAGCTATTTCGCTGATTGTAGCTTGTGTCGGCGGTAGTGTCATTTCTTACCTTACTGTAGCTCTGGTCATAATAGCCTTTCTATACATGGCCATATCTATTATTGACGATGGTATCATGTGGTTCCAAGCCGAGAGTGCAAGAAGAAAAAACAGCATACAAGTGGCATATGATGTTAGATTAGATGAATATGAGACTGAGAAATACTACAACAACAACGTAGGCGATCCAGATATCTCATATGCAACAAACCTGTTTGAGAGTGCATTCTTTACAAAAGAAATTAGTGAAAAAATGCTTTTAGGCGCAGTTGCTAAGCTGATTATTGCAGTAGTGGTTTTAATTATTTCTTGCCGGTTTATTGCTAACGATGACATACTCCTTGTCATTGCTCAAACTGTATTTTCAGCGGTAGTTATTGAAGATGCTATTCGATTGATAATCTTCACACAACGGATTAAGACCTTATATGAAGAGGGCTATCATGAGTTAATTACTGTAGGAATCTCAACAACGGCTCAGAGAGTGTGGTTGAAATTCTTTTGCGTTGAATATGAAAGCATTAAAGCGCACTACCGTATTCGACTTAGTGAGTCATTGTTTAATAAGTTGAATCCGCAGTTGTCTGAGACATGGGAAAAACTCTCTTCGCAAATAAAGATATCGACAGGTGGTTAAGCATGGTTGGCAAATATAAAGTCATTACCCTTTGTGGGAGTACGCGCTTCAAGGATGAATTCATGGAAGCTCAAAAGCGACTCACGCTTGAGGGAAATATTGTTATCAGTGTAGGTTTGTTCGGTCATGCTGGGGATGCTGAGGTATGGGAGAACATGGATGAAGGCGCTCTGACTAAGACCAAGGAGATGCTGGATGACATGCATAAGCGGAAAATTGACATGGCAGATGAGATTTACGTGATCAATGTTGGCGGCTATATTGGTTCCAGCACAAAATCAGAAATCGAATATGCCAAGGCAGCAGGAAAAGGAATCCTGTATCTGGAAGGATAAGAAATGTTTGGATTGAGGAAAAAGAAAGTGGATAAGGCTGCATGGGCAGAGACTGTGTACGGTCAGAAGCTGAAGAATCCTGAGAGAGAATCGGAAGAACAACTATCTGCTTTGACCACAGGCCTTTTGATGCAGCACCACCGCATCATCATAGATAGCGTCCGGATAATCCATACAGCAAAGAATGCTGAAACCAGACAAGGACGTGTGGAACTTTGTCAGCGCCACTACGGGGACATGCTTAAATTGAAGCCCTTAGAGCAACTTGCTATGATCCAAAATGCAGAGAAGGCCATAAGAGGGATCTGACTACAGATTGGAGGCAGTTACATGTATGAATCGTTGACTTCGCTCTTGCCTAAACTGCAAGGGGCAGAATACGGTGAATAGATAATTGATAGAGAGAACGACGGCTCTCCTGAGCATCCGAAACAGTTCCCATTTGTAGCATATGGCCGTGCCGTAACGGACTTGGAAAATGCAATCTACCGCTTCATTGATGAGCACAAGGAAATGGAACTCACCCGATATGGCGATATCCTTGAGAAGTCAGATATCAAGTGGGACGCACAATCCATGAAGCATGCCGATGTATCTGCCCTTGATGGTAGAACGGTCATGGCGCTGCTTGTTGGAGCTGTTCGCGCAGAGAGGTTTGTGATGGAGCACTGCTGGCTTTTTGTGAGGACGGCAGCGTTGCCAAATGGCTCCAAAGACTGAAAGAACTCGATGAAGGACTCCAAAGCGAGGCGTAGGATTTGATGATGAGAAAATGTCCTAAATGCGGCAGCAGGCGTGTTGCCCCGATCCTGTACGGGATGCCTGCTTACAGTGAAGAGATGGAGCTGCAACTGAAAGAGGAGAAACTACTGGACATACATGGATGCGCCCGCGACGACTAATCAAGCTGTAAAAATGGCGAATGAAGCTCTGTAAGTTATTGTAGGTAGTACCTTTTCGGAGGAGAAATTGATTTATACGTCCACCAGCATTGAAAAAAGGGTGAAGAAATGAGTTGTCATGTAGTAAAGCATAGTGAAATAACCTCGATGGATAACAAGAGCGATTATTCTCACCAGATATAATGCAATTCAAACGTTAAATGTTATTTTTGGCTGTTGATGATATTAGCTGGGAAATCTCGGGCTGCGCGTTCATTTGCCTCTTCTATCAGACGGTCGATGTAGCGGTTTAATTCTTTAGAGGCGTGAAACTGGTACAATTCGCAGTCATTTCTATTTGTAACTATGCCGTCGATAACGCAATCGAGTAGTTCCTCATCGTCCATTTCGTGTAGCTTCTGACAGAGCTCATCATCATTCCACTTGCGGAGGACAAGATATTGGATGGTGCTTTCCGTTAGCACGCGATCCTCGGGGTTCGCAAATACGAACGCGCAGTCTTCGTCAAGGTCATCACTGTTGTTGGCACTTTCCGTATGTTGCTCGTAGATGAGCTGCAGTAACTGCTGACTGAGGGCGGCCTCTTGCGCATAAGCCAAACGACTGACCAATTCCGAAAATTCACGGCTGGCAATCAGCTTCGATGCAGTATGCAAGTTCTCAGCTCTTGCTTCCTCGCACATTGCTTCACCGTCACATATGAAATGATCCAGACCGATGTGCAGCCGCTCGACGGCTTCTTCTGACAGACCGGTATATTCGACCGCTGCTTTCGCACTGGCATTCGGGCTTTTGGTGTCGCTGAGTCCAAGCAAGTAGTCGGTCGATACGCCGAAGTACTGTGCAATGTCCATGAGCTTGATGATGTCTGGCACACTCTCGCCCGTCTCCCTTAATTAAAGATATTGTTGGGTAAAAAAGAAAGGTCAGTCGAT
>ERZ857785.3330-NODE-3330-length-12186-cov-2.977248_pt1 | contig 12186 bp, 9 predicted proteins | sample MGYA00519763_ERZ857785 | MGnify/ENA primary metagenome ERZ857785 (study PRJEB31778, sample SAMEA3449365) | human gut metagenome | biome: human gut; feature: human-associated habitat; material: faeces | place: United Kingdom | collected 2010/2012 ... | reverse complement strand
GGCGAGGTGGGCGACGCACTTTGCATCGGGCGGCATCACGGTGCCTTTGTTGTCCAGATAGTAGTTTTCGCCGTTGGCGCTCATTATCCGCAGGATAGGGATGCGCTGGGTTACTTCGATACAGAGTTTGCCGCTTGGCGTCTTGTAACATTCCACTTCGTCGATGAGCGGATGTTTGGAGAGTACCTGCTCTAAAGTCTTGGTGCGTATACGGTCTAAGTTCTTGCCTATGGGGCTGATGCCTTTCTTCTCCAGCATGGCGGCCACTTCCTTTTTCGTGATGAAACCGGCGTATACCGTATCCTTGATGACCAACTCTACATCGCGGCACACCCGACCCGCCGGCTTTCGGTTGAAAGCGGTAATGGCTACCACCAGATAGGCGAGGATAAGCAGCAGGACGATAGAAAGTAAAATCCGTTTAATCATAGGCTTATTTACTGTTTGACGATTTACGATTCACTGTTTGCCCGCTGTTCGAGCAACTGGGTTATGGAAGGCACATAGTTATCCAGGTCACCGGCGCCCAACACTATCAGCACTTCGATAGGTTTCTTTGCAAGCAGGGCCGGAATATCTTCTTTCTTGCAAATACACTTTTCGATACCCGGACGCAGGTTGTCATAAATGAGCCGGCTGCTGACACCGGGAATGGGTTGTTCGCGGGCAGGGTAGATTTCCGTCAGAATCACCTCGTCCAATAGGGAAAGACTGTCTGCAAAGTCCTTGTAGAAGTCTTTGGTACGGGTATAGAGGTGCGGTTGGAAGATGGCGGTTATCTTCTTGTCCTTGTAAAGCTCGCGGATGGACTTTACGCTTTGCGCGATTTCGGCAGGATGATGAGCGTAGTCGCTGAGGAATACGAGCTTGTCCGTCTTAATCTTGAAGTCGAAGCGGCGGTCTACTCCGCGGAAACTTGCCATTCCTTGTTTGATTTCCTCGTCGGTAACTCCGTTCAGGTGGGCGAGCGCCATGGCGGCTACGCCGTTTTCTATATTGATGCCGATGGGTACGCCAAGCCGGATGTCGTTGATACGGGTGTCCGGAGCAACGAAGTCTATGAAGATTTCACCATTGCCGATGCGGATATTCTCTGCATGGAAGTCTCCTTCGTCGCGGGAGTAGGTATATATCTTTACTCCCGGTTGCACGTCCGGTTGCAGGGCAAGGCCTTTACGGAGAATCAATGCGCCTCCCGGTTGGATAAGGGTGGTGTAGTGACGGAAACTTTCAAGATAGGCTTCGCATGTACCGTATATATCCAAATGGTCGGGGTCTGTGGCGGTGATGACGCTCATATAAGGAGAGAGCCGGTGAAAGGAACGGTCGAATTCGTCCGCTTCAATCACAGTATACGGGCTGGTCTGCGACAGGAGCAGGTTTGTTCCGTAGTTTTTGGAAATGCCGCCGAGGAAAGCGGTACAGCCTATATGCGACTGGTGAAACAAGTGTGCGGCCATTGTACTCGTGGTAGTCTTTCCATGAGTGCCGGCAACGCAAAGTCCCTTGCTGCTGCGGGTGATGGTGCCCAGCACTTGGGAGCGTTTGTGTATCTCAAAACCGTTTTCATGAAAGTACGCCAGCTCGGCATGCTCTTGGGGGATGGCAGGGGTGTACACAACCAATGTGTTTCCTTTGTCCTTGCAATTCTCCGGAATAAGGGTGACGTCTTCCTCGTAATGTATCTGTGCGCCTTCTGCAATCAGGTGCTCGGTCAGCGCGCTCGGCGTGCGGTCATACCCTGCTACGAATTTGCCTTTGGAAAGAAAATAGCGTATCAGCGCGCTCATGCCAATGCCGCCGGCGCCGACGAAATAAACGGATTTTATGGTCTCTATATTCATGTACTTGTCATTTAATAAGTTTCAGCACCTCTTTGGCAATGATTGTTGCCGAGTCGGGTAATGCCAGTTTGGCGATGTTGTTGCTCAATTCTTTCAGCTTATCACTGTCTTTTACGGTTGCCAATGCCACGGGCAGAAGTTTCTCCTGGGCTTCCACGTCCTTCACATAGATAGCGGCGTCTTTATCGACGAGCGCCAGCGCATTCTTGGTCTGGTGGTCTTCCGCCACATTGGGCGACGGAACAAGGATTACAGGCTTGTGCAGCAGGCAGAATTCTGAAATGGAACCTGCACCGGCACGGGAGATTACCAAGTCGGCCGCCGCATAGGCATTCGCCATGTCTTTGATGAAATCTGTTACATACAGATTGGGAATGGCGTTGATATGCGGATGGTGTACGGCTTCACCGACTGCTGTGGTGATGGCGTCTCTTACCTGGTCGATGTATATTTTACCGGTTTGCCAGATGAACTGTATATCGGGATTCTGCCGGATGATGTCAAGACCCGCGGTTAAAGTCCGGTTAATGGTTCGCGCACCGAGGCTGCCGCCCAATATCAGGATAGTCTTTTTGGACGGGTCTAAACTGAAATAGCGTACGGCTTCTTCGCGCGAAACGGAATGTCCGAACAGATTCTGACGAACAGGATTGCCGGTCATGATGATTTTCTCTGCGGGGAAGAACTTCTCCATGCCTTCGTAGGCAACGCATATTTTACAGGCTTTCTTGGCAAGCAGCTTGTTGGTGACGCCTGCATACGAGTTTTGCTCCTGTATCAGAGTCGGTACTCCCATCATTCCCGCCGTTTTCAGGGTCGGGCCGCTGGCATAGCCGCCTACGCCTACCGCCACCTGCGGACGGAATTGCTTGATGATTCTGCGCGCTTTCCATTGGCTGCGCGCCAGTTTCATCAATACGGCAAAGTTCTTCCACAAGTGTTTGCGGTCGAAACCCGCTACGGGCAGACCGATAATCTTGTAACCGGCATCGGGTACACGCTGCATCTCCATACGCCCTTCTGCGCCTACAAACAGGATTTCCGCATCGGGACGCAACTCCTTAATCGCGTTGGCGATGGATACAGCCGGGAAAATGTGTCCGCCTGTGCCGCCACCGCTGATAATAATGCGCGGCTTGCTATTCTTTGTTTCCATATCTGAGTTCATCTATTTGCTACTACTGATAATTAATCTTATTCAAATTCTGCATCGCTGTTCAGCATTTTGGCTGTCGGCTCTGCGGCGCTTTGCGCCTCGCTGTAAGTACTCTCGTCTCCGCTGCCGGTTTCTACCTGCATGGTGATTTGCGCATCATGTTCCCTCTGTTCTTCCAGTTTGGCTGTATATCGGCTGACGCTCAATATCATACCGATATAGGCGCAGTTTATCAACGTAGAAGTACCGCCCTTACTGATAAGCGGTAGCGGTTGTCCGGTAACGGGAGCCAACCCCACGGCTACCATCATGTTGAAGACGGCCTGTGACACCAGTAACAGGGCTATGCCGATGATGAGAAAGGCGGGGAAGGTACGGTCGCATTTCTTGGCGATACGCCCTACACGTATCAACAGGCAGATGTAGAGGAATACAACTACGACTCCTCCTACCAGTCCGAGCTCCTCGATGATAATGGCAAAGATGAAGTCGGAGAATGCCTGGAAGTCCCGCTGTACGGAATTACCCGGACCTTTGCCTACAACATTGCTGGTGGCAACGGCGATGCGTGCGTGGGCTATCTGCGCGTCTTTGTCTATGTCGAACTTGGCGGCGGGTACTTCCTTGTCACTCGTGAATTTCTCGATACGGGCACGCCACGTATCAAACCGGTGCAGGAAAGGTATATCGCTGTTCTTTGTCATCAGTAGGAAAGCTACGGCGATAACACCCACCGATGCCAAACCGCCAATCAGTATCAACAGTTTTTTAGCGGAGACACGTCCTATGAACATCATCAAAAAGACTACTCCGAACAGCAGTGCGGCTGTGGACAGGTTCTCCGGAGCAATGAGCAGGCAGATAATCCCGGTTATTATCATAATCCGTTTGAACGCCTTCGGATTGGCGCCGTCCTCGTCCTGCCCTTTGGACAGGATGAAAGCCGTGACGATGATAACCGCCATTTTTGCAATCTCCGAGGGCTGGAACTGTATACCCATGAATGTCATCCAGCGCGCCGCGCCATTGATACGTTCCATCATCATGACCAGCACCAGCAGTATCGCGGAAGCCGGTAACAGGAAGACGGGAAATACCTGGAACCATTTATAGGGAATGTTGTGCATAAGTACCACAATCACAGCGCCCACCATTAGGATAATGCTGTGCTGAGTGATAGGCCCCCAGTGGTCGCCACTTTTGTAGGTAAGCGTACTGGCCGCACTGAACACCTCTGTGATGGAGATGAGGCAAAGGAAGAGGAAGATAATCCAGATTACTTTGTCTCCCTTGAATATGCTTTTTAATAAATCCATTTATAACTCTCTTACGTATTTCTTAAATTGGTCGCCTCTGTCCTCGTAGCTCTTGAAGAGGTCGAATGAGGCGCAACAGGGACTCAATAATACCGTTTCGCCTTTCTGCGCCAGTTTGAAAGCTGCGTCTACCGCATCTTTCATACCGGTTTGCACATCGGCAACGGGTAGCCCGAAACGGTCGAAGAACTCATGCAGCTTTTCATTGTGCAGCCCCAAATAAACCAAGGCCGAGCATTTGGTGCGTACCAGGTCTTCTATTTCGGTATAGTCATTGCCTTTGTCTTTGCCGCCAAGAATCAGTACGGTCTTGGTTGTCATGCTTTGTAAAGCATACCAGCAAGAATTGACATTGGTCGCTTTGGAGTCGTTGATGAACTGGATGCCGCGTACGGTCGCCACCTTTTCCAGACGGTGTTCCACACCCTTGAAGTCGGATAGGGCTTTGCGTATATCTTCTTTCCTGATGCCTGCAAGATTGGCGGAGATACCGGCCGCCAATGAGTTATAGAGATTATGGGTTCCGTGCAGGGCAAGTTCCTCTTGTTCCATATTGAAAGCGATAGGTTCGTTGATTTCCACTTCGCCGTCTTCCACATAAGCGATGGCTCCGTCCTCTTTCACGGCGGCAAAAGGATAGAGATGCGCTTTCAGACCGTGCTTCTCCAATTCCCTGCGGATGATAGGGTCGTCGTTCCAGTAGATGAAAGCGTCTTCCGGCGTCTGGTTTTGCGTGATGCGGAATTTGGCGTCTACGTATTTCTGCATACAATGATCGTATCGGTCCAGATGGTCGGGAGTGATATTCATCAGTACGGCGATATTGGCACGGAACTTATACATATTATCCAGTTGGAAGGAGCTGAGCTCGATAACATAATAATCGTGCTTTTCCATTGCTACTTGCAAGGCGAGGCTGTTGCCGATGTTTCCGGCCAGTCCCACGTTCAGTCCCGCACTCTTGAAAATGTGGTAAATGAGCGAAGTAGTGGTAGTCTTACCGTTAGAACCTGTAATACAAATCATTTTAGCGTTTGTATAACGTCCGGCAAATTCTATCTCGGAGATGATAGAGATACCTTTCTCTTTCAATTTCAGAATCAGCGGCGCGTCATTGGGGATACCGGGGCTTTTTACCACCTCATCGGCATTGAGTATCAGCTCTTCGGTATGCTGTCCTTCCTCCCAAGCAATGTCATACCTGTCCAGCAGTTCCTTGTATTTGTCTTTAATGGCGGACATATCGGATACGAATGTATCGAAACCCTTAACTTTGGCGAGTACGGCAGCTCCCGCGCCGCTTTCGCCTGCTCCTAAAACTACAATTCTACTCATACTTTATTATAATTAAGAATGAAGAATGATGAATGAAGAATTGCCATGCAGCGTAATAGTGCGCAACCAGATTCTTCATTCTTCATTCATAATTCTTCATTTAATTGTTATCTTATCTTTAACGTTATAATTGTTATCGCTGCCAATACGATGGTTACGATCCAGAAACGGACGGTAATCTTTGATTCATGGAACAATTGCGTCGGTTGGGTAAATACCACTTTGCAACCGGGCTCTATCAGGTTCATGCCGGTGCGGAAGTGGTCGTGTATCGGCGTTCGTTTAAAGAGACGCTGCTTGACGCCTTTCCGTTTGCCGGCTTTGTAATATACCCGTTGCAGAATTACCGACAGGTTCTCTACGAGGAATATACCGCAGAGAATCGGTATTAATAGTTCTTTGTGAATAATGATAGCGTATACGGCAATGATGCCGCCGATGGTCAGGCTGCCTGTATCGCCCATGAATACTTGTGCCGGGTAAGCGTTGTACCAGAGGAAGCCTATCATGGCGCCGATGAAGGCGCAGATGAAGATTACCAGTTCTTCCGAGCCCGGGATATACATGATGTTCAGATAGCCGGCATATTCGATGTGGCTGGATACGTATGCCAGTATACCCAAAGTCAGACCGATGATGGCGGAGTTGCCCGCTGCCATGCCGTCCATGCCGTCATTCAGATTAGCGCCGTTGGAAACGGCGGTCACTACGAAGATTGTAATGAATACGAACAATATCCATCCGGCCGTTTGGGCGTGCTCTCCCATAAAAGATACGAGGTCGGCATAGTCCAGGTTATTGCTTTTAAAGAAAGGAATGGTCGTCTGCGTAGCTTTGATTTCTTTAGCGGCATGTACTACCTCTATACCTTGTCCCGGCTTTTCCACTTCGATGTTTTCACGAATAACGACCTGCGGGCTGAGATACAGCGTCAGTCCTACGATGAGCCCCAAGCCTACCTGGCCGATGATTTTGAATTTACCGTGCAGACCTTCCTTGTCTTTCTTGAATATCTTGATATAGTCGTCGGCGAATCCCAGCGAGCCTAACCAGACTGTTGTGATAAGCATTAGAATCATATAGATATTGTTCAGCTTACCCAGCAACAGACAGGGAATCAAAATGGCAAAGATTATGATTACTCCACCCATGCTCGGCACACCCACCTTGTTTACGCCGAACGGGTCGATGTCGGCATCCCGTTGTGTCTCGGTGATTTGCTTGCGTTTTAACAGATTAATGAACCTGTCACCCCAGATACTCGAAATGAGCAATGCCAGGATGATAGCCATTAACGCCCTGAAAGATGTATAACCGAACATACCCGCACCGGGGAAGTCGTATTTATCTAACCATTGGAATAAGTAGTATAACATGTCTTTTCTAATTATGAGTTATAAATTATGAATCGGGATGCATACGGGGAATATCGTACGATACGCTGCATTGAAATTCATAATTCACACTGCTCAATTCATAATTTCTTTAAGTACTTCTTTATCATCGAAATGATGCTTCACACCTTTTATCTCCTGATAGTTTTCGTGTCCTTTGCCGGCAACGAGGATAACGTCTCCCGGTTGCGCCAGCAAACAGGCGGTCTTTATGGCGTATTTCCTATCGGTGATACTGATTGTCTTCTCCAAATCGTCTTTGTCCAAGCCTGCCAGCATGTCATTGATGATGTCTTGCGGCTCTTCGAAGCGGGGATTGTCGGAAGTGATGATAACACGGTCGCTCAGACGGGCGGACTCCTTGGCCATGATAGGACGTTTCCCTTTGTCGCGGTTGCCACCTGCGCCAACTACGGTTATCACTTTTCCCCTGCCTGCCAATACGTCGTGGATGGCATTCAGTACATTCACCAGAGCGTCCGGAGTGTGGGCGTAATCTACAATGGCGGTGATGCCCTTCGGGGAGCGGATAGAATCAAATCGGCCTGTTACAGGATGTAAAGTGCTGAGGGCAACAAGCACATCTTCTTCTTTCTTGCCTAATAACACGGCTGCGCCGAATACGGCGAGAAGGTTGGAAGCATTGAACTTGCCGATAAAACGTACGGCCAGCTCGTGATTGTTGAAATCGAGCAGCATGCCTTCAAAATGAGACTCCAGTACTTTCCCTTTAAAGTCGCTGAGGCTTCTCAATGAATAAGTATATACGCGCGAGCGTGTGTTCTGAGTCATGACCAATCCGTTCTTATCATCCAGATTGGTCAGGCTGAACGCGCTCTTTGGCATATCATCGAAGAATTTCTTCTTTGCTTTAAGGTAGTTTTCAACAGTCTTGTGATAGTCCAGGTGGTCGCGCGTAAGGTTGGTGAAGATGCCGCCGGCAAACTTCAGACCGCTGATGCGCTGCTGCGCGATAGAGTGGGAGCTGACTTCCATGAATGCGTATTTGCATCCGGAGTCTGCCATCTCACCCAACAGGCGGTTAAGGGTAACCGGGTCGGGAGTGGTGTGCTCGGTTGGAACGGGCTGGTCATCGATGTAGTTGCATACGGTGGAAATCAGTCCGACTTTATACCCGAAATAACGGAATGTATTATATAATAAGGTGGCAATGGTTGTTTTGCCGTTAGTGCCGGTTACGCCTACCAACTCCATTTTGGAAGTGGGGTCGCCGTAGAAGGTGGTGGCAACCTTACCTACCGCATTTTCGCTGTCTTTTACCTGGATATATGTAATATCGGGGTTGGGTTCTTCCGGCATGTCTTCGCACAGTACGGCTATAGCGCCTTGCTCAATGGCTGTCGGAATATATGCGTGCCCGTCGGTCTGCGTGCCGCGCATTGCCATGAACAAATGTCCGGCCGCAACTAAACGGGAGTCGATGTTTACTCCTGTTATATCTTTTTCCGTACTGCCGATAACTTGTACCGGTTGTATCGCTTTTAATAGTTCGGTTAATTTCATACCTTATTATATATATGTATATTCTTATATTAACGTAACGTCAAGGCTATCGTCTGACCTCTTACCAGCCGGCTTCCACCTGCAATGGACTGGCTTCTTACTTTGCCGATGCCGTTGAGGCGTACTTTAAGCCCCTTGCTTTCCAGCAGATAAACGGCATCTTTAGCCCCCATACCCACTACGCTGGGCACTATGCCTGCGGAAACTTTCTGATTTTGCAGGATAACGGCAGACGGGGCGACCTGACTGTGTCCCCATAACTCTCGCCCTTTCTGTGCCTCGAACTGCTTCTGCACCGGAACATCCAATGTGTTGAGCACACGCAACGCCTCGTTCATCTCTCCCGCTTTTACCGCGGGAATCACATTCGTGGTGCTGTCTATCGCACTGCGTATATCGAACCGCAGGTTCTTGGCATATACCCTTTCCGCAATCTTGCTGAATACGCTGCCCGCCATTAAACCGCCCGATGCCGGAAGTCCCGGTTTCTGTATGGAAACGATACAACTGTATTTGGGAGCCTCTGCCGGGAAGTATCCGCAGAAGCTGACGAGATAATTCACCCGTCCCGCCTTATATCCGGCGGCGCCTTGCGAAATCTGCGCCGTACCCGTCTTGCCGGCTACGGCAAACTGTTTGCTTCCGGCCGGCTTGGCCAAACCTTCGGAGACTACTTTGTGCAGAATCTCCCGTATCTGCGTCAGCGTATTGTCCGAGCAAATTTTAGGATTGATGACTTCCGTAGGGAATTCATGCACAACCTCGCCGTCTTTCACAGCCGCTTTCACGAATTTCGGACGTACCATTGTGCCGTTATTGGCGATGGCATTGTAGAAAGTCAGTATGTTCAGCGGCGGTACCTGCGTTTCATATCCTATACTCATCCAGGGCAACGTGGTTTTGGCAAAATAGCGTTCTTTCGGACCGCGGATGTTAGGCTTGCCCTCTCCGGCTATTTGCAGATGAAGCGGGCGGTCTATACCGATACGCTTCAATCCGTCTACAAACTTTTGCGGATTGTCGCTGTAATGCTTGTCGATAAGATAGGAAACGCCGATATTGGATGATACTTCCAGGATACGTGTCACATCGATTTTACCATATCCGCCCCGGTGCCAGTTATGGTCTTTCATCGGGCGGCCGTGCATCATCATGATGCCGTTACCCGTATCGACTTCCGTGTCGGGAGTAATCTTCCCGTCTTCAAGGGCTACCATGATAGAAGCGGTCTTGAAGGTAGAACCCGGTTCCAGCATATCGCTGATGGCATTGTTGCGCATTTCGTAATAGTTGCCGTCACCCGCTTTCATCATATTGACAATGGCTTTTATCTCTCCTGTCTGTACTTCCATCAGTACGGCGACACCTACGCTGGCATTGATTTCCTTCAACTTATCTATCAACGCTTTTTCGCAAATATCCTGCATGCCTACGTCGATGGTGGAGATGATATCGCAACCGTCTACGGGAGCGATGTCCACTATGTTCAGGTATTTGTTCATCACCTTCTGGCGGTGGGTGATGCCGTCACGTCCTTTCAGCAGCGTGTCGAATGCCAGCTCGATACCGTTCTTTGCCCCTTGCGCCGTATCGGCATAGAGGTCGCCCAACGTACGGGCGGCCAAAGAGCCGAAAGGCTTTTTACGTTGGTTGTAAGTCTGTTCGTGGAAACCGCCTTTGTATTTGTTCAAGTTGAACACCGGCAATCTTTTGGCTTCCTTATACTGGATATAAGAGATGCGCTTCGGGTAAATCAGGTAATTGCGGCTGCCCTTTTTGCGTCCTTTTAGCAGATGCCTTTTAAATTCGGCAGCGCTTTTGTCGGGGAATATCCGGTGCAATCCCTCGCAGATTTCGCCCAAATGATTCATCAGCATGGTGTCTTTCTTCTCTCCACCCGCTTTGAAATCCATATAAATGCGGTACTCCGGTAAGGAGCTCGCCATTAATTTACCGTCCGATGAAAGAATATTGCCACGGTTGGGCTTCACCGTAACATTCTCCTTCACAAAGCGGTCGGCGACATCTTGCCAGTACTGACGTTCGGCAAACATGATGACGGTACCTTTTACGATAATGGCTACTCCTATCAGTCCCATAACAAGGACTACGAAGAAGTAACGGGTCATTATATTTTTCTTGTTTACTGCCAAGGCTGTTTCGATTTACTATTATACTATTTACTATTTACCGGTCTGTTTTCCATTCCCTATACTTATTTGATTAAGTACGGCGGATTGGTCGAAGTCTGCAAATCGCTTTCTTTCGTCGCGATATATTCTTCGATACGCGATTGACGGCTTCGCTCCATCAGTTCGGAACTGCGTGTCAAAGCGTCGTATTTTATGTCTATCAGCTCTTTCTTGAGCTTGTCAATCTCTATCATCTGCTGCTGACAGGCGTAGCGGTTATGGATATAGAACAGAATAAGAACCATGATGAGGACGAGCAGCTTCGTCTGACGACGGAAAAAGTCCGTAGCCAGAATGTCACCGCCTATGATGTTCTTTAGCGAAGTCCGTCTTTTTACCTTTTCGCCTTTCACCTCTTCCTGTTTATTAGCCGTCTCATTCATCGCCCTGTCACTTTATAGCTTTATCATCTTAATCACTTTATGATTTTCTCCGCGATTCTCAGTTTGGCGCTTCGCGAACGCGGGTTACGCTCAATCTCGTCGTCATCCGGAATAATCACTTTGTTGTTTACCAAACGGAAAGGCGTTTGTACGTTTCCGAAGAAGTCTTTTTCCGCCTTGCCCTCTATATTGCCGGTCTTCATGATGTTTTTCACCATGCGGTCTTCCAGCGAATGGTAGGTGATTACTACCAGTCGTCCGCCGGGCTTTAATGCTTCCGTAGCTGCATATAACATCTCCTTCAACGCTTCCATTTCCTGATTGACTTCGATGCGCAACGCCTGAAACACTTTTGCAAGTTCTTTCTTTTCTCTTTCACGTCCGAAGAGCGGTTTGATAATATCCAGGAACTCTCCGATGGTGCCAATCTTTCGGGTGGCGCGCGCCTTGACGATAACGGATGCCAGCTTGCGGCTGTTCTTCAGTTCCCCATACAAATAGAAAATGTCGGCCAGACGCTCTTCGTCGTATGTATTTACGATGTCGGCGGCAGTGAGCCCGGCGCGCTTGTTCATCCGCATATCGAGTGCGCCGTCAAAGCGGAAAGAGAATCCCCGCTCGCTATCGTCGAAATGATGTGACGACACGCCGAGGTCGGCGAGTACGGCGTCCACTTGCCCGATACCATGATAACGCAGGAAGTTATGCAGATAACGGAAATTGCTGCGTACAAATGTGAAGTGCGGGTCGTTTACGATGTTTTGTTCCGCATCCTCATCTTGGTCGAATCCCAGCAATCTGCCACCTTCGCCCAAGCGTGACACTATCTCGCGGGAATGACCGCCGCCGCCGAATGTCACGTCTACATACGTTCCGTCCGGGCGGATGTTCATCCCGTCGACGCTTGGCATCAAAAGTACCGGAATATGATATGTTGTTTCTTCCTTCATTTTTTAGTTAGAATCGTTTACTACTCTGCTGTCTCATCGCTTGCCTCTGTTTCTTCCCAATTCTCGTCTCCCAGAATATCTTGCAATGCCTC
>ERZ857785.3329-NODE-3329-length-12187-cov-37.802258_pt1 | contig 12187 bp, 7 predicted proteins | sample MGYA00519763_ERZ857785 | MGnify/ENA primary metagenome ERZ857785 (study PRJEB31778, sample SAMEA3449365) | human gut metagenome | biome: human gut; feature: human-associated habitat; material: faeces | place: United Kingdom | collected 2010/2012 ... | reverse complement strand
CCACAGCGCTACCAGCAGCATCAAAAGCAGCTGCACCCCGATGTTTTCCGCAATCCAGCGCACCGGCGCCCATTCCAGCGGCGCGTCAATGACAGCCAGCGCCGCTTTTCCCAGCCGGTTCAGCGTCTCCCGGCCATACAGCGCCTGGGGCAAATCGCCGGAGTTGCTTACGGTTTCATAGCCGCGGCCCTGGCCGGTCACGTCCCATACCAGGCCGGTTACGCTATTGAACGTCTCAAACGCCAGACGTGGCCTGGCCAGCGCGGCACGGCCCGCCATGGATAGAATCTCCGTCACCGGGCGTTCGGCGATCAGTTCGCGGTCATAGGTGAATTTAATGCTGTTGTAGCGGTGAAGCTGATAGACGTCCTCCCATGCCCCGTCCGCAGCCAGGTCCGAGAGGAATGCCGATGTTTCCTCGTCCAGCGCCTCGGGCGCCTGCATGCGGATATCCCAGAGGATGGTCATGGGAATCCCCACGCTCTCTTCCGTGGTGTTGTCGGGATAGATCACGTCCAGCGCGCCATAGAGCGGCCCCCTCACCAGCACCAGCGCCAGCGCCGTCAACCGCCTCATAGGCAACATCCTCCTTCTTTCGTAAGATGACAAAAAATGCCGTCTTGCCGGCCCCAGGAGCATAGCACCGCATCCCGCGCGCGTCAAGGCGCAAAAAATCGATGCCCTTTCTTTTGCAAAAGGCGTTTACAAACCTTATGCGCCGTGGTAAAATAAAGAACGTGCGCACAGCGCCAGGCAGAACCGCGCCCCTGGCCTGCCGAAGGCCAACGGCCCGCTATGGACGCGGCGATTACCACACGGCGGCCCCGCCGCCAGTCTGAAGGAGGCAAACCCCATGGATAAGTCCGAAATCATCAAGACCTATGCCCGTCACGAGGGCGACACCGGTTCCCCCGAGGTCCAGGTTGCCATCCTCACCGAGCGTATCAGCCAGCTGACCGCTCACCTGAAGGAGCATCCCCATGACTTCCACAGCCGCCGCGGTATGCAGATGATGATCGGTAAGCGCCGCCGTCTGCTGGACTATCTGGCCAAGAAGGACATCGAGCGTTATCGTGCCCTGATCGCCAAGCTGGGTCTGCGTAAGTAAGTTGAAACAGGGTGATGTGCGTGCGCGCATCACCCTTCTTTCACATTCTGTACCAGTCTGTATCCTCACCCTTAGCAGTTGAAAATGCGTCGAAACCGGCGGCTTCGGGGCATTTTCAAGTGCTAACGGCGACGGATCGCGGTACAGGATGCTAATTCACAAAAAAGGAGAAATGTCATGTCAACGATCATCACCAAGCGTCAATTCCCCCACTATCACAAGTACACCATGGATCTGGCAGGCCGTCCCCTCACGCTGGAGGTGGGCAAGCTGGCCGAGCTGGCCAACGCCGCCGTCATGGTGGGCTACGGCGATACCCGCGTGCTGTGCTGCGTCACCGCCGCGCCCCGTCCCCGTGACGGTATCGACTTCTTCCCCCTGAGCGTGGACTTTGAGGAGAAGATGTACTCCGTGGGCCGCATCCCCGGCAGCTTCAACCGCCGCGAGGGCCGTCCCGGGGAGAAGGGCATCCTGACCAGCCGCGTCATCGACCGCCCCATCCGCCCCCTGTTCCCCTACGACTTCCGCAACGATGTGTCCGTGATGTGTACCGTCATGGCCGTGGATCACGACTGCTCTCCGGAGATCGCCGCCCTCATCGGCACCTCCGCCGCCCTGGCTATCTCCGACATCCCCTGGAACGGCCCTGTGGCCGCCCTGAAGGTGGGTCTGGTGGACGGCAAGCTGGTCTTTAACCCCGACGCCGAGCAGCGTAAGGTCAGCGATCTGGACGTCACCGTGGTGTCCACCGCCAAGAAGGTGGTCATGATCGAGGCCGGCGCCAACGAGGTGCCCAACGATGTCATGTTCGAGGCCATCCGCTCCGCTCACGAGGAGAACCAGAAGCAGATCGCCCTCATCAACCAGATGGTGTCCGAGATCGGCAAGCCCAAATTCGACTACCCCCACGCCGACTTCGATCAGGAGCTGTTCGACAAGATCGTGGCCGCCACCATGGACGATGCCAAGGCCGCCATGGATACCGACGACAAGAACGTCCGCGAGGCCCGCTGGAACCAGCTGATCGAGAAGTGGCACGAGCTGTTCCTGGAGGATTATCCCAACATGGATCAGTATCTGGACGAGATCACCTACAAGTTCCAGAAGAAGATCGTGAAGGCCTGGCTGCTGGAGGGCCACCGCGTGGACGGCCGCCAGAAGAACGAGATCCGCCCGCTGGACGCCGAGGTGGGCGTGCTGCCCCGTGTCCACGGCTCCGGCCTGTTCACCCGCGGCCAGACCCAGGTGCTGAGCGTGGCCACGCTGGATACCCTGTCCGCCAACCAGAAGCTGGATACCATCTGGGAGGAGACGGAGAAGCGCTACATGCACCACTACAACTTCCCCGGCTACTCCGTGGGCGAGGCCAAGCCTGCCCGCAGCCCCGGCCGCCGCGAGATCGGCCACGGCGCGCTGGCTGAGCGCGCTCTGCTGCCCGTCATTCCTCCGGTGGAGGAGTTCCCCTACGCCATCCGCGTGGTATCCGAGGTGGTTTCCTCCAACGGCTCCACGTCTCAGGGCTCCATCTGCGGCTCCACGCTGGCCCTGATGGACGCCGGCGTGCCCATCAAGGCCCCTGTGGCCGGCATCTCCTGCGGCCTGATCCAGGACGACGACGGCAGCTTCACCACCTTCATCGACATCCAGGGCGTGGAGGACTTCCACGGCGAGATGGACTTCAAGGTGGCCGGCACCAAGAAGGGCATCACCGCCATCCAGATGGACCTGAAGAACGACGGCCTGACCATGGAGATCATCAAGAACGCGCTGGATATCACCTACGACGCCCGTGTGCAGATCCTGGACCAGGTGATGCTGCCCTGCATCGCCGAGCCCCGCGCCGAGGTGAGCAAGTACGCGCCCAAGATGCTGACCATGCACATCGATCCCGATAAGATCCGCGACGTCATCGGCAAGGGCGGCTCCGTCATCCAGAAGATCGTGGCCGAGTCCGGCGCCAAGATCGACATTGACGACGACGGCACCATCCACATCGCCTCCCCTGACGCGGAGAGCTGCGCCATCGCCAAGAAGTGCATTGACGACATCGTGTTCGTGCCCGAGGTGGGTCAGCTGTACTACGGCCGCGTGGTGCGCCTGATGACCTTCGGCGCTTTCGTGGAGCTGGCTCCCGGCAAGGATGGTCTGGTACACATCTCCAAGCTGGCTGACCACCGTATCGAGAAGGTGGAGGATGCCTGCAAGATCGGCGACATGATGTGGGTCAAGGTCACGGAGATCGACGAGAAGGGCCGCGTGAACCTGAGCCACAAGGACGCCATGAAGGAAATCGCCGCCAAGGAAGCCGCCGGCGAGCCCATCAAGTAAGTCCGTTTATCCGGTTTTTCCGAAAGGACCGCCTGTTGGCGGTCCTTTCGCTTGCCGCGGCACTTTCTCCTGCGGCCAATGTCGTGGGGAAAAGAGGCCCTGTCGAAAAGTGCGGGAAACTGTGGGAAACAGGGGAAACAATACCCATTCCGCCGGAAAACCAGAAAATGGTGATTTCTCCGGCAATTATGGTAAATCCCACGGTTTTGCGCACTTTTTTACCGGTTTTGTGTTGACATAACAGTTGTGGAAAACCATGTGGAAACTGTGGAAAGCCTTTTTCCACCAAGGGTTTTCCCAGTTGCGCTCCTGTTATTTTTTGCGGGAATCTGTAAACCTTTTTGGGTCGGAGGATCTTTTAGACGAAGTGCGGCGCATACCGCGGCGGCGAGACTTGCATTGACGGGAAAAATACGGTAGAATAACAGAAAACGATTGGCTCGGTGTATGCCGGAGGAATAATATGGCAAAGAAAAACGTATACGACAACGAGAGTATCTCCAGTCTCAAGGGCGCGGATCGGGTCCGGAAACGGCCCGGTGTTATTTTTGGCTCCGACGGGCTGGAGGGCTGCGAGCACGCGGTGTTTGAGATCCTGTCCAACGCCATCGACGAGGCCCGCGGCGGCCACGGAAAGCTCATCACCGTCACCCGCTTTCTGGACCGGTCGGTACAGGTGGAGGATATGGGCCGCGGCTGCCCCGTGGACTGGAACGAGAAGGAGGGGCGCTACAACTGGGAGCTGGTGTTCTGCGAGCTATACGCCGGCGGCAAGTACGACAACGAGAACAGTGAGAATTACGAGTTCTCTCTGGGTCTCAACGGCCTTGGCTCCTGCGCCACCCAGTACGCCTCCCGCTACATGGACGTCACCGTGTGGCGCGAGGGCCGGGAGTACCGCCTGCACTTCGAGCGGGGCGAGATCGCGGGCCAGCTGGAGAGCACGGAGCTGACCACCAATAAAAAGCGGACCGGCACCACCATTCGCTGGCTGCCGGATCTGGAGGTGTTTACCGACATCGCTGTGCCGCTGGAATACTATCAGGACGTGATGAAGCGGCAGGCTGTGGTGAACGCCGGTGTCACGTTCCGTCTGCGCAATGAAACGGCCCCCGGGAAATTTGAGACCCAGGAGTTTCTGTATGAAAACGGCATCGCCGACTATATCCGCGAGCTGGCGGGGGAGGACTCCCTGACAGAGCCGGTGTTCTGGGAGGCGGAGCGCCGTGGCCGCGACCGCGCGGACAAGCCGGAGTACAAGGTGAAGCTCAGCGTGGCGCTGTGCTTTTCCAACCGCGTGGCCCTATGCGAGCACTACCACAACTCCAGCTTTCTGGAGCACGGCGGCAGTCCGGAGAAGGCCACCCGCTCGGCCATGGTGTCCGCCATCGATAAATACCTGCGGGACAACAACAAATACACCAGAGGCGAATCGAAGATCACGTTTCCCGACGTACAGGACTGCCTCATTTTGGTGAGCAACAACTTCTCCACCCAGACCAGCTATGAGAACCAGACCAAGAAGGCCATCACCAACAAGTTCATTCAGGAGGCCATGACCGAATTCCTCCGCAGCCGCATGGAGATCTACTTCATTGAGAACAAGGAGGCGGCGGAGAAGATCGCAGCTCAGGTGCTCATCAACAAGCGCAGCCGCGAAACGGCGGAGCGCACCCGCATCAACCAGAAGAAAAAGCTGACGGAGAAGATCGACATTGCCAACCGCGTCCAGAAATTCGTGGACTGCCGCACCAAGGACGTGGAGCGCCGGGAGATCTACATCGTGGAGGGCGACTCCGCACTGGGCGCCTGCAAGCAGAGCCGCGACGCGGAGTTCCAGGGCCTGATGCCCGTCCGCGGCAAGATTTTGAACTGTCTGAAGGCCGATTATCCCCGCATCTTCAAAAGTGACGTCATTACCGACCTGATGAAGGTGCTGGGCTGCGGCGTGGAGGTCAGCGGCAAAGCGGTGAAGGATCTGAACCAGTTCGACCTGAGCAACCTGCGGTGGAGCAAGGTGGTCATCTGCACCGATGGCGATGTGGACGGCTTCCAGATCCGCACGCTGATCCTGACCATGCTGTACCGCCTGTGCCCCACCCTGATCCGGGAGGGCTACGTCTACATCGCGGAGACGCCGCTGTTCGAGATCACCTGCAGGGAAAAGGGCGGCGAAAAGACGTGGTTCGCCTACTCCGAGCGGGAGAAGGCGGACATCCTCAAGGAGCTGTCCGGTAAGAAGGTGAACGTCCAGCGCTCCAAGGGACTGGGTGAAAACGATCCGGAGATGATGTGGATGACCACCATGAACCCCGAGACACGGCGGCTCATCCGCGTGCTGCCGGAGGACGCTGAGGAGACGGCCCGCGTCTTTGACCTGCTGCTGGGCGACAACCTGTCCGGCCGCAAGGACTATATCGCGGAAAACGGCTGCCGCTACCTGGACATGATCGACGTCAGCTGAGAAAGGAACCCTGATGGCAAAGAAGAAAACGGAAGAAAAAACCGTCCACCGTCCCGCCGACCCCAACGTGATGGGCCTGCGGGGCGCGGTGGTGGAGCAGCCCATCACCCGTACGCTGGACGAGAATTATATGCCCTACGCCATGTCGGTCATCGTCAGCCGCGCCATACCGGAGATCGACGGCTTCAAGCCCTCCCACCGCAAGCTGCTGTACACCATGTACAAGATGGGCCTGCTCACCGGCGGACGCACCAAGTCCGCCAACATCGTGGGCCAGACCATGCGCCTGAATCCCCACGGCGACCAGGCCATCTACGAGACCATGGTGCGTCTGGCCAAGGGCAACGAGTCCCTGCTGCACCCCTTTGTGGACAGCAAGGGCAACTTCGGCAAGGTGTACTCCCGGGACATGGCCTACGCCGCCAGCCGCTACACGGAGGCGAAGCTGGCCCCCATCTGCGCCGAGCTGTTCCGCGACCTGGACTGTGACGCCGTGGACTTCGTGGACAACTACGACAACACCATGAAGGAACCGTCGCTGCTGCCCACCACGTATCCCAACGTGCTGGTGTCCGCCAATCAGGGCATCGCCGTGGGCATGGCCAGCCAGATCTGCGGCTTCAATCTGGGCGAGGTGTGCGACACCACCATCGCCTTTCTGAAAAATCCCGACCACGACATCTCCTCCACGCTGCTGGCGCCGGATTTTCCCACCGGCGGCCAGATCATCTGCGATGGCGATGACCTGCGCAGCATCTACGCCACGGGACGCGGCGGCCTGAAGGTCCGCGCCCGCTGGCGCTATGACAGGAGCGAGAACGTCATCGAGGTCTACGAGATCCCTTATTCCACCACCATCGAGGTCATTCTGGACAAGGTGGCGGAGCTGGTGAAGGCCGGCAAGGTCAAGGAGATCAGTGACATGCGGGACGAGACGGACCTCAGCGGCCTGAAGCTGGCCATCGACCTGAAGCGGGGCGTGGACCCTGACAAGCTGATGGCCAAGCTGTTCCGCCTGACGCCCTTGCAGGACACGGTAAGCTGCAACTTCAACATCCTCATCGCCGGTATGCCCCGGGTCATGGGGGTGGGGGAGATCCTCACCGAGTGGACAGCGTGGCGCACCGACTGCGTCAAGCGCCGCGTGTACTATATCCTCAGCAAAAAGAAGGAAAAGCTCCACCTGCTGCAGGGCCTGAAGCGCATCCTGCTGGACATCGACAAGGCCATCCGGATCATCCGCGAGACAGAGGAAGAATCCGAGGTCATCCCCAACCTGATGATCGGCTTCGGCATCGACCAGGTGCAGGCGGAGTACGTGGCGGAGATCAAGCTCCGCAATATCAATAAGGAGTACATCCTCAAGCGGGTGCAGGAGACGGCGGCGCTGGCCGATGAGATCGACGATCTGGAGGACACGCTGGCCAAGCCCGGGCGCATCCGCCGTATCATCATCGACGAACTGACAGAGGTGCGGAAGAAGTACGCCGTGCCCCGCCGCACTGAGATCGTATACAGCCACGAGCTGCCGGAGGAGCCGGCGGAGGACGCGCCGGAGGACTATCCCGTCCACCTGTTCCTCAGCCGTGAGGGCTATTTCAAGAAGATCACGCCCCAGTCCCTGCGGATGTCCGGCGACCAGAAGTACAAGGAGGGCGACGGCCCCAGCCAGTACTTCGAGGCCACCAACAACACGGAGCTGATGTTCTTCACCGACAGGCAGCAGGTCTACAAGACCCGCGCCAGCGAGTTCGGCGAGACGAAAGCCTCGCTGCTGGGCGACTATCTGCCCGCCAAGCTGGGGCTGGATGCAGGGGAGAATGTGATCTTCCTGTGCCTGCCCGGGGATTACAGCGGCAGCCTGCTGTTCGCCTTTGAGAACGGCCGCGTGGCCCGCGTCAGCCTCAGCGCCTACGCCACCACCTCCAACCGCCGCAAGCTCACCGGCGCCTACTGCGAAAAGTTCCCGCTGGTACAGATCCTGCCCCTGACGGAGGATCGCGAGCTGGCGCTGCTGACCAATGAGCCCCGGGCCCTGCTGGTACACACGGCACTGCTGGCGCCCAAGACCACCCGCGGCACCCAGGGTGTGCAGGTCATGAATATCAAGCCCAAATACCATCTGGAGCGGCTGGCCGATGTGGCCGACACCGGCATCACCAACCAGGCCCGCTACCGTACCCGCACCATCCCCGCCGCCGGCGCCCTGCTGCGGCCGGAGGACAGTGAGGAAAAGCAGCTGGAGCTTCTGTAAAACGCCGGAAAGGAGGATATCCCATGAAGAAAAGAGCGCTGCCGCTGCTGCTGGCGGTGCTGCTGTGCCTGACGGGCTGCGGCAGCTTTCTCCAGCGGGAGTGGTACGAGGTCAAGGACCACAGCTCCTCCTATTATGAGGGCAGCGGCCGCGGCGTGCTGCAGGCCGACACCTATCAGGATCTGGTAAACGACATTCTCCTTCTGGTGGGCAACCACACGGAGGAGGGTACCATCCGCCTGTACTATGGAGGGGAGGGCCTGGACGCCACGGACGCGGCGGAGATGGCCTGCCGCGAGGTGGAGCATGACACGCCCCTGGGCTCTTACGCCGTGGAGTACCTGCAATACACGCTGGACGACTCCGCCCGCAATTACAGCGAGATCACCGTCACCATCAGCTACCGCTGCACTGCCCAGCAGATGGCAAGCATCGCCCACGTCACCAATACCTCGGCCCTGCGGGACCTGCTGGCTCAGGCCCAGGACGAGGGTCTGACGGAGCTGGTGGTGCAGTTCAGCAGCACCGACAGCTCCGCCGCCGATATCGAGCGGCTGATCCGTGAGGTGGAGCGCTCCGCAGGCGGAGCAGACTGGCTGGTGCGCTTCTATCCGGATCGGGACAGCGTGGGTCTGGTGGAGATCCTGCTGGTACACTGAGCGGACCACATCCGAAGAAAACGGAAAAGCAGAAAATGCAGGGTTGACAAACCGGCGCTTATACGCTATAATCAACCTTGCGTTTGCGGGCGTAGCTCATCTGGTAGAGCGCGACCTTGCCAAGGTCGAGGTAGCGAGTTCGAGCCTCGTCGCCCGCTCCAAGTTAACAAACAGGTTTAGATGCCATGCGGTGAAAACCGCATGGCATCAAGCCTTTCCGGGGTTTCCCATACCCCGATTTTAACGGTTTCAAGCATGGATGTCAGAGCCGCCTGAGAGGCATTCAACGTGATTTGAACCCCTCTTTTTCTGCTTTCTGGCGAAATAATCGGATGTAGCCCCCTTTTGTACGAGGATTTTCCTCACAAAAGGGAGCTTTTTTCATAAAAAAGTTTCACAAAGTTTGGGGCGTCGGTTTGTTAGTTTCGTAGAACCATCGAACCGGCGCTCTTTTTGCGTTTCAGGACAGATCAAGGGCGGCAGCCCAGAGAGGAGCAGTATATGCGAAAACCAACAAGGCCACTGGCGCGGCGGATCGATGATCGACAGCCAGTGCCCTACCAGCAGAGCTCGCCGGAGCCGGTATTCTGCAATGAGCACGAGCGGTGTCAGGGCTGTCCCTACCCACGCCACGGCATCGTCTGCTGGCACCGGGGTGGAGGCTGTCTGCGCACAGATATGGAAGAAATAGAAAGGAGACGCAAATGATGATGCAAGCAATTCTGAGTAACCCCAGCCACCCGGAATACGGCGTGGCGACCATCCCATTCCCCATCCCACATGACCAGTACGCACACTGCATGGAGCTGTTGGAGGCATTGGAGATCGGCGACGCGATCAAGGTGGACTGCAAGGTGGAGGAGGTTGATAGCTTTTTCTCTGTGCTCAAACGCACGGAAATGCTCACGGTCAATGTGGAGGAGCTGAACTACCTTGCCAAGCGACTGGACAGCTTCGACACCGGCGAGGCCGCGCAGTTTCAGGCGATGGCCCACAAGCTGGATCTGTTTGAGTTAAAGGATCTCATCAACCTGACCTTCTGCTGCCAGCAGGCCACGGTCATTACCGACTTTTCCGACCTCGCCGCTGTTGGCCGTAACCACTACATGAACCTGCACGGAGGATGTGCCAAGCCAGAGGAATTGAATGCGCTGGATGGCGAGGAAACCGCGCGGCGGCTCATCGAAAATGGCGGCGGCACGATCACCCCCTACGGCGTGGTCTACGACAACGGCATGAAGTTAGAGCCGGTCTATGACGGCCGGTTTTTTCCCTGCTATTACTATGAGCCGAACGCCATCACCGTTGCGGTGACCTCCAAAGCCGAGCCGGAGGACACAGAACACATCACATGGCTGTTCCTCCCCATGGTGCAGGAGGAGATCGACCGCGCCCTCCTTCGCGGGGGAATCACAGATCCCGCCGATGTCCGCCTGCGGCTGGAGGACAGCCAGCTCCCCAATGAGGTGGATGTCCTGTTGGATATGGAGTACGAAACTCTCTCCGACCTCAACGAACTGGCAGAGGCAACGAATGGGTTATCAAAAGCGGATATGGAAAAGCTGGGCGCTGTGGTCATGCTGGCAGAGCCAAAGTCCGCAGCACAGATCAAAAACCTTGCGGAAAGCCTTGACCTGTTTGACTTCGCCCCCGGTGCACACTCTCCCGCCGAGTACGGCAGGTACATGATCCGTCAGTCCGGTCATTTCGACTATGACGAAAATCTCGACGCTTTTTACGACTATGAGAAGTACGGCACGGAGCGCATGAACGCGGAGGGCGGGATGTTCACCGACCGGGGTTACATCGCCTATAAGGGCTATATCAGCATGGAGGAAGTGATGAACGGCAGCCAGAGCAGCCGCATGGAGATGGGAGGGATGATGTGATTATTCAAGCAGAACTCAGGCGGAAACAGTCCGAGTATGAAGGCGAAGCATGCAGTGTAGATAAGGTAATCGAGTTACCCGCCCAGCGGTTCAAGCAGTTCAGCCGCGCACTGCTGGCTGACTATGATTTCATCGCAGAGAACAAAACCGCCATCCGGCACGATGATGACGCCAGGCACTGCCTGCTCATCCTCGACGCGGAGGGAAAGGACGGTTTCCTTGTTGACCCGCAGGGATATAACTATGCCCGGTACAGTGCCTTTGTCCCCAACGCCCGCAGCTTGCTGACGCCGGATATGGGGATCGACCGCAGCTACCTTTCGCCGGCAGATCCTTGGCGGGATGAGAGCAGGGATGAAATGCTCCGCATGACGCTGCGCGTCAATGGAAAGCCGGACTACACTCTCGTCCTCCCCGCTGACGAGGAATACCTCGATGCGGTGAAGGTTTATCTTGATATTGATGCTTTCGCGGATGCCATGCTCTGTGATATTCACTTCAAGGTACCATACATCGGTGAGCTGATCCGCGATACGGATTGCCCCGCCGTGGAGGATTACAACGATTTTGCCGAAGCCTTGGAGGACATCTGGCAGAAGGATGGGATGCTTCTGACCTACGCCGCCGTGCTGGAGGCAGAGAAGCCGGATACCCTGCACCGTGCCTGTGAGCTCCTGCGAAATCTGGACAACTATCAGCGCATCACGGAGGATGCCTACGGTTACGGGCAGCAGCGATTGCAGGAAACGCTGGGGCTGGACGATGAGGCCATCTATGAGCTGGATGGCTACATGGATTTTGAGAAATACGGTCAGGACTGCATGGAAAACGACTGTGTGACAAAAACAGAGTTCGGCCTGCTGCGGCGCTTGGAGCCGCCCTTCCCGGAGCAGCGGCAGGGACAGCGGATGATGTAAGCAAAAGCGGCTCGATCCAAATGGATCAAGCCGCTTGATAGGCAGATAAACTGGAATTGTGCGTTTGAAGCGAAGCAAAATACGAATGCACCGCAGCAATAAATTTCTGTTTAACGATTTCTTTTTCCTGTATTTTCTGTCCCTCGGATTTCCTCATGATAGAAATAATCCACAATCACCGGATGTCCCTGCGGGACTCTTCCATAAGGCATTTCATTATCCGCAAAGGGACAATCATACTTCTTAGCCATTTCCTCAGCTTTTACTTCAAGCGCTTCAAAGTAGCTGCGGTTATGCCTGTTATAGATCTCATCGTAAAGCGGTACAAGATCAGGATATTTTCCGGCGATATAATCCATGATCGTCTTTTTGAAGCCGCCCCGAAGATTGAGGTTTTCGAGCCAGAACAGATCACACTGATCCTTTACCCGCTCAAAGATGGATTCAAAATCCGTGATGCCGGGGAATACCGGAGATACGAAACAGACTGTACGGATACCTGCATCATATACTTGCTTCATAGCAGCGATGCGCCGCTCAATGCTCGAAGCAGAGTCCATATCGTTCT
>ERZ857785.3314-NODE-3314-length-12250-cov-3.596228_pt1 | contig 12250 bp, 9 predicted proteins | sample MGYA00519763_ERZ857785 | MGnify/ENA primary metagenome ERZ857785 (study PRJEB31778, sample SAMEA3449365) | human gut metagenome | biome: human gut; feature: human-associated habitat; material: faeces | place: United Kingdom | collected 2010/2012 ... | reverse complement strand
CTTGCCGCGGAGTTGTTCTGGCCCAGGCCGTTTTGATAGGCGCGCTCTTCTTCGTACAGGCGGCCGAGCGTGGGGGCATCGACGTTCTCGGCAAAGACCGAGAACTTGCCGGCGCGCAGCTGCGGATCGATCATAAAGCGCACGAGGGGCTCGCCGACAAAGACATAGCGGCGCTTTTCGGCCTGCGCCTTCACGAACTCGCGGACCTCGCGCGAAAGCTCGGGGTAGAACGGGGCGAGCATGGGATCGTCGTCGGCGGCGATAAGGATGGTATAGAGTGCCGGCGCCGTGTTGACGCCGTTGATCACCAGAGTCTGATCCTCCATGTCGCGAGCGGCCTGCTTGGCAAGCTTCTTAAAGGAGAACGGGGCACGGGTGGCACCGAAGATGCCGGCCACGTGGTCCTCGAAGATGTTCAGGAAGTTCACGAAAGATCACTCTCCGTATAGGTTCTTTGGTATCCGAGCAAATATAGGCATATCCCAACGATTATAGAGGATAGGATTCCCGCAACCGCCGCCTTGGCGATGAGCGCGACTGCAAGGCTGGCAATTTCCATATGGTGTGCAAGACAGGACGCCGCTGCGCAGCCGATGCCGGTGACAGCGATGGCGGCGATTGCGGCAAGGTTTGAGCCCTGATCGGCACGCTTGGCATGGGCATTGAGCAGCGCGGATGACGCTGCGGCAGTTGCCGCGACCAGCCCAAAGGCAGCCCAAAGGAGCGGGTCTCCCAGCGCTGCGGCAACGTTACCGAGCCCCAGCACGCCTCCGGCTGAAAGCGCGACCGTGGCCAGACGGGCAAAAAGCGCGCCCATGCCCGTTGCCGCGGCGGCGCTTGCCGGGCCGAGCCAAAATGACGCGACGCCGCCGGCGACCCCAGCTGCCAGGAAGGTATTGCCGGTCAGACAGCCAAGCGCGAGTGCACAGGTGAGCGCGGCGCTCGCGGCAGCCTCGGTGCGACCCCAGGCGATCCACCAACCGGACATGGCAGCGGCAAAGATCACCGCGACCGGCAGCATCGACAGGATGCCCTGCGCCTGCATGGTGGCGTTGGCCATGAGCACCAAAAAGCCCACAGCCGAGATGGCCGAGCCGATCTGGGGGGCCAGGCCAGCCGCCGCTCCGATCGCGATAGCCGCAATGACCAGGCCGGGAAGCGTCGCGACTCCGGCCGTTTGCATCAGCAAAAAGCTAAAGGTGCCGCACGCCAGCGCCGAGATAGCGCGCATGGTGTAGTCGCGCGCATGGCTCCAGCGCGTGCCCGCCCAGCCAAGTGCGGGGTCGACCTCGATGGCTTCGTCCTCGTAGTGCGACGGCTCGATATCGTCGAGCTCCTGCTCGTCATCCGAAAGCTCGCCAACCATTTGTTCCAGGCTGCGACGGCCCTCGCGTACGCTGCCCAGACCGGCAAGGAGCTGGTCGCAAAATGCCTCGATGCTGCTGGGGCGGTCCTGCGGCATGGGGGAGAGCGCGCTCATGAGCGCGGCCTCGGCTCCCGGGGGAAAGTGCGGTATCAGCTCGCTGGGATAGGTGGCGCCGCCGATGATGCGGTCGAGCGAGTCGGCGGGCGTGGCCGCCATAAAGGGAGCGCTGCCGCACAGGCCCTCATAGATTACACAGGCGAGGGCAAAGACATCGGCGCGCTCATCGACCGTGCCGGTCTCGATATCGAGCTGCTCGGGCGGCATGTAGCCGATGGTGCCGCCGCGCGAGCCGCCAAAGCCACCGGCGGACGACAGTCGCGCCATGCCAAAGTCGGTGAGCTTTACATTGCCCGAGTGGTCGATGAGCACGTTGGCGGGCTTAATGTCCAGGTGGAGTACGCCATTACTATGGGCGAAGGTGAGCGCCTGGCCTAGGGCATCGGCAATGGCCGCGGCCTCGTCAAAGGTAAGTGAGTGACCGTCCACGCGGTGCAAAAACTCGGCCAGCGACATGCCATCGACATATTCCATAACCAGGTAGGCATAGGCTGTGTCGTGCGTAAAGTCGATGACCTGCACGATGTTGGGATGTTGAAGCATGGCGGCAGTGTGCGCCTCGCGCAGGACATCCATGATGTCGCTGGCGGGCATGCCGACACCGTTAATAAGGGGGATGCGCTTAATGGCGACGCGGCGGCGCAGGTGCGTGTCGCGGCAGATCTCGATGGAGCCAAAACCGCCGGTCGCAAGTGTCTCGAGCGGCTGGTACCGCTTGAGCAGCTCGCGAGAGCTGGTGCCCTCCAAAGGAACGTCCGGCGAGAACCGGGCGGTATGTTGCGAGAAAAGCGGCATGGCCAACCCTCGTGCGTTTAAAGTTCGTTTGCGAGCGGCGGGCGCGGGGCCGAGCCGTTCGCGGTGGCATAGATGCTGCTAGTGTAGCACGCGCAGATGGGCGACATTCAATTTAAGCTCCGTCTGGGGTCTGGACCCTGCGTCCGGCCTAGCGATTCTTCTTGTTCTTCTTCTGCTTGCGCTGCTTGCCCTTGGCCTCCTGGGGCTTGTCGCCCTGCTTGGCCTCGGCGGCGGCCTTCTCGGCCTTCATTTTCTTCTTCTTGGTCTCGATGCGGAGTTTTTTGTTGATGCGCGCCTTAAGGAAGGGACCGAACTGCTCGGCATCGCCGCGGACAAAGGTGTCCTTAGGGATCGTCACGCCCTGGTCGGCGAACATGGCCACAAAGATGCGCTCGCCGTCGAGCACGTGGTCGAGCTTTTCAAACGGGAAGAACTGCGACTTGCCGCTCTTGCCCCATACCATCAGGCCGTCCTCGTTGGCGGCGACGCGGCGATAGCGGCCACCCATGGACTCGTCGGCCTCAACGGCGTCGATAAAGTCGCGGGCGAGGGTGTGGTGCAGGTTTTTGCTCCACCAGGCCAAAAAGGCGCCGAACACGATCAGGACGACGCCAAACTTGATCCAGTTGCCGCCGGCTACCAGCATGCCGATGCCGATGAGCGCGGCAATTGCCGCGGCGACATACAGCGAGCCGCGACGCCTGGGCGAGGCGACCAGGCGGGCGAAGTCGGTGACCAGGTCGTTTTCGTACTGGTACTCGTTGAGGTACAGGATGCCGTCGTCGGCTGCGGCCTGCTCCTCGAGCGCGACCTCGACCTGGTCGGCTGCTTCGGAGGGGACGAGGTTGCTCTCTGCGTCTGCCATGCTCTTTGGACTCCTATCGCGGCGGGCTCGCCGTACGGGTATTATGGAATGCAGTATGCCGTGCGACCGCATGGCCGCCGCGGCAACAAGACTCAGTATACCCGGGGGAGCACCCATGGAATCGTTGTACCGAAAGTATCGCCCGCTCACCTTCGACTCCGTGGTGGGCCAGCAGCATATCGTCTCGACGCTCGAGCACGCCATCACCGAGGGGCGCCTGTCCCACGCCTACCTGTTCTGCGGACCGCGCGGCACGGGCAAGACCACCATGGCGCGCATCCTGGCCAAGGCGCTGCTGTGCCGCAATGCGGAGGCGGCGCGCGCCGAGGGTGCAAGCGGCTGCATGCCCGACGGTACTTGCGAGGAGTGCGAGCTCATTGCCGAGGGTAACCACCCCGATGTCTACGAGCTCGATGCCGCCTCCCGCACGGGCGTGGACAATGTGCGCGAGGAAATCATCAACTCCGTCAACTTTGCCCCGGTGCGCGGCAAGTACAAGATTTATATCATCGACGAGGTCCACATGCTCACAACGGCGGCGTTTAACGCGCTGCTCAAGACGCTCGAGGAGCCGCCGGCACACGTGATCTTTGTGCTGTGCACCACCGACCCGCAAAAGATTCTGGAGACCATTCTCTCACGCTGCCAGCGCTTCGATTTCCACCGCATCGGCAACGAGGATATCGAGCGTCGCCTGGCATACGCGTGCGAGCAGGAGGGCTTCGATTACGACGATGAGGCGCTGGCTATCGTGGCGCGCCATGCCAAGGGCGGCATGCGCGACGCGTTGTCCACGCTGGAGCAGCTGAGCGTCTTTGGCAACGGTTCTGTGCATGCGGACGACGCCCGCTCGCTTTTAGGTGAGGTTTCGGACCAGATTTTGGGCGAGTTTTCCCGCGCCATTGCCGATCGCGATGTTGCCGAGCTGTATGGGCTTATTCGCGCGCAGGTCGAGGAAGGTAACGATCTGCTGGAGCTGACGCGCGACCTGGTGGCGCACGTGCGCGACGTGTATGTTGCCTGCGTTGCCGGTGCCCGTGCCGAGTTGTTTGAGGGCGGCTCCGAGCAGGCCGAGGCGCTTGCTGCCGAGGCCGCTGCCTTTGGCGAGCATCCTGCCGACCGCCTGGCTCGTGTGCTGACAGTGCTCGACGATGCCGCACTGGAGATAAGGGGCGCGAGCGACGTGCGCCTGGTGCTCGAGATTGCCTGCACGCGTCTGGCGCGTCCCGAGGCTGATTTAACGATTGAGGCATTGGCCGAGCGCGTGGCACGTCTGGAGGCCATGGTTGCCAACGGCGCCGTGCCGGCGAGCGTGGCTGCTGCTCAGGCCGCCGCGCCTGCAGCATCCGTACCCGCTGCTGCCCAACAGCCGACGCTCATTTCGGGCGCCCGTGCTGCCGCTCCGGCGGCATCCGCTGCCCCTGCTGCTACGTCCGCGCGCCAGGGTGGCATGCCTTGGGACCGCGGAGCTGCTGTTCCGACTGCCCAGCCTGCGCCCCGTTCTGCGTCCGTGTCAGCCTCCAAGCCTGCAGCGCCTGCGTCTCAGCCCGTTGCGGCCCCCGCGCCTGCCACCGCTCCGGCACCTAAGCCCCAGTCCAACAACGCCGCCCAGGTTGCCGCCGCCGGTGCCGCCGAGACGCCCGCGGTCGAGGATGCCGGAGAGCTGCAGCGCAAATGGGCCGAGGTTGTCGAGCGTGTCAAGGCGCGTCAGGCTTCCTACGCAGGGCTTTTGCTCAACGCCCGCGCCACGGCCGACGACGGCTCCAAGCTCACGGTCTCGTTCCCCGCGGGTTCGACTTTTGCCATTAAGATGCTCGGTCGCGCCGATACGCAGTCGGTGGTCCTGCCGACGGTCTGCGCGGTCTTCGGTCGTCGTGCCGTCGACTATGTCCTGGATGGGGGTGGCACGCCGGCTCCTCAACATGAGGAGCATTCTCCATCTGCACGGGCTGCGGCATCTGCGGACCCGCAACCCGTGTCCTCGGTGCCCCCTGCATCCTCGAGCGCCAGCGCGACGCAGCCAAAAGCGGCGCCGGTAGCGGCACCGACCCCGTCGGCGCCTGAACCCGCTGCGCCCAAACCGGCTGCTCCGATCCCCGCGCCCAAGCCCGTCTCGCCCGCGCCCAAGTCGTCTGACCTGGGCAAAGCCCCCTGGCTACGCTCCGACAACCCCGCCGGCGCTCCTGCCACGGGTAAGCTCCCGACCGAGCCCGCACCTCGTGCGCCCGAGCGCTCGGCTGCCCCCAAGGCTCAGCCTGTCGCGCAGTCCGCGCCGTGGGAATCCGAGCAGGTGCCCTACGACGACGCTATGGTCGGCGGCTTCGCTGTCGATGCGAGCGGGGACGATCTGCCTCCGTTCGACGTGCCGGGTGCGGCGTCCGCGCCCAAGTCCGCTGCAACTGCCCCCAAAGAGGAGGGCGCTCCTGCAGCTCCCTGGGAGTCCAACCCCGGTGCGGGCAGCCCCTTCGGCCATCAGGGTGCAGCCCCGAGCATTCCGCAGACCGAGGACGAGGCCAAAGCCCTCATCCGCAACGTCTTCGGCCAGGCCACCATCTTCAAACCGGTGGAGTAGCTGCGCAGGCGGGTATACTGCTCAAGAAGAGAACCCTTTGCCCGGGCGCATCTGTATTTCGGACATGTGCAACGTGGTGCCGCGTATCTCGCATTCGAGCAGGCAGGTACGCGACGGTCGGCCTAGGATGCTGAGGTCGATACGATACGCCGCATAGCTGTCCGTGTACTCGACTTGCTCGGCGTTGAGGGTTGCTCCGATTGTCAAGAAAGCGCCTGGTTCGGCATCGACAATCTTGGAGTCCTTTATCTTGACCTTGAACTCTTGGTAGAGGGACGGGCTGTTGTAGTAAACGGTTCGGGTTCCGTCGGTGCACTCATCGGTCGTCTCCCATTTGACGACGGGCTGGTCCGAGCTGGCTATCAGCAGCTCTGCTCCAAAGGCTATAGCATGGGTGATGACAACCAGCAATGTCCAGCCGACAAAGAGATAGAGAACCGCATATGCAACGGGGTGTTTTGAGCGGATGTTTTGGAGCGCGTCGGGGGCATTCATGGGGCACCTCCAAATTGCTATCTATGACAATCAAATTATACCCTGCCGCCATGTGCGCCGCCTCGAGTAGTGGCTCGGCATTTAGCCATTTAGTGGTACGCGGAAAATGTCGGATTCCGGCTCTACAAGATTTAGCTTTCAATATTATGCAGATGCGAATTATTCAACTTTGCATAATCTTTGGGCGCGGCTTGCACTCCAGGACATGTATATCGACTGAGGTAGTGTGTCCGCCCCGCTTGCTTGCCCCGCGCCGTGGTACGATTTTTGAGTTTGAAAGTCCCGCCGTGCTCCGACTGCCCTTGCAGCTTGTCGCGCGGCCGCACGTAAAGGAGCCATCATGGCCGGTATGAACATGCAGCAGATGATGAAGCAGGCTCGCAAGATGCAGGAGCAGCTTGCCGCCGCGCAGGAGAATCTCAAGTCCCAGACCGTCGACGCCTCTGCCGGCGGCGGCATGGTCAAGGTGACCGTTAACGGCGAGATGGAGCTCGTCAACCTCACCATCGATCCCGATGCCCTCGATCCCGAGGACGTCGATATGCTGCAGGACATGATCATGGCTGCCGTCAACGAGGCCGTCCGCGGCGTCAACGAGCTCGCCAACAAGCAGATGGGCGCCATCACCGGCGGCCTCAACATCCCGGGCATGCCGTTCTAAGACACACATATATATGAGTGCGAATCACAGTCTGCAAAAACTGCTCGATGAGCTGGGCCGTCTGCCGGGCATTGGTCCCAAGTCGGCCCAGCGCATCGCCTATTACCTGTTGGAGGCCGACGCCGAGGAGGCCCGCCGCCTGGCCGAGGCCATCCTGGAGGTCAAGCAGGAGGTCCACTTTTGCAGCCGTTGCTTTAACTACGCCACGGCCGACGAGTGCTCCATCTGCCAGGACCCGATGCGCGATACCACTCGCATTTGCGTGGTGGGCGAGCCGCGCGATGTCCAGGCGATTGAGCGCACGGGCAGCTACCACGGCCTCTACCACGTATTGGGCGGTGTGATCAGCCCCATGGACAAGATTGGTCCCGAGCAGTTGCACATCCGCGAGCTGCTGGCACGCTTGGGCCACGAGGACATCCACGAGGTCATCATCGCCACCAACCCCAATATTGAGGGCGAGACCACGGCGAGCTACCTGGCCCGCACTATCAAGCCGCTGGGCGTCGAGGTATCGCGTCTGGCAAGCGGCCTTCCCGTGGGCGGCGACCTGGAGTATGCCGACGAGCTTACGCTTGGGCGCGCCATCGAGGCCCGTCGCGCGATTTAGGTGGCGAGCCTGCTCCTGCCGTATGTTTTCCTCGCGACGCACGGGGTAGTCATAATTTCCCCGTGCGACTGTGAGTTTGTTGTGCAACAAAGATGCTTCGTATCCGCTTATCGCATGGATGCTTCCGCTCGCATCCTTAATTTGCCCATTCGTTGCGCAACCTTTTGGGTTCGCTGATACACTCAAATGTGGATTCGAATGAATGCGCCGCTCCCGAGCGGCGTGTTTTTGTTGGAGGAGAACGCATGCGGCCCGGTGGCACTCAGATAAAGCGCGGCGCCGCGGTGCGCATGCGACGCCGACTGGGCTTGGCACCGCGGGCGCACGCACTGCTGTCGTGCTCGCTGGTGCTGGTCATAGCTGGCGTTTCTGCCTATGGCATGACCGTGCCGTCCATGATGCAGGCGCATGCCGCACGCGAGCCGCGCGTTGGGCATGAGGTCAAAAGTGATCTGGGCACCACGACTGGATATGCTTGGGCAAGTGTGGTCGCGCATATTGTTTTTGGCACCGACGATGCGGACGGCGCCGAGGCCCCGGACAACGAAGTCACGCTTGCCAATGGCAAAACCATCGTGCTCACCAACACCAAGATCATCGATCGGTTGTCCAACAATAGCGTGGCGGCAACGGTGAATAAGGTCGAGCAGCAAAAGGAGCAGGACGCCCAGCAGTCCGGAAAGCCCGGTAGCTCGGATACTTCTGGCTCCGGCTCGGATTCATCGAGTTCGGGCGGCGGCTCTGGGCCGGGTTCCTCTACCGGAGGGTCTGGAAACGGCGGCTCGACGGGCGGCAACACTGACAACGATGCAAACTCCGGTGGCCTTTCCGCTGCTGAAGAAGAGAGCATTCACAGTTGGCTTGTGACCAAGTACAACATGCTCGACGGCTATGTTTCTCGTGCCAATGACGTGGTCTCGACCTATAACTCTACGGGAGATCCCAGACCGTGCGACAGCCTGGTCGGGGAGATGTTTGTTATTCGAGCTGAGTTCGGTCGTCAGACATTCTCGCCCCGGTCAAAGTGGTATCAGCAGTATGCCAATCTGTGGGGCTGTTACACCAACCTATGTCAATGGGTCGGCCATTACGGCGATGATGACGTCGCGCTCGGTAACTTCAACAATAACGTGGCGGCGCTTGCCCTATGATGACCGATCTTGCATCCACCACACCACAATCGCTCGGTCGCGATCCCATGGTCGGCCTGCGCCTGGCGCGTGTCGACGGGTTTGAGCCGGCCATTGCGCTCGGTCAGGACGAACTGCCTGCCTATCTGCGTCGTTTTACGATGCTGTTTGCCGACGATGCCACCATGCGCCGTGGCGGTATCGGCCGCGTGACGCGTGCCGTCAACGCCCAAGGCGAGGCCGTGGCACTCAAGCAGCTCATCTTGCCGACGCGCGATGAGTTTGACGACGATGCCGCTCACGAGGCGCTGGTCGCCAAGTTCAAGGCGGCATTTCGCGAGGAATATGAATGCCATCGCGCCCTTTCGGGCCTTAAGGGCTTTCCCCGCCTCTATGGCTGGGGCGAGGTTGATGGTGTGCCTGCAATTGTCATGGAATGGGTCGAGGGCGAGACGCTCGCCCGCTTGCGTTTACGACTCGCCGTGGACGATGCCGGACGCCTGTCGCCGCTTGTGGCGGCGCGTCTGGGTCGCGACCTGTTCGATCTGCTCTGCCGTATGAGCCTGGTGGGTGAGGGCTTTGTCCATCGCGATATCTCGCCCGCTAATATTATGGTGCGCACGGCGCGTCTACCGCTTGACCGGCAGCTTGCCGAGGGCACCTTTGGCCTGTGCCTGATCGACTTTGGCTCGTCGCTGGCGCTTGAGCCTGCGTCGGCCGTGGCCGGTACCGGCGGCAAGGCATCCTTTACCGAGCGCTATGCCACGCTGCGTCGCGCGACGGTTGCCTATGCCCCGCCCGAGATGCTCACCGACGATATTCCCGATCTGCGCGCTTTGCGTATGTCGCCGGCGATCGACGTCTATGCCGCGGCAAGCACGGTTTACGAGCTCATTGCCGGCGTCGCGCCATACGAAGCCGCGCCGAGCACTTCGGGCACCTCGGGTTCGCGCAAAAAGACGCGCGACATCGCGAGCCCCTACCGTCTCAAGATGGACACGCGGCCCGACTATCCCATTGGTGCCCATGCGCCCGGTTGTGATTTGACTCAGCTGCTTCGTCGTGAGCCCGATGTGGCGCTCGCCGCGGCCGAGCAGGCCCAGCAGCTAGGGCTTGAGCCGGATTCCGAAGAGCTACGCGATGCGCTGGCGTTTGTCGATGCCCAGCTGTTCGACGTGGTGATGGCCTGTCTGTCCAGCCATCAAAAAGATCGTCCCGAGCCGGCGGCGGTCGAGGCGGCGCTCTCAGCGTTTTGTGACCACTATGCGCAAAATGTCGGCCGTTCGCTCCGCGGCGAGCCGCTCACGCCGTGCCCCATGGATGCGTCTGGCCGCGCGGTTCGTCGCGCGCTGATGGTCGGCGCGACGGTCGTCTGTGGCGTGGTTTGGGCTGTGATCGTGGTTTCGGCCGCGCTGCTGGCGTCGGGCGCTCGCGTGACGGCGACTTTGGGATCGCTCGTGTGGTCTGGGTCGCTACCGGGTATTATTGCCGCACTGGCGTTGGCGCTGCCAGGCATAGCCGGCGTTGCCGCGGGGGCGCTTGCGCGCGATCGGCGCTCGGGCTTCCTGCAGGGTGTGCTTGCGCTTTCTGCCTGCGAGGTTCCGGTGCTGGTTGTGGCTGCATGTAGCGTATTTTCCCAACGCGCCGTGATGGGCGGCTTTGTTGCCGCTCTGGTTGCAACCTATACGCTTACGTGGTTTTTGCTTGCGATGGGCTTTGCCTTTGAACTTCCCGTTTCGGCACCGCGACGCACAAAAGCCCAGATGGCGACTCCGCTTGCCGGTGGAGCCGCAGCTGCCCGTACTTTTGGCGGACCTGTCGAAGTATCGTCCGATTCTATTTCTACGACTAAGGAGGCCTAGGTCATGGCATCTCAAGTTGAGCTCACCCCATGCGGGGCCATGTTTGACATCTTTAAGCGCGCGGCGCATCTGAGCCATATCGAGCTGTGCGGCTTGGTGCTTTCGTCCCGTCCGCTCGCCGACGGCCGCAGCCCGCAGAGCCGAGCCGCCGATCGCTCTTGGGTTTCCCGCTTTATCGTTCGCGCGCCGGTCGGCACGCTTCAGCAGCGCTACTTTGCCGAATACGGTACCTCGGCTGCGCGTATTATGTCGCAACTGGCCCTGCGCCAGCGCAATCCCATGGACTCCACGGCTGTGATCAATATGGTGTGCGGTCCTGCAGGTGAACCGATGGTACGCGCGCTCGAAGAGTGCCACCAGGACACGAATCTCTATCGCAACGCGCTCGATCGCCTGTCCCAGGCGGCGGAACTCATGCCCGCCGAGCGCGCCGAGGCCGTGCTGGTGCTGTTTGTCGCCGTCGGTTGTTCGGCGGATGTGCGGTCCTCGGTGAACTATGCCATCGACTACGCACACGCGACCTGTGGCGGAGGCACATCCACGCCGCGTTCGCTTGGCATGTCGATGACCGCAGGCGAGCGCGAACCCGCCCCGGCGCACCCCTTGGGCTTGCTGCGCGTGCAAAACAGTTTTGTCGTGAGCGCCCCGCGCTGGATTCAGCCGAGTGAGCGGGGTGTTGAGATTGGCGCGCTGGCCACTGGTGAGGGCGATATTACCGACGTCGGCGACGATGTCTCGGCCCGCCATGCCCATATCTGGTGCGATGCTCAAAATATCTGGCACGTCGAGGACTTGTCGTCCACCAACGGAACCGTGGTGGTAAACGGGGCCACGCGCGTCTGCATTCAGGTCGAGCCCGGCCGTTCCGCCCAACTCAATCCCGGCGACGAGCTCAAGCTCGGCGAATCCACTACCTACGCCATTCTCTTCGGTGCCCTTTAGCCAGTCCTGCCAAATGGTCTCTCCGTCCCCAAGGGATCATTTTGCTCCCGGCAGTCACCCGAGGTAAACCTTTACCGCCCGCCTATATTTGCCGAAATTACACTTGACGGCGGGGTACAATAAACCCGCATGCGGATTTCCGTTGCGGGCGCTTCCCATCGCCGGGGCGTGCCCGGGAGCATCCGGCATGCGGCCTTTGCGGCGCTCGGTCATGTGCAAGACGGGCGGTCGGGTCTGTGGGGCGCATCAGCTGCCCCTCGCCTCGGCATGTCTTCTCTCCACGCCACGTACCTGCTGCTGAGCCTGCCTGCCAGATGATTGGAAGCAACAGCGTAAATCCCATCACGCCAACATCCCGGCGATCGCCGGGGCCTGTATACCTATATGAGAGGAGAGGGGTATATGGCGCGTAAGTTTAAGTCTATGGACGGCAACGAGGCGGCCGCATATGTTTCGTATGCGTACACCGAGGTAGCGGGAATCTATCCCATTACGCCGTCCAGCCCGATGGCCGACCATGTCGACCAGTGGGCGGCCCAGGGTCGCAAGAATATCTTCGGCACCCCGGTCAAGGTCGTCGAGATGGAGTCCGAGGCAGGTGCAGCCGGTACCGTTCACGGTTCGCTGGGCGCCGGTGCTCTGACCACCACCTACACGGCTTCTCAGGGTCTGCTCCTGATGATCCCGAACATGTACAAGATCGCGGGCGAGCAGCTCCCGGGCGTCTTCCACGTCTCCGCGCGTTGCGTCGCTTCCCACGCCCTGAACATTTTTGGCGATCACTCCGACGTCATGGCCTGCCGTCAGACCGGCTTCGCCATGCTCGCCGAGGGCA
>ERZ857785.3283-NODE-3283-length-12365-cov-84.445816_pt1 | contig 12365 bp, 9 predicted proteins | sample MGYA00519763_ERZ857785 | MGnify/ENA primary metagenome ERZ857785 (study PRJEB31778, sample SAMEA3449365) | human gut metagenome | biome: human gut; feature: human-associated habitat; material: faeces | place: United Kingdom | collected 2010/2012 ... | reverse complement strand
CTCCGCAAGGGGAAATTTTCCCCTTGACCCCTTTCGCGCGATTGAGTTGGTCGCTCTTCCATACTTTACCCGCGTGTTAATTCGTCAGGCGTTCCTTCGTCTCGCGTCCCTCACGCAATAATTTTCTCATTCCTTCCCTATCCTCATCCCGCAGCGCGTCCCGATACTCCGTCACCCGCTGCACCAAGTCCTCCACCACCGGCAGAAGCGCCTCTCGATTATCAAAGAACAGCTCCGTCCACATATCCTCATTCAGCCTTGCCACGCGGGTCATATCCGCGAAGCTCCCTGCCGAGAACCCGCGGTGCTTATCCGCCAGTGGGCACTTCACATACGCGCTCGACACGACATGCGCCAGCTGCGACGTATACGCAATCATCTCGTCATGCGTCTTCGGCGTCGTGAACTGCACACGCAGGAAGCCCAGTTTCATGAAAAAGTCGCGGGCGCGCTGCAAAACCGCCGGGTCGTCGTCGCCGTGACCGCACAGAATCATCGACGCATGGTCGAACAGATCATCGCGGGCGTACTTGAAGCCGCTGTACTCGCGCCCTGCCATCGGGTGTCCGCCGATGAAATGCCACGCATACCGCTGTGATACGGGAAACAGTGCGTCGCAAATCACCTGCTTCACGCCACCGCAGTCAATCACAAGGCTGTCGGGGTTAAAGTCCGCCGCGTGCGCGGTCACATAGTCAATAATCCCCTGCGGGTACAGGCAGATCAGCACAACATCGCACTGCGGCAGCGTCTCCGCCGTCAGTTTGCCGTCAATCGCCTCCATCAGGAACGCGCGGCGCATCGTGTCCGCATTCTTGTCCGTGCCATAAACCGTGTACGGTGTGTGGAGCTTGATGGTTTTCGCGAGTGATCCGCCAATCAGTCCCAAGCCGACAATACCTACATTCTGCATGAAAAAAATCCTCCGTTCTTCTGCACTCCCGTTTCAAGGAATGCGCTGCAACGGAGGATTTCGACGTATCATGCGTTTTTTCCTGCTGATTTACGCCTGAACCGTGGCTTTCTGCTGCTTTTTCTGCTTCTTCGCCGGCTGCTCGCCAACTTTCGGGACGTGGTATTCGCACTTTTCGTCAAAACGGACGGATTCCGGCGGCTTCTCCAGTTCTTCTGGATGATTGAGCAGATACGACATCGTGCCGAAGAACGCCGCGTAGTGCGCGCCGGAGCAGACGCGCTCATCCGCCGTGATGCCGATGGGCAGGAAGCGCTTCATGCGCGCCTCGCCCTTCTCCACCACGGCAACCTTCTCCACGGTACCCATGCCGAAGAACAGCGTAACCGAACCGAAGTTGTAGATGTGGTGGTTGACGTGATGCAGGCCGATGGAAGCGTTGTTGGTGATATACATGCTGGTATGGAAGGGCAGTTCGTCCAGCAGTGCGCCGGGGCAGAGCCCGTAGCGATCAAGCAGGCGAACCAGCGCGACGATGCCCGTTGCCAGACCCGGCACGACCAGTACCGCTTTCGCCAGCTTATCCGCGAAGTTCTTCTTGTCCTCGCCGCGGTTAGCGTTGATGACCTTTTCCATGCGGTCGCGCACGTCGTAGATGGTGTCGGTCAGGTCGTACTTCACCTTCACCGCGGTCTCGCCCATTTCGGCGTTCTGCGGGTTCTTGAGCATCGTGAAGGACACGGCGCACATGTTCCGCGCGAAGAACTGCTTATTGAGGATGAAGCGGTTGATTTCCGGGTGCTGGGACACAGTGCGGACGAACGCGGCGGTAATAATCTGCATGAACGTGATTTTCTCGCCCTTCGCCGCCTGCGCCGCAATGTAGCGCGTCAGCAGCTCATAGTCCACGCGGTGCTGCAGGAAAACCTGCGCGTCGCAGCGCATGGGCATCAGGTACGGCGTAATGCCGACGATGGGGTCAATGGACGACACGCGCCGTCCGTCGGGTCGAAATCCGAACATGGTACTTTCCTCTCTCTCTTGTCCTCGGCTGTCCATCGGAATGAATGAAAAATGAATGATTTCAGCCGCAATTTTATTGTATGGATTTTGGGCGATTTGTCAATAGGGCATCGGCGGATGATTTCGGATGTGCGCAAAAAGGCACTGCCGCGCTGCAGCAGTGCCTTTTTGCTTTGCCCTTTGACTGGGATTTTTACCAAGTCGCCTTCATGGCCTGTTCCACGCACCTCTGGTGATCTGCATCCACGCGGTCTGTACCGTGGGTCTTGCTGCCGTAGAAGTGCAGGCAGAACTGCCCATCGAAGTTGTTGTCCAGAATTGTGTTTGTGCCGTGGGGTTCGGAGTAAATCGACGCGGCATACACATGCCCGTTGTACTTCACCAGCACTGCGCGGCGGCGCCAGCTGAACGTGCCGCCGTTGATTTTCTTGAGAATCGCGGTATCTTCCGCCGTCAGCGGCTCGGCGTCCATATGGTTGCCGCCGCTCTGCCGGCGCGCGGAGAAAATCAGCCCCGTGCTGACGTCCTTAATCTGGAATACAGCGCCGTTCGGGATGACGTTCTTGCCGCCATTGAACCAGTCCAGTCGCTCAGTGGTAATCTTGCCGCTGCTGGCGCTCGCCACAGCGGATTCAATCTTCTTGAGCGTCGCGCTGCCTGCCACGCCGTCCGCCGTCAGACCGTATTTTTTCTGGAATGCCTTGACGGCGCTTTCGGTCGTCGCGCCGAACGAACCGTCGACATACGCCGTGTAGAAGCCCAGCTTCTTCAGGTTGGTCTGCAGCGTCTTGACTGCCGTGCCGGTTGCGCCCTTGCGGAGCGAATCGTCATCGGTGCTGGTATTGCTGTCCGCGTTCTTGTACGCGCTGTCGAGCTTCTTGAGCGTTTCGCTGCCCGCCACGCCATCCGCCGTCAGGTTATACTTCTTCTGGAACGCCTTGACTGCCGCAACCGTTGTATCGCCGTAGCTGCCATCGACATAGGCGTTGTAGAAACCAAGCTTTTTCAGCTTCGTCTGCAAATCCTTGACCGCGCTGCCGGTTGCGCCTTTGCGGAGCGAGTCGTCGTCCTTGTCGCTGTCCGCGTTTTTGTACGCGTTGTCGAGCTTTTTGAGCGTTTCGCTGCCCGCCACGCCATCCGCCGTCAGGTTATACTTCTTCTGGAACGCCTTGACTGCCGCAACCGTTGTATCGCCGTAGCTGCCATCGACATAGGCGTTGTAGAAACCAAGCTTTTTCAGCTTCGTCTGCAAATCCTTGACCGCGCTGCCGGTTGCGCCTTTGCGGAGCGAGTCGTCGTCCTTGTCGCTGTCCGCGTTCTTGTACGCGCTGTCGAGCTTCTTGAGCGTTTCGCTGCCCGCTACGCCATCCGCCGTCAGGTTATACTTCTTCTGAAACGCCTTGACCGCCGCGTATGTGCCCGAACCAAACGTGCTGTCCACCGTGCCGTCGTAATAGCCCAGCTTCTTCAGCTTCGTCTGCAAGTCCTTGACGGCGCTGCCGCTGTCGCCCATGCGGAGCGAATCGTCGTCCTTGTCGCTGTTCGCGTTCTTGTACGCGCTGTCCAGCTTTTTGAGCGTTTCGCTGCCCGCCACGCCGTCCGCCGTCAGGTTATACTTCTTCTGGAACGCGCGAACCGCCGCGTATGTGCCCGAACCAAACGTGCTGTCCACCGTGCCGTCGTAATAGCCCAGCTTCTTCAGCTTCGTCTGCAAGTCCTTGACCGCGCTGCCGCTGTCGCCCATGCGGAGCGAGTCGTCGTCCTTGTCGCTGTCCGCGTTCTTGTAGACACTGTCCAGCTTTTTGAGCGTCTCTTTGCCTGCAATGCCATCCGCCGTCAGGTTATACTTCTTCTGGAACGCCTTGACCGCCGCGACGGTCGTGTCGCCATAATCGCCATCGACATAAGCATCATAATAGCCGAGTTTTTTCAGCTTTGTCTGCAAATCCTTGACGTCGCTGCCAGTGCTCCCCTTTTCCAGCCGCGTCGCGCTGCTGGAAGAACTGGAACTGCTGGCCGTCTTGGTCACGCTGACATACGTTTTATAGACATAGCCGGTGTATTTCCCGTAAGTCACTTTATACCAGCTGCCGCTTTTGCCGAGAACCTCCAGCTTCGTTCCTTTAGGCAGGGTTTGCAGGGCATCGCTGGTCGAGGATGCTTTTTCGCGCAGAATGAGTTTGCGCGCAGTGACCGTCGCCGTATCCGCCAAGGCGGAGGAACAGCCCAGCAGCATCAGCGCCACCGCGCCGGACAGAAGCCGCCGCAGACCGGAATTCATCATGGGGAAATCACTCCTTTCCGTACAGCCTGATTTTATTACAAAATTGTTTCATTGTCAAGAGGCTTTTTCCCTGTGAATTGTAAATTCTGCGGCGTTTTTGCGGATTTTCCCTTGTTTGATTCGGCAATTATCTGCCCGTTTTCAATATCTTTTTTTGTTTTCCCATGAACATGTTTCCGATATTTGATAAAATGTTACGTTTTTGTTGAGCGGGTGAAAATTTTTCGCGCCGCTTTGCTGTCCGAGCGTCATTTTGCTGTTCGCCTTGATGAATCGGCGGAATTGTGGTATAATGAAAATTGGTGTTTTGTCACCACTGATGATTTCGATGGATTCCCTTCATATACAAGGAGTTTTTTTCATGGCAAATCAAGCAAATCACTATGATGCGGGCAATATTCAGGTGCTGGAAGGGCTGGAAGCGGTTCGGATGCGACCGGGCATGTATATCGGCACCACCTCGACGCGCGGTCTGCATCACCTGCTCTGGGAGATTGTGGATAACGCGATTGACGAGGCGTCGAACGGCTTTGCGGATGAGGTGCGCGTGACGCTGCACACGGACGGCTCCGCGTCGGTGTACGACAACGGGCGCGGTATGCCCGTGGACGAGCACCCGACCATGCACGTCAGCGGCGCGGAGGTCATTTTCACCGTGCTGCACGCGGGCGGCAAGTTCAACAACGAGAATTACAGCTATTCCGGCGGTCTGCACGGCGTGGGCGCGTCGGTCGTCAACGCGCTGAGCAAGTGGCTGACCGTGGACATCTACCGCGATTTCAGCCATTATGCCATGCGCTTCACAAGTCAGTTCGACGAGAAGAAGGGCAAGGTCATCGCGGGCAAGCCGGACGCGCCCTTGGCAAAAGTCGGCAACACACGCAAGAAGGGCACACTCGTGCGTTTTCTTCCCGATGACGCGATTTTCGAGGACGTGCGCTTCAATTACGACACAGTCTTCCGCCGCCTGCAGGAGTTGGCATACCTGAACCGGGGCTTGAAAATCGTCTTTCTCGACGAGCGTGTGAGCGACCCCGCCCGCCGCGAAACGACCTTCCACTACGAGGGCGGCATCATCGACTATGTGCGGTATTTGAACGACGGCAAAACCGTCCTGCACGATCAGCCGATTTACCTCGAAGGCCAGAAGGATTCCGTCATCTGCCGCGTCGCCATTCAGTACACCGACGGCTATACCGAGAGCCTTTTTTCCTATGTCAACAACATCCCCACGGGTGAAGGCGGAACGCACGAAACAGGCTTCAAGGCGGCATTCACGAAGATGTTCAACGACTACGCCCGCCGCAACGGCTTCCTGAAGGAAAAGGACAGCAACCTGACGGGCGAGGACTTCCGCGAAGGCTTGAGCTGCGTGCTGACGACGATGGTCAAGAATCCGCAGTTCGAGGGGCAGACGAAGGGGCGGCTGGGCAACAGCGAAGTGCGCCCCGCGGTGGAGGGCATCATCACCCAGCAGCTGACGGACTGGCTGGAGAACCTCAAGAATCAGGAGATTGCGCAGCAGATTGTGCAGAAGGCGATTCGCGCCGCGCAGGTGCGGGAAGCCGCGCGCAAGACCCGCGACAACGCCCGCAAAGCGAATCAGCTTGACGCCGCGCCGCTGGTCGGCAAGCTCAGCGCCTGCCGCGGCAAAAAGGCGGAGGACAATGAGTTGTTCATCGTCGAGGGCGATTCCGCAGGCGGCAGCGCCAAGCAGGGGCGCGACAGCCGCTATCAGGCGATTCTCCCCCTGCGCGGCAAGCCCCTCAATGCCGAAAAGAAGCGGCTGGATCAGGTGCTGAGCAATGAGGAGTTCCGCTCGCTGATTACCGCGCTCGGCACGTCCATCGACGAGAATTTCAACCTCGCCAACCTCAAATACAACAAAGTCATCATCCTCTCCGATGCCGATCAGGACGGCGCGCACATCCGCGCCATTCTGCTCACTTTCTTCTTCCGTTACATGAAGGAGCTCGTCACTGGGGGGCATGTGTATATTGGGATGCCGCCGCTGTACAAGGTGCAAAAGGGCAGCAAAGTCCTCTATGCCTACGACGACAAGGAGCTGGCGAAGTGCATCAAGGAAGCGGGCAAAGGCTACACGCTCCAGCGCTACAAAGGCCTGGGCGAAATGAACCCCGAACAGCTCTGGGCGACGACGATGGATCCGTCGCAGCGCAAACTGATGCAGGTGACGATTGAGGACGCAGCGCTGGCTGACCGCCGCATTACCATCCTGATGGGCGACAAGGTGGAGCCGCGCCGCGATTACATCATCGAGAACGCCGACTTCAACAAGCCGGATAATTTCGAGCTGCCGGAAGGTCAGCGAGGGGAAGGAAAGTAAGTTATGGCAAAGAAAACAAGCGATAACCGCCCGATTCCCAAGGACGACCCGTCGCGCATCCTGCAAACGACCGTCGAGGACGTGATGCACCAGTCCATGATCCCCTACGCGGAGCATGTCATTCTGGAACGCGCCCTGCCGCGCGTCGAGGATGGCTTAAAACCCGTGCAGCGCCGCATTCTCTATACCATGATGGAACTGGGCACGACGCCCGACAAGCCGCACCGCAAGTGCGCCCGCATCGTCGGCGACTGCCTGGGCAAATATCACCCGCACGGCGATTCCTCCGTGTACGACGCGCTCGTGCGCATGGCGCAGGACTTCTCCATGCGCGGGCCGATGGTCGATGGGCACGGCAATTTCGGCTCCATTGACGGCGACAGCGCTGCCGCCATGCGTTACACCGAGGCGCGCATGACGCCCCTCGCGCTGGAAATGCTGCGCGACATTGAGAAGGACACCGTGCCGTTCCGCCTGAATTTCGACGACACGCTCAAAGAGCCGGACATGCTGCCCGCGCGCTTTCCGAATCTGCTCGTCAACGGCGCAAGCGGCATCGCGGTAGGGCTTGCGACGAACATTCCCCCGCACAATCTGGGCGAAAGCATCCGCGCGGCGATTGCTGTGATGGAGAATCCGGACATTCCGCTGGATGAGCTGATGAAAATCATCCCCGGCCCGGACTTTCCCACCGGCGGCGTGCTGGTGAAAAACGAGGAAATCCGCAGAGGCTATGAGACCGGACGCTCGAAGCTGTCCCTGCGCGCGCGTGTGCATGTGGAGGACGGTGTGAACGGGCGCAAGCTGCTTGTCATCACGGAAATCCCCTACATGGTCAACAAAGCCGCGATGCTGGAGAAGATTTTGAAGCTGTCGGAAGAAAAGAAGGGGCAGCTGCAAAACATCTACGACATCCGCGACGAATCCGACCGCGAGGGAATGCGCGCCGTCATCGAGCTGAAGAAGGACGCCGACCCGGACAAGGTGCTGAAAGTGCTCTACAAGTATTCGGACTTGCAGGTCACCTTCGGCGTGAACATGGTCGCCATCGCCGAGGGCAAGCCCGTGCAGATGGGACTGAAAACGATGCTGGGGCACTTCATCCGCCATCAAAAAAACGTCATCACCCGCCGCACGGAGTACGACCTGAAGCAGGCGAAAGCCCGCGCGCACATTTTGCAGGGGCTGATGATTGCGGTGGACAACCTTGATGAGGTCATTGCGCTGATTCGCTCCTCGAAGAACCCGAAGGAGGCGAAAACCCGCCTGATGGAGCGCTTCGAGCTTTCCGACGCACAGGCGCAGGCAATCTTGGACATGCGCCTGCAGCGCTTGACGAATTTGGAAATCATCGCCCTGCGCAAGGAGTACGAGGACATCCTGAAGCTCATCGACCGCTTGGAGGGCATCCTGCACAGCGAGAAAAAGCTCTTGGCGGTCATCCGCAAGGAATTGCAGGAGATTGCCGAGGAATTCGCCGACGAGCGCCGCACAACCATCGAAAAAGCGGACGAATCCCCGCTGGAAGTTGAGGAAGAGGCCGCCGCGCCGGAAGAGGTCATCGTGGCGTTCACGGGCGCGGGGCAATTGAAGCGCATGAATCCCGCGCTCTACAAGAAAACGCCGCTCCCGACCCGCGCGGAGGACGACAAGGAGTTCGCCGACTTCCTGTTCATGGCCAAAACAGACGAGACGCTGCTCATCTTCACCGACCACGGCAACTGCTATCCCCTGCCCGTTGCGTCGCTGAACGAAGTCAAGCCCAAGGATCGCGGGCAGCTGCTTTCAGGCGTGCTGGCCGGGCTGGAGGACGACGAGAAGGCGCTGTGGATGACGTGCATCCGCATGGCGGACGTCGGGCATCTGCCGGACATTCTCTTCATCACCCGGCAGGGCATGGTGAAACGCACCGCCGCCGCGGATTACGACGTGCGCAGCAAGAAATTCGCCGCCGTGAACGTGAAAGACGGCGACCGTCTGCTGACAGTTCTCCCCGCCGCCAGTCGCGACGACCTGCTGTTGTTCACCCGCAGCGGTCTGTGCATCCGCTTCTCGCTCGACAGCGTACCGGTGCAGGGGCGCGTCGCCGCCGGGGTGCGCTGTATGCAGGTGGAGGACGGCGACGAGGTCATCTGGTGCGGGCAGCTGCAAGACAGCGACCAAATCGTGCTGCTGACCGACCGCGGCTACGCCAAACGCCTGCTCTCCGTTGATTTCGAGAAGCAGAACCGCAACGGCAAAGGCGTGAAGTCGTTCTATTTCAACAAGAATGGCAGCAACGGCAAACAGCTTGCGGGCGTGGTGCGGTTGGAGAAGGACGATCACCTGATTCGCGTGCAGCAGGCGAAATCCCCCGCGACGCTGGTGGAAAGGGACAACGTGCGCCTGCAAGGCAAGCAGGATCGCGGAACGCCGCTGGTTATCGCGGTGATGGACGACGTGGTGACGGGGGCGGAGCTGTTGGAATAACAGCACCCGCATGGCGCCGAAAAAAGGGTCAAGGGGCAATGCCCCTTGCGGGGTTAAGGGGCGGCGCCCCTTATGGGGCTTGGGGCAACGCCCCAACTGTTGCTCCGTTAAACCTACTCAAAGAGGAAAAACAAGTCCGGCAACTTCGCCGCAGGCAGCGAAGCGTCCCTGCGCACAAACTAAAAAACTTCCAATAAAAATCAAGTAGCATCCGGAGGCGAACGCCGAAGGAGTCCAGAGGGCGATCGCAGACTTCGTCTGTTTTTATGCCCTCTGGAACTCGCGGAAGTTACCACGATGGAAATGAAGTCAACTATGCCTATCCGCATAAGCATCCAACTGCTTCATAGTTGGCTTTTCCCCTTGCAACAAGCGCCAAAACGTGATATGATGAGGACGAATGACGGAGGTGAACGCGTATGAATTCGCGCAACTCTTTTTCCTCGCTGACCATTACGCAGCTGGTGATTCACCTCACCGGCGCCCTGCTGGAACTCTATGCCGATGACACGCAGGAAATCCAAGTCATGGCATCCGGTGACGACCACGATATGAAGGCGGTTTCGCTCGCCCAGAACGGCGATACGCTGACGCTGGAGCAGTCCGCCGCCGCACTCTCGCCCTTGCCGCTCAGCGCCCGCTGGCTGCAAGTGACCATCCGCATTCCGCGCGCGTGGAAGGGGCGGGTCGAGATTCGCACGACGTCCGGCAGCGTGCATGTCCGCGGTTTGCAGGTCAGTGACCTGTCCGTGGAGTCTCTCTCCGGCTTCGTGATGCTCTCCGACTTGAGCAGCCTGAGCCTGAAGGTCAAGAACGGCAGCGGCGACATTGCCGGCAGCGACCTCTCCGGTCAGGATTGCAGCCTGTTCACGACGACGGGGATACTCTGTCTGGAGCGCCTTGCGTTTCTGAACATCTCACTGTCCTCGGTCAGCCGGGGCGCAATGCTTTCTTTTGCGGAGATGTTCTCCACCTTCAAGGGCGGCTCGGTCGCAGGCGGCATCAGTCTGGAGATTCCCGGCGCGCAGTGTGACGCCATTCTTCGCTCGGTGTCCGGGCGGCTGCTGACGGACGGCGTATCCATCGTCGATGGCGCACCGTCTGTCCGCGTGACGACGGCTTCGGGCAACCTGACCATCCGGCGGATTTCCCCGGAGAAACTGACAGAAAACGAATAATTAGGAGGACGATTTTTATGGCACGACAGAACTTTGGCTTCGGCGGTGGCGCGAACATGCAGCAGCTCATGCGTCAGGCGCAGAAGATGCAGCAGGCGATGACGGACGCGCAGGAAAAGCTGGATGCGCAGGAGTACGAAGCGCAATCCGGCGGCGGCGTGGTAAGCGTGAAGGTGAACGGCAAGCGCGAGCTGCTGTCCCTGACGATTGACCCCAAGGTCGTTGACCCCGACGACGTGGAAATGCTGCAGGACCTTGTGATGGCGGCGGTGAACGAAGCGCTGCGCAAGGGTGAAGCAAACCGCGAAGAGACGATGAACAAGATGGCGCCCGGCATGGGCGGCATGGGCGGTCTGTTCTGATGCCCGGACAAATCGAACCGATTGAGCGGATGGTGTCGGAGCTGTCTCGGCTGCCCGGTATCGGTCACAAGACGGCGGCGCGGCTGGCGTACCATATCGTCGGGATGCCGCTGGAGGATGTTCACGCGCTGGCAGCAGCGCTGTGGCAGGGGCGCAAGGCGATTCGCTACTGCGACGTGTGCGGCAATTTTTCCTCCGCTGAAAAGTGCGCCGTGTGTGCGGATGAAAGCCGCCATAACGGGCAAATCTGCGTCGTGCGCGACCCACGCGACGTGGCCGCGATGGAGCGAATGCACGATTACCACGGGCTGTACCACGTCCTGCACGGCACGCTGTCGCCGATGGACGGCATCGGGCCGGATGATATTCACATCAAGGAACTGATGACGCGCCTGCAGACCGAGCCGGTCAGCGAAGTGATTCTGGCGACGAACCCCGACATCGAGGGTGAAGCAACCGCAACCTACATTGCGCGGCTCATTAAGCCCATGGGCATCAAGTGCACCCGCATTGCCCACGGCGTCCCCGTCGGCAGCGACCTCGAATACGCCGACGAAGTGACGCTCTCGAAGGCAATGGAGGGACGAAGGGAGCTGTGAGGGGAACCACCAGAGGCTCTGCCTCTGGACTCCGCAAGGGAGTTCCTCCCTTGACCCTTCCGCGCGATTGCGTTGAGCGCATTTTCATGCTACGCCCGCGTGTTTATACGCTGACCTTAAGCAGCTTTTTTCGGCAGAATGCTATTTCCCAGCATTCTGCCAATTTTCTCATGAAACGAGGAATCTGCCGATGTTTCTTGCCGATACTCACTCCGATACCCTCTTCAGCCTTGGCGTTGGCAAACGCACCTTCGCCCAGACCGATATTACCCCCGACCGCCTGAGACAGGGCGGCGTCAGCCTCCAAACCCTCGCCCTGTGGAGCGGTCCGAAAGGTCCGAACGGCGACTATGAAGCCGTCGCCGACGCCGAATACGCCGCTATCCGCCACTTCACCGACGCAGGTATCCGGCATGTCGATGACCCGGAGGATGTCAAGCCCGGCGAATGTACATTCATGCTCTCCTTCGAGGGCTGCGAGGTATTCCAGAAGAGCGACGAGATGGTGGCTTTCTGGCGGCAGCGCGGCATCCGCATCGGCGCGCTGGTGTGGAATCACCCGAACGCTTTCGCCACCCCTGCCGCCGTGGACGCGGAAACGCACATGACCCCCGAAGGCATCCGCATTGCCCGCGTGATGCAGCGTCAGGGCATCAGCGTGGACGTGTCGCACCTGAACGAAGCCGGATTCTGGGACTTGTTCGCCAAGGGTGAGCGTCCGCCGATGGCGAGCCACAGCTGCTGCCGCGCCCTCTGCGACCACGTCCGCAACCTGACCGACGACCAGATTCGCGCCATGATTCAGTACGGCGGCTACATCGGCGTGAATTTCTACCCGCGTTTTCTGTCTGCGGACTGCAAAGCGGACAGTGTGACGATTGCCCAGCACATCGACCATATCTGCCAGCTTGGCGGATCGGATATTGTTGGATTCGGCAGCGATTTCGACGGCATCGAGGTGTCGCCCGACGACGTGCGGAATCCGGCGGAGCTGCCGAATCTGCTGACGGCGCTGCGCAATTACGGCTATAACGACGAATCAATCGAGAGAATTTGCGGCGGGAATTTGAAGGCGTACTTTGCACGTTTGAAGTAACTGAAAAAACCGTCACGGAAGCGCACTCAAGTCGGGCAGCCAAAAAGGGTCAAGGGACAATGTCCCTTGCAGGGTGCAGGGACAGCGTCCCTGC
>ERZ857785.3270-NODE-3270-length-12414-cov-6.908811_pt1 | contig 12414 bp, 11 predicted proteins | sample MGYA00519763_ERZ857785 | MGnify/ENA primary metagenome ERZ857785 (study PRJEB31778, sample SAMEA3449365) | human gut metagenome | biome: human gut; feature: human-associated habitat; material: faeces | place: United Kingdom | collected 2010/2012 ... | reverse complement strand
GCAGTCTGCCGCCAGACAAACGTCACTCGCGCCTCACGATAGTAAGGCGCGGTTGATAGTGGTAACGATTCGCAGGGATTCATGGCGAAGCCATGTACACCGCACCCGAATGCGCAGCGCATGCAGTTCTTCAAGATTGAGACTGCCAATGCAAACGCCTTTCTTTTGGACGGGCGACGCCCGTTTTCTTTCCACGGAAAGAAAATGGGGGTCGCGTTCGTGCAGCGCCTACGGCGCTGCTTCCCCGCGGCACAAGTGCCGCGATCCTCTCCGCACCTGTGCGGAGAAAGGAGCACTCTATGGAACATACAATGAAAGTCATTGCCAGAATCCACTCTGACTTTCCGGAAAAATTCGGCATCCCGCGCCAGAGCGGCCTCGTCCCCGCGCTTCGCGCGAAGATCGTCTTCGAGCCGGAGTACCGCAATCCCGACGCGCTGCGCGGCATCGAGGGTTTTTCGCACCTGTGGCTTATCTGGCAGTTCTCTGCCGCCGTGCGCGATACATGGTCGCCGACGGTGCGCCCGCCGCGCCTTGGCGGCAACGAGCGCGTGGGCGTTTTTGCGACGCGCTCGCCGTTCCGGCCGAACGCCATCGGCCTTTCCTGCGTGAAGCTCGAAAGCGTGCAGCATGAGGATGGCTTCGGTGACGTTTTGATCGTCTCGGGCGCAGATTTGATGGACGGCACGCCGATCTATGACATCAAGCCCTACCTTCCTTACGCCGATGCGCACCCCGAGGCGCTGGGCGGCTTTGCCCCGTCGCCGAAAGAGACGATCGAAGTCAAAAGCCCGCCGGAGCTCCTGCAAAAGCTGCCGGAGGGGCGGCGCGAGGCGCTGCTCGGTGTGCTTGCGCAGGACCCGCGCCCGCAGTACCAGAACGACCCCGAGCGCGTGTACGGTATGAGCTTTGGCGGCTGGGACGTTAAGTTCCGCGTAAAGGACGGCGTGCTGACTGTTTTATCTTTAGCGGAAACTGAACATCAATAAAAACGTTGTTAAGGGAAAAACTCTTCGCGTTAAGCCGATGCTAAGAGGGCTTCCAAACGGTTGATATGCAAATTCTGCGCGCTATAATAGCGCCAGAATACATAAAAGGAGCGTATCCGCCGATGCAAGTTTCCAGCGCATTTGTTGTTGTCATGGGTATGGGCGTCACGTTTGTGGGCCTTACCTGCATCATCTTCCTGACGATGCTGATGGGCAAGATCCTCTCGAAGCCCGAGGCTCCCAAGCCCGCCGCTGCAGCTGCCGTACCGGCAGCGCCCGCCGTTCCCGCCGACGGTCTGACCGACGAGGTCAAGGTCGCCATCATGGCGGCGATCGCCCAGCAGCCCGGCTTCAACATGGCGAATGTGACGAATGTCAGCATCCGCAAGATTTAATTTTGAATTCCACTTCTTCCTTTATCAGCGAAAGGGACGGCATCGCGCCGTCCTTTTTGCTACCATGAAAAAAATATTCGATTTAGCACAAAATTAGCAGGCCGTATGCTATAATGGGGACGGAAAGCATGCGGAGTCTTTCTCCGCGCCAACGATCAAGCGAGAGAAGGCGGCGACATGGCAAAAATCCCCGAAAAAATGCGTTGGATCTACGACCTTTTGCTGACGGCGGCGATCCTGGCTATGGCAACGGTGCTCTGCACGCTGCTGCGAAGGATCGACGACGGCAGTGGCTACGTGAACCTCATCTTCGTGCTGGCGGTCGCGACCATCTCGCGCTGGACGGAGGGCTATTTCTGGGGGATATTCAGCGCTGTCTCCGGTGTGCTGTTCGTCAACTACGTGTTTACATATCCCTACTGGGAATTCAACTTCACGATCACCGGCTACCCGTTCACCTTCCTTGCGATGCTGACGGTGTCCATGATGATCAGCGCGATGAACACGCAGATCAAAAAGCAGGAGCGGCTGCGCATCGAGACGGAGAAGGAAGCCGTGCGCGCGAATCTCCTGCGCGCGATGTCGCACGATATCCGCACGCCGCTGACGAGCATCGTCGGCAACACCGCCGCGATCCTCGAAAACGAGGATTCGTTTTCTCCCGAGCAGAAGCGCCGCCTTTTGGAGGATGTGAACGAGGACGCGCAGTGGCTCATCCGCATGGTCGAAAATCTCCTGTCTATCACGCGCATGAGCGGCGGACAGGCAAAGATTGAAAAGGACTGTGAGGCGGCCGAGGAGATCGTCGGCGTCTCGGTCAGCAAGTTCACCAAGCGATTCCCGGCGATCCATGTCTCAATCGAGGTGCCGGACGAGGTGCTGATGGTGCCGATGGACGCGACGCTGATCCGTCAGGTCATTATGAACCTGCTGGAAAACGCCGCCATTCACGGCGGAAACGTCACGCAGATCCGCGTCTGCCTCTCACGCGAGGGGACAAACGCCTGCTTTGCCATCAGTGACAACGGCGTTGGCATCCCGAAGGAGAGGCTCTCGACGATTTTTAACGGCGGGCTTTCCGGCGTGTCGCACAACAACTTTGATATGAAGAAAAACATGGGCATCGGCCTTTCCGTGTGCTACACCATCGTCAAGGCGCACGACGGCACGATGACCGCAGAAAACTTAGATTCGGGCGGAGCGTGCTTCCGCTTCTATCTGCCGCTGGAGGAGGGCATCAACAGTGAAATTGAAGGATAAAGTGCTCGTGGTGGAAGACGAGCAGAACATCAGCAACTTTATTTCGACGGTTCTCACCGCGAACGACTTCGACGTGCTGGTGGCGCAGACGGGTGCCGAGGCGGTCTCGATGATCACCTCGCACTGCCCCGATCTCATCATTCTCGACCTGGGGCTTCCCGACATGGACGGGATGAACATCCTCAAGGAGGTTCGTTCGTGGTCGAGCCTGCCGATCATCGTCGTTTCGGCGCGCACGCACGAGCATGACAAGGTCATGGCGCTCGACCTCGGCGCGGACGACTACATCGAAAAGCCGTTCGGCACGAGCGAGCTGCTCGCGCGCATCCGCACGGCCATCCGTCACACGCGCACGCCGCTCGACAACAACGAGATCGCGCAGTCGGGCAAGTTCACCGTCAAGGACCTGACCATCGACTATGACAAGCACCACGTGCTCATCGGCGATCAGGATGTGCACCTGACGCTCAACGAGTTCAAGATCGTGGCGCTGCTCGGCAAGTACGCTGGCAAGGTGCTGACGTATGACTATCTCATCAAGCAGATCTGGGGGCCGAAGGCCAAGGCCGACAATCAGATTTTGCGCGTGAATATGGCGAACATCCGCCGCAAGATCGAGAAGAATCCCGCCTCGCCCGAGTATATCTTCACCGAGATCGGCGTGGGCTACCGGATGCTCGAAAACGACGCATGATGATAGAGCCGCTCGCGGCTTTATGATACCAGGGCGCGTGCGCGCCCCACACGATCACGCAGACGGCTCCTGCCATTTGGGGATGGCAGGGGTCATTTGCGCACTTTTGCACTTTTATGAAAAAGGTGTCGGACTGAAACAGTGAACGTTTCAGCCCGGCACCTTTCTTTTTTGCGTGTTTTCATGCAGCAAAATCTTTTTGTTTGCTTATAAATATTCCGTACTGTGCCGCAGCGAATGTTCGATCGTCATAGTTATGCTGACTTTTGTGTATATTTTTACCAAATCGTTTGCCGCTCTATTTCGACTCTTTATTCAGTGCTGCAATCTTGACATGAATTGTTATTCTCATTATTGACATTTTATGAACATAAATATACAATCAGAATCACAGTCAGTCCTACGAAAGAGGAAACCACAGCACATGAACATTTGGGAAATTGCAACGAATTATTATCAATACTTCCTGCGAGGGACGCAAACGACCATCCTCATCTCTCTGCTCACCGTGTTCTGCGGCTCGATCCTCGGCTGCCTGATCGCTTTCATGCGGCTATCCAAGTTTAAGCCGCTGGAAAAGTTCGCCAGCATCTATATCACCGTCATCCGCGGTACGCCGATGCTCGTGCAGCTCTACATCGTTTACTACCAGCTCGACTTTATCAGCTATCCCACCGGAACCCTCTTCGGCGTCGATCTGGAGCGGGCGCTGCCGTGTATCATCGCTCTTTCGATCAACTCCTCCGCCTACGTCGCCGAGATCATCCGCGCGGGCATTCAGGCGGTGGACAAGGGCCAGATGGAAGGCGCGCGCTCGTGCGGCATGACGAATGCGCAGGCCATGCGCTACGTGGTGATGCCGCAGGCGGTCAAAAATATTCTCCCCGCCATCGGCAATGAATTTGTCACGATGGTCAAGGAGACCTCGATCATCCAGTACCTCGGCATCGGCGATCTGATGTACAACAACGGCATCGTGGTCACCTCTACCTATAACCCGCTTCCTTGCTACTACATCTCCGCCATCATCTACCTGGCGCTGAATATCATCCTCGGCAAGGGCCTGAACATCTTTGAAGGGAGGCTGAGAAAGAGTGAACGGTAACGTATTGTTCGAGATCAAGGACTTGCAGAAAAAGTTCGGCAGCCTGACCGTCTTCGACGGGCTGAGCGAGACCATCTGCAAGGGCGACGTGGTCGTCATCATTGGTCCCTCGGGCGGCGGTAAGTCCACCTTTATCCGATGCCTGAACCTTCTGGAGCAGCCCACCGCCGGCAAAATTTACTTCGAGGGCGAGGACATCACGGTCAAGGGCTTTGATGTGAACAAGCACCGACAGAAGGTCGGCATGGTGTTCCAGCAGTTCAATCTCTTCAACAACCTGACGGTGCTTGAAAACATCACGATCTCGCTCACGAAGGTCAAAAAGCAGTCGGAAGAGGAGAGCAAGGAAAAGGCCCTCAAGCTTCTAAAGCGCGTGGGGCTTGAGGACAAGGCGAACGCCTATCCCTCCCAGCTCTCCGGCGGGCAGAAGCAGCGTATCGCCATCGTGCGGGCGCTGGCGATGGAGCCCGATGTGCTGCTCTTCGATGAGCCGACCTCCGCGCTCGACCCCGAGATGGTCGGGGAGGTGCTGCAGGTCATCTCCGACCTCGCCCGCGACGGCATCACGATGGTCGTCGTCACGCACGAGATGGGCTTTGCCCGAAAGGTCGGCACGCGCGTGCTCTTCATGGACGGCGGACAGATCGCCGAGCAGGGCACGCCCGAGGAGATTTTCGAGCACCCGCAGAACGCGCGAACCAAAGAGTTCTTATCCAAAGTCATCAACGTCATTTAACAAACAAAAAATAAAATTTACGATATTATTAGAGGAAACAAAAATGCTTCACACGATCAATCCCAAAATTCTGTTCCTTAAGCAGGAAGATGTCATCAAGGCCGGCCTTCTCGATATGAAACAGATCTTGGCCGTTACGGAAAAGACCTACGCGATGCTCGGTCAGGGCCTCATCAAGAACCCGCCCAAGACCAACACCAGCATCCCTGACAAGGAAAACTGGCAGTCGTTCTTCAACGCCATGCCCTGCTACATCGGCGGCGACATCAACATCGGCGGCATCAAGTGGGCGGCGGAGTCCAAGAAGAACGCCACGATCCCTGGCATCCCCTACGGCATCGACATTTCCATCCTGAGTGACCCCGAGACGGTGCTGCCGTTCTGCATTCTGGACGGCACGCTCATCACCGCGATGCGCACCTCCGCCGTCGGCGGCCTGATGGCCAAGTATGCCGCCCCCTCCAATGCGGACACCGCGTGCCTTGTCGGCGCGGGCGTTATCGGCCGCACGATGATCTCCGCCGTGCACGAGGCGCTGCCCCAGATCAAGACCATGTACCTCTGCGACATTGATGTCGCCAAGGCCGAGGGCATCGCGAAGGAGTACGGCGACAGCCTCGGCGTTGAGATCATCCCGACGAGCGACAGCAAGGCTGCGGCGCTCAAATCTCAACTCATCGTCGGCGAGACGACCGCGCCCAAGCCGTTCATGGACACCTCCTGGCTGACGCCCGGCTGCGGTCTCGTCTCCATGCACTCCAACGAGGTGATGGAAGACGTCTTCCTCAAGGCCGACGGCATCGTCGCCGACTACTGGACACAGCTCAAGCAGCACACGAACCCGCTGTCCAAGCTCACGAAGGAGGGCAAGCTCGATGAGAGCCAGATCATGGACCTGAGCGAGCTGGTGCTCGGCACGAAGAAACTGCGCACCTCGGACGATCAGTTCGTCGCCGCCGCGTCCATGGGCCTCGGCGCGCTGGACATCATGATCGCCTATCAGCTCTACCTGAACGCGACGGAAATTGGCATCGGCATCAAGGTGAACCTTTGGGACAAGCCCCTGTGGGAATAAGACACGCAGGAGGGAACAAAGATGAACGCATTCAAGAAATTTGCGGCGCTGCTTCTGGCGCTTATGATGATCCTGTCTCTCGCCGCCTGCGGCAGCAAGAGCGATGACAGCGCGCAGGGCAGCTCGGACGGCGACGCGTCGTCCGATGACACCGCCAAGTCCAAGATCGAGCAGATCAAGGAGGCGGGCGTGCTCGTGATGGGAACCTCTGCCGACTATCCCCCGAACGAATTCCACACGGAAGTGGACGGCAAGGACACCATCGTCGGCTTTGACGTTGCTATCGCGCAGTACATCGCCGATGACCTCGGCGTCGAACTCAAGGTCGTCGACATGTCGTTCGACAACCTGTGCATCAACCTCGCCAAGGGTGATTTTGACATTGTCATCGCCGGTATGGCCTCGACCGAGGAGCGCTTGAAGTCCGTCGATTTCTCTGACCCGTACTTTAAGCAGCAGCAGGCCATTCTGATCCGCGCGGAGGATGACGCGCTCTACAACAAATCCGAAGACCTGAGTGGTCACAAGGTCGGCGTGCAGAACGGCACCATTCAGGTACCCATCGCCAACGAACTTGCGGGTGAAGAGAACGTCGTCGGCCTCGTCAAGGCGCAGGATCTCATCATGGAGCTCAAGAGCGGCAAGCTCGATGTTGTGTACATCGACTACACCGCAGCTCTTGCATTCGCCGCGGCGAACGATGACCTGACGGTCAAGGACATCGGCATCGAAAGCGACAGCGAGGGCCAGTGCATCGGCGTGCAAAAGGGCAACGAGGACTTTGTCGCCTACCTGAACGAAAAGATCGCCGAGATGCAGGAACAGGGCCTCGTCGACCAGTACGTCGCCGAAGCCCAGACGCTGGCTGGCATCGAGTAAAGCCCGTCCCCCTTGCATGATATGAACAGCACCAGCATACCCTCTATCAAGAGAATTGGGGAGGATATGCTGATGCTGTTTCATTTTGACCGCAGGAAGAAGTCTGAAAAGGAGAAGAAGCCGCCGCGCTTTCTGGTGCTCCGGCGCAAATGGCTGACGCTGGGCGCGGCGGTGCTGGCCGCCGCGGCGATCTTTGCCGCCGTCAATTATCCCGCCGCCGTCAGTGCGTCGGCCGCGGCGCGCCAGCTGCCGATCTACTGTGTCCAGCGCGACCAGAAGGTGTGCTCCATCTCGTTTGACGCGGCGTGGGGCGCGGACAACACGCAGAAGATCCTCGACGTGCTCAAGGAGTACGGTGTCACCTGTACCTTTTTTGTCGTGGGCAACTGGGCGGATCAGTATCCCGAACAGGCCAAGGCCATCGTGGACAGCGGCAATGAGCTCATGAACCACTCCAACGCGCATGATCATTATAATTCCCTCACCGCCGACCAGATCATCGCAGACGTGAACACCTGCAACGATAAGATCGAGGCGTTGACCGGCGTCCGCCCGACGCTCATCCGCTGCCCGTTCGGCGAGTATGACGACCACGTCATCTCCACCATCCGCTCGATAGGCATGGAGCCGATCCAGTGGGACGTGGAAGCGCTGGCAGCGGTTGGAAGAAGGAAATCAATGAAAAAATGAGCGGTGTTGATGAAGGACATCAAGCCATCGGGCTCATTCCACACAATACCCCTATCAAGAGAGATAGGGGTATTTTTATTATGGAATACTATATGACCGACGAGAGAATTGCTGAGTATTTGAAAGCACTCGAAAATGAAGAGCGTGCTACGGCGACGATCGAGAAGTACCGCCGCGCGCTGCTAAGCTTTGCCGCATTTTTGAGCGGCGCAGCGGTCACGCAGGAGATGATTCGGCTCTGGAAGGACGACCTGCGCGCGAGAAACTACGTGCCGTCGACGATCAACACTTATCTGGCCGCGCTGAACGGCTTCTGCCGCTTCTGTGGCTGGACAGACTGCCGCGCACGGTTTCTGAAAATCCAGCACCGCCTGTTTCGCGACAGCAGGCAGGAGCTAACGCGAGGGGAATACGAGAGGTTGGTCGCTGCGGCGGAGGCCACGGGCGACCGCGCCCTCGCGCTCTTGATGGAAACCATCTGCTCCACCAGCATTCGCGTCAGCGAGGTGCAGTATATCACCGTCGAAGCGGCGAAAAACGGCAAGACCGAAATTGCGCTCATATATTCACAACTAAAGCGCATGCAGAGATCGAGCTGTCTGCGCCAGAGAACGCTCAAATGGGTGCAGAGGCACAAGCTTACAGTGCGTTTTCCCCCTGTAAACTCCATAATTTATATTTGGAATCATAATTTCCCTTGCCTTTGTCGGAAGATTGTGCTATATTTTGCTACGAGTAAAGGAAGCGATGAGATCGTTTCGCTTTCTTTGCATATACGGAATATAGATTCCGCTCTCAAAATCTCATATTTTGGCAAAACCGCCGAAAGGCGGCGACGCAAAGCCAGATGGGTCTAACGCCTCTCCGAATGGAGAATACGCTATGACAGCCGGTTGCACTCTTACTGATGTATTCGCTTGTCACTGCTCCGTCCGGCTTTGCTGGAACGGAGCTTTTTTCGTGAGGGGGTGGCTGACGATCCGACGAACATTTCGAGCGTTTTGCGCGGAACAGGGAAAGACTGCTTTGCTTGCCCAGTGGGATATTGAGCGAAATCTACCACTCACGCCGGATGATGTGACTTTCGGCAGCCACAAAAAAGTCTGGTGGACCTGCCCAAGCGGCCACTCATGGCAGGCCATGGTTTACACCCGCAGCGAGGGCACAGGCTGCCCCGTCTGCGCCGGGAAAACCAAGCGCAAAACCAAGTAAACCCAGCCCGCGGAGACGGGCAAAAGATAAAGAAAACTTTAGGAGGTAAAAGTGATGAAACAGCGAATTCTTGCAATATTATTGTCACTGACGATGATATTCACACTGGTTCCGACAGCAATGGCGGAAGGAGAGATGGCGGAAGCACCTGCGATGACCAAGGTTGCCAAGGTTGGCGATCAGGAGTATGCGACGCTGGCTGAGGCTGTTGCGGCGGCGGAAAGTGGCGCGACCGTTACGCTGCTGAAGGATGCCGAACTGACCGAAACACTTAACATTAACAAGGCCATCACTTTAGATGGTGCGAACCACAAAATTACGGGAAAGCCTTCGACTGGGAAAACCAGATTTATCACAGTAGAAACCGATGGCAATTTTACCATGAAGAATGCCACTATTTTGCCCACTAGCAATGTAGAGGCAAATGCTGCGATTGATCTTCAGGTAAAGGGTAAGGTTGTTGTCGATAGCTGCGTCTTTGGCGCGGCTGATGATACAAATCAGTTCATGTATAATGGGTTGGAGTTTTCCCAGAACGAAGCCTACCCTATGGCTGATGAAACCACAATCAGCAACTGCACTTTCTATGGTGGGTCTTTTAGACATAACTTCATCAGCTTTTACCGCATGGCAGATGGCGCTACAATCAATATCAATGGAAATAAATTCCTGAATGCAAATTGGAATGATACGAATGCGATTCGTGTCAGCAATTATAGCAATGTGAACGCCACAATCAATCTGCTTGATGATACTTATAGCGATCACGGGGATGATGAATACAAAGCTTATGCCGGGTTGCTCTGCTTCCAAGAACTATCAAGCTATAATGATAATTTTACTAAGCTGACAGTTAACATTGAAAAGCTTGATACAACCGGTGCTCAAAGCGATCAGTTGTTTTATGTTTATAAGGATAGCATCATCTCCACCAATCAGCCGGTTGTCAAGGGCGACAGCAGCATTGAGAAGTTCTTTGCTGCCAAGGTCGGCGATACCTATTATAAGACCCTCGCCGAGGCTGTCGCGGCAGCTAAGAATGACGAAACTGTTACTCTGCTGAAAAATGCCGAGACTACCGTAGAGCTTTCCTTTACCAACAAGGCGATTACGCTTGACCTGAACGGGAAGACGGTCAGCGGTACCTTCACCGACAACTTTTCCGTCATTGAGGCGGGCGCGGATGCTTCCCTGACTGTTCAGGACACCAGTGTTGCCGGCACGGGCAAAATCGCTTCCAATAAGTATGGTATCAGCGCCAGAGATGGCGGTGCCCTCATTGTGAAGAGTGGTACGATTGAGTCTGAGTATGCGCCTCTGTCTGGCAATAACACTGCTGGCGACATGAACTTCACCGTCAACGGCGGTACGCTGACCGCCAAGCATGGCCCGGCTATCTATATGCCCGGCCAGGTGAACCTGAGTATCACTGATGGCGTTCTGAACGGCGGTATCTCTCTCCGTATGGGTCAGGTCAGCATCAGCGGTGGTACGATCAATGCCGCGACGGATGGCCTTGATTCTCCTGCGGAATATTATCATTATTCCGGTAATGCTTGGCTGCCCGACGCTCTGTATGTGTTTGGCGGCACCTATACCAGTGAAAATCCCACCTATGGCAACTCCCTGCATCTGAATATCACTGGTGGTACCTTCAATTGCGCGAACGGTCAGGGCAGCGCCGTCGCCATTTATGATCTTGGCAAGGTCGAGCAGGTGATGGAGATTACCATTTCCGACGAGGCCAAGCTCGGAACCAACTCCACTGCCCGCAACGCCTATGATAAGTTGAGCCTGAGTGATATTGGCGTGACCAGCCCCAAGCCTGGCTTTGGTGCACATAGCGGCCAAGTCAGTACCACCATTACTGGCGGTCTGTTCTCCTCCGACCCCAGTGCCTATGTCCCTGCCACTCACCATGTTGAGGACTCCGGTAATGGCAGCTACCCCTTCGCTGTGAAGGAGGGTGCCAAGTCCGACGCTACGATCATCGTTACGGCTGCGACCAATGCGGCTGTGAGCGACACCATCGAGTCCGGAGATAAGGCCAAGATCGAAGCCGTCAAGGACAAGGCCAACGTTGAAGGCATGGCCGCTGCGATCCGCGATGACAAAAAGGCCGCTATCGCCAAGGCTGCCGGTGTGACGGATGGGCAGCTTGCTGGTAAGAACATGATCGAGACCGAGATCACCGTCAAGGTTGAGGCTAAGGCTGCTGACCTTGCTAAGGGCAAGCTGACCTTTGAGGCATCTCCCGTTGCCACCGTCAAGGTCAATGGCGCTGCAACGGGTACGACGGTTCCCGTCACCAACGATATGCTCAACGGCAACACCATCACCGTGAAGCTGCCTCTGCCTACGGGCTTCAATCCTGAGCAGATCAAGCACATCTCCTCTGACGGTTCTGTTGAATACTTCCTCAAGACTGCAAAGCGCGGCGCCAATACTTTTGAAATCAAAGATGGTTGCGCTGTGTTTACGATCACCAAGTTCAGCACCTTTGAGCTGTCCGGTACGGTCACCTATGTGGAGCCCAGCTACTACTCCGGCAGCAGCTCTGCCCCGACCTACTCCGTCACCGTGGACAAGACCGAGAACGGCAGCGTGACCGTCAGCCCGAAGAGCGCCAGCAAGGGCGACACCGTGACCGTCACCGTCAAGCCCGACAGCGGCTACGTCCTCGAGACCCTGACCGTCACCGACAAGAACGGCGACGAGCTCAAACTCACGGACAAGGGCAACGGCAAGTACACCTTTACCATGCCCGGCAGTAAGGTCGAGGTCAAGGCGACCTTTATGGAAGATAACAGCGTCTTGAACTTCTTCTACGATGTGCCCAACGGCGCGTACTTCTATGAGGCTGTCAAGTGGGCGGTCAAGAACGGCATCACCACTGGCGTGGGCAATGACCTGTTCGCTCCCGAGCAGCCCTGCACCCGTGCGCAGATCGTAACGTTCCTGTGGCGCGCCGCCGGTTCCCCCGAACCGAAGGGCACCGCGGCTGGTATGACCGACGTGGTCTCCGGCAGCTACTATGAGAAGGCCGTGGCGTGGGCCATCGAAAACGGCATCACCACTGGCACGACGGCGACCACATTCAGCCCGGATGCCACCTGCACCCGCGGCCAGAGCGTGACGTTCCTGCACCGTGCGCTCAAGGGCACCGCGCCCACCACGGTGAACGGCTTTACCGACGTGGCGGCCGATGCTTTCTATGCTGACGCAGTGGCCTGGGCCGTGGAGAGCGGCGTGACCAATGGCACGACGGACTCCACCTTCAGCCCCAACAACGGCTGCACGAGAGCACAGATCGTTACGTTCCTGTATCGCGCCTATCAGGGCAAGTAAAACTTAAAATCATGCGGAAAAGCGGCGGTTC
>ERZ857785.3269-NODE-3269-length-12416-cov-3.989240_pt1 | contig 12416 bp, 10 predicted proteins | sample MGYA00519763_ERZ857785 | MGnify/ENA primary metagenome ERZ857785 (study PRJEB31778, sample SAMEA3449365) | human gut metagenome | biome: human gut; feature: human-associated habitat; material: faeces | place: United Kingdom | collected 2010/2012 ... | reverse complement strand
AAAGAATCTTTACAGGAAGTGGTAGATTTCCTGCATAATCCGAAAAAATACCGTGAAATCGGAGCAAAACTTCCGAAGGGAGCATTGCTTGTAGGACCACCTGGAACCGGTAAAACGCTGCTTGCCAAGGCAGTTGCCGGAGAAGCAAATGTTCCGTTCTTCTCACTGGCCGGTTCTGACTTTGTAGAGATGTTTGTAGGTGTTGGTGCATCCCGGGTAAGAGATTTGTTTAAGGATGCCCAGAAACAGGCACCATGTATCATATTTATTGATGAGATTGATGCCATCGGCAAGAGCCGTGACAGCAGATTCGGCGGTGGAAATGACGAGCGTGAGCAGACCTTAAACCAGTTGCTGGCAGAGATGGATGGATTTGATACTTCAAAGGGGCTTTTAGTTCTGGCAGCAACAAACCGTCCGGAAGTACTGGATAAAGCGTTACTTCGCCCGGGCCGGTTTGACCGTAGAATTATTGTAGACAAACCGGATTTGAAGGGTCGTCTTGAGACGCTGAAGGTACACTCCAAAGATGTGCATATGGATGAATCCGTAGATTTGGAAGCAATTGCTCTGGCAAGTGCAGGACTGGTTGGCTCCGATCTTGCAAATATGATTAATGAAGCGGCTATTAATGCAGTAAAACATAACCGTAAATTTGTAAATCAGAGTGATTTGTTTGAAGCCTTTGAAATCGTGGCAGTTGGTGGAAAAGAGAAGAAAGACCGTGCCATGAGTAATCATGAGAAGAAGATTGTTTCTTATCATGAAGTAGGTCATGCAATGGTTACTGCATTACAGAAGAATACAGAACCGGTACAGAAAATTACTATCGTACCAAGAACCATGGGGGCATTGGGATACACCTTGCAGACACCGGAAGAAGAGAAATTTCTTGAGACCAAGGATGAATTAATTGCCAAGATAACGACTTATATGGCAGGCCGTGCAGCAGAAGAACTGGTATTCCATTCTGCAACCAGTGGAGCAGCAAATGATATTGAAAATGCGACTAAGATTGCAAGGGCAATGATTACACAGTTTGGTATGTCAGATAAATTTGGCATGATGAGTTTGGCTTCTGTAGATAATGCATATCTGGATGGTGCAGCACATTTGAATTGCGGCGATGAGACAGCGGCACAGATTGATGAAGAAGTCCGTACCATGATTCATAACTGCTATCAGGAGGCATATCAGCTCTTAGAAGAGAATCGCGAGGTATTAGACCATATTGCGGATTATTTATATGAACATGAAACCATTACGGGTAAAGAATTTATGAAGATATTCCGTGAGTTAAAAGGGCTGCCGGATCCGGATGAGGAAAAGAAGGAAGAAGAGGACCAAAAAGAAGAGAACGGGAATGACGTTTAACATTAAAGAAGAATTAAAGAAGCTTCCGGATCAGCCGGGGGTCTATATCATGCATGATGCCAGTGATGCCATTATTTATGTAGGTAAGGCAGTAAGCCTTCGGAACCGGGTACGTCAGTATTTTCAGGCGTGTCATGACGAAGGAATCAAGAAAGACCAGATGGTAAAGAAGATTACCCGGTTTGAATATATTATCACTGATTCGGAATTAGAAGCACTGGTATTAGAATGCAATTTAATAAAAGAGTACAGACCGAAGTATAATACCATGCTCCGGGATGATAAGACTTATCCCTATATAAAGGTGACTCTGGGGGAAGAATTCCCCAGGGTTCTCTTTTGCCGTCAGCTGAAAAAAGACAAATCCAGATATTTTGGTCCATATACCAGTGCCGGTGCGGTGAAAGATACGATAGATTTGTTGAAAAAAATTTATCATTTAAGAACCTGCAACCGGGTATTGCCAAGAGATATTGGAAAAGAACGTCCGTGCCTTAATTACCATATTCATCAGTGTCAGGCACCCTGTCAGGGGTATATTTCCAAAGAGGAGTACCGGGAGAAAATCAATCAGGCAGTAGATTTCTTAAATGGCAATTATCAGCCGGTTTTAAAAGAATTAGAAGAGCGGATGATGCAGGCATCGGAAAATATGGATTTTGAGCGGGCAATTGAGTACCGGGAACTTTTAAACAGTGTAAAACAGGTGGCACAGAAGCAGAAAATCACCAGTTCCGACGGAGAGGATAAAGATATAATAGCTCTTGCAGCCGATGACCGGGATGCGGTAGTTCAGGTATTCTTTATCCGGAGTGGCAGGCTTATAGGAAGAGAACACTTTTATGTAACTATTGCCAATGAAGACAGTAAGGAACAGATACTGGCAACATTTTTGAAGCAGTTCTATTCCGGAACACCATATATCCCAAAGGAAATCATGCTGCAATATGCAGTTGAGGATGCAGCAGTTATTGAAGACTGGCTGACTAAGAAGCGTGGTCAGAAGGTAGTACTCCGGGTACCACAGAAAGGAATGAAGGAAAAACTGGTAGAGCTGGCAGAGAAAAATGCCGCACTGGTATTGTCCCAGGACAGGGAAAAGCTAAAGCGTGAAGAAGGCAGGACAATCGGTGCAATGAAAGAAATTGCATCCTGGCTGGATTTAGAAAAGTTAGAACGTGTGGAAGCCTATGATATTTCCAATATCAATGGATTTGAAACGGTAGGTTCCATGGTGGTTTATGAAAAGGGAAAACCACAGCGCAGTGATTACCGGAAATTTAAGTTAAGAACTATCACGGGACCGGATGATTATGCATCCATGCACGAGGTTCTGACCCGCAGATTCACCCATGGACAGGAAGAAAGGAAAATTTTACAAAAAAAAGGGCTGGATGACCAATATGGGGGATTTACAAAATTCCCGGATTTGATTATGATGGATGGTGGAAGAGGTCAGGTAAATATTGCTCTTCAGGTGCTGGATGAACTGCATCTTTCCATACCGGTCTGTGGAATGGTAAAAGATGATCATCACAGGACGAGAGGATTATATTATCAGAATATAGAGATACCGATAGACACTTCCGGTGAAGGATTTCATCTGATTACAAGAATACAGGATGAAGCACATCGGTTTGCCATAGAATATCATCGTTCTTTGCGAAGTAAGGAACAGGTACATTCTGTGCTGGATGATATTCCGGGAATCGGTCCGGCTCGAAGAAAGGCACTGATGCGAAGGTTCCAGTCTTTAGATGCCATTCGCAGTGCGTCCATAGAAGAATTGTCTGGGACAGAAACGATGAATGAAAAAGCAGCGGAAGAAGTATTCCGCTTTTTCCACGGGGAAGAGGAAAAATAAAAAGAAAAAGAAAAAGGAGAATCACTATGACCAAAGAAGAAAAATTCAAAAACAAAAGTATCAAGAAAAAAGTTAATGATTCATTTAACATGATATTCAGGCTGTATTTTGCAACAGTAGCACTAGCCAGTCTGGGATTGATTCTGCTGGCAGTGGTACCGGATGCGTTCCGTATTCCGGTTCTGGTTATCTGCATTGTGATTATGCTGACAATCGTAGTAGTAAGTGTTACTTTAACCGGCCGGGAATCCAAGTGGTTAATTTATTATATTGTAAAACCAATCCGGGAATTAGAAGATGTAGCAGAGCATCTTTCTCATGGAGAATTACATGAGAAAGTAACTTATCAGTCTGAAGATGAAATCGGAGAACTGGCAAATCAGTTCCGTAATATGGAAGATACTTTACAGAAAATTGTTGGTGATTTACAGAATATTTTAAAAGAATTTGCACAGGGTAATTATACCGTACATTCTTCATGCAAAGAAGCATATGTGGGAGAATTTGAAACAGTGATGGAAGAACTGGTAAGCACCATCCAGAACGTAAGCAGTACATTATGTCTGATTAAGGAATCTTCTAATCAGGTAGCCGCCGGTTCTGAACAGCTTGCAATCAGCTCCCAGGACCTGGCAAAGGGTGCAACAGACCAGTCTATTGCAGTAGATAATCTGGTGGAGAATGTTTCAAAGGTTACAGAGCAGGTTGTTGCAAACAGCAAGTCAACAGATATTGTACATGACCGTGCAAAGAGTGTAGGAATGGAAGCAAATGTCAGCCAGAACAAGATGCGGGAACTTATGGAGGCAATGGAACGTATCTCGACAACATCCAAAGAACTGGAAAGAGTTATTACTGAAATTGATGGTATTGCAAGCCAGACCAACCTTCTTTCCTTAAATGCATCCATTGAAGCTGCAAGAGCCGGAGAAGCAGGAAAGGGATTTGCAGTTGTTGCGGAGCAGATTCGTATGCTGGCTGAAAGCAGTGCAGAATCTGCAGAGACATCCAAACATTTACTGGAGACAAACCAGGTAGAAGTAGAACATGGAAATGAAGTAACACAGCAGACATCGGAATCATTAAATAAGGTTATTACAGAACTGGATGCTATTATTACAGAAGTTGCTAATATCCGAATTGCATCTGACCGCCAGGCAGTGTCAGTAAAAGAAATTGAAGATGGTGTAAAACAGATTGATGATGTTATTCAGACCAATTCTGCAGCATCCCAGGAAGCATCAGCAACCAGTGAAGAATTGTCTGCAGAGGCAACTTCTTTAGATGAACTGGTAGAACGTTTCAAATTATTAGAACAGTAAAGAATTATAAAAATACAGGGGTGAAGATAAGGAAGGAGTCATGCCATGGAAGGTGTAGGAATTGAGAAAATTGTAAAAAAACTGCAGTTAAAGAAATATATTGAGGATATGGAATTAAAGGGACACCGCATCAGACTTGCGGATGTAAACCGTCCGGCGTTACAGCTGAGCGGATATTTTGAACATTTCGAGCAGTCCCGTGTACAGATTATCGGTATGGTAGAATATACATACCTGCAGCATTTGAATGATTCAGAAAAGGACAGCATTTACAGCCGGTTCTTAAAATATGATATACCATGTGTTATTTTCTGCAGGGATTTACAGCCGGATGACCTGTTCTTACAGAGGGCAAAGGAAAATAATATTCCGGTATTCGGAACAGGCAGAAGCACATCAGAATTCATGGCGGAGCTGATTTATCTTTTGAGTGAAGAGCTTGCTCCGTGTATTACCATCCATGGTGTGCTGGTAGACGTTTACGGTGAGGGACTTCTGATTACCGGTGAAAGCGGAATCGGTAAGAGTGAAGCAGCACTGGAACTGATTAAGCGGGGACATCGTCTGGTAACAGATGATGTGGTAGAAATCCGTAAAATCAATGAGCATACCTTAACCGGCACATCACCGGATATCACCAGATACTTCATTGAGTTAAGAGGTATCGGAATCATTGATGTAAAGACTTTGTTCGGTGTTGAGTGTGTAAAAGAGAAACAGAATATCGACCTTGTAATTAAACTGGAAGACTGGAAGAAAGATAATGAGTATGACCGCCTTGGCCTTGAGGAAGAATATACAGAGTTACTTGGAAATAAAGTAGTCTGTCATTCCCTTCCAATCCGTCCAGGCCGAAATCTCGCAGTTATCTGCGAGGCTGCAGCCGTTAACCACAGACAGAAGAAGATGGGTTACAATGCAGCTCAGGAATTGTATCGTCGTGTACAGGCAAATCTGAACAAGAAGGACGACGAGGAAGAAGAGTAAAAGGAGATTCATTCATATGGAACGAGAAGTAGCATGGAATCATTACAGTGAAGAAGAGAAGAAGAAAGTTTTTGAATTTGCAGAAGAGTATCGTAAATTTATATCAGCATGTAAGACAGAAAGAGAATGTGTACGCACTTTTGTAGAGCGGGCAGAGGCAGCAGGATATCTTGATATAAAGAAAGTGATTGCAGAAGGAATAAAACTGGAATCCGGTGCAAGAGTGTATGCAGATAATAATGGAAAAGCACTTGCTATGTTCATTGTAGGAAAGAAACCAATGGAAGAGGGCATGCGGATTCTCGGCGCACATGTGGATTCTCCGAGAATGGATTTAAAACAGAATCCATTCTATGAAGATACCGGGCTTGCTATGTTAGATACCCATTATTATGGTGGTGTGAAGAAATACCAGTGGGTAACACTTCCGCTGGCATTGCATGGTGTAGTGGCAAAGAAAGACGGAAGTGTAGTAGAGGTAAATATTGGAGATAAGCCCGGAGATCCGGTATTTGGTGTCAGTGATTTACTGATTCATCTTGCTGGTGAGCAGATGGAAAAGAAAGCAGCAAAGGTTATTGAAGGAGAAAACTTAGACCTTCTGATTGGAAGCATTCCGCTTGCAGGTGAAGAAAAAGAAAATGCCAAGGATACGGTAAAAGAAAATATCCTTGGAATCTTAAAAGAGGAATATGAAATTGAGGAAGAAGATTTCCTGTCCGCAGAGATTGAAGTAGTACCAGCCGGAGAAGCAAGAGATTATGGATTTGACCGGAGCATGATTATGGGGTACGGACATGATGACAGAGTCTGTGCGTATCCATCCTTTGAGGCAATGCTGGCAAAAAATGAAACACCGGAATATACCAGTGTATGTCTCCTGGTAGATAAAGAAGAAATCGGCAGCGTGGGAGCAACCGGGATGCAGTCGAGATTTTTTGAAAATATGACAGCAGAAGTGATGGCAGCAGCAGGACAGTATACAGAACTTGCACTGCGTCGTGCATTGCAGAATTCCCATGTATTATCCTCTGATGTCAGTGCGGCATTTGACCCCAATTATCCGTCCGTTATGGATAAGAAAAATGCAGCATATTTTGGAAAAGGAATGGTATTTAATAAATATACCGGTTCCAGAGGAAAGTCAGGTTCTAATGATGCCAGTGCAGAATATGTTGGAAAATTGCGTGCAGTGATGGACGATGGTAATGTATTTTATCAGACTGCAGAATTAGGTAAAGTAGACCAGGGTGGCGGCGGAACCATTGCGTATATTCTGGCAAATTATGGAATGCAGGTAATTGACAGTGGTGTGGCAGTTTTAAATATGCATGCACCATGGGAAATTATCAGTAAAGCAGATTTATATGAAGCATATAAAGGATATGTAGCATTTTTGGCTTCATAGAGAAATAAAAAATGGGAGAAGCAAATTGTGAGAGAAGACTGGATAGAAGCCATTAAGACAATTGTAGATGAAAGCAGAATACGCTTGCAGGAGCCGATGAGTCGTCATACCACATTCCGGATTGGGGGCATGGCAGAGATTTTTCTGATGCCGACCATCAAAGAGGCAGTGGATGTCATCACATTGTGCAGAGCAAAGAAGATTCCGTATACGATTATTGGAAACGGAAGCAATCTTCTGGTGGGCGATAAGGGAATTCCTGGAGTGGTCATTGAATTTGGCGCAAATGCTTCTTCCATTGAAGTAAAGGAAAATATGATTCATGCCGAAGCGGGAGCATTGCTTTCGAAGGTTGCGCACAAGGCACTGGAAGCATCCTTAGGCGGCATGGAATTTGCAGCAGGAATTCCGGGAAGTATCGGAGGTGCAGTTGTGATGAACGCCGGTGCTTATGGCGGAGAGATGAAGGATATTTTAGTATCTGCGGATCTTTTGACCAAAGATGGTGAAGTGGTAGAAGTTCCGGTAGAAGAGATTTCCTTAAGTTACAGACACAGCCGTGTCATGGAGACCGGGGAAGTGGTGCTGGGTGTAACGTTAAAATTAGTATCCGGAGAAAAAGAGAAAATTGAAGCTGTCATGCAGGAACTCCGCCAGAAACGGCAGGAGAAGCAGCCATTGGAATTTCCAAGTGCCGGAAGTACCTTTAAGCGGCCGGAAGGCTATTTTGCCGGAAAACTGATTATGGATGCCGGGTTAAGAGGCTATCGTGTGGGAGATGCCCAGGTATCCGAGAAACATTGTGGCTTTGTTATAAACCGTGGGCAGGCAACTGCAGCAGAAGTGGAAGAGCTGATGCGCAGGGTGCAGGAAAAAGTAGAACAGGAGTTTCAGGTAAGACTGGAGCCGGAAGTAAGAAGGTTAGGAGAATTTTCATGAAACTGGTAATTCTGACAGGAATGTCCGGGGCTGGAAAGAGTACAGCACTTAAGATGATGGAGGATATCGGATTTTATTGTGTCGATAATCTACCGATTCCGCTGATTGAAAAGTTTATAGAGTTGGCAGATTTAAGAAATACCGAGCTTCAGAAGGTTGCTGTGGGTGTGGATATCCGAAGCGGACAGGCATTGGAAGATTTGCAGGATATTCTTGACCACCTGAGAGGTGAAGGAAAAGAATTTGATGTACTGTTTTTGGATGCAGAGGATGGTGTGCTGGTAAAACGTTATAAAGAAACCAGAAGAAGTCATCCACTGGCAGGAAGCGATCGTGTCGATAAAGGCATCGAAGAAGAAAGAAGAAGATTGGAATTCTTAAAGAAACAGGCAAATTACATTATAGATACCAGTCATCTTCTGACCAGAGAATTAAAAACAGAATTAAATAAAATATTTGTAGAGAATCAGGAATTTAAGAATTTATTTATCACAATTTTATCCTTTGGATTCAAGTATGGAATTCCGGCAGATGCAGATCTGGTGTTTGATGTACGTTTTCTGCCAAATCCGTATTATGTGGAAGGCTTACGCCAAAAGAATGGCAATGATAAAGAAATTCAGGATTTTGTGATGCAATATAAGGAAGCCCACGTATTTCTGGATAAATTAGAAGATATGATAAAATTTCTGATACCGAATTACATAACAGAGGGGAAGAGCCAGCTGGTAATTGCCATTGGCTGTACCGGAGGCAAGCATCGTTCCGTAACCCTTGCCAATGAATTGTTTAAACGGTTGGAGAAACAGAAACAGTTTGGAATTAAGATAGAGCATCGTGACATTGAAAAGGATACGATGCGGCACTAGATGGAGATATGAGATGTCTTTTTCGGGAGAAGTAAAGGCGGAACTGGAGAAGCATATAAGTAAAAGCAGACACTGCCAGTTAGCAGAACTTGCAGCAATTATAAGTTTTTCCGGAAGAATGATATTGACGGGAGCAGATCCCAGATTGGAAATTGCAACAGAACATGCCGGATTGGCAAAAAAGTGCTATACGCTTTTGAAGCGGGCATTTGACATCAGTGCAGAGTTATCTGAACAGAATCCGGGTGTGTTATATATAGAAGAACAGGATGCCATGCGCAGGGTATTAATGGCACTTAAATTTTTGGAAGAGGACGGTTCACTGCATCCGTTCCGACAGGCAGTAAATGGAATGTTGCTGCAGAAGTCTTGCTGTAGAAGGACGTTTGTAAGAGGAGCATTTCTGGCTTCGGGTTCCATGAGTGACCCGCATAAATCCTATCATTTTGAAATTGTATGTGCAACGCCACAACAGGCAGAACAGCTCAGGACGGTAATCAGTGACTTTGGCATGGATGCGAAAGTGGTGGAACGCAAGAAGCACCATGTGGTATACTTAAAAGAAGGTGCACAGATTGTGGATATGTTAAATATCATGGAAGCACATGTGGCACTGATGAACCTTGAAAATGTACGCATTTTAAAGGAGATGCGTAACAGTGTAAACCGGCAGGGAAATTGTGAAACTGCCAATATTAATAAGACAGTGAATGCTGCAGTAAAGCAGATTGAAGATATTAAGTTTATCCAGGAAAAGGGACGACTGCAGGAATTGCCGGATAATCTTTACGAGATGGCACAGGTACGTTTGGAGCACCCGGAAGCGCCTCTTAAGGAACTGGGGGCATACTTAAATCCGCCGGTGGGAAAATCCGGTGTGAATCACAGGTTAAGAAAAATAAGTGAAATTGCTGAAAACATGAGAGTATGAAAAGGATGAGGAGGAATACATATGATGAAGAAAGAGGTGACCATTAAATTTGTTAATGGTGTCGAAGCAAGTCCCATTGCATTGCTTGTTCAGACTGCAAATCGTTTTTCCAGCAGTATTTATATTGAATCCGGAGATAAAAAAGTAAATGTGAAGAGCATTATGGGTATGATGTCACTGGCAATGAATTATGAGGATATGGTAACAGTTGTTACTGAGGGTGAGGACGAGAAGGAAGCCTTGGATACATTGGAACAGTTCCTGTCTGAGGGCTAGAAGGAAAAGAGAGGTTATGTAAAAAAATGAAAAAGAAATTACTTTTTATATTTAATCCACATTCCGGCAAGGGACTGATTAAGAATAAACTGTTAGAAATTGTAGATATTATGGTAAAGGCAGATTATGAAGTAACCATATATCCGACACAGAGCAAAGGGGATGCGCAGAACCATGTCAGAGAAGAAGCGAAGAATTATGATCTGATTGTTTGTAGTGGTGGAGACGGTACTTTGGATGAAGCAGTCAGCGGAATGATGGAAAGTGAAGAAAAGACACTGCTTGGTTATATTCCGGCAGGAAGTACCAACGACTTTGCCAATTCTTTAAGAATACCTAAAAGCATGCTAAAGGCAGCAAATGTAGCGGTAAAGGGAAGAAGGTTTCCGGTAGATATAGGATATTTTAATGGAGATTCATTCGTATATGTGGCAGCATTTGGACTGTTTACTGCAGTATCTTATCAGACCAGCCAGCAGTTAAAGAATGTATTAGGACACGCAGCTTATATTTTAGAAGGAATGAAACAGCTTTTAGACATTCCGGTCTATAAGATGCGGGTAGAATATGATGATGAGGTATTAGAGGACGAATTTATCTATGGTATGATTACCAATTCGATTTCTGTGGGGGGATTTAAGAACCTGACAGGTAAAAATGTACTCCTGGATGACGGTGTTTTTGAGGTGACACTGATTAAAGCACCGAAGAATCCACTGGAGTTAAATGAGATTATTGCAGCATTAACCAGCCGCAAGGATGATACCGACCTGGTATACTCATTTAAGAGCAGCAATATTAAGTTTTATCCGGAAGAAATTATTCCATGGACTTTAGATGGTGAGTTTGGGGGAGACCATAAGGAAGTGGAAATAAGAAATATGCACCAGGCTTTGGAGATTATGGTCAAGAATAAAGAAACATCTGTAAAATGATTGTTATATTTTTAACTTTATTTTTGGGAAAAGCCATGGTACAATGAAAAAAAACAATGGAGGAATCAAAATGTTAGTATCAGCAACAGAAATGTTAAAAAAAGCAAAAGCTGGTCATTATGCAGTAGGCCAGTTCAATATCAACAACCTTGAGTGGACAAAATCAATACTGTTAACTGCAGAAGAATTAAAATCCCCTGTAATTCTTGGTGTATCTGAAGGTGCAGGAAAATATATGACAGGTTTTAAGACCGTTGCAGCTATGGTAAAAGCTATGGATGAAGAACTTGGAATCACAGTTCCTGTAGCACTTCACTTAGATCATGGAACATACGAAGGATGTTATAAATGTATCAAAGCTGGATTTACATCTATCATGTTTGATGGTTCTCATTATCCATTTGAAGAGAACCTTGCTAAGTCTACAGAGCTTGTAAATGTAGCTCATCAGCTTGGACTTTCTATCGAGTGTGAGGTTGGTTCCATCGGTGGAGAAGAAGACGGAGTAGTTGGAATGGGCGAGTGCGCAGATCCTAACGAGTGTAAGACAATCGCTGATCTTGGTGTAGATATGCTTGCAGCAGGTATCGGTAATATCCACGGAAAATATCCGGCAAACTGGAAAGGACTTTCCTTCGAGACTCTGGACGCTATCCAGCAGAAGACAGGAACTATGCCATTAGTACTTCACGGTGGTACAGGAATTCCTGCAGATATGATTAAGAAAGCTATTTCTCTTGGCGTATCTAAGATTAATGTAAATACAGAGTGTCAGTTATCTTTCGCAGATGCTACACGTAAATATATCGAAGCTGGTAAGGACTTAGAGGGCAAAGGATTTGACCCACGTAAATTATTAGCTCCGGGTGCAGAAGCAATCAAAGCTACTGTAAAAGAAAAAATGGAATTATTTGGTTCTGTTGGAAAAGCAGAATAAGAATGATTTTTATCTATCCAAAGGCAAAAAATTTTAACCGAAGGAATGAATAAAATAATGAAAAACAAAGACCTTGTAGAGCGGGAAAACCGTTCTATGAGGTCTTTTTTTGAAAATAGAAAATTTTTAAATCCGTTTATTTATCAGTATGATATAGCAGAGTTCTATTCAATTAAGGTTCGATGAAGAAAACTTTTGTCATCTACTGGGAATTGAATCCATTGTGAAGTATTCAGTTTCAAAAAAACTTTTGATAGGTTTTATAGTATAGGTTAAAAATATAAGAGATGCTAAGTAAAATAGTATCGACAAAATATAGTGGGCGCGCTATAATATTTTTATAAGATCAGATTTTCTGCATTTCAAGGCAGAGTATTTTATTTCTAAAGAGTAAAATTTACTAGCCTATGGAGTGACAAAATTAAGCGAAAACAAAGACCTTGTAGGGCGGCAAGAACTGCTCTATGAGGTCTTTTTCTTTTACGCGAGTAGCGAGAAAAATCGCATGCTTGCATGCAGATTTGACGAGCACCGCGATAACTCGAGAAACTCGCAAAGCGTGTTTCTCGTAGTT
>ERZ857785.3267-NODE-3267-length-12419-cov-3.004691_pt1 | contig 12419 bp, 9 predicted proteins | sample MGYA00519763_ERZ857785 | MGnify/ENA primary metagenome ERZ857785 (study PRJEB31778, sample SAMEA3449365) | human gut metagenome | biome: human gut; feature: human-associated habitat; material: faeces | place: United Kingdom | collected 2010/2012 ... | reverse complement strand
TTCCTGCTGCGGGGCATTGCTGATACGTGTCTGATACTTACGTGCTTCCAAATCCAGATTGTTGCGGGTAATCTGCAATCCTTTCTCTACACTTTCCACAGTAGTGAGTACAGTGTTGCGGGTAGCGGAGATGGAAGTGTCCAGATTGATAAGCATCGGATTATTCTCATTAGAACTGCGCAACAAGCGTTTACGCTCAATGAGCATTTCATTGTATTGGGCTATCACATTAGTCAGTCCGGCATCTGTCAAACCGACATTGGCGGGGATTACTTCATACTTATTGTCCGGATTGTCAATATAGCTTCGCAAGAAATTTATCAGACGCAGCTGATTGGTGTTCTCGGCACGCTTCTGGTCGTATTCGGAACTTCCCTGCAGAGCAAGTTGTGCATCGGCACTCAGATTGGTGAGACCGGCACGCTGCTTATAATCCGCCAGTTCGCTTTCCGTAGTGCCGAGTTCCGTATTGATGATATGGATACGCTCGTCAATGAACTGGGCGGTACGGCTTGCCACCTGATTCTTATCATCGTTGGCATCACTATTATAGAGCGCTACCAACATATCGAGATAATCCATACCGCGACGGATACTGCTGTCATGGAAAGTGAGACGCACGATAGAAGTATACTCACCCGTAGGTTCCGCACTCAAGCGTCCTTTATATCCATCAGCCGCTACCGACGGGGGGATAATTGTAGCAGTCAGTGTGCGAGGAGTAGATATATGAGCCACAACACTGTCCGAAGCAGCAGAGAAATTCAACGTTCCTACAGGAGTAATGAATACGGCCGGTAGTTTATCGAATGACTTGCCTATACTTCGTTCTTCTCCTCTTACAGAATAAGTAAGCGTAGCTCCCACCTTGCCATCGGGCGTACAATCCAACTTTACCTGCAGAGCGGAAGGAAGTTTTTCCGCTTCATCGGGAGCCATCCATACCTGTACAGGCGAAGTCTTATAAAGAATATGGTCATAACCGAAATTGCCATCTTCCTTATAGCTGATGTAGAGATTCAAGGCATCCACCACCTTTCGTGCCAGTGTATATGATTGGAGTATTTCCAACTCATTATCAAAATTATTGGCCATAGAAAGCATACCCAAATCTTGCATGGAAGCCAAGGATGAGGATGCGCTGTACTTCGTTTTATCTCCCTGCTTTATCAAAACCGTGGAACTGACGCTATAAACCGGTGCTTGGTAGCGGAGATATACATAGGCTCCCGCTAAAGTGACTACAAGAAAAGCAAGGATAACAGGCCAATAAAGCAGATATTCAAAAACAATGGTTTTATAATCGGCTTTTTTATCTTCGTCCTGAAGGAATTCATTAAATTGTTCTTCTTTCATCTTAATAGAATACTTATTTGACAATAACTACAATTAGAGAAGCAAGAGTAGTAGCCAAACTCAACAAACTAATCCAAATAGATGAATTATTGCTGAATGTATTGGAACGTACTTTTGCTTTAGTGGGCTTTACATAAACCACATCATTTTGCTGAAGATAATAATAAGGAGAGAGAGAGATGTCGGCTGCAGTAAGATCTAAGTGAATGACATGACGTCTGCCCACAGAATCCTCACGCAGGAGCTGCACATCATCACGGACAGAAAACAGAGTCATATCTCCCGCCTGTGCCAATGCCTGGAAGATAGTGACTTTTTCATCACTGATAGTATAAGTACCCGGTTTACTCACCTCACCCAATACACTGATTTGATAGTTGGAAGTACGCACCGTAACGTTAGGGTCTTCATTGAGATAATGGCGAAGTTTCTGACGCAGCAAAGCCTCACATTCTCGATTGGTAAGTCCTACGACCTTAATCATGCCTAATACCGGAAAATCGATATAACCGTCATTGTCTACCAAGTAAGCTAACAGCTTTGCATCACCCAAGCCTTGATTTTGTGTAGGCTGGTCTTTCGCCTGCCCAATCTTCCGATAAAACGGAGCCGAAGCTTCGGGAGCGGAAGTACTGACCAAGATAGTCAGTTCATCCTTAGGCATAATACGATACTCGTAAAGCATACCCTTTTGAGGCACCATCTCCAAGACTTCGTCGTCTCGAAGATACAAAGACTTTTTATAAGACGTACAAGCTGAAAATAACAGCGGGAGCAACAGTAACAGAAGAATTCTTCTAATATTCATATACTTGTTTTGTTTAATGTTTCGTTTGATTCGGCCTACTTACCCCAAGAGTCGTTTTATTAAACTTTTGGGTTTGGAATGCTCTGCCGAACGGCAGGCTTCCCGATATATATCTTCATAGTTCAGTTTTTCGTGTATCATACGGTAGATAAGTCCCCAATCGGGCAATCCGCCCACATTACGGTCGTCGATAAAGAGGTCGGCTTTCAGCTTACGGGAGAAGTTCTCATGGTTCTTGTTCTCTTCCGGATAGTTACTGTTGACGGCATAGAACTTCAACCCCCGGTCGCTACAAAAACGGACAGCCTCTTCCAGCAGTTTGCCCTCGCGAACGCTCCACAGGATGAGCCGGTGGCGCTCCTCGGAAAGGCGCTTCAACGTTTCGATGGCAAAAGGTATTTCGTTACCTATAGCCGGATAGCGATGCTCGACGATAGTTCCGTCAAAATCGACAGCAATAATCATATATTCCTATTTATCTTTGAAGATATTATAGCTCAGCAAGGCAGCCTCTTGTTCGGGCTTATTGTATAAAGTAAATGTCGGGATACTTCCTGCAATCCGTGCCAGCGTACCGCTGATAACGGCAAAGCTCAAACTATCCCGCCCGATAAGGGAAGTGGAGCTCAGCAGCATGCGGAAAGCTTCTATCCCGTCCATGCGAACCGCACGGTTTTCATCTGCCTGCTCCATACGGAAAATAGTTTCCAGTCTGACACCTTCATTGATATAGCAGGAAGTCTTTCCACTCCAGGGAGAGCCGAATAGCATTACTTCTCCCCCCGGCATCAGGCGCAGTATAGGTTGGTCATCGTTCAACAAACGCGCGCCGGGTATATGTTTCAGCCATAACTGCGAGTGGGTACTTTTGCCAATGCCCGATGGTCCCACAAAAGCCACTCCCTTATCATCGACGGCTATGCAAGACGCGTGTATCAATGCTCCCCCATGAAACGCTGCGCTATAAATAAAAGAAATCATGATAAAATCATTCAGGAGCGCATAATCCTCGGAAGTTTCCGGAAGCAAATCGGTTTGCACATTTCTCCACCGGCGGTCGGTACGCAACCAATAGGTATGAGGGCTCCCGTAAGGAGTTAACGCAATGTAGCAATAATCGTCGGTAAGCCATATATGTATTGTCCGTCCATCCGGATGGTTCACTACATCGGGAGCAGTTTCTTTAATGGGAAACTTGCAACCCAACTCCAACCGGCATATATGGGAACGGGAACATACGGGTATCTCCGGCAGGAGAAACGGCTTCAGGTTCTGTAATCGGTCTGCGACTTCATTGCCACACGATACCTCCATCAGCCAATCTGCTATTTGTAATATCATATAAACTTAGTATATAAAAATCAACATCAAGATACTCCGTGAAGAGACTCTTTATATTCAGCCGGAGTCATTCCATACTTCTGCTGGAAAAGCCGGTAAAACGTACGTGAACTATTAAAACCGGAATCTATGGCAACAGCCTTGATAGGTATGTCCGGTTGGGTCTGTATCAGCTTCGAAGCATATTCCAAACGCAGGCTGTTGATATAGCCGTTGAGATTGGTATTGGCGTATTGCTGAAGCAACTGCGCCACTTTATTCTTATTGATGAGTCCGAGCCTGATAAACTTCTCCCTTGAGAATTCCGGGTCGAGAAATAATTGTTCTTCAATAATAGTGCGGTTTATCCGTTCAAAGAGTTTTTTGTCCTTTGTAGAATCCGTTACTTTAGTTTCACCATCGGCTTTCGGTTCTGCACTCTTATTCTCCGGTTCCGTCTCTTGGATAACAGGTAGAGGAGTATCCAAAGTTTCTTTTAGATTCGGTTTATCCGGTGAAGAACTCCGGAGTTGCTTCTTCAAGCGATCCATCTTACGTATGATACGAATATTGTATACCGCCAAATAAATAATAATAACCGCTTCTAACAAAGTAATGAATGTCATGGTTTCATTTCTTTAAAACAACAGTCATCAGCCAATGACTTCTATAAGATCAGGTTTCACTTCCGCAACGACAACAGCAAGAATACCTTGTATGAGTATGACAACACGTTTGCTCCTGCAGCCTCTTACCTTTACAAACACTCCCTCTACACCGTCAAACGGACCGCCCAACACACGAACCCGCGTACCTTTAGCCAAATTAATTTCTTCCGGAGTTAGATAAATTAAACGTTCATTATGCAGTCGGGATACGGAAATAAACTGCTGCATTTGTATATCCGGCACAATTATAGGAGAGTTTTTACCGGCATCCGGCATCGTGATGTATTGCAGAAACGGAACAGTTCTTTTGGTTTCCCTGATAATCCGCCGGGTGGTACGAACGAATATCAAATTGTGAACGGCGGGCACCAGTTCTTTCCTTTTCTTGTTATTCTTCTCAAATACTTTATAGCACATGGGAACAAAGTTTTCTATAGCCTGTTTATCCAACAGCCGCTTTGCTTCCAGCTCCTTGCAAAAAGGAGCGCGCATAGCAAACCATACTATATTTTCTTCATCATTATTCATGTAAGGTATTTATCAAAACAAGAAAAGCGGATATACTCTTGGCTCCTCAACATCAAACTAACACTTTATATATCAATTGATTATGAGATACTTTTATTCAATACATCCGTTATACCATTTCTATACAAGAAATAGCACATGTCAATAAATTACTAATAATCAATCTTATACAAAACGTGTAGATGTATTTTGTACTATTAATAAATAATAATTCCGCATGCTTTGTACACAGAAGTCAAAGAATAAGACATAGATTGGCTAAGCAGTTATAACCCTCTTCCCGAAAATCATAAAACAGAAGTGTTTTACTTAACGCTTTCAGCTCGCCTCTGCCAGCTAAATCTCTATTAATCAATAATAATCAGCCCTATAAATTTTGTCCAAAAATCACTTACAACAAATTATCAAGCAATCTTGTTTGTTAATGTATCAAAAAATACCTTTCAATTACTCTCATCTTTATCAGAAAAGGTTTACTTTTGCCGATAAATCTGTAACGTCTCTTGTATAGAAACGATATAGATTTATACATTATATCGAACAATACAATGTATGGCCGCAAGCCTATATCAAAGCTGATAATATACTTTGATTAGCCTGATCGATAACGGAACTTTCCAAACTGGCTAAATAGATTTGTGTTGTTTTCTCCGTAGTATGTCCCATTCCTGCACTAATAACCGAAATCGGCACATTATGATTGCGTGCCGCCGTAGCCCATGAATGGCGCGCGGTGTAGGAAGACAGCGATATATCGAGGTCAAGAATCTTGGAAATCCTCTTCAACAGCTTATTGTAATACCCCAGCGCCGTCTGATACTGGGAAAACGCTATCACCGGATCTTCCGAGGAAATGATGGGAAGAAGATATTGCGAACGCTTCGTTTGTCCGGCATACCGGCTGATGATTTTCTGGATAAGAGGCTCGACACGGATGACAAGTTGCTGCCCGGTCTTTTTACGGGTATAGCAGATATAGCCGTTGTGTATATTCTTTTTACACAGGAACGCCATATCGACAAAAGCCATTCCCCGTGTACAATAACTGAAAAGAAACAAGTCGCGGGCCAAGGCCAATGGAGATAATGCCGGTAAACTCAACTTACACAAATCCAGTATGTGCTGTTCGTCTATCGCTCGTTTACGGGTTTTATCCACTCCCGTATATACATTTTGAAAAGGGAAAGTCTGCTTGACCAGCCGCTTTGTAACCGCCTTATTATATACGGAACGCAAAACCCTCATATAAAATGAAGAGCTGTTACGTAAAACGCCTCTCGACCGGAGCCAGCTTTCATACCGGATAACCAGCGGCTCATCGAGCAGCCTGAAAGGAATATCCCTGCCTTCCAGAAACAGGGAAAAGCTACTGAGGGTGCGACGGTAATTCCTTGCCGTACCCAATTTATTGCTCGATTCGAGCAGTGTAATCTGTTCTTTAAAAAACGAAAGAACATTCGTACTTTTTATTCTTGCCATACTTCTACTTAATTTGTTAGTTACATAAATGTAACAAATCTCTCGAATATCGGCAAGATGAGTGAAAGTACTAATGTTGCATGGCCGTGGTTTCCGAACTCTGCTGCAAGCGCTTATGTTCTTCCAGCAGCTGCATGTTTTGTTTGGCTTTGGAAAGGAAATCTTTTACAAAAGCGTTTTCCTTAAAAATCAGGGGAGCGGTTCTCATTATATCTTCAATCTGGGGTGTCATTATAGGATACGGCAGTGTACTGCACATCATCATAAACACTCCCGGACCAAGCACATTCTCATAATTTTCAATGATGAAGTCTTTCACATAATCATTCATCTCTTTGGCTAATGTTTCTTCCTCCTTAGCCAATTGTTCGTGTACATCTTCCAAGTTGGCGCCATCCAACACCATACGCGCTTCTTTTCGCTCCAGTTCTCCCATTTCAACTTCCATTGCATTACGCTTCTCTATAAACTCATACAACGCGTTGTTCAACAAGGTTCCCTTAGCCGACAGCTGTGAATTGGAAATGATTATCTCAATCCTGCCATCTTCCAGAATCAAAGGCATAATACCCTCGTCATCCATATACAGCGTCACCATCATTACCGAATCTACGGGGCCTTTCATCGAAAATAGTCCATGAACCACCTCGGACGAGTCAATTGTTACCCACTGCCCGTTTTGCAGTGTTTTAAGAAATAACATTTTACCATCGAGACTGGTTACCGAAGAATTTCCTTCAATCTTATATTTGCGACTACAAGAAGAGAAAGACACAAGTAACAACAAAAAAGGCAAGATATAGTTTACATTCATTCTAATCATGCAGGAAACGATTTATGAATTACACGCGGCAAAGGTATTAATATTCCTTATAAACCGGATAGAAAGAAAGGAATTTTCATTTGGTTTACGTATTTTTGCACAATCATAAATCATAAAACCGGAGAAATATACATGTCAACCTATGCTCCTTTCGCCAAACCTCTTTATGTAATGCTCAAACCCGTAGGGGCTGTATGCAACCTGGCATGCGATTATTGCTATTATCTGGAGAAGTCCAAACTGTATGTAAACAATCCCAAACATGTGATGAGCGATGAACTGCTGGAAAAGTTCATTGAAGAATATATCAATTCGCAAACGATGCCGCAAGTATTATTCACCTGGCATGGCGGAGAAACCCTGATGCGCCCGTTGGCCTTCTACAAAAAGGCTATGGAACTGCAAAAAAAGTACGCCAACGGCCGGACGATTGATAACTGCATACAGACAAACGGTACGTTGCTTACCGACGAATGGTGCGAGTTCTTCAAAGAGAACAATTGGCTGGTAGGCGTGTCCATCGACGGTCCGCAGGAGTTTCACGACGAGTACCGCAAAAACAGGCTTGGAAAGCCTTCTTTCGTCAAAGTGATGCAAGGCATCAACCTGCTGAAAAAACATGGGGTGGAATGGAACGCGATGGCGGTAGTGAACGACTTCAACGCCGACTATCCCCTTGAGTTCTATAATTTCTTTAAAGAGATAGGTTCCCGCTATATCCAGTTCGCTCCTATCGTAGAACGGATTACACCGCATCAAGACGGACGTCATCTGGCTTCACTGGCCGACAAGGAGAAGGCTGCCGAACTGGCTGATTTCTCCGTCAGTCCGGAACAATGGGGAAACTTCCTCTGCGCCCTGTTCGATGAATGGGTGAAACAAGATGTGGGGACTTATTATATCCAGCTCTTCGACTCCACCCTTGCCAACTGGGTGGGTGAGCAACCGGGCGTATGCTCTATGGCAAAGACCTGCGGGCATGCCGGCGTAATGGAGTTCAACGGTGATGTATATGCCTGCGACCACTTTGTATTTCCGGAATATAAATTAGGAAACATCTATCAGAAAACACTGGTTGAAATGATGTACAGCGAGCAACAGCAGGCTTTCGGACTGATGAAACAAAAATCACTCCCTACCCGGTGCCGGGAGTGCGAATGGCTGTTCGCCTGCAACGGCGAATGTCCTAAAAACCGCTTTGCACATACCGCAAACGGTGAGCCCGGACTGAACTACCTTTGTGCCGGTTACCGGAAATTCTTCAAGCATGTGGCTCCTTACATGGACTTTATGAAACAGGAATTGCTGAATCAGCGTCCGCCTGCCAATATCATGGACGCCATCCGGGAAGGAAAATTCAAATAACATCATAGTAAATTAATTAATAACAATAACAAGGATGAAATTAACGAAGTATTTGATTGCGGCTATTGCCGTGCTGACAGTCTGCTCCGTACGCGCAGACGAAGGAATGTGGTTACTGCAACTCATGAAGCAGCAGAACTCCACCGACATGATGAAGAAACAGGGATTAAAACTCGAAGCCGATGATTTATATAACCCGAACGGTGTATCACTGAAAGATGCCGTCGGTATCTTTGGCGGCGGTTGTACCGGTGAAATCATCTCACCGGAAGGATTAATCCTTACCAATCACCACTGCGGTTACGGAGCAATCCAGCAACACAGCTCGGTAGAACACGATTACCTGACAGACGGTTTCTGGGCTAAAAGCCGCAGTGAAGAGCTGCCTACTCCGGGATTAAAATTCCGTTTCGTACATCGTATCGTAGACATCACCGACCTCGTAAACGAGAAAATCAAAGCCGGAGAAGTGACGAAAGTCAATGCGCTGACAGCTCCGTTTCTCAACAAACTCGCCAAAGAAGAACTGGAAAAGAGCGATTTGAACGGCAAACCGGGTATCGAGGTAAAAGCACTGCCCTTCTATGCAGGAAATAAATTCTACCTGTTCTATTATAAGGTATATAGCGATGTACGGATGGTAGCCGCTCCCCCCTCCTCAGTAGGAAAGTTCGGCGGTGAAACAGACAACTGGATGTGGCCTCGCCATACGGGCGATTTCTCCATGTTCCGCATCTATGCCGACAAGAACGGAGAACCTGCCGAATATTCCAAGGACAACGTACCTTTGCAAACTCCTAAATATCTGCCGATTTCCATCAAAGGCCTGCAAGAGAACGACTATGCCATGATTATGGGCTTCCCCGGCAGAACCAGCCGTTACCTCACCCAATCGGAAGTGAAAGAACGTATGGAAGCAGACAATCAAGCCATGATTGACATGCGTGGCGTCCGCCTCGATGTGTTGCGCAAATATATGGATGCCAGCGATAAAACCCGTATCCAGTATGCCAATAAGTTTGCCGGAAGCAGCAACTACTGGAAGAACTCCATCGGCATGAACAAGGCAATCATCGACAACGACGTATTGGGTACCAAAGCGGAACAGGAAAAGAAATTCGCCGAATTTGCCAAAGGCAAACCTGAATACGAAGGCGTGGTAGACAAGATGGACGGTATCATCGCCAAAAGAATGCCCGTTACCCGCCAGCTCAATTACCTGTACGAGGCATTGAGCGGCGCCATTGAATTTGGCAGCCCGTACATGATTATGGACAAGATTAAAACCGCGCTGGAAGAGAAAAACGATTCACTGCTCACCGCAAGCACGGCGCAACTGGAAGAAGTATTCAACGACATCCACAACAAAGACTACGACCATGAAGTAGACCGCGCCGTAGCCAAAGCCATTTTGCCGGCTCTCGCCCAAAAGCTGAAACCGGAAGAGCTTCCCGCTTTCTATCTGACCGTTCAGAACAAATACAAAGGCGACTACAACGCTTTTATAGATGATATATACGACAACTCCATCCTCTCCAACCGTGCCAACTTTGACAAGTTCATGAAAAAGCCAACCATAAAGACTATCGAGAAAGACCCCGCCACAGCTTATTCCCGTTCAAAAGTAGAAAAGTTAAGAGCTGTCGCCATGGAAGAAAAAGCGTTGAGTGAAGGTCTTGACCTGCTGCACAAAGCATATATCCGCGGTTTAGGTGAAATGAAGCTGCCCGTACCGTCTTATCCGGACGCTAACTTCACCATCCGTCTGACTTACGGTAACGTGAAATCATACAGCCCGCGTGATGCAGTGCACTACAATTACTACACCACCACAGACGGTATTCTTGAAAAAGAGAATCCCGAAGACCGTGAGTTCGTAGTACCTGCCAAGCTGAAAGAGCTTATCCTTAATAAAGATTTCGGACGGTATGCCATGGCGGACGGCACAATGCCCGTTTGCTTCCTGACGACCAACGATATTACCGGCGGTAACTCCGGCAGCCCGGTCATCAATGGTGAAGGCCAACTTATAGGCTGCGCGTTCGACGGCAACTGGGAATCCCTGAGCGGTGACATCAATTTCGATAACAACCTGCAACGTTGCATCGCACTGGATATCCGCTACGTACTCTTTATTCTGGAAAAACTGGGAGACTGCGGACACCTGATAAAAGAAATGAACATAGTCGAGTAACCGTTATTTTCCCGGCTACACACAATACGACTGAGGTACCCTAAGTATACGACTGAGATACCCTCAGTCGTATACTTAGGGTACCTCAGTCGTACACAGAGACTCCCCCCTCTCATAATACCTTCTAACGCACATTTATTATGAAACATTTAAGACTATCAATACTATCATTATTCCTTACATCGGGAGTTCTTTCCACCTATGCCGATGAAGGGATGTGGATGCTGACCGACCTCAAACAACAAAATGAAGTCGCCATGACGGAGCTCGGTCTGCTGATTCCTGCCGAGCAGATATACAATCCCGGCGGTATAGCCCTGAAAGATGCGGTAGTACACTTCGGTGGCGGCTGCACAGGCGAGGTTATCTCGGCAGAAGGACTGGTACTGACCAATCATCACTGCGGTTACGGAGCTATCCAGCAACACAGCAGTGTGGAGCACGACTATCTGACCGATGGTTTTTGGGCAATGTCACGCAACGAAGAACTTCCCTGTAAAGGACTTACCGTTACCTACATCGATGAGATAATGGACGTAACGGATTACGTCAACGACCAATTGCAGATAGATTCCGATCCGAACGGCACGAATTATCTGTCGCCCAAATACCTCACCATGATAGCCGACCGCTTTCTTTCCGAACAAGGCATCACACTGACATCCGGCCGTAAAGCGGAACTGAAAGCGTTCTATGGCGGAAATAAATACTACCTGTTTCTCAAGACTACTTACAGTGACATCCGTATGGTGGGCGCTCCCCCTTCTTCCATCGGCAAATTCGGCGCCGATACGGACAATTGGATGTGGCCCCGCCACACAGGAGATTTCTCTTTGTTCCGCATCTACGCCGACAAAGACGGACAACCGGCAGCTTACAACCCGGACAATGTGCCCCTGCGGGTAAAAAAGCACCTTACTATCAGCCTTGCCGGCTATCGTGAAGGCGACTTTACATTCGTCATGGGATTCCCCGGACGCAACTGGCGCTACATGATTTCCGATGAAGTGGAAGAACGTATGCAGACCACCAACTTTATGCGCCACCACGTGCGCGATGTCCGTCAGAAAGCCCTTATGGAACAAATGCTGAAGGATGATGCCGTACGCATTCACTACGCAAGCAAGTATGCCTCATCCGCCAATTACTGGAAGAATGCCATCGGCATGAACGAAGGACTTGTACGCCTGAAAGTACTGGATACGAAACGCGCGCAACAGGAACAACTCCTCGCACGCGGTCGCGCCTTAAACGACAGTTCCTATCAGAAAGCTTTCGACCAAATACGCAGTATCGTGAAGCATCGCCGTAATGCTCTCTATCACCAGCAAGCCATTCAGGAAGCATTGATTACAGGTCTTGACTTTATGAAGATTCCGAATACCACCGCATTGGTCACAGCCTTACAGAGCAAGGACAAAGCCAGGATAAAAGCCGCTTCCGACAGCCTGCAAATTGCAGCCGATAAATATTTCGCATCCGTCCCCTTCCCCGAAGTAGAGCGGATTGTAGGAAAGAAGATGTTGCAAACCTACATGAAATATATTCCCGCCGAACAACGCATAGGTATCTTCAAGGTTATCGACAAGCGTTTCAAGGGTGATAGTGATGCCTTTATCGATGCCTGCTTCAAATATTCCATCTTCGGCAGCAAGGAAAACTTTGCCAAGTTTATCCGTAAACCTAGTTTGTATAAGCTCGGTAACGACTGGATGACATTGTTCAAGTACTCCGTTACCGACGGTCTGCTACAAACCACCATCGCCATGATGGATGCCAACCGTAACTATAACGCCGCCCATAAAGTATGGGTCAAAGGAATGATGGATATGAAACAGGAAGCCGGCACCCCCATCTACCCGGATGCCAACTCCACCC
>ERZ857785.3259-NODE-3259-length-12444-cov-4.604811_pt1 | contig 12444 bp, 12 predicted proteins | sample MGYA00519763_ERZ857785 | MGnify/ENA primary metagenome ERZ857785 (study PRJEB31778, sample SAMEA3449365) | human gut metagenome | biome: human gut; feature: human-associated habitat; material: faeces | place: United Kingdom | collected 2010/2012 ... | reverse complement strand
CGGAAATATCTTTACTGTTTTCTCTGTCATATCAATCTGCCTTTCTGTAAACAAAACCGTAACGGTTTTGTTTACCTTTTTTGGGGGAGCTTGAGGTGCTAACCTCATTAAAAATCATTTCTGGCGACATGTGCGGCAGAAATGGCTTAAAATCTAAAGTTTCGACTTCGGAGGAACTTTATGATTTTCTCTTTAAAAATCACTCAAAAATTACATCTATTGATGTGATTTTTGGGCTGTTGACATACCTGTCAACAGCTTTATGTCGAATTCGTCCTCAAGCGTGTCCGCAAGTGCACTTATCGGCAGACCGACAACATTAAAATAATCGCCGTCAATCTTTTCAATCAAAAGTGAACCGAGTCCCTGTATTCCGTATGCACCTGCCTTATCCATAGGCTCGCCCGAATTTATATATCCGCGAATTTTGTCATCGCTCAAATCTTTAAACTTTACTTTTGTCCTAACTTTTCCGCAAACGGCTTTTCCGTCGCTTATTCGCATAACGCAATATCCCGTATATACTTCATGTTCACGTCCCGAAAGTTTTGAAAGCATATTAAATGCGTCATCTTCGTCTTTCGGCTTACCGAGTATTTGTCCGTCAAGCGTTACGATTGTGTCTGCTGAAATTATAACCGCATTTTTATTGCGTAAAACCTCTTTCGCGGTTGCACTCGCCTTTAAAAGTGCAAGCTCCTGCACGTAAAGCTCGGGTTTCAAATCTTTTGAAACGGAATCTTCGTCCGCTTGCGAAACAATCACCTTAAATTCAAGTCCCATAAGCTCCAAAAGTTCTTTTCTTCTCGGTGAACCCGACGCAAGTATAAAATCTATCATTGCATTATCTTTTTATTCAACACCCAATGTCTTATATACCGCACCTTCCGTACTGGAATAGAAAATCAGATTAAAGCAGCCGATTAAATTTGATGAGACTTCCCATCTTTTCATAAGGCGATACCCCTTTTTCAGATATTATGTGAAAAAGCCAAAATCATCGGCAAATGCAATATCCATAATAATCTCGTGACGAAGAACTTCTATATCATTCTTATCGTCATAAGCAACCAAGTAGTATTTCTGTGATTTATCGTATTTCTTGTTCTTAAAGTTAAAGCGGAGTCTGAACATACGCTTCGTCGTATCTTTATCTTTCTTATCAGCAATAACAATATTCTCATTAGAAATCTTCTCGTTACTATCAGAAATGAAATATACTCGGTAGCTTGTTTCTTTCACAATATCACTTACCGGCTCTGTCTGAACAAAATCCAGTGTCGTGATAAGATTTGTAATCTTTGAAGTCAGGCTTACAAGAGCAATCTCTGCAAGGCTTGTTTCCTTTTTACCCTTATCTACTTTCACATCAATCATTGGTACAAGCATTTCCTGCGGAGAGCAGCCACCATGGACATAGTTCTGTCCTGCTCCTGCCACCTTGAAAATATCTGAAGCAAGCGGGAACGATACAATACGCTCATCGGCACTACCAAGTACCTTACCAACCGTTGTATGGCAAACTCCGTCTGCCTTGATTTCTTCGGCAGATATGGAATAACGCTGTCCAACGCTGTTTGATTTTGAAGCAGCTCCGGCAATCTTATCTGTTGCCTGAATTTTATCTCTCTTATAAATAAATCCGTGGTCTGCCGTCACAATAAAATGATAAGTATTTGCCTGCGATGCAATTCTCTTTATCAAAGTATAAATCTCTTCAATTGCTTCTTCGCAAGCAGTAAAGACTTCATTTTCAGAAGCCGCTTTATCTCCACGGGCATCTATCTGATTATGATAAATATACACAACGTCCTGTCCGGTAAAGATAGAACGAAGGTCTGCCTGTTTCATTGTTTTCATTGAATCAAACTGAACGCACTTACTGTTTATTTTATACTCTTTAAGAATAGCTTCCCTCTGCTCCGTGGAACTGCACGCTTTTCCGTCTACCAGTACATCATAAGACGGACTGTACTCAATCGTCTTATGCGGAAGTAACGAAGCCATACCTAACGGTGTATAAGATGGAAGAACGCCTTGCATTGCTCCGATAGAAGCATTGCACTTCTCATCTGCCTGCATTTTTTCAAACAGGGTATGTGCAACCTCATAACGGAGTGCATCGGATATAATAACAACAACTCTATCCTTTGAGTAATTGATATGCCTTGCAAAGAAATCTCTCTGCAACGCAAGTCCTGTTTCTGCGTCTGCGTCTGCAAGTTCATTGTTCCAGTTCACTGTAATCCGGTTCAGATACTCATTGGTATAAATATTCTCAACCAGTTCCCTGATTTTTTCAAACTGTGCAGTATCTTCTAATTTATCAAAGTAAAAATAGAAGTATCTATAATAGCGGTCAATCTTATAAGTTGACTCCGTATATTCCTTAACCAAGTTTTTGATACCGCTGACTGGCTGATACTTACCTTCAGCAATCATATCAAAGGCATTTTGAAGAATAAAATACTCACTGCGGAAGTTCTTTCCAAAATGTTGCTTTCTGCGTTCTACACAAAGCTCCGGAATCGTCTTTCCATTCAGCTTTGCTCCTATATCCTCATTCTCAAGTCTGCCGATAATCCAACTAATCAGAAGTTCATCAACACCTGCAAAGATATTGCAATCTACAAGTGTTTCCACTTCCATCTTCTCAAGATAATTTTTACCATTGATTGTACCGTTCATCAATACCCAAATCAAGCGTGAGCAGGGAAGCACGGTCAGCAAAAAATTCTTTGGAATATCGGATTGTATCTGCAAGATGATTGTCCCTTATACTTGGTTTTGCAAACGGAGCGTAAACAAGATAATTGGTTGTCGTATCCTCTCGTTCCAAGAAGTATTTAATATAGAACTGGTTGTCCGGCTCAAGATGTAGAACCTTTGCATTTTCCAATTCTATGCTGTCAATATCCTCCTGAAACTCCGCATTGGCATCATACCAAAACACAAGTTTACGGACATCGCTTGCAAACTCACTATTTAATTTGTCTGTAATCTGTTTTAAGTTTAGTTCTGCCATGGTATCTCCTACTTTACTCCTGTACACATTATATCTTGCCCTGTAATCTCTGCGGCTAATTCATCAATGAATTGGTCTAACGCCAATGTTAAAAATTCATGCAACAACCAATTCTCTTTTGAATTTAACAAATGTGCCATTTGCTCAGGTTTGTATCGAACAATTTCACTAACCCTATGCATAGCTGCCATAATAATTAACATACTATTAATATCTCTCTGTAAATCAGCCTGACGAACAGTGACGTCTTTATCTTCTACTTCCGGTGTTAATTCGTCCTGCAATCCGTAAATTTCAATAAAAATGCGATTAAGTTCCTCTTCATTTGCTTTAAGCTGATTGAAACGCTCATCACATTCTTTTGACCATATTTCAAAAGCTATTGACACCTTATCAGAGGAGTAGCAAAGCAACGGATGTTTTTTAAAATCCCATGAAGTTTCGAAGGCGTCCCAATCTTCTTTTGATACATCAACACTATGTTGAGAGATAAGCTGTACATCATCCATTTTCTCCTCATTGATAAGAATTGGAGTATTTTGCATATCAACAACTTGACAATTTATTGTAGGATTAATAATCTTGAGAATTTGATTTGCTATTTTTGTAGATAAAAATCCTAAAACATAATACATCAGCTTCTCATTGGTAATTACACAGGGGGATCCTGCTACATCCCATAAAAACCCATTCGGATAATATCGAGCCGAATACATCCCTGATGTAACAAATGACCAAGTAATGCCTTTTTTTAAATAGAGATGGCTAAACGTCGGTCTTGGCCGATGAAATTTCTCGGATTCTTTCCATTTAACCACATAATCATTATTTCCGTACCATTTTCTTGCTTCACCGCCTTTGTTATACGGAATCCACGGTGTTTTAACCAAGTCTATTTCTTCCATTTTATCTGAATATATGGAAATATTTTTTTCTGAAATTTCGTGCCAAAATCTCAAGTAAGAATTGTTATCTCCTGTAGACATTCCAGTTACTATTTCCGCTATATTTCCTAATAATTCCCCGTACACAAATGAATCCATTATTCTTAATGACTGTCGCCTTATCATCATAAAGTAGTGTAAGTGTCTGTTTTCCTGCTTCGTTCTTTTCAAGGATTCTCTTTTTGATAACCTCATCTACATTGGCAGATGAAAGAGAAAGTCTGGTATCAAAACGTCCCTGAATCTTCGAGAAGTCATTTCCCTTTGTTTTTGTAATTGAATCAATATCCTGCTGACTTGTCACGATAATCCAAGCCTTACCGCCGCAGGCAGTACCCAAATCTTCTGTTACAGTCTGAAGATTCAGCATCAGTTTGGAATCATCGCCTATGTACTGTCCAATCTCATCAATCAGGAATACGATATGATGATTGCTCTCTTTTTTGTCAAGATATTTCTTGACAAGTCGGGCAAAATCCTCAACCTTATATACATATTCTCCGGTAGCTTTCTCACACCAGTTTCTGCCTGCTTCAACGCTCATAAAACCAATCTCATCAAGGACTTCTACCACATCGTCCTGAATGAAATCAAAGTCGCTGCGTGATTCTTCCCAAGTAGAACCGAAGCTATCTTCAAATTTTTCTTTGAATAAATCGTACTTTCCTTCTTCGGTCAATTTGCGTTCCAAATCTGCAAGAAACGGATTGGAACCACTAAATCCCTGCATTTCATTAAACACATTTTGTAACACGGAAACAATGGCAACTTTAGACTGCTTACCATTCACTTCACTTTTAGAGTCAATATTAAAAAGGACAACATCAGTCGGAATCGTACCTGCCAGTTTCATATCTGCAAGTACCATCTGATCAGAAATCTTATTATCATCTACAAAATAGTCAACCGCTTTCTTACCGCCAACTTCTTTATTTTCAAGGAGATAGGATAAAATCTTCAGGAAGTGAGATTTACCACTTCCAAAGAAGCCGGAAATCCACACGCCCATCTTGTCCGTATTTCCGGTAATTCCTCTTTTGTAGCTTGCAAAGAAATCAGAAAAATGTTTCTGAAGTTCTCTTGTCACAACATATTCTTCAAGTTCTTGCTTGATATTTGCATCATCATCTTGTCCAACTTTGATTACGCCTTTAATATCTCTGTCGATAGGCTTTGAAAACATATTCTTGATAATCATATTCCCTCTCCTCTTAATCTACGAGCTTGAATGCTCTGTAATAGTTATCGTCCTTTATCTCTCCAAACAGCACCAGTTCCTGACCGTCATAATTACCCGGATAAAACAGCACTACCGGAACATTATCTATGACCTGATGTAAATTATTCAGTACCGTATGTGAACGCAATATCGGATAGCACTTTCCAATACCAGTAATAAACACAACCGCTTTCTCCGGCGTATTATCCCTGATATGATTTACTATCAGACTGTCTGATGATGTTATCCTCAACATATTGCTGATGGATTTTGATACTCTCTCAAAGCCTTTTGTCTTTTCAAACTGATAACACTTTTCTAAATATCCTTTTTTGATAAGAATATCAATCATAATGTCATACAAGTCAAACACTACAACCTTGAAATCATCATCTGAGTTTTCACTTTTTTTCTTGATGTATTCTATCCTCTCTCGGATATACAATTCTTTTTCAGCCGGATAATCAAAGATATAGTATCCGACTTCATTACCTAACCCTTTGTTCTCTCTAAACGAGGGTTTTTGTATCATTTCTTCTGCTTTATCTAATCGTTCATCAAGCGACATCATTTAGTCCACCCCCGTAATTGCTTTAATCATTGCACTCTCTCCACACGCTTCAAGATAACGCTCTAAAGCAATATCAAGAATTGGTGGCGTTATTGTTTTCTTCTTCTCAACAGCCGTTAAAAGGTTTGCATCGGTCAAATAGTTAAAATATATTGAGCGAAGCCTGCGTTTTGTACCATCTGTCCAAGCTGCAATATCTTCACTTTGAATTTCTTTATTCTTGAAAAAAATATTTATATCTGCGTCTTCGATTACCGGAATACCAAGTATATTTTTTTCACGATACACTTCAAACATAAATTCAAAGAACAATCGGTCTGACCTGAGAATAGCAATCAAATTGATTACCTTTTGAGTTGCCAAATCAGAAGTACAGAACAAGTCAATCAGTGTCTTATCCAATCTTTTTGCTCTATTCCAAATGTATCCATATATCCTTTTGGCTCGATACTCTTTTGCCGCACCAAAAAGATTTTCGTCTATACACATTTTTTTAATTTCTTCTTCGGACTTTCCCTCGTCAATCAGCTTGATGACCTTCTTCATTTCAACAAACCAGAATGATTGGGAAATCAATCCCGCACTATATGTTTCTTCTACCATCTAATTCACCCTTTTTGGTGGACATTAAGCCTTTTAATATCCAATTTTATTTTTGACCGGAAGCTATGTTCCTTCTATTCGTCTAATATAACTTCACATATATCTCCGATGTCACAATGAAACACCTGACATATTTTCATCAATACTTCAAGAGATACTATTTCGTTCTTATTCAACTTCGTCGCAACAGATGATGAAATCTCCGCTGCACGCATTAAATCCTGTCTTTTCATCTGATTATCAATCATAAGTTTTTGAAGTTTATTATAGCTTATTCTCATCTGTAACTCTCCTTTGTATTCTCCGTTTCTTCTGGTTACAGTTACTCAATTAACATCATACCATAAATAATCTATTTTTTCAAGATATGGACGTTCATTCGCAACTCGTCATTGATTAGGTGTCACTTTTTACAAACATCTAATAACAATCCAAAAGTAAAAAAAGAAAGTCCGTCGCTTATGACGAACTTCCGTGTTTTATGAAAGCATTTGCTTTACACGTGTAAGTACAGCTTCATGCCTTCCATACTTTCCACTATCTGTTTTTTATTTTTCTCATGCAGATACACCGGATTCAACTTGCTTTTCTGATATTTGAAAGGTGTGCCTTCCGTCTTCTGAACCAGCAATCTTGTAAAGTATCTTTCCCAGCTAAAGAATTCTCTGCTGTCAATATAGTCTTCCGGACTCTCCAGAATTTTAGAAATCTCTTTTTCTGTAATGATTCCTGATCTCAGGATAATCCATTCAAATGATTCCGGCAGATATAACTTTATGTTTTCATATTGCTGTGACAGTTTATAAAGTTTCTCCATTTCTGCCCCGATTGCAGCACCATCCGCTACGACACAGATTTCTTCATCCATATTTGATTTCTTAAGCACACTGTATAATTTTGTTTTTCCGCCTGCACTTCTGCAGCTTATCTTTTGTTCTTCTGCTATAGATTTGAAAAACTCATATCCTGAATTTGAATCCTCAACAACGATAGTTTGTGGTTCTACAGGAATCTGTGCTGTATCTGTATATATTCGGTACATCTGCTGGTAAATCTGTTTTGTGTTCTGATATTTTCCAGAAGAATGTAAACCATAAATCTCTTCCACACTATATGGAAGATTGTACAGATTTTCTCTTGTAATGATTACAAAATAATTATCCGATTCTTTGATTTCGGATGCAAATTCTTCGGAACGGATAAAGGTATTTTCTTCATCTATAAATAAAATATTTCCCGAAATGTTTCTAAGAATAATCTTCCAGTCAGCACCTTCCAATGTCCTGCATGGGACATCACACATGAGATCTACTCCACTTGAATTTCCGAGATTGGCAAACTGCCGAATCATGTTAATCAGAGTAGTCTTTCCCGTAGCACTGTCCCCTTTTATGATCGTGATATTTCTTTTTATCTCAAATTCATAATGTAGTCTTTTATTTTTTACGACTACCCTGTATTTTCCACGCATATTTCTTCACCTTACACATACTCTCCGGCAATCTCCACAAATTCTTTCATGGTATGAACCATCTGTCCTGTATTTAAAATTTGAGCCTCAAACTCTTCTTTGCCAAAATCCATAATGTGCCTTAGATTGATTGTCAGATCTTTTTCTTTTCCAAGTTTCAAAATCCATTTTGAACAATTATCTCCACAGACTGAAGCATTGAACACTCTGTCATTTTCATCGTAAGCCATAAGCATCAGTGTCTTCACTCCACCGGACAATTCTTTCGGCGAGATTGGTCCAAGAACAGGGCTTTCTATCAGATGGGGACCTATCACCTCTGATTTATCCACATCTTTTATCATTTTTACAGATAATAGATCCGTAATCCACTCATCCTCATACATGTTATCAAAATATGTCGGAGGATGATAAATCGCTTCCTTCATCTCCCCCAGATAAATGTTAAGCATATCTTTTCCTCCCGGCTGTAATCCCGAAATGGTCTCGGAATTACCATTTCTCTGTCATCATTGACGTTTGTTGTGCGATTTGCAAAAAAGAGCCACCGCATAAATGCTATGACTCTTTTCTATCATTTAAATTATTTTATCTTTTAGTACAGTTTCGCACCTGCCGGGATATGATTATCAACCATCAGAAGATGAAGTTCTTCTTCCTCGGAATCTTTCAGGTTGCTTACTGCTGAAAGCAGCATTCCGCAGGATTCGATGCCCATCATTTTTCTTGGCGGCAGGTTTGTGATTGCGATCAGTGTCTTGCCGACCAGTTCTTCTGGCTCATAGTAAGCATGGATTCCTGAGAGGATGGTACGGTCTGTGCCTGTTCCGTCATCCAGTGTAAACTGAAGCAGTTTTTTGGATTTTTTTACAGCTTCGCAGGCTTTTACTTTTACGGCACGGAAATCGGATTTGCTGAATGTATCGAAATCTACTTCTTCTTCAAACAGCGGCTCGATCGCTACTTTTGAGAAATCGATCTGGTCGTTTGGTGTGAAGAATCCGTTGTTGTCGTTTGCCGGCACTTCTTCTGCGTCCTGTGCGGAAGCAGTGAAGATAGCTGTAGACTGTGCTTCGTTGTTTGCTGCATTTTTAGCAGCTCCTTGTGACTTCATTGTCGGGAACAGCAGAACGTCACGGATTGCAGCTGAATCAGTCAGCAGCATACACATACGGTCGATACCGAATCCGATACCACCTGTAGGCGGCATACCGATCTCCAGTGCGTTCATGAAGTCTTCATCTGTTGTGTTGGCTTCATCATCACCCTGTGCAAGCAGTTCTTCCTGAGCTGCGAAACGTGCTCTCTGGTCGATCGGGTCGTTCAGCTCGGAGTAAGCATTTGCCATTTCCCAGCCGTTCATGAAGAATTCAAAACGTTCTACATATTCCGGATTTTCCGGCTTTTTCTTGGTCAGCGGTGAAATCTCAACCGGATGATCCATAACGAACGTCGGCTGAATCAGATGTTCTTCTACAAATTCTTCAAAGAACAGGTTCAGGATATCGCCTTTTTTGTGACGTTCTTCATATTCGATGTGATGTTCTCTTGCGGCTGCACGGGCAGCTTCAAGATCTTTGATTTCGTTCCAGTCTACACCGGAATATTTCTTAACAGCATCTACCATTGTGATACGTTCAAACGGTTTGCCCAGATCCATCTCGATACCGTTGTAGGAAATGGTGGTTGTGCCAAGAACAGTCTGTGCAACATAGCGATACATATTCTCAGTCAGATCCATCATGCCGTGGTAATCGGTGTATGCCTGATAAAGCTCCATCAGTGTAAACTCTGGATTATGACGTGTATCCAGTCCCTCGTTACGGAATACACGGCCGATCTCGTAAACTCTCTCAAGTCCGCCGACGATCAGTCTCTTAAGATAAAGCTCCAGGGAAATACGAAGCTTAACGTCTTCGTTCAGTGCATTGTAATGTGTCTCAAACGGTCTTGCAGCGGCACCACCGGCGTTGGAAACCAGCATTGGTGTCTCAACTTCCATGAAGTCACGTCCTGCAAGGAAGTTACGGATCTCTTTGATGATCTGGGAACGTTTGATGAATACATTCTTGCTGTCCTGGTTCATGATAAGATCCACATATCTCTGACGATAACGGGTATCTGTATCTGTCAGCCCGTGGAATTTCTCAGGAAGGATCTGTAAACTCTTGGAAAGAAGAGTCATCTTCTCTGCATGAATGGAGATCTCACCTGTTCTTGTTCTGAAAGCAAATCCTTCCAGACCAAAAATATCACCGATATCAGATTTCTTGAAATCTGCATAGGAATCGGTTCCAATGGCGTCTCTCGCCACATAAACCTGAATATTACCCTGTAAGTCCTGGATATTGCAGAAAGAAGCTTTTCCCATTACACGTTTGAACATCATACGTCCTGCGATCGCTACGTGGATCGGGCTTGCGTCCATGATGCTTCTTCTTTCTTCATAATCCTTCTTCTGAGCCTCTTTTGCCTGCTCTTCATCAAGACCTGTTACGTCAAGCTCCTTGCGGTCTTTGAGAAGCTCTGCCTCATGTGCTTCATAAAGCTTCTTTACCTCAAGGGAATGATGTGTCTGATCAAATTTTGTGATCTGAAACGGGTCCCTGCCGTTTGCCTGAAGGTCTGCCAGTTTGTCACGACGTACCTTAAGCAGCTGGTTTACATCCTGCTTCTTCTGCTCTGCCACTTGTTGGCCTCCTTAATCTATCTATCGTTCAGCGGATATGTGCGATCCGCTCCGTTACCTGTTTTATACGTTTCTCTGGATCTCAAGAACTTTGTATTTCATGATTCCGGACGGCATTTCAACCTCAACGATATCGTTGGTGTGAGCGCCGATCAGCGCCTTACCTACCGGAGACTCGTTGGAGATCTTACCCTCAAGGCTGTTAGCCTCTGTGGAACCTACGATCTTCAGCTCCATGTCTTCATCAAACTCATAATCATGAACCTTAACCTTGCAGCCTACGCTGATTCTGTCAAGATCAACTTCGTCCTCTACTACAACCTCGGCATTCTTGAGGATCTTCTCGATCTCCTCGATACGTGCCTCGATATCTCTCTGCTCGTCTTTTGCTGCATCGTACTCAGCGTTCTCAGAAAGGTCTCCCTGCTCTCTGGCCTCTTTAATCTTTCCTGCAACTTCTTTTCTCTTAACAACTTTCAGATCGTGCAGCTCGTCTTCCAGTTTTCTAAGTCCTGCGTATGTGAGTAAGTTCTTCTTTGCTTCTTCCATTTTGCCTTACTTCCTTTCAAAACCGCGCTGTTTTTTTCTGAAAAAATACAGCCTCGGATATTTCTGTTGCTACCATTCCCAAGAGCTCTTTTTCCTAAAAAAGGGCGTAAAAACCTCAGGATATTCACAATTCCTGTATTATACCGAAAAGCCCCTGTATTGTCAAGCATTCCACGTCGAAAAAAGGGCCCTGAAAATGTAGAAAAAACCGCAGGAAAATTTAAATTTCCACACGGTTTTTTCGCAGCATTTTTTCTTGTTTCTGTTTCTTATTTTTCTTCCGGGAAAAGGTCTTTATACCGGTTGGTTACCATCTGTGTCTGGAACTCAAAATCCTGCTTGTGCTGATTGACCAGTGTAGACAGGATAATTCCGGAAAACCAGCAGATAATCGCTGTCATGATCACAAATCCACTTACGATCAGTGTAGGCAGTTTGTTCACAGTTCCCACTTCCAGAAAGTGGATCAGTACCGGAATAAAAAATGCCATCCCGACTACAAACAGCACCGCTGCTATAATAGAAAAGAATTCCAACGGCTTATAATTTTTAAACATTCTCATGATCGTCTTCAGCACTTTAAATCCATCTGCGTAGGTATTCAGTTTGGATTCGCTTCCCTCCGGACGGTCGCGGTATTCAATGATCACATTCTCTACCTGCATGTTCTTGTCAATGGCATGAATCGTCATTTCTGTCTCAATCTCAAAATTTCTGGAAAGGACCGGAAATGTTTTTACAAAGCGGTAACTCATTGCCCGGTATCCGGTCATAATGTCCTTGATATCACTTTTGAAAAGGCGGTTGATAGAACCACGGACAATGCTGTTTCCGAAATTATGAAAAGGACGTTTGTTCTCTGTAAAATATGTAGAGGACAGGCGATCTCCGACAACCATGTCTGTTCCGTTTTTCAGAACTTTCTCACACATCTGTGCCGCAAATTCCGCCGGATAGGTGTCGTCCCCGTCAACCATCAGATAGCACTGTGCATCAATATCACGAAACATACTGCGGATTACGTTGCCCTTTCCCTGCTGATATTCATAACGGACAACAGCCCCTTCTTTCCTCGCAATCTCGTCTGTACCATCTGTGGAATTGTTATCATATACGTAAATCACAGACTCCGGAAGTGCTTTTCGCATATCACGGATAACCTTGGCTACAGTCTTACTTTCGTTATAGCAAGGTATCAAAACTGCTATTTTATCTGGCATCTGTACTTTTTTTCTCCTGTAAAGCTCTTATGTTTTCTGACCGACCCACTGACTGTAGCACGCGTTCTGTTCCTTGTCAATAGCCCTGGCGGTTTCTTCCACGACAAACGCATGAATGGTTAGCAACTGCAAATTCTATTTTTTTCTACTTTT
>ERZ857785.3258-NODE-3258-length-12447-cov-2.887992_pt1 | contig 12447 bp, 13 predicted proteins | sample MGYA00519763_ERZ857785 | MGnify/ENA primary metagenome ERZ857785 (study PRJEB31778, sample SAMEA3449365) | human gut metagenome | biome: human gut; feature: human-associated habitat; material: faeces | place: United Kingdom | collected 2010/2012 ... | reverse complement strand
GATAAGAAAGCCCTTTACATTTGAAAACCATCCTGCATTTTTCATCTGCCACATAGCCCTTCTCATGCCCATCACATTAAGGTCACAGGCCTCAAGGAACCATATGATACCATCATTACTGTAGCGCTCATTAAATTCCCTTACATGGTCAAACGATGTACCAAGCAGATTGATAAGACAATCCATGCAGCCACCAAGCAGCCTGCCTCTAATGGTAAGCCTGCTTTCCTTTGCCACCGTGGGAATAGAGCTGATGCACGACTTTTCAGTCAGGTTGTAGCCCACAAACGGAGCATTCTCATCCTTTATCGATTCCTTCTCCCACATAGGGTAATTGGTAAATGAAAGCTTCCTGCCACAAAGCAGATCAAACGCATCGGTAAGTGACTCATGCCACACCTCCATGCCAAAGCTGCCCGCACACGGTCCGTAAATACCTGCTGTATCTGCAATAGTAGCCTCCAAAAATGTGAAATTCGTGTTGTCGGAATAGCCCATGTACCATTTCGGCTTTGATTGCTTCACGCGCTCAAAATCAATATAAGGCACTACCTCGCACATCAGCTCGCCACCACCACAGGATATAAGCACATCACTATCAGCAGAAGCATAGCTCTCGTTCAGCTCTTCTGCGCACTTCTTAGGTGTATTGCTGATGCCTATGCCACTGTCGCACCTGCAGTTATGTCCCTCTATCGTCTTATAACCCATGCTGTGAAACCTTTTAATGGCATTGTCAAAGGCACTCCTGTACGGCTCTGTTGTACAGCCCATCGAAGGCGCCACAAAGCCTATTGTTCCTCTATCCTTTAGAAATTCAGGGTATCTCATGTTTCTATCATCCTATCACTATTATTTACATATCTAAGCTTCTGTCTGAAGTAAAATATGTAGGATTTTATCATTTCTGTCAAGGTCATTTTACTGTCATAATTAAATGTCGTCGTGTACTGCACATGCTGTCTGTTGCACCAGTTGTATATATCATGCAGACTTATCGAATCAACATTCTTCATATTGTTCATAAACACCTTAACCTTTGAAAGCTCATCCTCACTGTCAATGTATAGATGAAAGATAGTATTCGGACATTCAATTATTATCTGCTGTTCTTCTATATTTTTCATCACTGTATCCTCTATTGAATGATGTATCCTGTGTGATTAAAAACATTATCGTCTGTCACACCGGGATGTGAGTAATAACAAAATATCGTAACTGTTCAGTACCTTCACAGCTAAAAAATATCACATAACCATAGTACTACACCGGCGTCACAAAATCCAGTCATTTTTGCCTGCCAATTCTTACTATTTTATTAAGAAAAACGGTAAATATTATACTCCCTCACAGTCAAATGCCGGAATGAAGCTGTCCTTTGCCACGTCACCCTCCTGTATAAATGCATTCGTGATTCCTATTTCGAGGGCATAGTCAACAAGCCTTTCATACTCTCTCCTTGTCACTGTGCGGTTTATCTCAGGATAATCCTTTAGTGCAATCGGCGTAAACTGGCTCATCATGCTTATATATACGTGATCATGATATGTATCATACAGGTACTTAAGTACATCCTTTGCATCATTCACATGTCCCGGCAGTAGAAGCTGTCGCACAATAACTCCCTTTTGTATGAGTCCTGTCGAATCGTCAATCACGACATCCGGTTGCTGCCTGACCATCTCTGAAAGCGCCTGCTTTGCGACAGACGGATAATCTTTTGCCCTTGAATACCTTGCCGAAAGCGTACTGTCCATATATTTAAAATCCGGAAGATACACATCCACTATACCCTCAAGCAGCTTTAGCTCTGTCACATTTTCATATCCGCTCGTATTGTATATAATAGGAAGCTTCATGCCGCGGCTTTTTGCATCGTTTACCGCCCACACTATATCAGGGATATACTGCCCCGGTGTGACCAGATTGATATTATTTGCGCCTTTGTCAGCAAGTTCCATAAAGATATCACTCAGCCTCTCTTTACTGATTAGCTTTCCCGCTTTTCCGTCAGAAATCTCCCTGTTCTGGCAGAACACGCAGTGCAGGCTGCAGCCTGAGAAAAAAACTGCCCCGCTTCCTCTTTTTCCTGATATGCACGGCTCCTCCCAGTAATGAAGCGCTGCTCGCGCCACCTTTATTTCAGATGAAACGCCACATACGCCTGTTTGTCCGGTTCTTCTGTTTATGCCACATTTTCTGGGACACAATAAGCAATTCTCGTATTTATTCATATTTTTCATTTTAACCCTTGCTAAAAATAATGTTTGATACTACAATCTATATGATTAAAGGGTCAAAAGGTATCATCGATGCATGCTTGCATGCAATTCGATGTATACCTTAGTGACCCGCACTACACCGAGAAAGTAGCAATTTGCTGCGGGGACGCAGAAAATTAGCGGATTTCGAGGTGTAGTCAGATTACGGGAATGCGTAGCATGTAGTAATCTGATTAATCATAAATGAGGGGCAAAATACTTTTTGCCCCTTTAATCATAAATATAGTCGATAAACAGCTTCCCACATGATATTTAGAGTGGACACATCCACCTGTACATGTGGGAAGTTTCTATATATTTATGTCATGCAAAATCATATGAAAGAAGGTAGAGTGCAGATGTATACGGTAACACACATATATGAGGCTGATTTTGGCTGTGAGGAGAGAGCAGACGGCGCAAAAGCAAAATGCGTGGTTTATCTCGAGGACGAAAACGGCGGACAGCGTAATGTAGAGGTTGAGGATGAATGGCTTACGGCAAACGGGATAGAAGAGGGAAGCAGCTGGAAAGAAAATATCACAGATGAAGCCTGAATCATAAACTATGAGATTAATTATGTGATTAGAGTATGTGAATAAATTTTGTGTAGATGCACATTGTGTATTGACAACAGTACAAAAGGTGCTATAATAAAATCAACATATGAACAATCATTCATATGTTCAATAAAAACGTACAGTAAAACAAATAATTCATGAAAATAAGGAGAACACCACTATGAAGAAGACTTACAAAATCGATGTAGACTGCGCTAACTGCGCCAACAAGATGGAGGATGCCGCAAAGAATACAGCAGGTGTAAAGGATGCTACAGTCAATTTCATGACACTCAAGATGAGCGTTGAGTTTGAAGAGGGACAGGATGCAAAGGCGGTTATGCAGGAGGTTCTTAAGAACTGTAAAAAGGTAGAGGACGACTGCGAGATTTTCTTATAAATTGCCGGGCGCAGGAATGACAAATGTTATTATTTCAATGCCTGCGCTATAGTAAGGGTGATTATCAAGAGATTATAACGAATGGAGCTATGGCGTATGAATAAAAAGCAGAAAAAAGTACTTGCGCGTATCATAATCGCAGCGGTACTCATGATTATATTACATTTCATACCGGTTAAGGGAATTATCAGGTTCCTGCTTTACATGGTGCCTTATCTGGTTATAGGATACGATATCCTGAAAAAGGCATTTAAGGGAATCAAAAACAAGCAGGTGTTTGATGAAAACTTCCTGATGGCGGTTGCCACTGTAGGTGCGATAGCGGTTGCGCTCTATGAGAATGGTGACTATACAGAGGCTATAGCCGTTATGCTTTTCTACCAGATAGGAGAGCTGTTTCAGAGCTATGCAGTCGGAAAGAGCCGTAAGAATATCAGTGAGCTCATGGACATCAGACCCGACTATGCCAATATTGAGGTGGACGGAAAGCTCACCCAGGTTGATCCTGATGAGGTCGCTATCGGCTCAGTAATCGTGGTACAGCCCGGAGAAAAGGTTCCTATCGACGGTGTGATAGTTGAGGGTTCATCTACATTAAACACCAGCGCGCTTACAGGTGAGAGCGTGCCGAGGGATGCAAAATGCGGTGATGAGATAATCAGCGGATGCATCAATATGTCCGGTGTTTTAAAGATTAAAACGACCAAAGAGTTTGGCGAATCAACGGTTTCAAAGATACTTGACCTCGTTGAAAATTCAAGCTCAAAGAAATCAAAATCAGAAAACTTCATATCAAAATTTGCCAAATATTATACTCCGGCAGTCTGCTACAGTGCACTTGCACTTGCGATACTGCCGCCGATTGTCAGAATACTTTTCATGTCAGCTGAACCACAGTGGGGCATATGGATATACAGGGCACTTACATTCCTCGTAATAAGCTGTCCGTGCGCGCTGGTCATCAGTATTCCGCTCAGCTTTTTTGCAGGAATCGGAGGCGCCAGCCGCGAGGGTGTTCTTGTAAAGGGCTCAAACTATCTTGAGACCTTATCACAGACCAGATACGTTGTATTTGACAAGACCGGCACCATGACAGAGGGCGTTTTCGAGGTGGCAGGAGTCTACGACAATACGCTCGATAGAGAAAAGGTGCTCGAGTACGCAGCACTTGCAGAGAGCAGCTCATCGCATCCAATCAGCAGGAGCTTACAGAAGGCATATGGAAAGGGAATCGACAGAACCCGCGTGACAGACGTTGAGGAAATCAGCGGCCACGGAATCACCGCAAAGGTAGATGGCGTATCTGTAGCGGCAGGAAACTACAAGCTTATGAAAAAGCTGGGCTTAAGCTACAGTGAAACTGACAAGGTCGGCACCATAGTCCATATCGCAATAGACGGCAGATATGAGGGCTATATCCTTATTTCAGATAAGATAAAACCAACCTCAGCGGCAGCAATAAAGGCATTGAAAAAAGCCGGAATAAAAGGTACAATAATGCTTACAGGCGATTCGAGGACAGTAGCCGACTCAGTAGCGGCAGAGCTGGGAATTGATGAAGTATACAGTGAGCTATTACCGGGGGATAAGGTGGCAAAGGTGGAGGAACTGCTCGCAAGAAAGGGCAGCAAAGAAAAGCTCGCCTTCGTCGGAGACGGAATCAACGATGCACCGGTGCTCTCAAGAGCAGATATCGGAATTGCAATGGGCGCTATGGGCTCAGATGCAGCAATCGAAGCCGCAGATATCGTCCTCATGGATGATGATCCGCTAAAGATAGCAAAAGCAATAAAAATATCGCGCAAATGCCTGCGAATAGTATATGAAAACACATACTTCGCAATAGGCATCAAGCTGATCTGCCTAGTGCTCGGAGCAGTCGGAATAGCCAATATGTGGCTCGCAATATTTGCCGACGTAGGAGTTATGGTTATTGCCGTGCTTAACGCCATAAGAGCGCTGTTCGTTAAAAATATATTATAAATATTAGCAATTAAATTGAGGATGTGATATAATGAACCAGATTAATGCTGCGGAATGCTGTGAACAGATTGAAGTGCATGAAGAACTCGTTAAGATAGTCAATGAGACTATGCCGCCTGAGACAGAATTGTATGACCTTGCGGAACTTTTTAAGGTGTTTGGTGATTCGACAAGAATAAGAATATTATTTGTTTTATTTGAAGCTGAAGTATGCGTATGCGATTTGGCGCAGGTGCTTAACATGACCCAGTCCGCTATATCGCATCAGTTGAGAATACTTAAGCAGAATAAGCTTGTTAAAAGCAGACGTGAAGGCAAATCCATATTTTATTCACTTGCCGACGACCATGTGCGCCTTATTATAGCGCAGGGCTGCGAGCATATTAAAGAAGAATGAGCATAATAACGAAAGGCAGATAAGATGTTTAAGAAGTTCATAAGTTACTATAGACCTCACAAGCTGCTGTTCATACTTGATATGGCAGCTTCTTTTTTTGTTGCTTTAATTGGAATAATGTATCCCATTGTAACGAGAAATATGTTAAATGATTTTATACCTAACCAGAAGTACAGGCTGATTGTCGGGGCAGGGCTTACTTTGCTTGCTTTGTATGTAATCAGGATGCTTTTGCAGTTTTTTATACAGTATCAGGGACATATGATGGGCGTAAAAATGCAGGCGCAGATGCGAAGGGAGATGTTTGAGCATCTTGAAAAGCTTCCGTACAGCTTTTATGATAACCATGAGACAGGAAAAATTATGTCGCGTATGACTAACGACCTTATGGATATAAGCGAGCTTGCACATCACGGACCTGAAAATATACTTATTTCATCCATTGCTATTATTGTTTCATTTGTATATTTGTGGTCGATTGATTATATACTTACGCTGATTATATTTGTATGCATACCGTTTATGTTCATTATTGTTATGCTGCTTAGAAAAAAGATGCGTAAGGCATTTATGGACAGCAGGATATCGATAGCAAAGATTAATTCCGCATTAGAGAGCAGTATTTCAGGAATAAGGGTTACTAAGGCCTTTACCAATTCAAAGAAGGAAGAGGAAAAATTTGAAGAGGGCAATATGGATTTCGTTGAGGCAAGAAGAGATGCTTATAAGGCTATGGGACAGTTTCATTCGAGCACAACATTTGTTACAGATGTATTTAATGTAATAGTTCTTATTGCAGGCGGATTATTTTTATATAACGAAAGAATTGATTTTGGAGATTATTCGGCATTCGTTGTATCGGTAAATATATTCCTTAATCCGGTTACGACTTTGATTAATTTTATGGAGCAGTTCCAGAACGGAGTTACGGGATTTGAAAGATTTCTTGAGATTCTTAATGAGAAACCGGAAAAAGATGCAAAGGGTGCGATAGACGCCGGAAAGCTTTTAGGAAATATCGAATTTAAAAATGTGTGCTGCGGTTATGAAGGCGGACAGAATGTTCTTAATGATATAAGTTTTTCTATATCAAAAGGAACGACATTTGCACTTGTGGGACCAAGCGGTGGTGGAAAAACTACAATATGCCATCTTATTCCTCATTTTTACGATATCAAGTCAGGCTCTATTCTTATTGACAATATGTCGATAGACAGGTATACTCTTGAATCACTCAGGCGCAATATTGGCATTGTGCAGCAGGACATATATTTGTTTAATGCAAGTATTAAGGATAATATTTTATACGGAAGACTTGACGCAACTGATGATGAAGTAATAGAAGCTGCAAAGAAAGCACGAATCCATGATTATATTATGAGTCTTGAGAACGGCTATGATACGGAAATAGGAGAACGTGGCGTAAGGCTGTCGGGAGGACAGAAGCAGAGACTCAGTATTGCCAGAGTATTTCTTAAAAATCCATCGATTCTTATACTGGATGAAGCGACAAGCGCACTTGATAATACTACTGAAATAATGATACAGCAATCGCTTGATGAGCTTTGTAAAGGCAGGACTACTCTTGTAGTAGCACATCGTTTGTCAACTATAAGAAATGCTGATGAGATAGCTGTAATAGCTGATGGTGATATACTTGAAAGAGGAAGTCATGATGAGCTTATAAAGCTTGGAGGACAGTATAAGAATCTGTACGAAGAACAGTTCAGAAAAAATGAAGGGGAAGAGAAGTTTTGAGAAAGTTAATAGGTGACAGAAAATTTTATATGATGCTCCTAAGGATTGCATTTCCTATAATGATACAGAATGGGATAACCAATTTTGTTGCACTTTTGGATAATATAATGATTGGTGCAGTCGGAACGGACCAGATGTCAGGCGTATCAATTATAAATCAGCTTATTTTTGTTTTTAACCTGTGTATATTTGGTGCGATATCAGGCGCAGGAATATTCAGCGCTCAGTTTTACGGACAGGGAAATCATGAAGGAGTAAAGCATTCATTCAGATTTAAGCTTGTAATAAGTACGTTAATTACTGTTTTAGGATTAGTGATTTTTATACTTTTCGGCGGCAGACTTGCATCATTTTATATGCATGAGGGCGGTGATACAGGTAATATCGAGGCCACAATGAGATATAGCATGGATTATCTTAAAATAATGCTTATAGGGCTTTTTCCTTTTGCAGTTGAACAGTGCTATTCAGGAACGCTTAGAGAGACGAATGAAACCGTAGTTCCGATGAAAGCCGGTATAGTTGCGGTATGTATTAATCTTGTTCTTAATTATATACTTATATACGGAAAGTTTGGAGCGCCTGAGCTTGGCGTAGAAGGTGCGGCAATAGCGACTGTAATTGCACGTATAGTTGAATGCAGTATTATTATAATATGGACTCATACGCACAAAGAGAAGAATAAGTTCATTATAGGGGCATACCGTCATTTTACCATACCGCTTTCGCTTGTTAAAAATATAATTATTAAGGGAGCTCCGCTCCTTATGAACGAATGTCTGTGGTCAGCAGGAATGGCAATGCTTACGCAGTCATATTCAGTAAGGGGACTTTCAGTAGTAGCTGCGCTTAATATCTCGTCTACGATAGGTAATCTGTTCAATATAATGTTTATAGCAATAGGAAGCGCTGTTGCAATAATTGTAGGGCAGTATCTTGGAGCAGGAAAATTTGATGATGCAATGGATACGGCTGCTAAGATTATATTTGCAACATTTATCGGAAATGTTATTATAGGATGTGTGCTGTTTATCCTTGCACCGTTATTCCCTATGATATACAATACATCAGAAGAGGTAAGGAATCTTGCGGCGAATTTTATAAGAGTGATTGCATGTATGATGCCTATACAGGCGGTTCTTCATGCAACATATTTTACGATAAGGTCGGGCGGAAAGACATTTATTACATTCCTGTTTGACAGCACATATGTATGGGTTATTTCTATTCCGTTGGCATTTGTATTAAGCCGTTATACGCTTCTTGGTATAGTGGCTGTGTATCTTATCTGTCAGATGGCTGATTTGATAAAGCTTGCTATAGGAATGATTATGCTTAAAAAAGGGATATGGTTAAGTAATATTGTAACAGAATTTTAGTATTTATACGGAGGTAAATATTATGCGGTATGCAGATATGTCATGTGATGAATTTGTAACGAAGCTGGCAAGTTCTTCGGCAGTTCCGGGCGGAGGCGGTGCGTCTGCTTTGGTAGGCGCAATAGGAATGGCTCTTGGCAATATGGTCGGAAGCCTTACTGTTGGAAAGAAAAAGTATAAGGACGTAGAAGAAGATATATTAAAGCTGATTGATAAAGCCTGTGTAATAAGAGAAGACATGCTTAAGCTTATAGATGAAGATGCAAAAGCATTTGAACCGTTATCAAAAGCTTACGGTCTTCCTAAAAATACGCCAAAGGAGCTTGAGGAACGTAACCGTATAATGGAAGCAGCTTTACGTACTGCAAGTGAGACTCCGTTAAGAATTATGGGAAAATGCTGTGAAGCGCTTTTGGTAATTAAGGAATTTGCCGAAAAGGGAAGTGTGCTTGCGGTGTCTGATGCAGGCGTGGCATGTTCATGTACTAAGGCAGCCCTTTACGGTGCATCGCTTAACGTATATATTAATACAGGCTTAATGAAAGATACGGATTATGCAGAAGAGCTTAATAAAAAAGCCGATGATATGCTGTCAGAGTACGGCGCTCTTGCCGATGATATATTTGATTATGTTATGAAAAAGGTTAGAAAATAAGGAGATACGATATGGCAGAAATATTATCAGGAAAAGCTGTAGCAGAAGCTATGAGCGGGAAAATAAAAGCTGATGTAAGCGCATTAAATGATAAAGGAATTACTCCGACGCTTGCTATAATACGTGTTGGAGAGAATGAAAGCGATATGTCTTATGAGCGCGGTGCAGTAAAAAGATGTGAACTTTTAGGTATAACATACAGAAAATATCTTCTTAGCAATGATGCGTCAGAGGAAGAGCTTCTTAGTGTAATAGATGAGGTGAATAATGATAAAGATATTCACGGCGTGCTTTTGTTCAGACCGCTTCCGAAGCATATGGACAGCACTAAGATTGAAAATGCGCTTGATGCGTCAAAAGACGTTGACTGTATGACAGAAGCTTCGTTATGCAGCGTATTTACCGGAAGAAATGTAGGATATCCACCATGTACGCCGGAGGCCTGTCTTGCTATATTAGAACACTATAATATACCGTGTGAAGGAAAAAATGTTGTAGTTATAGGGCGTTCTCTTGTTGTCGGAAAGCCGGTTTCAATGATGCTCCTTAAAAAGAATGCTACGGTTACAATATGTCATACAAAGACAAAGGATGTTCAGAATATTGCTAAAAAAGCCGATATAATTATTGCTGCCTGCGGACGTGCCGGAGTAATAGGAGCTGATTATGTAAAAGAAGGACAGGTAGTTATAGATGTAGGTATAAATGTAAATGATGAAGGAAAGCTTTGCGGCGATGTTGATTATACAGCTGTAGAACCAATAGTTTCCGCTATTACACCTGTACCTGGCGGCGTTGGTAGTGTGACGACTTCCATACTTATGAAGCATGTGGTGGATGCTGCAGGGAAATAGCAAGAAATATAGTATCTATAGCATCGAGTTAAAAGGAGTAAAGTCATGCAGCTATTTTATGGTGTACCTGAAGATATTGAAATTTACGGTGCAAACGCACATAAGACTTTTACTAAAACGCGTGTTGGATGCAGAGGAATTGTAATAAAAGATTTTCGTATGCTTATTTCACACGAGGTAAACACTGATTATTATTTAATTCCTGGCGGCGGTTTGGAGGCAGGTGAAACACTCGAAGAATGTTGTACTCGTGAGGTTTGTGAAGAAACTGGATATATTGTAAATCCTGTTTCTCATTTTCTCACGATAAACGAATATTACGAAGAGTATAAATTTATAAGCCATTACTTTCTCTGTGATATTATAGGGGAATCAGAACAAAACTTGACCGCCAATGAAATCAAACGAGGACTGATTCCCGAATGGATAAGTCCAGATAAAATGCTTGAACTGTACTCGAAACATGGTGATTTTGCAATAACTAACGAGGAAAAGCGTGGAGCATATTTGCGGGAGTATACCGCGCTCACAGAATATTTCGGAAAATTCAAAGATTGAACCAATCTATGTGAACTCTGCTTCCTAACCATTTGGCAGGATTCTTGGCAAAAACAAGGGCAATACAAAAGGCTGGAACACAAAACAAGCGAAACGCATTGAAAATACAACGTTTTCAGAGGGGTTAATAGATAAATATGATAAAAGAAATAGATAGAAACGATGTAGCTGAATGTGTAAATGTGATTAGAGAAAGTTTTGTTACAGTTGCAGATGAATTTGGTTTTGTTCATATTGGTACACAAAAATTTGATTTCTTTCCTTTTACCTGTGGATATATGGAAAAGGATTTATAACAGCAAGACTTGAGTTGTTAGGTAATAATATAAATGAAAAAATGGTATTATGAAGAATATGAATTTGAAATACAAATGCACTTATGGGTGCCCTGTAAATGAAATTTCTTTAAAGGGAAGTATTGGGGGTAGTGTAACAATTACTTTTCGACTATTTTTTTCAGCCGTTCTATTACCTGCTTCTTTGATTCCTTTTTTTGGGCGGAAAAAGCGACGTGATTTCCATCACGCCGCTTTCACCTGAAATTTTATATACTTCCTTATGAGACTCCGCCTAAGTGCGGCAGCCCTATTGTATTATGTATTCTGATTACTTAATCGTAATCTTACGTGTGAATTTCTTAGATGTACCGTCTTTTGCTTTAACTGTTACAACTATTGTTGCTTTACCCTTTTTGAGCGCTGTTATTTTAACTTTTTTAGCAGATTTCTTAACTTTTATTAGCTTCTTTCCTGCTTTAATCTTTACTTTTATTTTCTTGACAGATGTATTAGAAGCTTTTGCTTTAAAGGTTACACTTTTTTTAACTTTGAGAGAAGTTGCTTTTTTGCCTGAAAGCATAACTGAACTTACTGCTGCATTATCATTAGGCGATTGTGGCGGATTAACTGTTCCTCCGTTACTACCTGAAGGTGGATTGCTTGAAGGAACTGCTGTTACTGAAACAGTAATTGTATCAGTTAGTTCAGGCCTGTCTTCTGACGTAACGGTAATAACAGCTTCGCCGATGCTTACTCCCGTTATTGTTGCAATGCCGTCTGTAACCGCAACTGTTGCTACAGCATCATTTGACGACTTATAAGTAACAGCTTTGTTGGTTGCATTTTCAGGTGTGATAACAGCTGAAATATCTATAGTGCTTCCCTGTGTAACTGTAAGTTTTGCGTCATCTGAGTATACGTTTCCGTCTTTATCCGCAATTGCTACTGAGACAACAGGAACAGGTAAAACTGAAACAGTTATTGTATCGGAAACTTCAGGGTTATCTGCAGATGTAACGGTAATAACAGCCTCTCCAACACTTTTGCCTGATATGGTTCCGATGTCATTTTTAACTGAAACAGCAGCAATTGATTTGTCTGATGAAGCATATGTGACAGACTTATTGGTTGCGTTGTCAGGTGTAATAACAGCTGAAATATCAATTGTTTCACCTTCCATAATTGTGATTTTAGCGCTGTCATCATATATATTTCCGTCTTTGTCTGCTATAGCTATTCCTTTTACAGGACATTTAATATTAACAGTACATGTTGCAGTTTTTCCTGTATCGGTTCTTTTTGCCGTAATCGTTTAATATCCTGGTCAGCGCCGCCTTGAACCCGGTTTCGTGAGTCCCGCCCTC
>ERZ857785.3257-NODE-3257-length-12450-cov-3.334893_pt1 | contig 12450 bp, 9 predicted proteins | sample MGYA00519763_ERZ857785 | MGnify/ENA primary metagenome ERZ857785 (study PRJEB31778, sample SAMEA3449365) | human gut metagenome | biome: human gut; feature: human-associated habitat; material: faeces | place: United Kingdom | collected 2010/2012 ... | reverse complement strand
CTTCAATATTGTATTCATTTCCCCATAATTTATATCCTTCAATTAATTTTCCAAATTGAGTTCCATAATCTCCTAAATGGTTTATTCCTGTTACATTATATCCTAAATATTTATATATTTTATATAATGCTGCACCTATTACAGTTGAACGCAAATGTCCTATATGAAATGGTTTTGCTATATTAGGTGCCGAATAATCTATTACTATATTTTTGCCATTTCCAATTGTTGATTTTCCGTATTCTTTATTTTCAGACATTTCGTTTAATACTTCTTTTACTAATATTTCTTTGTTTATAAAAAAGTTTAAATATCCACCAACTACTTCGATTTTGATTATCTGATTTTCATCTACTTTGATATTTTCTTTAACATCATTTGCAATCATTTGTGGTGCTTTATGTAATTCCTTTGCCAATCTAAAACAAGGAAATGCATAATCTCCATTTTCTGAACCCTTTGGTTTTTCTATTGACATTTCTATTTCGGTTTCATTTATGTTCACTACTTTTGATATTGCATTCGCAACTATATTTTTAAAATTTATCATTTTTCTCTCCTTTTCAAAAATATTATATTACATTTCTTCTCGTCATTTTTACTATGTTTTAAATTATAACATAAAAACACCTATTTGTCAGTATTTTTGGATAAAAAAAGATTACATCTCTAATTCTTGACATTTTTTACTTGTATGTTATAATGTATTCGTCTTTAAAAAATATACACTTTTAAGGAGGGCACTGTATGAATAGACGGCCTTTAACAATTGAATTTACCGGGCTTCCTAATTCTGGTAAAACTACGTTGATTCACAATCTTGAAAGTTCACTTTTGGCTCAAGGAATCAATGTACAAATTATGCAAGAAGATGCTGAACTTGTCCCTAAGGAAATTCCAAAGAAAACATGGATACGTAATGTTTGGATAACCTTTGGACAGTTACAATCTTTGCTGGAAATTCCATATTCCCAGGCTGACATCATTCTTTTTGACAGAGGATACTGTGATGCATTATTTTGGGCAAATTTCTTATTCAAACAAAATGTTTGCTCCAAAGCCGAATCATCGTCACTTTTAAAAATTCTTCATGAAATGAATAACTCATTTTGTGTTTTTCCAGATTATCTTTTTGTAATCGATGTTTCAGTAGAAGAATCTTTGAAAAGACGTTATGCTTCTGGCGGTGATGCACCTGTACTTACAAATCAAGAATTCTTAAACTTTTATAAAAAAGAACTTGATTGTTTTTACGAAACTGTTACCTGTCCAATGTGGTATCTAGACACATCTAATATGACAATTGATGAAGTAAAAAATAACACATTAAAGAAAATTATGCAGTTACTGGATGAATAACCACTCAAAAGAGCTAATGCTGATACATTAGCTCTTTTAGTTTTTTATATCTTGGAAACTTCTGCTCCATCTTTAGTGTCTTTAACACTATATCCTTTTTGAGCAATTAAATCTCTTAATCTGTCAGATTCAGTCCAATTCTTTTCATTTCTTGCAACTTTTCGTTGTTCTACTAATTCTAAAATCTCTTGTGGAATTTCTTCCTCTTTTTTTTCTGTAATTTTCAATCCCAAAACAGTATCGAATTTTTCTAATAATTTTGCAATTTTAGGTGATTTATCTTGATATTTTACAGCTTCCCATACTGCACTCATTGCAAGAGGCATATTTAAATCATCATTTATAGCTTGATGGAATTTATTTTCAATTCCAGAAATTATTGCTTCATCCACATCTGTCGTTCCTGTCAAATGTTTCTGATATCCATCGCGTAGTCTTGTCAATGCTGTACTTGCAGCTTCTATGCCTTCCCATGTAAAATTTAATTTTCCTTTATAGTGGCAAGAAAAATTAAATAATCTATATACTAATGGATCATATCCTCTTTTTATAATATCATCTAATAAATATACATTTCCTAAGCTTTTTGACATCTTTCCACCATTTATTAATAAATACTCTCCATGCATCCAATAATGTGCTGGTATTTTGCCACATGCACCTTTACTTTGTGCAATTTCATTTTCATGATGTGTTGGAATTAAGTCTATACCTCCTGTATGTATATCAAATACTTCTCCTAAATATTTTTGGCTCATTGCAGAACATTCTATATGCCATCCTGGATAACTTGGTCCCCAAGGGCTATCCCATTTCATTAAATGATTTTCTGGTGCTTTTATCCATAATGCAAAATCATATGGATTTCTTTTTTCTGGGTCAACTTCTACTCTTGCTCCTGCTTTTTGTTCTCTAAGATTTATTCCTGATAATATCCCATATTCATCTAATTTGGATACATCAAAATATATAGCAGTAGAAGTTTCATATGCATATCCGTTTTCCATTATTTTTTGTACCATTTCAAGCATTTCTTCAATATGGTCGGTCGCTTTACAGATGACTTCAGGTATCTCTACATTTAATCTTTTTAAATCTTTAAAAAACAATTTTGTATAGTACTCTGCTATTTCCATCGGAGTCTTGTGCTCTTCTCTTGCTGACTTTAACATCTTGTCTTCTCCTTCATCTCCATCTGAAACAAGATGTCCTACATCTGTTATATTCATTACCTGTTTTACTTCATATCCATTATATTCAAGCACTCTTCTTAATGTATCTTGAAATAAATTTGTTCTCATATTTCCTATTGTTGCATCTTTATATACTGTTGGTCCACATGAGTACATCTTTACCTTTTTTGGTTCTAATGATTTAAACAATTCTTTTTTCTTTGTTAATGTATTGTAAAAAAATATATCCATTATATGCCTCCTTTTCTTTATTAGTAAACACAGGAAATATAAATTTCCTGTGTTTATTCTTGGTTATCTGATGAATTTTCACCAGTCGTATCTCCACCAGTATTATTTCCAGTATTACCTCCTGTATTTTCTCCTGTATTTTCTCCCGTATTTCCACTATTGCTTCCTCCTGATTCTGGCTTATCAGGTTTTGTTGTTCCACCATCAGTTGATGGTTTAGTATCTGTATTTGTGTTTTCATTATCTGGTTTATTTGTTTCATTGTCTTTTGGCTTTTCTGTTGTTGTATTTGTTTCTTGTGGTTTTTGAACTTCTTCTGGTTTAGTATGTATTGTACAATATTCTGTAGGAGCTTTTCCCATTGTTGAATTTATCCCTGGTGTTGTCCACAATTCTAATCTTTCTTTTTCTACAACATAATTTGATGATCTTCTTTCTGTTTCTGGACAATATTTAGTTGCTAATTCACCTGACTCTGTACATATTGTATATTGACTCTTATGTGCATCACATTCCTCTGGCAAATGTCCTTCTACAAATATTTCTTCATAAGTATTCGAACATTTATCAGTTGCAATTCTTCCACTTGTTCTACATACTTTTTCATGAACGATTTTTTCTGGTTCTTTAAATTCTGAATTTTCTAGTCCCTTGTGAATTTCTGACATTATTCCTGAGAATAACTGTCCTGCTGGGTTCGTTCCAGGGAAACTTATTCTTTCTGGATCATCAAATCCATACCAAGCAGCACATGCATAATAATTTGTAAATCCACATAGCCATCTATCCTTAGAACTGTTTGTAGTTCCTGTTTTTGCAGCTACATCAATTCCATTAATTGCACAATATTTAGCGGTTCCTGCATATCCATCAGCTCCATTTATAACTGATTGCATTAAGCTTTTTATTATATATGCTGTTTCTGCTGAACATACTTTTTCTGTTTTTTGCTTTGGTTCCAAAACTACTTTTCCGTTTGAATCTTCCACTTTAGAATAGAATGTTGGCTCAATGTAATTTCCGTCATTTGCAACCATTGCATATGCTCCTGCCATTTCTAATGGGCTTACACCATATGTCATTCCTCCTATTGCTACTGCTAAATTCTCATCATTATGCTCTTTATTTTGTTTTGATGTTACTAATGAAGATATTCCCATTTTTTGCATATATTCTATTGATTTTTTTGGTGTTAATTCTGCCATTATTTTTACAAATGGTATATTTTGTGAAGTTGTTACTGCTGTTCTTACTGTTCTTAATCCTGTAAAACTATTATAGTTTTGTGGTGTATAGTCTTTTCCAAATGTTGTTTCTAAATCCGCATAAATTGTTGCAGGTGTTACTATTCCTTCTTCAACTCCTGGCAATATATCAGCTAAAGGTTTTATTGAAGATCCTGTTTGTCTTAAAGAATTTATTCTGTTTAGTCCTCTTGATGTAGTTTTTTCTCCTAATTGTCCAACTGCTCCAACAACTTTTCCTGTTGAAGGTTCTATTACTACTGCTGCCCCTTGTGCAAGTACAGCTGAACCATCTGCGTTTTTATTTTTCTTTGATTTTAAATTATATTTACTTTTCTTAGCTTCTGCTTCCATTACGCTTTGAATAGATGATACTTGTGTTGAATATATTTTCAATCCACTAGTTTGTAAATATGTTTCTGCTGCATCTTTTGATATCTGTTTTTCATCCATTATTTGCTTTGTTAATTGTGTAATTAGTGCATCAGTATGTGAAGAATATACATTTCCTTTAACTCCATTTTCAAATTTAAATCCTGCATCAACTTCTGCAACAGCATTATCATATTCTTCCTGTGTTATGTAATTAAATTTTTTCATTTGTGATAATACTGTTTTAGTTCTTTTTGCAATTTTCTCTGTTACATCATTTCCTGAATATGGATTATATGAATTTGGTGAATGGTTTATTCCAGCTAAAAATGCACATTGTGCAATACTTAAATCTTTGGCAGATTTGTTGAAATAATATTCTGAACCGATTTCAACTCCATGTTTTTCACTTCCACCATTTCCTATATATATTAAATTTAAATATAATTCTATTATTTGGTCTTTTGACATTACTTTTTCAATTTGATATGCTTTTGACCATTCTTTTAATTTTCTTATTACACCAGCTGCACCACTAGATGCCTTTTCTTGGGTTACATTTTTTACAACCTGCTGTGTTATTGTACTTCCACCACCTGCTGTAGACTTTCCACCATGTGTTACAAATGAAAGTATTGCAGCTCCCGTTCTCTTTAAGTCTACACCATGATGCTTTTCGAACCTTTCATCTTCAATTGCAACATATGCTTTTGGTAAATATGTTGACATTTCTTCTAGTGTTATTATCTTTCTGCTTTCATCTCCATTTAATTCTGCAAGTACATTTCCGTCAGTATCTACAATTATTGAGTTCTCTTTCATTATTAAATCTGACATATCAATTGAAAAGACATCTTTTCCAAGTCCAAATATTAAACCTATTCCAACACCGGCTCCAACAACAACTAATATTACTAATATAATTAATAATATTTTTAGTGCTATTGCTAGTTTTGGATGCTTGTACTTAAATTTCATTTTTGTATCTTTTTTTCTTGGTTTTATAGCCTTATTATTACTTTTTTTTCTTTTTTTCCCCATATCTTTTTTCTTTCCTTTCTCAAGGATTTTATTTTTAAACATTTGACAACATTATAATACAATTCTATAAAAAAGAAAAGCTTTTTAAGAAAATCTTTCGATTTTTCCATTTTCTCCTATAACTTCTTTTATTGATACTTTGTTTTTAGCAATTTTTCTTTTTATATTATAAAATGTGTCTTTCATATATAGTTTAGCTTCTAGTAAGTCCTTTGCTTTAAATTTGTTACAATTTTCTCTCCATATTATTTCTTCTCTTCCAACTTCAATTTCATAGTCGTTTATATTTATTCCATTGAAACGTTTTGATTTTATCTTCATATCACCTTCTATATTAATTATTACTGCTGTTTCATTTATTTTATATCTATTTAATACCTCTTTATTAAAATCTAAATTTAATATAATTTGTGACTTGGCTAAACTCTTTTTTTGATTGTTTGAAATTACTATTAATATTCCATTTTTTTCGTATAATTCTTGCTCTGTTTTTTTCAATTTTTCTATATGATTTGTGACAATTGAAACTCTTTTGTATTGCATCGCTAAAGTTTTTATTATTTCTATCGTATAATCTGTTATTTCATTTGTTGTTATTGCAACTTCTATTTCTTCCTTTTTTATATTTTCGCATGTTACCACATATTCTAAAATTTCTAATGCCAAATATTTTTGTAACCATTTTCCATCAAAAATTTTTACATTATTGGCATTTAATGCAGTTATTAACTCCTTACATTTATATAATTCTTTACTTATCACTACACATTCGACATCATCTTTTTTGATTCTTTTTACTATTTTTATTACATTTTTTATATTCTCTAAATTAGAATATATTTCTAGATTATCTTGTTTTAATTTACACTTACACATACAAAATTTAGGCTTATCCTTTTTTTCTAAATAATATGTTCTCATTAGCTCACCTCTAATTGATGTGTATGTAATTCTTATATTATTTATTACAAAAAAAAAGAAACTTCAAGTCATCCTCTTGAAATTTCTCTTTCGTTTAATTTTCTGTATCATTCTTTTTTAGTTCATCTTTTATTATCGTCCAAATATTTGAAGTCTCCATGTCTTTTTTCCAACATGATGCCCCACCTAAATTATATTTTGTGACAAGTGAAACTTTTTCTTTTATTGATGTTCCATCTTCAATCCACATTTTTATAGTATTTTTTCCAGAAGCATATTCTATATAATATTGCTTTAGAGTATCATCCCACTGTTTTTCAACATTGTTTGGAATTTTTATGTTCATCATAGATATAACACTTCTATCTTTTATTGTTCCATCTTGTGTGATAGTCCATTGTCTTGTATATAATGGCATACCTAATATTATTTTATTTGTATCAACTTCATCATAATCAATAATTTTCTTTAAACTTGTTTCCACCCAATTCAAGCCTGCAGTTGTACCAGGTTTTGAACTTGATGCTCCATATTGGTCATATGCCATAAACACTAAGTAATCAGCTACATGCCCTAATACATTTCTATCAAAACACAATGACCAGTTTGGATCTCCATCTGGTGCTGTAACATCTACTGATGTTACTATTTTCATTTCTAACATACGTGGTACAAGTTCAATTATAAATCTCGAATATTTATCTTTGTCTGCTTCATACATGTTTTCAAAATCTATATTTATTCCATCTATATCATATTGTGCACACTTTTCTACGATACTTTGTATTAATTGTTGCCTTTTACTATAACTATTTAATATCGTAGATGTAACTTTTATTCCTGCGTCTGCATTTGATATCATTGGCCACACTTTATATCCATTTGAATGCGCCCAATTTATATATGCAATTCCTGCATCTCCAACATTGTCTTTTAATGTTCCGTCATTTTTATCCAAATAGAAAAATGATGGCGATACAACATTTACGCCGTCTATAACTTGTCCTGTTCTATCTGGTGCTTTTACATATTGTGAATAGTAATCCCAAAACATATCTACTTTTCCTGTAATTTGTTTTGTTTGTTCTTTAGCTTCTCTTGTAATTGTTATTTCATACAACTTACTTGTTTTTACATAACCTAACATTCCACTTTGAGTTCTAATTTTAGTCCAGCCTTTTTCTGAAATCTCATTATTATTGTTTTTTATTACTATTACTTGGTTATCTTTTTCAATTTTATCTACTGTCTTTGAAAAGCCTTCTTTTTTAGCTTTTACAGAAACATCTGATTTTGTTTTTGCTTGTACTTGTTCTTTTTCTAGTGAATCAATTACTATTATTTTTGAATCTGCTATATTGTCTATCTGTATATCATATACATCCTTCATTTCACTAATAGGTAAATATACTGTTTCATTTTCTTTTATTGCATGTGCACTAGTTTTTTTAGTTGAACCATTTAATGTTAATTTATTTGATTCAAAACCTATACTCGCAATTTTATCATCATATGTTGTAACAATTTCATTTATCTCATCTTCAATATATATATATTTGTCAAAGAAATTCTTCATATCATCTATTGACATGTATATAACCCCATCTTCAACTCTTATATCATTTTTTAGTCTTTCTGTTTTATTTGAATTATTTATTATCACACTTATTTTGTCACTTGCTTGTTGCTCTTTAATAAAATCTTCTGCTTTAATTAATATAAATACAATTACAAATAATACTGCTAGCAGTATTAACATTCTCTTTAGCATTTTATTATTTTTGTTTTGTTGCTTCATTTGTTTTTCTCCTTATTTTTTTATTTTATTATATTATAATAGACGGAAAATAGCAAGAATATTCTTGCTATTTTGTCAAATTTTAATAACTACATTTTTCTGAATACTCCAGCAACTTTTCCTAATATTTTGCAATCTGGTACTATTATTGGGTCCATTGTATGGTTTTCTGGTTGTAGACGTATATGTCCATTTTCTTTATAAAATGTTTTTACTGTTGCTTCATCTTCTATTAATGCTACAACTATCTCACCATTACTTGCATTATCTTGTTTTTTTACTAAAATATAGTCTCCATCTAAAATACCAGCTTCTATCATACTTTCTCCTCTTACTGTTAGCATGAAACTTTCACTATTACCCACAAAGTCTATTGGAATTGGGAATGTGTCTGTAACATTTTCGACTGCTAGGATTGGTTGTCCTGCTGTAATTTTTCCTATTACAGGAACATCCACTAACTCTCTTTGTGTATAGAAGTTTTTATTTTCTTTTATTATTTGTTGCCCATCAGTTCCTTTTATAACTTTTAGTGTTCTTCCTTTTTTATCTTCTTTTTTTATGTATCCTTGTTTTTCTAGTTTTGCTAAATAAGCATGTACTGTCGCAGTAGAACTTAATCCAATTGCTTTTCCTATTTCTCTTACAGATGGTGGATACCCATTTTCAATTACCTGCTCTTCAATAAATTTTAATATTGCTTTTTCCTTTCTAGTAGTTTCAGCTCTAGTTCCCATTTACATCACTTCTCCTTTTTTCTATGCAATTATAATATCATACAAAAAAAGAAATGTCAAACAAATTTTTGACATTTCTTTATTTTGTTATTTTCTTTATTTCGTATTTTATAACTCCAGCTGGTGCATTAACTTCAACTGTTTGGCCTTTTTTAGCTCCTAAAAGTGCTTTTCCTATTGGTGATTCATTTGAAATTTTATTTTCAGCTAAATTTACTTCTGTTGAACCAACTATAGTATATTCTACTTCTTCATCAAATTCAACATCATATAATGTTACTGTGTTTCCTATTTGTACTGTTTTTGTATCTATTTCACTTTCGTCAATTATTTTTGCATGTCTAATTTTACTTTCTAATTCTGCAATTTTAGCTTCATTTTCTGCTTGTGCATTTTTTGCTTCATCATATTCTGAATTTTCTGATAAGTCTCCAAATCCTAATGCAACTTTTATTCTTTCTGCAATCTCACTTCTTGCTTCTGTTCTTAGTTTTTCCAATTCTTTCTCAAGTTTGTCATAACCTTCTTGTGTTAATATAACTTCTTTTTCTTCCATGTTTATCACATTCCTTTCTAAGCAAACTCCGGTTGAACCATTGTTTTGCATGGTATATACGATAAAGAGCGACTTACTAGCCGCCTTTATATTTAACATTTAGTATGATACTGCATTTTTTATTTTTTGTCAAGTTCTTTTTCCAAAATTTTGCATTTAATCTTTTAGTAAATCTTTTCCACTTTTTAAATAATCTGCTCCTGAGAAAATAGTTGCAACAACTGATATTAACAATAATATTGTTGATATCAAGTTAATTACATAATCAGCTCCTGTTAAGCCTCCTTTAAAGCAATCCCAAAATGAATTTTTATCAAACATAACTAAGATTATTGCAATCATTTGTGTTACAGTTTTTAATTTTCCCCAAATTGATGCAGCAATTACTTGACCACCTTTTTCAACTGCAACTAACCTATAACCTGACACTATAAATTCTCTTGCTAGTACTATAATTGGAATCCATGCTGGAATTTTGCCTAATTCCACTAATAATACCATGGCAGTTAATACTAGAATTTTGTCTGCTAATGGGTCTAAAAATTTCCCAAATGTTGTGACTTGATTTCTTGAACGAGCTATATAACCATCAAGTTTGTCTGTTATCGATGCAACTATAAATATCAATTCCATAAAAAAATAGGTTAAAGGTAATCCTAAAAAATCACCTTTTAAATTCAAATATGGTATTATTGCCATAACTGGTACTAATATTATTCTAAATATTGTTAATTTATTTGCTAAATTCATTTTCATTCTTTATTATTTCCTTTCTACGTATATACTTGTTGCAATTATTTTTTTAATAATTCTATTGCTTTTTGCAATTGTGTATCATCTTTTCTCTCAACTGTAAGTGGATTTGTAATTGTCTCTGGTAATTCTATTTTCTCATTTGGTTCTATTCCTACTCCATTAATTTTAGTTCTATTTGGTGTATAATATTCTTCTACTGTAACTTTTAATCCTGAACCATCTCTTAAAGTTAAAAATTGTTGTATTACACCTTTTCCATATGTTGTAGTTCCCACTATTGTAGCTTCATTTAAATCTTTAAGTGCACCTGCTAAAATTTCTGATGAACTTGCAGAATTTTTATTTACAAGTACCACAATTGGCATATCTATTAAAACATCTTCTTTAGATTTTTCTACTTTTTCTTTTCCATCTTTGTCAACTGTTACTAACAATTCTTTACCTTTAGGAACTATGTAATCAGCTATTTTTAATGCCTCTTCTACTAATCCTCCACCATTGTTTCTTAAGTCTATTATTAATGAATCAATTCCTTGTGCCTTTAACTCTTCATATTTAGATTTGAAGTTTTCTGCTGTATTTTCATCAAAACTCGTAACTTCTAAATATCCTATATTATTATCTAATTTTTCTGCTATTACTGGATTTGTTGTTATTTTTTTTCTTGTTATTTCAAATGTTTTTATCTCTTGGCCTCTTTGAATTTCTAGTTTTACCTTTGTTCCTTCTGCACCTTTTATATTATTTGCAGCTGCTGTCATATTTTCCCCTGTATATTCTACATCATTTATTTTCTTTATGATATCTCCTGGAAGAATTCCTGCTTCTTCTGCCGGACTATATTTTATTGGTGTTAAAACAACTATTGTATTGTCTTTAGTGTTTTGTGACATATATATACCAATTCCAACATAATTTCCCATCAAATTTTGAGTATAATCTTCCATCTCATCTTTTGGAATATATTCAGTATACTGATCTCCTAAAGATGAAACATATCCTTCAATTGCTCCATCTATTGCCTTATCTTCATCAATATCATTTAGATAATATTTTTTTAATATACTTTTAATATTCTTTAATGATTTTGTTAATTTGTCATCACTTGATGATGAAGCACTAAATAATGAAGAAATTGTTTGGTCTCCATCACTTAAATTATATTTTTTAGTTATATATATAGTTGTAAATATAAATGTCAAAAATGCTGTTAATACAACTAACATAACAATTTTGTAAAATCTTTGTCTTTTTAAATATTTTTCATCTTCCATTTTAGTTTGCCTTTCTTATTTAATTTTACAGATAATTCATTGGGTTTACTCTTGAATCTTGCCCATATGCAGTAGCTGAATATTTGTAGCTATATGGATACACTCTCACTTCAAAATGTAAGTGTGGGCCAGTTGAATTTCCGGTACTTCCACTTAGCATTATTTTCTCACCTTGTTTTACAGTTTGACCTGGTTTCACACATATAGAACCTCTTGTTCCATGCCCATAATATGTTTGCATTCCATTTGCATGTCTTATTACTACATGAGTTCCATAGCTTGAAGTTAAATCAGCTGTTGTCATAACAACCCCATCTGCTGCAGCTACTACTGTAGTTCCTGATGATACAGCCCAGTCAACTGCTCCATGGAATTTTCCACTTGAATAATAGCCATTTGTTGATACAGTTCCACCTGATATTGGTTTTATAAAATATCCTGAACCTGATGGTGTATTAGAATTAGAACCTGAATTTGAGCCAGAATTCGAATTGTTATTTTTTTTGTTTTGTTGTCTTTGAAGTTCCTCTAATTGTTTTTGATATTTAGTCTCTGCATCCTTTACTGCTTTTTCAATCTGTCTATTATCTGCTTCTAATTCCTCTATCTCTTTTTGAACTGCTTTTTCATCTTGAGTTAGTTTATCAGCATAATTTTGTTTTTCGCTTTTTAATGCTTGTAATTCTTTTACTTTAGCTTGTTGTTCTGTTAGTGATGCATCTAATTCTTTTTTACTATTTTCCAAATCTGCTTTTTCTCTTTCGATTTGAGCTTTTTGTTCTTTAGTTGACTGTATTAGTTCTTTATCTGATTCAAACAATTCTGATGCAGCATAATATTTTGCTAAAGCATCAGTCATACTTGATGCTGTTAAAAAGACATCTAAATATGATGTTTCACTTCTTTCATACATTGCAACAAGTCTTGTATCTAGTAATTCTTCTTGTTTAGTATATTCTTCTTGCTTT
>ERZ857785.3256-NODE-3256-length-12457-cov-9.821803_pt1 | contig 12457 bp, 8 predicted proteins | sample MGYA00519763_ERZ857785 | MGnify/ENA primary metagenome ERZ857785 (study PRJEB31778, sample SAMEA3449365) | human gut metagenome | biome: human gut; feature: human-associated habitat; material: faeces | place: United Kingdom | collected 2010/2012 ... | reverse complement strand
AAATCATTTATTGATATGTTTTTTAGAGACGTAATCGGACAAGAAGAAATCAAGCGACGGCTCATTCAGGAAGTGAGAGAGGGACGGATTCCGCACGCCCAGCTCATCTGCGGCCCGGAAGGAGTCGGAAAAATGCCGTTAGCTATTGCTTACGCACGTTATATCAGCTGCACCAACCGGGGCGAGACTGATGCTTGCGGCGTCTGTCCGTCCTGCGTAAAATTCAATAAGCTGGTACATCCGGACGTACATTTTGTTTTCCCTATCGTCAAAAGTGCGAAGGGGAAAAAGGAGGTATGCGATGATTATATCGCCGACTGGCGGCCGTTTGTTATCAACAATCCCTATTTCAATCTCAATCACTGGCTGAACGAAATGGACGCCGAAAACTCGCAAGCATTGATTTATGCCAAAGAGAGTGACGAGATATTGAAGAAGCTCAGTCTGAAATCCAGTGAAGGCGGATTTAAGATTACGATTGTATGGCTACCGGAAAAAATGCACCCGGTATGTGCCAATAAATTGCTGAAATTACTGGAAGAACCACCCGAGAAGACGGTTTTCCTGCTTGTATCGGAAGCGCCGGATATGATTCTGCCGACTATTCTGAGCCGTACACAGCGTATGAATGTTCGGAAGATTGACGAAGCCAGTATCGACCGGATATTACAGTCAAAATATAGCATTCAGCCTGCCGACAGTCTTTCCATTGCCCACCTGGCAAACGGTAATTTTATAAAAGCGCTTGAAACAATTCATCTGAACGAGGAGAACCAACAGTTCTTTGATTTATTCGTCAGCCTGATGCGGTTGTCTTATCAACGGAAAATCAGGGAGATGAAGATGTGGAGCGAGCAAGTGGCAGGTATGGGACGCGAACGGCAGAAGAACTTTCTGGAATATTGCCAGCGCATGATCCGGGAGAACTTTATCTTCAACCTGCATCAACGCGACCTTACTTATATGACTATCAACGAACAGAATTTTGCAATCCGCTTTGCTCCTTTCGTCAACGAACGTAACGTCATGGGTATCATGGACGAGCTAAGCGAAGCACAACTGCATATTGAACAGAATGTAAATGCTAAAATGGTATTTTTCGACTTCTCATTGAAGATGATCGTACTGTTGAAGCAATAATAAATATATAAACTATGGAATATAAACTTCATAATGGGAGCGGCAGCCTTTGTTGCAAAGGATGCTCCCGCCAAGATAAAAAGCTGAACACCTACGATTGGCTGGCAGACATACCGGGCAATGCGGAAGAAAGTGATATGGTAGAGGTACAATTCAAAAATACCCGCAAAGGGTATTATCGCAACAGCAATAAAATCAAACTGGAAAAGGGAGACATTGTTGCCGTTGAAGCTGCCCCCGGACATGACATTGGCGTAGTAACCCTTACCGGCAGACTTGTCCCCCTGCAAATGAAGAAAGCCAACTTCAAAGCGGATGCGGAAATCAAACGAATCTACCGGAAAGCCAAACCGGTGGACATGGAGAAGTTCAACGAAGCAAAAGATAAAGAACACGCTACCATGATCCGTGCACGCCAGATTGCATTGAACTTGAATCTGAACATGAAAATCGGAGATGTGGAATATCAAGGAGACGGTAACAAGGCTATCTTCTATTACATCGCCGACGAACGGGTAGACTTCCGCCAACTGATTAAGGTATTAGCCGAAGCTTTCCGAGTACGTATCGAGATGAAGCAGATCGGTGCCCGTCAGGAAGCCGGACGTATCGGTGGAATCGGTCCTTGCGGACGTGAACTTTGTTGTGCTACCTGGATGACGAGTTTTGTTTCCGTATCTACCAGCGCCGCACGTTTCCAGGATATCTCACTCAACCCCCAGAAACTTGCCGGACAGTGTGCAAAACTGAAATGCTGCCTGAACTACGAAGTAGACTGTTACGTAGAAGCACAGAAACGTCTGCCTTCTAAAGAGATTGAGCTGGAAACCAAGGATGGTACTTTCTATTTCTTCAAGGCCGACATCCTCAGCAACCAAGTTTCTTATTCTACAGATAAGAACTTCCCTGCCAACTTAGTCACTATTAGCGGGAAACGTGCTTTTGAAGTGATCGGCATGAATAAGAAGGGTATGAAACCGGACAGCCTGCTTGAAGAAGAAAGGAAAGCGGAGCCGAAGAAACCGATAGACTTGTTGGAACAGGAAAGTGTAACCCGTTTCGACCGTAGCCGTAATAACAGTAAGGAAGGAAATAACGCCAACCGAAACAAGAAAAAGAAAAAAGGAACTCCCAACAACAACCGACCGCAACAACAAGTAGAAGGGACTAATCGTCCGCAGCAACCGCAACGGGAAAACGAGGGTCGTCCACAACCTGCGGAAAACGGAAACAGAGGAGATCGGGGAAACAGACCAAGAAATAATAATAACAACCGGAACAGAGGACAAAACCAGGGACGGAATAATGAGAACAGACGTCCGGAGAGAAGACAGGAACGGCCACAAAACCAGGAACGCCCGCAAGGTCAGGAACGTGAACGCCCTGCAAGACCAGAACCCAGACCGGAAAGATACCCAAATCAAGCGAAACCGCAAAATAATGAAAAGCCTTCTCAGGAATAGTTTATTCTGTCTGCTCGGTATTTGCCTAATGGCTGCCTGCAATGAGAATACCGTGTATCACTCCTATCAGTCCCTTCCCGACGAAGGGTGGGGAAAGAGTGATACACTCTCTTTTCTGATTCCTGTCACCGACAGTATTCCGCCTACACTCAGATTATTCGCGGAGGTTCGCAACAGAACAGATTACCCTTATCATAACCTGCATCTATTTATCAGTCAAAACCTGCAAGACTCTACGGTATGGCGGACGGATACTATTACTATAAACCTGGCTGATTCCACGGGAAGGTGGATCGGAAATGGTTGGGGAAGTATCTATCAATCAGCGGTCTTTATCAAATCCGTACGTCCTTTGTATCCTGCTAATTACACCTTCAAAATTATGAACGGGATGAAAGATGAGAAGTTGTCCGGAATCAATGACATTGGTATCCGAATTGAAAGACAGGAGAATTAGAAAATAAACGAACTAGAGTCTCCTGCCGCGCCCTGCATCTATCCGCAGGAAAATAAACAGCAATATCGTAAATCCCCATAAAGAAGAACCTCCGTAACTAAAGAAGGGTAATGGGATACCAATTACAGGAGTCAGCCCTAACACCATCCCTATATTGATAAATAGGTGAAAGAGGAAAATACTCACGACCGAATACCCATATACGCGACCGAAAGCAGACGGTTGCCTTTCGGAAAGGAATATCAATCTCAATATCAAAATAAGAAAAGCCAGCAAGACCGCGGCCGAACCTACAAACCCTTGTTCCTCTCCCACCGTACAGAAAATGAAGTCGGTATCCTGCTCAGGGACGTATTTCAATTTGGTTTGCGTTCCGTTCAAAAAGCCTTTCCCTGTCAATCCGCCGGAACCGATAGCAATCTTGGACTGGTTTACATTGTAGCCGGCACCGGTTAAATCTTCTTCCAAACCCAATACTACTTTAATACGGATTTGCTGATGCGACTCTAATATATTATCGAAGACATAGTTACTGGAATATAAGAATCCAATGGAGCCGATTGAGAATAAAGCAATCAGGAAATAAGAGCGCTGACGCTCGCTCAATGCCAAGTAAATCAAATAACCTACCACAACGACACAAAGCCCCCACTGCACCCAGACCAGACTGAAATGGATCCAATATTCGGATATCAGATAAGCGATAAGCAAGACAATCAAACTTCCTCCGATAATATTCCGGGCAGGTTCCCACCGCTTGCGGTATACCCACACCATACCACCGGCAAATAATAAGATCAGCAGCAACACAATAAACTCTCCCAACGGAGTCGGTGTATCGGCTATGAATACTTCATCGAAGCGGATGCCTACCACAAAATAGATGACCGCACATACCCCCGAAAAAAGTACCACACCCGGCATTCCCTCCCGGTAAAGCACCAAGAAGAAAGCAAGATAGACCAAGGCAGAACCTGTCTCCCGCTGACCGATAATCAACAACATCGGAAGGAGGATAATAAAACCCAGTACCAGAGCACATTTCTCTTTCTTTATGCTGAATGAATAGGAGTTTATATATTTGGCCAATGCCAATGCGGTAGCAAACTTGGCAAATTCGGCTGGCTGCAGGCTGACAGGCCCCATTACCAACCAAGAACGGGAGCCTTTGGTATCCGGCGCGATAAAAATAGTAACGATAAGCAAAATTATCATTCCTATATATATAATGTACGCGAACATATCATACATCCGGTCTTCCAACATCAACAACACGAAACCGAGACCGAAGGAACAGATAATCCAGACAAATTGCTTGCCGGCACGGGTAGAGAAGTCGAGGAAGTCACGATCACCATAGTCATAGCTGGCTCCACAGACACTGAACCACCCGCCGACAATCAGAAGCAGGTAAATGCAAATCGTTACCCAATCCAGTGATTTCCACAAACTATCGTTCCTCGTTACCATACAATATCACTCTGTTACTAAATTCTTCTGCTCTCAATTCATTCTCGGGAGATAGTTTGCCTTTCAAGTACTGCTCCATAAGCAATGCCCCGAAAGGTACTCCGTATGTAGCTCCCCAACCTCCATTCTCCACATACACGGCAATGGCTATCTTCGGCTTGTTCATCGGCGCAAAGCCCATAAATACAGAATGGTCATGTCCGCGGTTCTGCGCCGTACCTGTCTTTCCACAAGCTTCCAAGTCCGGAACCATTACCGACAACATACGGCAAGTTCCGCCTGTAGCAGCTCCGCGCATCCCTTCCACCACCGATTCATAATGCCGTTTCTCAATTGTAGTATAACGTGGCGTACGATAAATACTATCCAACTGATTATCTTGAATCTCCTTCACAATATGCGGTGTGATAAAATATCCGCGATTGGCAATCGTTGCACCCAGATTGGCTATCTGGAGAGGAGTAGCCAGAATTTCTCCCTGCCCGATCGAAATACTGATTACCGTCAGTCCATTCCAATGGCCGCGATAAGCCTTATCATAGAACTGTGCATTCGGAATCAAACCACGTTTCTCTCCGGGCAAATCAACACCTAACTTATAACCGAAGCCTTGGGAAACCATGTGATCTTTCCAGACTGTAATTGCGTTTTGCGGTGAACCGTATTTACGGTCGCCGAACATACGGAACAGTCCCCAACAAAAATAAGAGTTGCACGATGTAGCAATAGCAGGAATAAGTGGTATCGGTGCTCCGTGGGCATGACATCCCACCGTCAGCCTGCCGTAATGGAAACCGCGCGAACAAGGGAAAGAAGGAGCCTGCTCAGTCACAATGCCTTCCTGCAAAAAAGTTAATCCCTGTGCCGTCTTAAAAGTAGAACCCGGAGGATATACTCCCATCAATGCACGATTCAGAAGCGGTTTCATCTTATCACGCTGCAACATCAGATGGTTCTTTCCACGCTGACGGCCAATCATCAAATGCGGGTCGTAATTCGGCGAAGATACCAGACAAAGAATCTCTCCTGTCTCCGGCTCAATAGCAACAATACTTCCGATCTTATTTTTCAGTAACCGTTCACCCAACATCTGCAAGTCAATATCCAAACTGAGTGTCAAGTTCTTTCCGGGTACGGAAGGACGGTCATATTCTCCGTCCATATAATGCCCCTGAATACGTCCGTGCGCATCACGAAGCAGAATTTCAATGCCTTTCTCTCCACGCAGATACTTCTCATACGATTTCTCTACACCCAACTTGCCGACATAATCGCCACGAATGTAGTAGCCTTCTTCATCGGCTTCCATTTCTTTTGCCGAGACTTCTCCAATATCACCCAAGGCGTGCGCGGCAGCATCATAAGAGTATTGGCGAATCGTACGCCGCTGGATATAGAAGCCACGGAATTTAAACAACTTCTCCTGAAAGACGCCACATTCTTCCGCCGAAAGTTGCGACATAAACAATTGATTAGTGTATCTGGAATATCCCGGATTCCGGCGACGGTCTTTCATGTCGCTCATGATTTTCAGGAATTGAGCACGAGTAATATTCAACGACTGGCACAGGTCGAGTGTATCCAAGTTCTCTACTTCTTTCGGGACAATCGTTATATCATAAGCAGGCTGGTTAAAAACCAGCAACTTACCTGTACGGTCATAGATAGCTCCGCGCGAAGGATATTGAATTTTATTCAGGAACGCATTGCTATCGGCGTTCTTCTTATAATCATCGGTAGTAATCTGCAATACAAAAAGACGGATCAGATAAATCAGCACAATAGACAGTGCAATTCCCCCGATAACAAATTTCCGTTTCTCCAGTCTATAATCTTTTGCCATCGCTATCTCCTTATGCCTTCCACAGCTACAATACAAGTTACAGTCAGAACGGTACACAATGCCACCCGCAGCAGCAACAGCCAAATACCGGAAAACGAGAAGAACTCAATAGAGAGTAAAGCCAGACTATGTATAAAAACACTTGCAGTAGTATATTTCAGAAAAGGAGTGATTCCCATACTCTTGAAAGAAGGTACGAGATTGTCCTGATTATCGCGGGGAGTGAACAAACGCAATAAAGAAGGACGAAGAAAAGCAAGCAACACGGTTGCTGCTGCATTCATTCCCGGAGTATCGGAAAACACGTCAATGGTAAGCCCGAAAAAGAAGGCCCACAACATCAGTTCATTCCGGGAAGTGCCGGAATTGAACTTCAAAATAAAATAAATATAGAGAAAAGGCGTAGCATATCCGGCTATATGCACATTATTCAGAATTAGCACCTGAAGAAGCACCAACCCGATAAACCAACCGATTCTATGTATATAGGTAATAATCATTGTTTCGTTGTCTTGTTTTCGAGTTCTTTCTGCTCCTGCTGACCGTTCCGCGCTATCACCCGCACATCACTAAGCTTGCCGAAATCGGTAGCCAACTTGATCTTCAGCAGATAGGATAATCCATCATGAGAGTCGGACATATCATCCACCGTCCCCACCATAATTCCTTCGGGAAATACAGTCGAGAAACCGCTTGTCACTACGGTATCTCCCAGATTAAACTCGGCATGACGAGGCAAATCTTTCAGATAAGCGTATCGCGAATCTCCGTGTTCCCACTTCAGATAACCAAAATAATCGCTTCCTACAATCTTGCAACTGATGTTTGATTTGCTATTCAGTACAGAAATCACCACCGAATAGGAAGGAGATGTTTCGTAAACAATTCCCACAATCCCGTTTCCGTCTACCACGCCCATTTCGGAATGAATGCCGGAAGAAGAACCTTTATCAAGCGTTATATAATTATCGGCCAGGTTCAGGCTATTCTTAATCACACGTGCCTTAAACAGCTGATAATCTTTCTGAGGCATCTTCCGGATACTGTTCACCGCGATAGAATCGAGTTGACGTTCTTTCAACGCTTTTTCCAAATTATTGATCTGCTCTTCCAATAACATATTCCGGTCCAGCAGGTCTTCATTGACCGATTTCAGGTGGAAATAGGAAGATATACCTCCCGAAACTTCATAAACCGCCCCCACAACTGTATTGGCAGAAGTGAAATAAGCACTCTGCTGGTAATTGTTGAACCGAAATAACAAAACAAAACTGGCTACCTCCAATATGACAAAGAGGAACCAGTAATTGTATTTCAAAAGGAAGTTTATTAAATTCCGCATGAATCAGAGTCCGTGATTTTATCTCATTAGGAAAGAGAAACGATCTACATTCTTTAATGCTACCCCTGTCCCCTTGGCAACAGCGTGTAAAGGATCTTCCGCAATATGGAACGGGATATTTATCTTATCAGTCAGTCGCTTATCCAAACCACGGAGTAACGCACCACCACCGGCCAGATAGATACCATTATGAACGATATCCGCATAAAGTTCGGGAGGAGTATTCTCCAATGCACTCAAGATAGCCGTTTCAATCTTGGAAATCGATTTCTCCAGACAGTGAGCCACTTCCTGATAACATACCGGCACTTCCATAGGAAGGGCAGTAATACGGTTCGGACCGTGAACGATATAATCTTCCGGAGCGTCTTCACCCAGTTCGGTCAAAGCCGCACCTACATTAATTTTGATACGTTCCGCCATACGCTCGCTGACCTTCACATTATGCTGACGGCTCATATATTCTTGAATATCCGCAGTCAAGTCATCACCGGCAATACGGATAGAGTTGTTGGAAACGATACCTCCCAAAGAGATAACGGCAATCTCCGTAGAGCCACCACCTATATCAACAATCATGTTTCCTTCCGGAGCTTCCACGTCAATACCGATACCGATAGCTGCAGCCATCGGTTCGAAAATCAGATAGACATCACGTCCGCCAGCATGCTCGGCAGAGTCGCGAACAGCACGGAGTTCAACTTCCGTACTTCCCGACGGTACGCCGATCACCATACGGAGAGAGGGTGAGAAAAGATGATTGCGGGTGTTTACCTGCTTAATCAGACCACGCATCATCTGCTCGCAAGCATAGAAGTCAGCGATTACCCCGTCTCTCAACGGACGAATTGTACGTATATTTTCGTGGGTCTTTTCATGCATCAACTTCGCCTTTTCTCCTACGGCGATCATCTTATCCGTACGGCGGTCCAAGGCTACAACCGAAGGCTCATCCACCACGATTTTCCCGTTCGTGATGATAATGGTATTGGCTGTACCCAAGTCCATTGCTATTTCTTGTGTAAAAGAGAATAATCCCATTCTTGATTCTTGTTTTTAATGTTTAAAATGACGGATACCGGTAGTCACCATTGCCATGCCATGTTCATTGCAGTAAGCAAAAGACAAATCATCTTTCACTGAACCACCCGGCTGAATTACAGCTGTAATTCCTTCTTTATCGGCAATTTCCACACAGTCAGGGAACGGGAAGAAAGCATCCGAAGCCATTACTGCACCATTCAGGTCGAAACCGAATGATTTAGCTTTTTCAATCGCTTGCTTCAATGCATCCACACGTGAAGTCTGTCCCACACCGCTTGCCAACAGTTGTTTACCCTTCGCCAGTACAATAGCGTTTGATTTACTATTCTTGACAATCTTGTTAGCAAACAGCATATCCTCTACTTCTTCCGGAGTAGGAGCCTTGTCGGTCACTGTTTTCAAGTCGGCTACCGTTTCAATATTAGTATCTTTATCCTGCACCAATACGCCGTTCAACAAAGCACGGAACTGCTTCTTCGGCAGTTTGGCCTCCTTACGTACAAGAATGATGCGGTTCTTTTTCTGTCCCAGGATTTCGAGTGCATCCACATCATAATCCGGTGCGATAATCACTTCGAAGAAAATCTTGTTAATTTCTTCTGCTGCTACCTTGTCAATGACACCGTTAGTAATCAGTACACCACCGAAAGCAGATACAGGATCACCTGCCAATGCATCTTTCCAAGCCTCCAACACAGTAGGACGGGAAGCCAGGCCGCAAGCGTTATTATGTTTCAGGATAGCGAAAGTAAGATCCTCGAACTCGTCGATCAAGTCAACGGCAGCGTTGATATCAAGAAGATTGTTATAAGAAATTTCTTTTCCGTGAATCTGATCGAACATTGCCTCCAGGTTTCCGTAGAAATAACCTTTCTGATGTGGATTTTCACCGTAACGAAGTTGTTTCTGGCTGTTCACCGAACAACGGAAGGCAGAACCTTCGCCGGCATCGAAATAATTGAAGATAGCCGAATCATAGTGAGAAGAAACGGCAAACGCTTCTTTTGCCATCCAACGGCGTTCTTCGAGTGAAGAAGTGGCTCCGTGCTCCATTAACATATCCAGCAATGGCTTATACTGAGCCTGAGAAGCTACGATAATTACATCGTTGTAATTCTTGGCTGCGGCACGAATCAAAGAGATTCCGCCTATATCTATTTTTTCAATAATATCCGCTTCAGATGCACCGGAAGCAACAGTTGCTTCAAACGGATACAAATCAACAATTACCAGATCTATTTCAGGGATCTCATATTTCTCAATCTGCTGCATATCTTGTTCCAGACCGCGACGACAAAGGATACCTCCGAAGATCTTCGGATGCAATGTCTTCACTCTACCACCCAAAATAGAAGGATAAGTGGTCAAATCTTCCACCGCCTTACAGGGATATCCCAACGATTCAATAAACTGACGAGTTCCCCCCGTTGACAGAAACTCTACTCCCTCTTCATGAAGTTTGGTAATAATTTCGTCCAAACCTTCCTTGTGGTATACAGATACCAGTGCAGTTTTTATTCTTTTAGACTCTGACATTGAATTGCTTATTAAGTATTTGACGCGCAAAGTTACGAAATATTGTTTATCGTACGTAATAATAAGGTGTGAATTAATAAAAAAAAGCGTTGACTCTTCCGGAGGAAAAGCCAACGCTTCTTTGCGCATACAGTTTATATTCAGAATTTATTACCAGATAGATACTCGTTTTTCTTTTGGTACAAACATGGAATCTTGTTCGGTGATATTGAATGCTTCGTACCAGTTGGCAATATGAGGTAATGCACCGTCCACGCGCCATTTTCCTAATGAGTGAGGATCGAGTTTCGTCAAACGGAGAATTTCTTCCGGACGAATATTTCCCGCCCACACATTTGCATAAGCAAGGAAAAAGCGTTGTTCCGGTGTAAATCCGTCAACAACTTCCAACGGTGCGGTTTCCATTGCTTTCTTGAAAGCATGATAAGAAACTTGCAGTCCACCATGGTCTGCTATGTTTTCTCCCAGCGTTAGGCTACCGTTTGCATGTACTCCTGGAGCGACCTCAATACTGTCAAAGAAGTTCACCATTACCTGAGCACGTTCCTCGAATTTCTTGGCATCTTCTTCCGTCCACCAGTCTTTCAGATTTCCGTCTTTGTCATACTGACGTCCCTGGTCATCAAATCCATGTGTCATTTCATGACCGATAACAACTCCGATAGCACCGTAATTCATTGCATCATCAGCATTCATATCAAAGAATGGAGGTTGCAGGATAGCTGCCGGGAAGCAGATTTCATTGGTTGTCGGGTTGTAATAAGCATTAACGGTCTGAGGAGTCATCAACCATTCATCCTTATCTACCGGTTTGCCGGCTTTGGAAATCATCTCGGCATACCCCCATTCATTGGCACGTTCGATATTTGCCCAATAAGAATCGTTTTTAATATCCAAGGCTGAGTAATCTTTCCAGGTATCGGGATAACCGATCTTGACATGGAAGGTAGCCAGCTTCTCCTGTGCCTTTGCTTTGGTCGGTTCGCTCATCCATTCAAGAGCATTGATGCGTTCGCCCAAAGAAGTCTGTAAGTTCTTCACCAACGTTACCATACGTTCTTTGGCAGCAGCCGGGAAGTATTTCTCGACATACATCTGCCCTACTACTTCACCGAGAGCACCGTCTACCGTACTTACAGCACGTTTCCAACGAGGTTGCATCTCTTTTTTGCCGGACATTGTCTTGCCGTAGAAATCAAAATCCTGCGCTACGAAGTCATCACTCAAGTAAGAAGCTGCCGAGTTAATCAGATTCCATTGAAGATATAGCTTTTGCTCATCGAGGGATACTGTATTAATAACGTCCGCCACTTCTTTCATAGCTGCCGGCTGACCAACATTCACTTCTTTCAGATCATTTAAGCCTGATGTAGTGAAGTAAACATCCCAGGCAAATGTAGGGAAGTTCTTTTTCAGCGTCTCCATATCCATTTTATTGTAATTAGCATGAGGGTCGCGCAACTCTACCTGCGAACGGGCTGACTTGGCCAAACGAGTTTCGATATTCATCACCGCTTTTACAGCTTTTTGTGCAGCAGCCTCATCATAACCAGCCAACTGAAACATCTTGGCAATATGTTCCTGATATTTATCACGGATATTCCTTGTTTGCTCGTCATTCTCCAGATAATAATCGCGTTGTCCCATTCCAATACCTCCCTGATAAGTCTGAACCAGATTCATCGAACTGTTCATATCATCAGCACCGATATAGAGGCTAAAATAAGGATTAATTCCTTTCTTCTGAATTTCGGCGATGTACGTATAAATTTCACCTTTATCTTGGAGGGCGTCGATCGCTTCCAGTTCAGCTTTAATTGGAGCAACCCCTTCCTGATTCAGTTTCACGCTATCCATGGCGATATTGTAAAGATCACCCACTTTCTGAGCGGCACTGCCCGGTGCGTTGTCTTTCTTTGCAGCCAGTTCGGCGATTAATGTTTTCAACTGCTCACGGCTGTTTTCACGCAACATATCAAATGTTCCGAAACGTGAATACTCGTCAGTCAGCGGATGAGCTGCAACCCAACCGCCACAAGCGTATTGATAAAAACTTGTACCCGGCATAGCCATGGTATCCAGATTAGCAAGGTCGATACCGGATGTTAGCACGGCCTCTTTCTTACTGTTACATCCTGTTGTCATAAGGCATACGGCAAGAA
>ERZ857785.3254-NODE-3254-length-12467-cov-2.722768_pt1 | contig 12467 bp, 10 predicted proteins | sample MGYA00519763_ERZ857785 | MGnify/ENA primary metagenome ERZ857785 (study PRJEB31778, sample SAMEA3449365) | human gut metagenome | biome: human gut; feature: human-associated habitat; material: faeces | place: United Kingdom | collected 2010/2012 ... | reverse complement strand
AATACCTCTGTCTCCTCTTCCTGAATACGCTTCAAACTTTGCCCGTCCCTCGGTGGACACCACATCTCCGATCTTCTCAATCAGTTCTTCATCAAAAGTCGCTGCCAGGGCAATTGCCTGTGGGAACATTGTCGCCACACCGGATCTTGCCACTCCGTGAAGCGCCTCATTCCACCAGTTATACGCCGGAATATGCAGCCGCTCAATCGCCGGTGATTCATAGCGCATCTGGCTGATCTTCTCCTCCAACGTCATCTGTTCCACCAGTCTTTTTGCATATTCTTTCGTCTCCAGACTCATCTCTCCCTCTCCTTTTGCTCTATTCTTCTGCTCCACTGCACGTAAAGCTCACATAATCCGCATAATTTTTACTGTCAGTTCCATGCGAAGACGCGTACATTCCAATGGTGCACCCCACAAAGCCTCCCGCCTCTTCCGTGGTATACGCAAGCAGGCTGACCTTATCGCAGGCACAGATCATTTTTTCTCCCAGCCTTACCCAGATACCCGCACTCTGCTCCTCTCCGCGGATCAGAATCTCCCATAACTCCTGCTCTTCTTTCAGAAGAACTTCACGGATGACCTCTTCCCTGGCATGAACATATGTGCTCACCCGAAAGCAGACATCTGTTCCCTTTTTCCCGATCTCCATCCTCAGATGATTCTCATGGTTCTGGTATAATACCATTCCCGCCGTCTCATCCTCCGACTGTGGTTCAAAGCGGAATCTGACCGCTGCATGGAAATGATAGCTTTTCTGCCGGAGTCCGAAATAACTGCTGCATCCTTTTTCACCGATCGTCTGTTTTCCACAGTATAAGCGGAATACACCGCGTTTTTCTGTCAGCGAATAGGATGCCTCATTTCTTCCCCCGATCCCAAGCAGCCTCTGATCCGGTCTCGTCTCCCAGAAACACAGGGTATCGCACGTTCCTGTTTCTTCCGGAAACCGGTACTCTTTTAGCGGCACTTCCAGTGTCTTCTCCAGACGTCCGGTTCCGGCAGCAATTACCGGCCATCCATCCTGCCATACAACTTTTGCCAGAAAAGTCTCGCGCCCCATACTTCCATGGTTCTTACAGCGTCTCGTGGCGAGCATCACCACATACCAGTTCCCGTTTTGATCCTCCACCAGATCCCCATGCCCAGCATAGACCACAGGATAATCCGCCCCAAGATTCCGATGTGTAAAGATCGGATTGCGCGGGCATCCCTCAAACCATTGAAACAGCTTTCGGCTTCTCGCCACACTGATGCTGTGTTCCGGTCCGGTTCCTCCTTCTGCATGCAGCAGATAATAATAGCCGTCTTTTTTGTACAGATGTGGTCCCTCCGGCCAGATTGCCCCTCTCACAGCCCCTTTCCAGATTGCCATGCTCTCTCCGACCAGCTTCTTCGTCGTCAGATCCAGTTCCTGCACCCAGATCTCCCAGTCCCCATTGTACCTTACTCCATCGGGATTCGGTCTGGTTCCGCAATAATAGCACCTGCCATCCTCATCAAAAAACAGGCTGGGATCAATCCCGGCTGCTTCTTCTCCCAGATAACAGGGATCTGACCACGGTCCCTCCGGGTGCTCCGCCGTCACAATAAAATTACCTCCATAGCTGACATTTGTGGTAATCATATAATAAATACCCTTATGGTATCGGATGGTCGGCGCATAGATTCCCCTGGAAATCTCCTCTCCCCCAACAGCAAGCTGCTCTTTTCTCTGCAGAATATTTCCGATTTGCTCCCAATGTGCCAGATCCCTGCTGTGAAACAGCGGAACACCTGGTGCATATGCAAAACTGGATGTTACCAGATAGAAATCTTCTCCTACCCGGCAGATCGACGGGTCCGGATAAAATCCCGTCAAAATCGGATTCTTAACTGTAACCATAGCTTTTCCCCCCTACTCCACATATCCAAATCCGAGAATCGTAAATTTCTTATCCAGATTCTCACCGCTCATCTGGATTCTCACGGTATGAGCTGCCGTTTCCTTCTCCTGAAATACGAGCACCGCATTACAGTGCAGCCAGTTATTGACATGTGGATCTGCTGTGAACCGGAATTCCCCATCCACCAGCACATCCGCTGTCCCGGCATCCACCTCGCCGGAATCCTTAAATATCAGAAATAACGCCCTGCATGTGATCGTCAGTTCAAAAAACGCCCGATCCGGCTTAGTTCCATCATACATCCAGTTATATGGGAATTCCGGCGTAGTGCAAAGATCCTGATCCATTTCCACACACTGCAGTTCATGATCTGTCGCATCAAAGCCTCCCTCTCTCATACTGGCGCCCTCATATCCGTCCCGCCGGTCTAAGAGTTTTACTTTTTCAAACGAATTGCCGATCGCAGGCTCCCCGTGCAGACACTGTTCTAAGACTTCCTCCTCCGTCATGCCCTGCCGGAAGCTGTCCACCCTCGCATGGTCGGACGTATCACATACCTCCATCAGGTATTCCAGACAATCTGCCATAATGGTATGTCCCAAATTGCTCGGATGAAACATATCATAGAAAAACTGATTTTTGGTTATTACCCTTCCCTCGTCATTTTTTAATGCAAACTGAGGGGAAACCGCATCCAGTACGCTTACCATAGGCAGATCATAGAGCTTTCCAACTGGGCTTAAGCGGTCTTGAAGGTTCCAGTCATTTGCAAATACTGAAAAAAGCAATATGACTGCCGGTTTCCATGGCAGATTAAGTACTTTACGTACAAGGCTTTCATAGCAGTCACCCTCTGTCTCATCCCCCTCATCATTTACAGCAAATTCAATAACTACTATATCAGGCTGCTGTCCGTCTCTTAGTACATCCCTGTCAAATCTGATCATTCCCAGCTCCGATGGTGTGCCACCCACACCGGCTTTTATGAATTTCACATTATTCTTTGCGGAAAAACGCTTCTGGAAAAGCTGATAGGATTTGTATGCGTAGCACTCTGTATTTATAGGTGCCGCACCTGCTCCCTGTGTGATAGATCCACCGATGTATGCAAGTGTTACCTCTTTTCCGGCTCTTGTCTTTTCGATGGCTTTTCTTATGCGGTATGCATTTCCCATATTCATAAGCGAATGGCTTATCATCCTGCAGTATTCATCAGAGTTCATATCCACCTCTGTTTCCTCAATATCTGCCGGAGCCTCATAGCCGTCATTCAGATACAGTCTGACACTCGCTTTTCCCATGATATCTGGTGTATTAAATATGAACTTTATCTGTCCCGGTATATCATCATCCGGTGTCCACTTATAATCTGACAGGTATATCTTTCTCTCCATTCCATCGCCTGTCAGCTTTACCTTAAGATTAGTACCGCCTCCATACAGGTCCTGCTTTCCGTACATCTGAAACACAAATTCGATCTGTTCGTTTTGATTATCTGTTTCCACAGATACACCTATGCTGTGTACAAGCCTGCCAAAACCTTCCACTGTCTCTAACAGCCCCAGTTCCTCTTTATTTTCTATATTTCCGGCTATCTGTGCACTGTTTATCAGTCTTCCGTCGCTTTCATATATAAAATGTATAATGCTTCCATCTTCCTGTACTGAGCCGTATATATCCTTATCCTTCATGATGTAGAAATACGGTCTTTTTCTTTCCGGATCCTTTGGTGCTTTTGGACCTGCCATCTTGCTGCCTCCTTGTTGTGTCAATTTTATCAGCTATAATGATTATATGATACAAAAACTCCCGGTGCTTTGCACCGGGAGAAATTATAGATATTTGTCCTGTCTTTTATAGTTTATGACCGCTTCATCATTCCAGCTTAAGGTTCTTGTATATTAAAATCAATAAATCCTGTAATTTCCTGAAAGTGCTAACATTGCAAACATGTAAAGGAAATTGTCATAGTATCTCCTGTCACCTGTCCTAAGCGGAGTGTTCCAGAACTTTTCAACACATTGCTTTGCATATTTTCCATCTGCTGCGAGTGAAGCTTCTGCATTAACAGCAATGATTGCTACCGGATGAAGTGCCTTCTCATCAAGCGGTGTACCATCTATAAGAAATACCCCATCCCAATTGTCCTTCTGATCCTCACAATAAAACTTCTGAAGGTTTTCTGCCGTTTTAATCTGCCACGGATCTGCATCAAACCACAGATGATCCATCGCTATATTGGCGATCGTGCGGTATGCATCACTGTAATACCAGTCATGTCTTCCAAATATTTCCTTATGCCCCGTATGAGGCTTTCCGTCATAATCTGCATATTCTGCGCTAAGTCCTGTCTTTTCATGGCATGCACTGTGCAGATATGCTCTGCTGGCAGCTGCTGCTTCTTTCCAGAAGTCTCGGTCCTCCTCATAAGCCCTTTGGGCAAAAAGTTCATAAAAATGCGGCAGATGGTATGAAGGATCACTGAAATCCATATTTGTGACAAACTTTATCAGCTTGTTGGAAGGCTCCCACATTGGCTCTCCGCTGTGTCCCGGCTCACCCTTGTGTACACACTCCCTTAAGATATTTTGCGCCTCTTTGCTGTAGCAGAATATACCATCGCCATCTCCCCATCTTTTAGATGCGAAAAACAATGCCATTGCAAAATACTCTTCACCATCAGGTGCCGGTCCTTCGGCATTTCGCTTTCCGTTTGTCTGACATGACCACGCAAAATAATTTTTTGCCGGACCATCTTCTATGTACATATATGTGCGCACCCATTTCCACAGTCTGTCAAACTCTGCTTTTTTATCCAGCTGTACACATACCATCATGCCATATGACATTCCCTCGGTTCTCACATCATGATTGCCGGTATCCTCCATATATCCCATATCATCACCGGCTTCATGATAAAAACGTTCATCATCATTCCCATAGAATATCGTGTTAAAAGTATCCTCTACTCTTTTTTGAATTTCTTCTTCCGGATACCCATACTCTTTGAATATATTTCTGTATTTGCCTGTCTTATATGCTCCTGCCATTTTTCTCTCCTTTTTGTCGCTGTTTTACTGTATCCCGCACATTAAATTTACAAATCTGTGTCTGCATGATGTCCAGGATTCATTATCTCCTTTTTTGAACCATTCTTTCTGTGCACTGTCCTTAATTCCGTATATGGCTGTTATGTTCCCGATGATATCATCAGATATCGTGCTGTCTGCCATTATTATCATAATTCCTTTTATCCTGCCTTCGCCAGACAGATTATCCATGATATTTGCTATCTTTCCCTGATGTATCCAGCAAAAATTTCTTTCGTCCGCAGCACACTCAAGCACACATACTCTGCCGGTGTCACAGTTATCCTCTCCATAACCGGCTGGTGTATAAACATAATTCATACTGACCTGTCCGTCTCCATCACACGAATAATGGATATGTATCTGACCATGATCTGTTTCCTTAAGCTCATGCCAGCTAAAGTTCCTCTCAGGTACCTCAGCAAAGTTTACAGCCCCGTTATATCCGAACCCGACAGGTGCCGCAGGGTTTACTACAGGTGTTCCATTTACCATAAATGTCACATAGTTAAATCCCTCTGCCGGATTGCCTATTGTTTTTTCCCAATAACCATCATTTTTCTTTGATCTGTAAAGAAGCTCCTCCGTGCCATTTTCCAGAACTACGCCAACGCTTTTTGCATCAGGTGCAAAAAGATTTACTTCAATGCTGTTATCCTCCGTCACACGGATACCATGTATGACATCCGGATATTTGCCAGCCGGTTTTCCATCCTCGTCATTTTCGAACTGTATCTGCCTGTACACCGGATCAAAAAACACCATGCTCTCATCCGCCTGTACCGGTGTGGTAGAATCAATATTCTTTGATCTGACCGGGACAGCTTTATTAATATCATCAAGTTCTGCGTCATCCCATGTAAAAAGCATCTGTGCGAAATCCTTAAAGCTCTTTCTCCATACATGCCATTCATGATAGCCCTCATATACTTTTGGTGTACTGTTTTTCCCCTGTCGTGAAAATTCTTTTACCATCTCATTGATTCCAAGCAGTATCTCTTTTTCTTTATCTCCTGCCGACATAAAGACAGCTTCAAACCGATATGGGCTGTCGATGATTTTTTTCATGAGATGTATTGCAACACCTGAAAATACTCCAACTGCTGAAAAAAGCTCCGGGTGTCTTGCCGCTATATCCGTAGCCTGTCCTGAACCAAGTGAAAGTCCTGCCACAGCACGATTGTTTCTTCCTTTTTTTACCTTAAAATTTTCCTCTATATAAGGGATTATGCTATTTACAAGCTCACTGTCAAAATCTCCCGGAAAAAATACAGGGTATTCGTTATCCTTAAATGCATAGCCACTGCTTGCAACTATGATCATCGGCACACATTTTTTGTCTGCTATCAGATTGTCCATGATGAAATTCATCTTCCCCTGCCATACCCATCCGGTCTCATTCTCCCCGACCCCATGCTGTAAATACAATACAGGATACCTTCCATCTCCGCTCTCATATCCGGGTGGAGTATACACATAGCTCTCCTTTATGTGACCGTTTACCTGTGAGGTATATTTGCACAGACTTACCGTTCCATGCGGCACATCCCTGACAAAATAGAAATCCTCGCCCTCCTCCGGCACTTCAAATGTGTTTATTGCAGCAAAACAGCCATATGATATAGCCGCATGAGGATTTGTTATACAGACATCATCTACATACCAGAAATAATAATGCATTGCCCAGTGGAAATCTTTAATGTTTGCCGAAAATCCACCCTGCATATCAGGCTTTAACTGTATGCGTTCTGAGCTGAAATAGCCTCCCATTCCGGCTACTTCTACTTTATTGGCATTTGGCGCATAGATATAAAAGGTAACGCTTCCATCATCCTCAAGTGCGACCGAGCATCTGTTATTGTCCATTGATGATGGTATCGTGCCTATATACAAAGCACCATTTTTTAAATCATCCAAAATAAAATCCCCCCCATTCGTTTATTGATATATACAAGTGTAAACGAACAGGGGCTTGTTATTCTATTAATAAATTGCCAAACAGTATTCAAATATTGCTAATTTTCATTTACCTTTTGCTGTAAATAATCAAAATATATCTGTGGATTGCAGGCATTGTACTCCTCCATATACTGATCCCAGGCAGCATCAAAATCATCTGCCATTATCACCTGTGGCAGCCACCTCTTCTTAACTGCCTCAAGATTATTTTTTACTTTTCCACATTCGGATGTCGTAGGAATCGAATCTGAATATGAGTACATCGGATACCATGAACCTGGAGCATCGTTTTTACCGAGCAGTTCCACATAATTTTCCACTCCGTATGCATCAAAACATTCCTGAATATCTGCAGGCTGATTTTTATAGAATTCTTCCGGCTGATACTCCATTGAAAACGCATTTATACCATCATCAAGCATTCCCTCCACTCTTGGAAAGTATGAGTACGAACACATATGCGCTGTCTGATATGAGCTGTCACTTTTTTTCTCTGCCTGCTCATTGGTAAGGTAAAACAAACCGTTTTCATCGACTGAATAGTCCTTGCCCTCCTCTCCCCAGAACCTTTCTCTTATGATATCAGATTCCAGAAGATCACTGACAAACTTCATCGCACCTTCGATATCTTTACAGGAGGTGGTAATTGACACTCCTGAAGAATAATCTATTTCTGCCATCCTGTTTGTATGCCATCTGTTGTGAATACCATTCCCGCATTTTTAACGGCTTTTCCCGCTTGGACAGCTGACGCTCCATTCTGGAAAGCTGTGCCAGATTCTGTTTTTTGAATACAGGATCTATTGCATAATAAAACTGCCACCACTGGTCGACCATCCCAAGCACAGCTCCTGTTGACAGCTTATCCAGATATTGATCATAGGTGGCATTAAACGCCCCGGGATCCATTATTCCCTTATGGAACTCTTCGTTAAGCTTTCCGAAATATCTTTTGGCTGTGTCGGTCACATTGTAATCCATCACTTTTTTGGTTTCCGTGTCTACCATACAGCTTCCATCGTTTGGAAATCCGTCCAGAAACTGCGGTACATTTTCAAGACAAAAATACCGCCAGTCATCACAAAGCATCGTAAATGGTATATTTTCTGTTCCATCCGGCATTGTTGGATTTGCCTGTACATAGCTTTCTATCAGGTCAAAGTACTGCTCTATCGTTGTAATCTTTGGATATCCAGCCCATTTTAATACTCTTGTCTGAATCCAGAAGGCTTCACCATTATGCAGCATCTCCACATCATCCCCATGTGATACTCCAAACTGTGGAATCCAATATATGTGTCCATCCGGCTGTCTTAACTTTTCCCATTGTTCATCACTGAGATATTCTTTTATGTTCGGATAATCGTCCCAGTATTCATCTATTGGAATGAGTGCATCTGCCTCATACAGCGCAGTCTCACCCAATACAAAATCCGGATATTTCCCGGTTGCTATTAGAGAATTTATTGCATCGTCCTTATCCTGTCCAACAAGCCAGGTTTCCTCACATTCAGCACCGATCTGCTCTGCTATGAGCTGCTTTATATCATTATCCGGATCTATATTATCTCCTTCTACAGAAAAAAAAGCCGTAAAATGCTTTATTTCTTTTTTATCTGACGATTTAAAAGTAACACCGGCTATAAGTCCGATAAACAATGCCACTGTAACCGCTGCGGAAACCAATCTTTTTTTCATACCATGTTTCTCCCTATTTTCTTTTGTTCAGTCTCTGCTATAAAATTGCATAATAGTCATTATATCCCATAAAAAATATTTTTACAAATCCTAAAATAAATATTAACTAGGGTATAAAACAATAATTTATCCTGCTGACATTTTCTCTGTCATACATTATAATTTCTACAATTTTAAAAATCAGGAGGACCATATAATGATCATACATGAAGTAACAGAAGAATGTTTTAAGAAATATGGAAAGGTGATCGACTCAATAGATCTTACAGAGCTGGTCAGCACAATGCAGACAGTAGAAATTCCTGCTGATGTGGTTTATGAGCCATCCATTTCTGCACTCGAAAAGCTAAAATGCGCTACAGAATTACAACAGAAAACATACGGGGAGCTTCCTATACAGATAGGCTGGTGCATAGGCAACAATCATAAGCTCAATGCTGTTGAGTATCACAGATGCTCTGAGGTCAATATTGCCGCAACTGATGCCATACTGATACTCGGCCGACAGCAGGATGTCTCTGCGGAAAATACATATGATACCTCTTTGATGGAAGCTTTCATGATTCCTTCCGGAACAGCAGTCGAGCTTTATGCCACAACACTGCACTACGCACCATGTAATGCATCTGATGGCGGATTTCTGGTAGCCGTTGTACTTCCAAAAGGCACAAATGAAGCCCTGGAACATCCACACACCGGCGGAGAAGATGCTCTTCTTGCAGCTAAAAACAAATGGCTCATCGGACATCCTGAAGGTGGACTTCCTGATGGATCATACATAGGGCTTACAGGTGAAAATCTGGAAATTAAATAAAAAGCAAAAAACAGCCCGGGCTTTCACCCGGGCAATTATTATATTACGCTTTAACTTTACGATAAAATTAAGCCTTTGCCTCGTCCTCGTTGTCTCCCCAGAAATCCACCGGCTCATAGTCCTGCAGCTTTGCAAGGAAGCCCTTCTGCTTAAGCTCCTCCTGTATGGCATCAAGCACCTCTTCACTCTCCGCACATATTGTGTGATAGTGATAACCTGAAGTTACATTTTTAAGAAGGCTGGACTTTCCTGTGCGGATTTCCTCCAAGTAATTTCTGACATCACGTCTGGACTTGATGTCCATATTAGCGCGGATCACTCCGTAGACCTTGTGGTATACAAATACGTCCTTCACATGGCCTCCGGCATCAACTATTGTTGAAAGCTCCTCCTCTACTTCATCATCCTCGTGAACCACCTTTAATACTCTCGAATACTGCTTATCCGCCTGTATCAGATATCCTCTGTTTGTCGAAAAAATCGCGGCTCCGTTTGCTCGAAGCAGTGCTATGTCCTGCACAATCACCTGACGACTCACATCAAGCTCCTTTGCAAGCGCAACTCCCGCCACAGGCGACTTTGACGAGGATAGAATATTTATTATTTTTTTTCTTCTCTCATCACCGTTCATTTTCGTTCCTTTCTGTAAAACATTACTGTCACAGCATAGTGCGACCGGCAATATAAAATCTATACTACATGTAGATTTTTAAGTGATAAATCCATAATAGGCGCTGAATGTGTGAGCGCACCACTTGATACATAGTCTACACCAAGACCCTTTATTCTTGCAATATTTTCTTTGGTAACATTTCCCGAAACCTCGATTTCGGCTCTGCCGTCAATGTAGTCGATGCACTGCTTTAAAAGCTCTGTGGACATGTTGTCGAGCATGATAATGTCGGCACCGGCTTCAACCGCATCCTTCACCATATCAAAGCTCTCTACCTCAACCTCAATCTTTCTGACAAACGGAGCATAGGCCTTTGCCATGGCGATTGCCTCTTTTACACCGCCAGCTGCTCCGATGTGGTTATCCTTAAGAAGCACTCCATCCGAGAGATTGTATCTGTGGTTGTTTCCACCACCGACTCTGACCGAGTATTTTTCAAAAATTCTATTGTTTGGAGTTGTCTTTCTGGTATCCAAAAGCTTGATACCGGTGCCCTCTAAGAGTGCTGCAACCTGACTGGTATATGTGGCAATTCCACTCATGCGCTGTAAATAATTGAGCGCAGTTCTCTCACCGCACAAGAGTACTCTGATATCTCCGTAAACCTTGCCGATAAGCTGCTTATTTTCTACCCTATCGCCATCCTTTACGTAAAACTCTACCTTTGTATCTGCATCAAGCAGTGTGAAAACTCTCTCAAAAACCTGCAGTCCACAGATGATTCCGTCCTGTTTGCAGATTAAATCCACCTCTCCTGCCTGCGGATGTGGCATCACGCTGTTTGTGGATACGTCCTCGCTTGTGATGTCCTCCTTTAATGCGCTTAATATGAATGGGTCTACGTTGAGGCCCAGTGTTACCTGATCGTACATATATTTAAATTCCTTTCGTTCAAATTATTCTTATTTATTACGGTTTCGCACTTTTTATGCCTGAATATAGGCAATGCCTGATTCGACAGTCTCTTCTGTACCTACGCTGGTGCGTCCCTCTATAGCCTCCATGGCGAGCTTCCTGTATTCTCTCTCTACAGCTTTTTCATCGCTGTAGTCTGCGAGGTCGATGCTATCTGCGGCCTTTTTGGCTGCTATCTCATCATTTACAAACCCAAGCTCCGCCATCTGTCCTGCTGCACGCTTTGCGAATACCAGGCTCTCAAGCAGTGAATTGCTTGCAAGACGGTTTCTTCCGTGCACTCCGTTACAAGCGGTCTCTCCAACTGCATAGAGACTTTCCATGGATGTGCGGCTGTGGTGATTCACCTTGACGCCGCCCATGAAATAGTGCTGTGCCGGAACTACAGGAATAGGCTCCTTGAAGACATCATATCCCATATCCTTGCAATGTTCAATGATATTTGGAAAATGTGATACAAGCTCATCCCTTGGAATGGTACGCAAATCCTCCCAGACAAAGTCTGTGCCGTCCTTTTTCATCTGCTCACGGATTTTGCCGGTCAGCACGTCTCTTGGTAAGAGCTCATCGACAAACCTGTTCATATTCTTGTCCAAAAGCTTAGCACCCTCCCCTCTTACGGACTCTGAAATGAGAAAGCTTCTGTCCTCATGCTTTTTCGTGTAAAAGGTCGTTGGGTGAATCTGCACATAGTCCGGGTTTTTAAGCTCTATGCCATGCTTTTTTGCAATGGCAAGCGAGTCACCTGTCAGATGTCTGAAATTTGTTGAAAATCTGTACAGTCCTCCAACTCCGCCACAGGCCATGACAGTGTATGCCGCTGTCACCTTTTCCAGCATGCCATCCTGTTTTCTGATGATGGCGCCGTAACATTTGTTATCCCTTTCGATGATATCAACCATCGTTGTATACTCCATGAGTGTCACATTTGAAAGCTTCTTAACCTGTGCAAGCAATGTGCTTGTTATCTCTTTTCCGGTCACGTCTTCATGGAAAATAATTCTGTTGTGTGAATGAGCTCCCTCTCTCGTATATGCAAGTGAGCCGTCATCATTTCTCGCAAAATCTGCTCCGTATGAAACAAGATCCTTAACCACATCAGGTGATGAGTTTATCATTATCCCAACTGACTCCTTGTCATTCTCGTAGTGGCCGGCCTTTAAGGTATCCTCAAAAAAGCTGTCGAAATCAGACTGCTCTTTAAGCATGCACATGCCGCCCTGCGCCAGAAATGAATCATTGCTCTCCAAATCTGACTTTGTTATCAGTGTAATTCTTATGTCTCTTGGAAGCTTAAGCGCACAATAAAGACCTGAGCAGCCGCTTCCCACAATAAGTACATCTGTATTCATAATATGTTACCTCTTTTATTTACCTGCATCCACCGATGTAGCCGCTTCTTTAGCAACATCCCCCAGGATGCGATTTACTGT
>ERZ857785.3240-NODE-3240-length-12531-cov-3.195095_pt1 | contig 12531 bp, 9 predicted proteins | sample MGYA00519763_ERZ857785 | MGnify/ENA primary metagenome ERZ857785 (study PRJEB31778, sample SAMEA3449365) | human gut metagenome | biome: human gut; feature: human-associated habitat; material: faeces | place: United Kingdom | collected 2010/2012 ... | reverse complement strand
GCAGGGTCGCTGAAAAGCTTTCTGAATACTGTGTCCTTGTATTTTATATCAGGTGAAGTTCCGGGTCTTAATATGTGGTTTTTTGTTGTCATTGGCATCCTTCCTGTCAGATTTTTTATAGTTAATCAAATATGTTATAAATTGTAATACATACATTATATGTCATACAAAATATAATTGCAAGACTTATTTTCATAAAATGTGGGTTGTATTTGCTTCAGCAATTACATTGCTGATATATTCCTTGGTTACATTGAATTCATCAGCAGCATCACTTATCGTGTCTTCTTTTGAAGTTACAGCCTGTCTTACATAAGTAATGATAAATGACGGTAGAATATCTATGCTTAAAATGGTATAATGAAAAAACAAAAACTTATAAAAAATAAGCAGGAAAGGAAATAAACATGATACTTTGTATTGCAAACGCTCCATGCAGGGTCTGAGGAGACTGCATGGAGGAACAGCATCATGCTGATATCCTCAGACTTTGCTTCTGTTTTAAGAAATGACAAAAACGAAAAGGAGCAAAGAAATGAAAAATATAAAAAAGAATGAAATATTTGAGTTAAGAGATTTTTTGATACTCTGGGGTACGCAGAGCATCTCTCAACTTGGCAGCAGTATCACAGTATTTGCACTAACATTATGGCTGTATGAGAAGACCGGCTCGTCTTTAAGTACAGCAGCACTTACCATATGTTCCTATGCACCATATGTATTAATGAGCATATTTTCCGGAGCGCTGACAGACCGCTTTGATAAAAAGAAAACAATGCTTAGTTGTGATGTTTTTGCAGTAATGTGTACAATTATTGTGTTTGTATTATTTAGAGCGGAGCGCTTGATGGTATGGCACTTATACGTTTTGAATGCGTTTTCCGGGTTAATGAATACCGTACAACAGCCGGCTTCTGAGGTTGCGCTGACACTTATTATACCGGAAAAGTATTATCAGAAGACGAGCGGACTTCGTTCTTTGTCACGATCATTGATATCTATATTTAATCCGTTGATTGCTACGGCATTGTATTCATTAGCAGGACTTAATATGGTTATAGCAGTTGATATTGGGAGTTTTGCAGTAGCATTTGTAGCATTATTGTTTTTTATCAAAATACCGGAGAAAAGGTGTAAAAAAGGTGAGGGCGTACTGAAACTGGCAAAAGAAGGAGTTGTATTTCTGAAAGGAAATCCGCTCATTATGACACTCATTCTATTTATGGCCGGTGTTAATTTAGTAGCATCTGCCTTTGATGCAACGTTACCGGGTTATGTGATTCCAAATACCAGAGGAGGGTCTTCTGTTCTCGGAATTGTTACATCTTGCGCCGGCATAGCTATGATTATTGGCAGCCTAATGGTTTCAGTTCTGCCAAAACCGAAAGACAGGGTAAGAGTTATTTACCGGACAATGTTATTTTCATTAGGCAGCGAAAACTTTGTGCTGGCATTTTCCAGAGAACCGGCTTTGTGGTGCATTGGTCAGCTTATTGGATGGATTCTTGTACCGATTATGAATGCCAATTTGGATGTGATTCTTAGAAGCACTATACCGGTGGAACTGCAAGGGCGTGTTTATGCATGTCGTAATACGCTTCAATTTTTCACTATTCCCATAGGATTGTTTTTGGGTGGGTTTATGGTAGATAATGTGTGCGAGCCATTTATGAACGTATGGAGTGATATATCAATTTTAAAAATGCTCTTTGGTACAGGTAAGGGTTCTGGCGCTGCACTTATGATGTTTATTCTTGGTGTGTGCGGAAGCTTGATTTGTATCATCACAGGTAAGAAATTGAAGAAGTATCAATATAGTGAGAATTAAAAGGAGATAAATAATAAAAACGCGACATACAGCTGGCGTGTTTTGTGTAGTATAATGAAAATTATTAAAGGAGGCTTAGTATATGAGATACGTTTGGATTGATGAGTATTTACTTAGTAAAGCAGGAGTAACCAAAGACCTTCAGAAGGATTGGAATTGGATTCGCTATCAAATCGGAGGTAAGATGTTTGCAGCAGTCTGCCTTGACGAGAATGATGAACCTTATTATATTACTTTAAAACTGGAACCATCCGAGGGTGATTTTCTGCGGAAGCAGTATGAGGATATTATTCCCGGATATTATATGAATAAAATACATTGGAATTCTATTAAACCGGATGGAGAAGTGCCGGATGATTTGTTAAAAGACCTGTTAGATAAATCCTATCGGCTTGTGCTTAGTGGATTCAGTAAAAAGAAGCAGCGGGAAATTTTAGAGTGAGCGTGGGGGGGGTGAAAGTACGGTGGCATTTGATTATAAAAAAGAGTACAAAGAATTTTATATGCCGAAGAATAAACCAAGTATAGTGGAAGTGCCGTCTATGAATTACATTGCGGTTCGTGGAAAGGGAAATCCCAATGCAGAAGACAGCGAGTATAAACAATCCATTGGTTTGCTTTATGGAATTGCTTTTACAATTAAAATGAGCAAAAAAGGAAATCATAAGATTGAAGGATACTTTGATTATGTCGTGCCGCCGCTGGAAGGTTTTTGGTGGCAGAATAATACGGAAGGGATTGATTACAGTCGGAAAGAGGATTTTAATTTCATTTCAATTATCAGACTGCCGGATTTTGTTACAAAAGAAGATTTTGACTGGGCGATAGAAGAAGCTGCAAAGAAAAAGAAAGAAGATTTTTCAAAAGTAGAATTTCTTACCTATGACGAGGGTTTATGCGTTCAGTGTATGCATATCGGCTCATATGATGATGAACCGGCTACAATTGAAATGATGCATGATTTCATGACTTGTGAGGGTTATGAACTGGATATTACAGATAAAAGATTTCATCATGAGATTTATTTGAGTGACACCAGACGCGTAGCGCCTGAAAAGTTGAAGACGGTAATCAGGCATCCTGTGAAGAAATCAGGGATATAGATAAAAAGAAGTTCGTTTTGATTTGCAGTATGTCCCATTTTGATATATAGTAATAGTATTCCAATACTGTCTCAAAAGGTGATATGCTATGAATATAAATAAATTTTTTAAGTTAGAAATGATTTTTGTTTTTCTGTTTATGTGCTGTGTCATGATTTTACCGACAGATGCATTTGCCGCACCTGCCGCACCGGCAGACACAGAAAATACAACAATAGAGCTTTCGGCAGAAGAATTAGCATATCGTGAACAGTCAGGTGAAATTATAATAGGATGTCCGGTTCAAAATTGTCCTTTATTATTTCAGAATGAAAAAACGGGACAGATTGAAGGCGTCACCATTGATATTTTAAATATGATATCTGAAACAACCGGTCTTACATTCCGCTATAAGGCGCTGCCTTCCGGAAATATTACATATGAAGATTTGCAGAAGATGCAGATAGATATGGTTGCAGGTGTAGAGTACCATGATATAAATAAGCTTTCCTCAGGTATTGTTATGACGGAACCTTATTTACATGCCGAAAAAGTATTTGTGTGCAAAAAAGGAGTGGTATTCCGGCCTGATAGCAAAATGACTATTGCAGTTGCTTCCGGTTCACAGACGATTGAAAAAGTTATCCGTGAGCAGTATCCGATGTTTCAGATATTATTTTATGACTCTACAGAGGATGCATTATCCGCACTTCTTTCCGGCAAGGCAGATGCTGTTCTGCAAAATCAGTATACGATGGAAAGGATTCTGTGCAAGCCCATATACGAAGATTTGCAAATCGTGGCTACGGCATCTATCGGTGACAGTCAGTGCCTTGCTTGTCTAGTGCCAATCAACGAAGACAAAGAAAATTTTATATCCGGCGATATCTCACTTCTTTTGTCTATTTTAAATAAAGGTATTGCCGGTCTCGATAAGAATCAGGTTTCCTTTCTTATTATCAAAGAGACAGCCGAAAATACCTATCAGTTTACCATCTGGGATATGATGTACCGCTATCGTTTTGCAATGACCATACTGCTTATTAGTCTGCTGTTGATTATTTTTCTGTTGCGCAGAAATCATATTCTGAGTCTGAAACATTCGGAGCAGATTGCAACCGAGCAGCGTGCAAAGGAACTGGCAGCCATCAATGCACGTATGAAAGAACAGCAGCTTCTTCTTATGGATTCCCTGAAACATGCAGAGGAGGCGAATTGTACAAAAACCACCTTCTTGTTCAATATGTCGCATGATATCCGCACCCCGATGAATGCTATTTTAGGCTTTGCAGAAATAGCCCGGCGCAGTATAGGTGATGCTGCCAAGCTGACAGATTGTATTGAAAAGATTCAGATATCAGGCAAACATCTGTTGGATTTGATTGATAATGTTCTGGATATGGCAAAGATTGAAAACGGAAAGGTCACGCTGACAGAGGAATGCTGCAATCTCGAAGAATGTATTGAAAAGGCTCGGAATATTCTACAGACAGAGATTGACAAAAAACATCTCATATTTCAGACTGATATGTCAGATGTAAAAAACAAATGGGTTTATTGTGACAATATCCGTATAAGTCAAATTTTGTTCAATATTTTAAACAACGCTGTAAAGTTTAACAAGACGGGAGGCAGTATTCTGGTCACGATGAGCCAGAATATGTGCGCAATCCGCGAATATGCTGCTTATGAGATACATATAAAGGATAATGGTATCGGAATAACACCGGAATTTTTATCTCATATTTTTGAACCGTTTGAGCGTGAACATACCTCTACCGTGAGTCAGACACAGGGCGTCGGTCTTGGTATGTCCATCACCAAAAATCTCGTTGACCTGATGGGCGGTTCCATTCAGGTATTCAGTGAGCCTGATAAGGGAACTGAATTTGTATTGAATTTTACTTTCAAATTGCAAGAGCAGGAGATGGTACAGCAGGAACAACAGACTTCAATCGAGACTGTATCCGCAAATGACTTTTCCGGCAAAAGGGTGCTTTTGGTTGAAGACAATGAACTGAATATGGAAATTGCTAAAGAACTTATCTGTGAGGTAGGTTTTTCGGTAGAGACAGCCCAAAACGGACAGATTGCAGTAGAAATGGTACGAAATTCTACGGCAGGATACTATGACGCTATATTGATGGATATCCAGATGCCGGTAATGGATGGATATCAGGCTTCAAGGGAAATCCGCAGCCTTGAAAGCAAAGATTTAGCCGAAATTCCGATTATTGCGCTGACTGCAAATACTTTTGACGGAGACAAAAAGGAGGCTTTGGCAAACGGTATGAATGCCCACATTGCAAAACCTATAGACGTCAAGGTGTTGTATGAAACGCTGAGAAATATTCTGAAATAATTGAGATAATATTTTTTTTGCCGGGTTATGCATGAACAGTAATTTTAGTTTTATAAATTAAGGGAAATTTACACTTGACATTCATTTTTTATTGTCATAAAGTGTTATTCAATACGCTGGTACAAATTGGTGCCGGCGCGTCATTTTTTTTGATAATGCAGATTTGCATTACCAAGGTAAGATAAAGTATGAGGTGACAAAAGAATGAAGGGAATAAGAAAACTATTTCAGGCAACAGATATGACGGTAGGGGAACCTTGGAAACAAATTATCCGTTTTACGGTTCCTATGTTAATCGGAAACATTGCACAACAGCTTTATAATACGGTTGACAGTATCGTGGTAGGGCAGTATGTAGGCGATAATGCATTGGCTGCAGTAGGTAGTGCGATGCCGATTTTAAATTTGCTGCTTGTATTATTTATCGGAATTAGTATGGGAGCCAGTATTATGGTGGCGCAATATTTTGGTGCGAAGCAAAAAGAAGAACTCTCTTACACTGTGGGAAACTGTATTTTACTGACAGCAATTGCGGTTGTTATTATTATGGTTTTATCACTGTTTTTGGTGCACCCTCTTCTGAAATTGCTGAATACGCCTGACAGCATTATCGGCTGGTGTTATTCATATTTAATGATTATGTTTCTCGGTATTGTAGGCTGTGCTTATTATAATATTTTAAGTGGTGTGCTTCGTGGATTGGGGGATGCTTTTTCCGCTTTGGTGTATTTGCTGATATCTACGGTTCTTAATATTGGTTTGGATTTACTTTTTGTAGCGAAATTTGGAATGGGTGTCAGCGGTGTTGCATGGGCAACCGTGATTGCCCAGACGGTATCTGCTCTGCTTTGTTTTCTGCGAATGACAAAAATGACAGATATTTTTGAGCTTAAATTTCGTTATATAAAATGGAATAAAAAGTATGCCAGAAAAATTATTAAGTTAGGACTTCCTTCCGGATTAACGCAGGCAATTTTTTCTATGGCGATGGTTGTTGTACAATCTTTGACGAACAGCTTTGGAGAAATGTTTATATCTGCCAATGTCATTGTCATGCGTGTCGATGGTTTTGCTATGCTGCCGAACTTTTCCTTTGGTACGGCTATGACAACATATGCCGGACAAAATATAGGGGCAGGAGCTTTTGACAGGGTGAAGAAGGGCGCCAAGCAGGGGACTTTTGTTGCAGTCTTAACGACAACAATCCTTACGAGTCTGATTTTAATTTTTGGCAAGCAGTTGATGGGAATTTTTACGAATACTACTGAATTAGTGGAATTGAGCCGCAATATGATGGGAATTATTGCAGTAGGCTATATTGCAATGGCGGTGACTCAAAGTTTATCAGGCGTAATGAGGGGCGTCGGAGATACGATGACTCCAATGTGGATTTCTCTGTTTACTACAATTGTAGTGAGAGTGCCGGTAGCATACGGAATTGCTTATATAACAAGAAGTGAAGCATTTCCTAATGGCAGACAGGAATGTATTTTTATTTCATTGCTTTGCTCATGGCTTATTGGCGCGCTGGTTACGACAGTCTTCTATTTGAAGGGCAGTTGGAAAAAGAAAGCTCAGGCATTTATGTAGTTTATGACAGTGGATATATTTTAATATGGCAGTTCGCAGTAATAAGCGGAATGCCATATTTTAATTTTTGCAGATAAGGAGGAAGTATAATGACGGAAAGAGAAAGAATGAATAAAGGACTAATCTATAATCCTGGAGATTCTGAAATTATGAAGGAACAGGAGGGGTGCCTTGAACTGCTGTATGATTTTAACGCAATAAGACCTTCTGAATCTGAAAAAAGAGAAGAACTTTTAAAGAAGATGTTTGGAAGTATTGGAAAGGGTTGTTATATTGAACCGCCATTTAGGGCAAATTGGGGTGGCAGACATGTATTTATGGGAAATTATGTGTACGCGAACTTTAATCTGACTTTAGTGGACGATGGCAATATTTATATTGGAGATAAAGTTATGTTTGGTCCAAATGTAACTGTTGCAACTGCAAATCATCCGATTACTCCTGAACTTCGTGATAGAATGCTTCAATATAACAGAGATGTCCATATAGAAAATAATGTATGGATTGGTAGTAATGTTGTGATTGTTCCCGGAGTAACGATTGGAGAAAATACGGTTATTGGAGCAGGCAGCGTTGTAACAAAGAATATTCCTGCAAACGTAGTAGCTTATGGTAATCCATGTAAAGTGATTCGTGAAATTAATGAGCACGATAGAGAGTTTTTCTATAAGAAAGATAAAATTGATTGGGAAAATCTTTGAATAGATAGTTAATTCAATGTAAATATACAAGTAAAAAGTTAATGAAAACACAGAAAGATGAGGTCTGATTTTGGTGGATAATAAAGAAATACTGCGGACAGCTATGGAGCAGTCGGCATTGGATATTAACTGTAAAGCCTCAGATTTTCTTTGCGGCAATAATGTAATTGTCCGGTCTGGCGTCGGAAAAAATGCACGTAAATATTATAAAGAGCCTATTGCATGTAATCTTGTTTCTTATGGAAATAACATCGTTGCATCAGTACGGGACGAGTACAGGGAAATCGTTGAAGAATATATAAATAAATATGATGTTATCTATATTGATTTCAGCAGGCTTCCAGAGAATTGCCAAACTTATGAAGAATATATTAATAGAATCAAAACAGGAATAAAAGAAGATTTGCTTGAAGAATTTCCCAAATTAGAATTGAAAGAAGAAATGTCACTTTGGGATATCCTGGCAAAAATTTTTCAAAAAACAAATCGTAAATTTATGTTTATAATGGATGAATGGGATGCAGTATTTCATATGCCATTTATTTCCCAAAAAGAAAGACAAGAATACCTGCTTTTTCTTAAAAACTTACTGAAAGATCAGGTATATGTAGAACTTGCTTATATGACCGGAATACTTCCAATAGCCAAATACTCTGCCGCTTCAGAGTTAAATATGTTTGTGGAATATAACATGGCAACAAGAGAACGGTTTAGCTCTTATTTTGGATTTTCAGAAGAGGAGGTAGATAAACTGTTTCAAATTTATAGTGAAACCACAATTCGACCACGAATTACAAGACATGATTTAAAAATCTGGTATGATGGATATTGTACGGCATCGGGTGAACAGCTTTATAATCCCCGTTCAATTATCTGTGCTTTATCAGATAACCAGCTAGGCAGTTACTGGACAGGTTCTGGTCCCTATGATGAAATATTTTATTATATCAAAGGGAATATTGATGAAGTCAGAGAAGACTTTATTCTTATGATTTCCGGCGAACATATAGAGGCGAAAGTACAAGAGTATGCGGCCACCGCAGAAGAATTAACAACAAAAAACCAGATATACTCTGCAATGGTCATATACGGGTTACTTACTTATGAAGATGGAGAAGTCTTTATTCCAAACAGAGAGCTGATGTACAAATATAATGAACTCCTTTTAACAAATGAAAGTTTGGGATATGTATATCGATTAGCAAAAGAATCTGAAAGAATGCTAAAGGCAACACTAGCTGGAGATACACAAACAATGGCAGAAATTTTGGAGTATGCTCATAATACAGAATCTCCTATTCTATCTTATAACAATGAAATAGAATTATCTGCCATAGTTAATCTTGTATATCTGGCAGCAAGAGACAAATACCGTGTTGAGAGAGAAGATAAAGCGGGAAAAGGATATGTAGATTTTATCTTTTATCCGGAGAAAAAGAACATTTCTGCAATTATACTAGAATTAAAAGTAGATGCATCCCCAGAAGAAGCAATCCAGCAAATCAAAGATAAACAGTATATTTTACGTTTTAAAGGAAAATTAGCAGAAAAAGCAAAGTATACAGGAGAAATACTACTTGTAGGCATAAACTATAATAAAGAAACAAAAATGCATAGCTGCAAGATAGAAAAGATAAATAGGAATTTGCCGCAGGCAAAGGAGACGCCCTCTGGAAGATAAATAAAGCATATTTGTGACTTTAGTCGCTGCAGGTTGAATGCTCGCTTTAAGCGCTCGCATCCAACCTTTGCTCCGAGGCCACAAATATGCTTTATTTATCTTCCAGAGGGCTGTGTTTTGGCTGGGGAGGAAAATTCTATTTATTGCTGGAGGGATTTGGGGAATCATCAGATGGTTATGGCTTTCCATGAAATAGTAGTTCCATCTCCAACCAAAGTACAGCCCCCTCCTCTGCTTTCGCAAAGGAGGGGGCTGTACGTTTTGCCTCTCTCTACTGGTTCTTGGTTTTTTAAGGCATATCTTTATCTCTTGTATACTACCACAGGGAACTCCCGTTGAAGTAGCTGGGTTAGAAGATTACTCTTCTGTCAGCTTAAATCCGGCAATTCTAGCAAGCTCGCGGATAGAATCTCTGGATACCTTCTTACCTCTGTATTCAATGAGGTCTTCACACTGTCCTGTAAAGATATCACTAGGGTTATACTTCTTAATGATGATCTTATCTTCTTCTGTGAAGATTTCTAAAGGCTCTCTCTCACCAATATCGAAACTTTTACGAAGTTCCATAGGTAATGTAATTCTTCCTAATGAATCAAGCTTTCTAACTATTCCTGTACTCTGCATAACGTACTCCTCTCTGGTGCTATAATATTCTCTCTTATGATGTGCACCCGTGCAATGTCCTCTGGGTTGATTGTAGTATATCATAAAGCAGCTAGTCTGTCAACCAAAAAATAGATAATCTTTTTTAAAATGTTAAATGTTTTAGAAACTGTTGTTTTGAAATTGTTATGACAGTTTGCCGTTTTATTTTCATTCTAGTATAAATATGGGAAGTTTTGTGCTTTCTTCTATAAAAAATTGTTATTTGATTCGGGTTGTCTCATTATCTCCCGTGTAAAATAGCAACTTTTTACTTTAATTTGAGTAAGTACTGTCCATAGTTGGTCATCTTGAGGCTCTCGCCAATCTCATGAACCTTATCTAAAGATACGAATCCTTCTTTCCATGCAAGTTCTTCTAAGCAGCCTACATAGCATCCTGACTTCTGAAGTGCCTTAACAATCTCGGCTGCCTCTAACATACTGTCTGCTGTTCCGGCATCCATCCATGTAAGTCCTCTGTCAAATGGAATTACCTTTAACTGGCCTCTGCTTAAATACTCTAAGTTAACATCTGTAATCTCGTACTCACCTCTTGCGGATGGTTTAAGATTCTTAGCAATGTCAATTACCTGATTATCATAGAAGTATAATCCTGGTACGATGTAATTAGACTTTGGATTCTTTGGCTTCTCTTCGATGGATACAGCCTGTCCGTTCTCATCAAATTCTACAACACCAAATGGTCTTGGGTCATCTACATAATAACCAAATACCTTTGCGCCGTGGTCATCCTTGATGGCTTCTTTCATGATCTCATCAAGATTATGGCACTGGAAAATGTTATCTCCTAATACGAGACATACAGAATCATCTCCAATGAAGTCTTCTCCGATGATAAGTGCATCTGCGATTCCCCGCGCAACTTTCTGTACTGCAAACTCGATATGAAGTCCTAATTCACTTCCATCTCCGAGAAGGTTCTGGAACTCTCTTTCTTCCCCTGGTGGAATAATTACAAGAATGTCCCTGATTCCTGCCTGAAGTAAAGTGGCAATTGGATAATAAATTAACGGTTTGTCATATACTGGTAATAACGGTTTACAAACTGGCTTTGTCATAGGGTACAGTCTCGTACCTCTTCCAGCCGCTAATACTATTCCTTTCATAAAAATAAGTCCTCCTTAGTAACTTTGAATCCCTATGTTACTCATAATGTCTCAACTATGCTGTCAACATTCTTACATGATGCTGTCTTTAGATTCATGCTTATTAATGCTTTTATTTTAACAAACTACCATGATTCCAATATTTTATATTATTTTCCATGAGCTGTCAAACTTTTTTTGCAATTTAGTTAAATATTTATATAGTTTGTCTTTATTTTCCTGCAAATGCGCTCTGTACTGCAGCCATCGACAGTATTTAGGAACGTTTCGCGGAACTTCTTAAGGTCTGCCTGTTCATTTGCCGATACAATATTCTGAAGCATGGCAGCAGATTCCTCGCATAATGCCTCAAAATCCGTGACAACGGGACCTGGTGTAAACTGCGAATAATCAAAGTAAAAGTCTCTGCTGTCCATGTATTCTTTCTCATCAAATGCATAGAAAAGCATTGGTAATTCAAGGATCGCTGCCTCAAATACGCTGGAACTGTAGTCTGTGATAAGAAGGTTGCTGATCAGCATGAGGTCATTGATATGTTCTTCCCCGCTCAAATCAAGTACTCTGTCCTGCCATTGTGCATCCACAGTAAACTTTTGCTTTACAAATGGATGATTCTTTAAAATAAGTACCGTGTCTTCTGGCTGCCTTTCCATAAAGTGATTCACATCAAATGCTTCCAATGGATAATATGCATCTTTATTCCCATCTCCGCGGAATGTCGGTGCAAACAAGATTACCCTGTTCTCCTTTAATATAGGATATTTCCCGTAGAGTTCCTCGCGCTTTTTCTCCTCATAATCCCAGTCAAAAAGCAGATCTGTACGCGGTACTCCCAGCGCCTGTACCTTACTTCCTGAAATGCCAAATGCTTCTGCATAAATATCTCTCACCGTATCGCTGCTGACTGGTACGAGGTCATAATTCCTGTGATTCATCGATGTCTGAGGCGCACCGCCCTGTTTACCCATACGGGTAAGGCCAAACGTCTTAAAAGCTCCGCAGGCATGCCACAACTGCACAATCTTTGTCTCGCTGCGTTTCTGAATGCTATGAAGCTGCGGATAGAAATCTTCTAAAATGATAACTGCAGATGTAGCGCATTTGAACGCACAATCCCGAAGTTCCTTCTTGCGAAGCTGATCAACTGTCTTTGTATTGATAAATGTCGTAATCTCTACCTCGGGTTCATTCTCCTCAAACCACCTCTTCACAAGCATAAGATTCCCATTCTTCTCTGGCTCTCTCTCTGAAAGGAAAAGAATCTGATTCGGATTTACCTTATTCTTCGCTATATATTTGCGGTATCTGGCTGCAAAATAGTCAGTATTTTGCTGACGGGCACTATAATTATAACCACTAATTCTATATACGGTATCATTCGCCCGCTTCGCTGCCTTTATAAAATTCTTGTCTTCCTTAAAATAATCTCTGACCAGTAAAAATGGCAGTCCAAGAGAGCAAAGTCCAAACTTGAACAGATTCCTCTTGCGGACAATCTCCGCTCTGGCAAATAGTT
>ERZ857785.3238-NODE-3238-length-12538-cov-9.745894_pt1 | contig 12538 bp, 7 predicted proteins | sample MGYA00519763_ERZ857785 | MGnify/ENA primary metagenome ERZ857785 (study PRJEB31778, sample SAMEA3449365) | human gut metagenome | biome: human gut; feature: human-associated habitat; material: faeces | place: United Kingdom | collected 2010/2012 ... | reverse complement strand
GGGCTTGGGCGCACTCGGCTTCGGCACGGCGGCTGCGGGGGCGCGCTCCGCCTCGAGCGCTGCGCGCGCGCCGTAATACACGGCGTCGAACACCGCACGCTCGTGCGAAAATTTCACCTCGGTCTTTGCCGGGTGGACGTTCACGTCCACGGCCGCACAGCTGAGCTCCACATACAGCACGCACGCGGGAAACCGACCCACGAGCAGCGTGTTGCGGTAGGCCTGCTCAAGCGCGGCCTGCAGCGCGGCGGATCTGATCCATCGGCCGTTGCAGAAGAAATGCTGCTGCGCGCGGCTGCCGCGCCCGGCGGAGGGGGAGGAGATGAAGCCGTGCACGCGCACGCCGTCGACCTCGCCCTCACAGGGCAGGAGCGTCTTTGCCAGCTCGCGCCCGAGCAGGCTGTACACGCAGCTGTCAAGCTTGTTGTCGCCGGGGGAGAAGAAGATCTCCTCCCCGTCGCGGATGCAGCGCACGGACACATCCGGACGGCCGAGCGCGCACCGCAGTGCCGCGGCGGCGCAGGCAGCGCCCTCCGCGCGGTCGGTCTTGAGGAACTTGCGCCGGGCGGGCGTGTTGTAAAACAGGTCGCGCACGATCATCGTCGTGCCCTCGGGGCAGCCGGTCTCGTACATGTCCTGAATGTCGCCCGCGTCGAGCGTCATGTGCGTGCCGGATGCCGCGCCGCGCTGCCGCGTCGTGAGCGTGATGTGCGACACGGCGCTGATCGCGGCCAGCGCCTCACCGCGAAAGCCCATCGTGCCGATGGCCTCGAGCCCCTGCTCGTCGTGCAGCTTGCTCGTCGCGTGGCGCAAAAACGCGATGCCTGCGTCCTCGGGCGCCATGCCGCAGCCGTCGTCCGTCACGCGCAGATACGTCGCGCCGCCGCCGCGCAGCTCCACCGTCACGGTGCGGGCCCCGGCGTCAAACGCGTTTTCCACCAGCTCCTTGACCACCGAGGCAGGCCGCTCCACGACCTCGCCCGCGGCGATCAGATCCGCCAGATGCGGAGAGAGAATTTGAATATCGGGCATCGTTTGCCCTCCTTTAAGTACAGTCCATGGGGCGCGTGCGCCCCGCGCGTATATTATAAAGGATTGGCATTGAAAATTCCACCGCGAAATGCTACAATATTCTATCACACTTCAAATTTTACCCGGATATATCCGGACAGGCAGGAGCATTGCATGAGCTATCAGAGAGTAGAGATCCCCGAATCGGACATCCAGCACCAGTTGGATATCTGCGCGCAGCTGCGCGCGCACTTTACTGCCGGCGGCCGCCAGCCGCTGGCCATGGTCGATACCTACGGCTGCCAGCAGAACGAGGCCGACAGCGAAAAGCTGCGCGGTTATCTGCGCGCCATGGGCTTCGGCTTCACGCAGGACGAATTTGCGGCCGACGTCGTCGTCATGAACACCTGCGCCGTGCGCGAGCACGCCGAGACGCGCGTGTTCGGCAACGTCGGCGCGCTGACGCACACGAAGGCGCGCAATCCCGAGCAGATCATTGCGGTCTGCGGCTGCATGGCGCAGCAGGAGCACGTGGCCGAGAAGCTCAAAAAGTCCTACCGCATCGTTGACCTCGTCTTCGGACCGCACGAGCTGTGGCGCTTCCCGGAGCTGCTGCGCAGCGTCTGCACCGAGCACCGGCGCGTGTTCGCCATCGACCCGGCGGACGGCAGCGTCGCCGAGGGCATCCCGCAGCAGCGCGACGGCAGCGTCAAGGCGTGGCTGTCGATCATGTACGGGTGCAACAATTTCTGCACCTACTGCATCGTGCCGTATGTGCGCGGGCGCGAGCGCTCCCGCCACCCGGAGGAGATCGTGCGCGAGGCGCGCGAGCTGGTCGCGGCAGGATATAAAGAGATCACGCTGCTGGGTCAGAATGTCGACTCCTACGGCCGCGACCTCGACGAGGACGTGGACTTTGCCGACCTCATCCGCAGCATCAACGCCATCCCGGGCGACTTTGTCATCCGCTTCATGAGCAGCCACCCGAAGGACGCGACGGAAAAGCTCTTTCGCGCCATGGCCGAGTGCGAAAAGTGCGCGCACCAGATGCACCTGCCCGTGCAGAGCGGCAACGACCGCGTCCTGCACGCGATGAACCGCGGCTACACGCGCGAGAAATATCTGGCGCAGGTGGCGCTCGCGCGGCAGTACATGCCCGATCTTGTGCTCACGACGGACATCATCGTGGGTTTCCCCGGCGAGACGGACGCCGAATTTGACGACACGCTCTCGCTCATCGAGACCGTGCGCTACGACGCGATGTTCACCTTCATCTACTCGCCGCGCGTCGGCACGCCGGCGGCGAAGATGCCCGACCCCTACACCCGCGCGCAGAAGCAGGTGCGCTTTGACGCGCTCGTCGCGGCGGCCAACCGCATCTCGGAGGAAAAGCACCGCGCCTATGAGGGCAGCGTGCAGCGCGTGCTCGTCGACGGGGCCGATGGCCGGGGCGACCATCCGCTCACGGCGCGCACGAAGGGCGGCCGCCTCGTGCATATGCGCGGGGACGCATCCCTTGTCGGCCGGTTCGTGGACGTGAAGATCACCGGAAGCAACACCTGGGCGCTCTATGGCGAGGAGGTATGACGCATGGCGGAACTTACGCCGATGAAGCGGCAATATTATGAGATCAAGCAGCGCAACCCCGACTGCCTGCTGTTTTTCCGGCTGGGTGATTTCTATGAGATGTTCGATGACGACGCGCGCCTGGCCGCGCGCGAGCTCGACCTCACGCTCACGACGCGCGACCGCAATGTTGAGGATCCGGCCGAGCGCACGCCCATGTGCGGCGTGCCGTACCACTCGGCCGAGGCGTACATCGGCCGCCTGATCGCCAAGGGCTACAAGGTGGCCATCTGCGAGCAGATGGAGGATCCCGCGCTTGCCAAGGGGCTGGTCGAGCGGGACATCATCCGCATCATCACGCCCGGCACGGTCACGGAGTCCTCGATGCTCGAGGAGAACAAGTCGAACTATCTCGGCGCGGTGTATCTGAGCGCACAGTCCGGCGGCACGGCGTTCTGCGACCTCTCGACGGGGGAATTCTGCGCCGCGAGCTACCCGGCCGACGCCGTGAGCCACATCCTCAACGAGCTCGGGCGCTTTGCCCCGCGCGAGGCCGTGTGCGCCGATGCTGCGGCGGAAAACGACGACATCCGTACCTTCCTCACCAAGCGCCTCGGCAGTCTGGTCGAGGCGGGCGGCGACCGGTTTGAATACATGGCGGCGGCTGCGCGCGTGTGCGAGCAGTTTGACGTGCAGAGCACGGACGACCTCGGCCTCGGCGAGGCGCCGGCGGCCGTGTGCGCGGCCGGTGCGCTGCTGGCCTACCTGCACGAGACGCAAAAGTGCGACCTCGGTCACATCCGGCGGCTGGAGCTGCTGGGTGACGACCACTACATGGAGCTCGACTACACCACGCGCCGCAATCTGGAGCTGACGGAAAACCTCCGCTCCGGCGAAAAGCGCGGCAGCCTCCTCTGGGTGCTCGACAAGACGAAAACGCCCATGGGCGGCCGCCTGCTGCGCACCTGGGTCGAGCGTCCGCTGCTGAGCCCCGTGCAGATCCGCCGCCGCCTCGGCGCGGTGGAGGAGCTGGTGGGCGACAATGTCCTGCGCAGCGAGCTGATCTGCTGCCTGCGGGAGATCGGCGACATGCAGCGCCTTGTCTCGCGCGCGGTGTACGGCTCGGCCAACGGGCGCGACCTGCACGCGCTGGCGCTCTGCTGCGCGCAGCTGCCGCAGCTGACGGCGTTGCTGCAGAACGTGCACAGTGCGGCGCTGCGCGACATCGCGCAGATGGACACGCTCGCTGACCTCTGCGCGCGCATCGACCGCGCGATCTGTGACGAGCCGCCGTTTTCCGTGCGCGAGGGCGGTATCCTCCGCACCGGCTACAGCGAGGAGGTCGACCGCCTGCGCAATGTGCGCGATCACGGCGCGCAGACCGTTGCCGAGCTCGAGCAGCGCGAGCGTGAGCGCACGGGCGCAAAAAAGCTCAAGGTCGGCTACAACAAGGTCTTTGGCTATTACATCGACATTCCCAACAGCGCGGGCATCACCGAGCTGCCGGAGGACTATATCCGCAAGCAGACGCTGGTGTCGAGCGAGCGGTATTTCACGCACGAGCTCAAGGAGCTCGAGAACACGCTCCTGACGGCGCGCGAGCGCATCGCGGAGCTGGAATACCAGCTCTTCAACGAGGTGCGCCAGCTCGTTGCCGACGAGGTCGCGCGCGTGCAGACGGCGGCAGATGCCGTGGCGCGGCTCGACGCGCTGTGCTCGCTGGCCGAGACCGCCGTGAAGAACAACTACGTCTGCCCCGAGGTGGATCTGTCGCGCACGCTCGACATCCGCGAGGGGCGTCACCCCGTCGTCGAGCAGGCGCAAAAGGACAGCCTCTTTGTCCCGAACGATACGTTCCTCAACGATGCCGATGACCGCGTCGCCATCGTGACCGGACCGAACATGGCCGGCAAATCCACCTATATGCGCCAGACCGCGCTCATCGTGCTCATGGCGCAGATGGGCTCGTTCGTTCCGGCGAAAAGCGCCGTCATCGGCGTGGTCGACCGCGTGTTCACGCGCATCGGCGCGTCCGACGACCTTGCCGCCGGACAGAGCACGTTCATGGTCGAGATGAGCGAGATGGCCAACATCCTCCGCCACGCCACGGCGCAGAGCCTGCTCATCCTCGACGAGATCGGCCGCGGCACGTCGACGTATGACGGCATGGCCATCGCGCGCGCGGTGCTCGAATACTGCGCAGACCCCCGCCGCCTCGGCGCCAAGACCATGTTCGCCACGCACTACCACGAGCTGACCGCGCTCGAGCAGACGCTGCCCGGCGTGCGCAACTACAACATCACGGCCAAAAAGCAGGGCGGCACGCTGCTGTTCCTGCGCAAGATCGTCGCGGGCGCGGCCGACGACAGCTACGGCATCGAGGTCGCAAAGCTTGCCGGCGTGCCGGACACGATCATCACGAAGGCCAAGACCTACCTGCGCGAGCTGGAGTCCGGCGCGGCGCAGCCCGCCGCCCCTGCGCACGCGGCGCAGGACGATGCGCAGATGACGCTCGGCGACGCCGCCGGAGACGTCATCGCCGAGCAGCTGCGCGCCATCGACCTCAACACCATTACGCCGCTCGAGGCCATGCGCCTGCTCTTTGAGCTGCAGCAGAAAGCGAGGGGCTGATATGCGCAGAGCCAAAGCAGAGTGGAGCGATCCCATGCCCCGCGGCGCGCGCATCGCGGGCTGGGTCTATTTCCCCATCCACGTGGCCGTGCTGCCGCTGACGATCGGCGCACTGCTCATGGCGGTGCTCGGCAAGCTGCCGTCGGACGTGACGTGCAACGTTCTGTATTACCTCATCGGCCTCGTGTTCACGCTCGCCGTCATGTGGCGCTTCCTGCACCGCAGCTATGACACGATGGCCGGCAGCATCCTGCGCTGCATCGGCATGATGCTCGCCGCCTATGGCATCGACGTGCTGCTCTCGCTCGTGCTGCAGCTCGGCACGGGGCTCATCGGCGAGCTGCCCGTGCCGAACAACGACGCCGTGAGCGGCCTTGCCAAAGTGGACTACAAGCGCATGATCGCCGTCGCGGTGCTCATGGCGCCGCTCGTGGAGGAGTGCCTGTTTCGCGGCGTGGTCTTCGGCACCATCCGGCCGCACAGCCGCTTCTGGGCGTATGCCGTGTCGATCGCGCTCTTTTCGCTCTACCACGTCTGGCAGTACGTCGTCATGTACGGCGATCCGAAGCTGCTGCTCTCGGCGCTGGCGTATGTGCCGGTGTCGGCCGCGCTCACGTTCTGCTATGAGCAGACGCGCTCGATCTGGCCGCCGGTGTTTTTCCACATGTGCATCAACGCGCTCTCCCTCGCGGTACTCGCCGGGTGAGCGCAGAAAAGATCCGCCGCTTTCCGACTCCGGAAAGCGGCGGATCTTTATGCTTCGGTTTTTTCGTACACGCAAAACTGATAGCCCACGCCGTCATGCTCGGCGCGCGGCTCGGCGGACACGCAGCGCCACGCGGGGTCAGCGTCCAGATCCGGGAAAAACACGTCCGAGTGGGGCGCGGCGTCGATTTTTGTGACGTATACGCGCGTCATGTGGGGGAACATCTGCCGGAACACACTGTCTCCGCCGATGACGAAGCAGCGCGCGTGCTGCGCGGCGGCGGCCACGGCCTCGTCCGGGTCGTGCACCACCTGCGCGCCCTCGATCGTGATGTTCCGGCGCGAGAGCACAAAGTTTTCGCGGCCGGGCAGCGGCTTTCCGCCCGGAAAATCCTCCAGCGTGCGCCGCCCGACGATCACGGCGGCGCCCATCGTCAGCTCCCGGAAGCGGCGGCGGTCGGCGGGGATCACGAGCGGCTGTGTGCCCTTGGCACCGATGCCCCAGTCGGCATAGACGGCAACGATCGCATCCATGGCAGGCCCTCCTTACACCGCGATGGGGATCTTCCCCGTGAACTCGCTGTATTCGTAGCCCTCGACCTGGAAGCTGTCGCGGGTGAAGGCGTAAAAATCGTTGACGGACGGGTCGATGACAAACTTCGGCGCGGCCTTGGGTTCGTTTTGGATGATCTGCTCGATGACCGGCACGTGGCGGTCATAGATGTGCGCGTCGGCGATGACGTGCACCAGCTCGCCCACCTGCAGCCCGGACACCTGCGCGAACATATGCACGAGCACGGCGTACTGCACGACGTTCCAGTTGTTCGCCGCGAGCATATCCTGACTGCGCTGGTTGAGGATGGCGTTGAGGGTGTTGCCCGAGACGTTGAAGGTCATCGAGTACGCGCACGGATAGAGTGCCATCTCGTGCAGATCCTCGAACGTGTAGATGTTCGTCAGGATGCGGCGGGAGGCGGGGTTGTGCTTCAGGTCATAGAGCACGCGGTCCACCTGGTCGAATTCGCCCTCGGGATACTGGTGCTTTACGCCGAGCTGATAGCCGTAGGCCTTGCCGATCGAGCCGGTCTCGTCGGCCCACTGATCCCAGATGTGGCCGCGCAGGTCATGGATGTTGTTCGACTTCTGCTGCCAGATCCACAGCAGCTCGTCCACGGCGGTCTTCCAATAGGTGCGCCGCAGCGTCAGCAGCGGAAACTCCTCGGACAGGTCGTAGCGGTTGACGATGCCGAACTTCTTGACCGTGTGCGCCGGAGCGCCGTCGTCCTCCCAGTGGGGGCGCACGGTCCGGTCGGTATCCCAGACGCCGTTTTCCAGTATGTCGCGGCAGTTGCGGATGAATACCTCGTCTGCGTAGCTCATGATTCGGCTCCTTTCGAAAAAACAATGACATATCAGTTTATCACACGGACGGCGGGGTTGTAAATGGCGAAAGCCGAAAACGCGCCGCGCCGCAGTTATTTTACGAAAGGCCTAAAAATGCCGGGTAAATTTGGTCAAAATGCCACGGAGATTTGACACGTTTTTTGCACACAGACCGTCCCGTTTCCGGCTGCGGGATGCTATAATCAAAGGAGCGATACCCCAAATCATGAAACGGAGGATATCACATGAAGCACATGAAGAAATTGCTTTCTCTGCTGCTGGTGCTTTGCCTTGTGCTGAGCCTGAGCTGCACGGCATTTGCGGCCGGAGCGGAAAAGCCGCTGGACGGAAAGACCGTCATCCTGCACTCGAACGACGTGCACGGTGCGATCGATCTGTACGCGGCCATGGCAGCCCTGAAGGCGGACTATGAAGCGCAGGGCGCGGAGGTCATCCTTGCCGACGCCGGCGACTACAGTCAGGGCACCGTCTATGTCAGCGTCAACAAGGGCGCGGACGCGGTGACCATGATGAACGCGACCGGCTATGACGTTGTCACCCTCGGCAACCACGAGTTTGACTACGGCTATGCGCAGCTGGTGGAGAACATGAAGGCTGCCAAGTTCCAGGTCCTGTGCGCCGATGTGCTCGGTGCCGACGGCAAGACCATCTATGACGCCAACACCATCATCGAAAAGGGCGGCGTGAAGATCGGCTTCTTCGGTCTCGAGACGCCGGAGGCGCAGACCAAAGCCAACCCCAAGCTCATTCAGGGCCTGAAGTTCCTCGCCGGAGCGGACGGCAAGGAGCTCTATAACTGCGCGGCCGCACAGGTCGCAGACCTGAAGGCGAAGGGCGCAGACCTCGTCGTCTGCCTCGCGCATCTGGGCGTGGACGAGAGCTCCGAGCCCTACACCTCCTATGATCTGGCCAAGAACGTGCAGGGCATCGATTTCATCATCGACGGCCACTCCCACACCGTCATGACCGCCGGCCCGAACGGTGAGCCCATCCAGTCGACCGGCACGGCCTTTGCCAACATCGGCGTCATCACCATCGACAACGCCACGAAGAAGATCGTCGGCAACGAGCTCAAGGCCATCTGGCACACCGAGAAGAATGCCGACGGCAAGTCTGTCACCGTCGTTGACTACAAAACGCGCGACGAAAAGGTCGCCGCGGCCGCCAAGGCCATCATCGACCCCATCGACAAGGCTTACGGCGAGAAGTTCGCCGTGAGCGAGGTGGCGCTCAACGGCGCGAAGGCGCCCAACGGCAACCGTGACTCCGAGACCAACCTCGGCGACCTGATCACGGACGCCATGCTCTGGAAGGTGCTTGCCGACGCGGAGATCACCGTTCCGGAGGAGAACGTGGTCGCCATCACCAACGGCGGCGGCATCCGCGCGAGCATCGGCGTGGGCGACGTCACGAAGAAGGACATCAACACCGTGCTGCCGTTCGGCAACACGCTCGCCGTGGTCTACGTGAAGGGCTCCGAGCTGCTCGAGGCGCTCGAGGCCAGCACGTACTGCACGCCGGAATCCATCGGCGGCTTCCCGCAGGTGGCGGGCATGCAGTTCACGGTCGCGACGTATGAAACGTACGACAAGAACGACGAATCCTATCCGAACTCCACGTACTACGGCCCCAAGACCATCAACCGCGTGACCATCGGCTCGATCAACGGCAAGGACTTTGACCCCGAGGCCACCTATGCCGTCATCACGAACAACTTCGTGGCCGGCGGCGGCGACACGTACTATGCGTTTGCCGCAGCTACCAACCAGTTCGACACCGGCCTGCCGCTGGACGAGGTGGTCATGGAATACATCACCAAGGAGCTCAAGGGCGTGATCGGTGAGACCTATGCCGAGCCCGCCGGACGCATCGTGGTCGATCAGGGTGTCGCCCCGGCGATCGCCGATGTGCAGAGCATGGTCATGGGCGAGGCTTCCTATACGGCCGAGAGCTACAAGGCCTATGCCGCCGTTGAGGCCAAGCTGGCCGCTGCCAAGACCGAGGCCGAGCGCGTGGCGCTGTGCGCCGAGCTGCGCGCCGCGGTTTCCGGTCTGAAGGTTGTTGAAAACACGTTTGACGACGCCACGAGCGGCTGGTATAAGCCCGCTGTCGACTTTGCGCAGGCGTCCGGCCTGATGTCCGGTATGGGCGACAACAAGTTCGCCCCCGACGTCACGACGACCCGCGCCATGGTCGCGCAGGTGATGTATGAGCTCGCCGACGAGCCCGACGTGTCCGGTCTGACCTGCCCGCTGAGCGATGTCGACTCCACCGCGTGGTACGCGGATGCGGTCACCTGGGCCTACAACGCCGGCGTGGTCAGCGGCTATGAGGACGGCACGTTCCGCCCGGGCCGCGCCATCACCCGTCAGGAGATGGCCGTCATGTTCTACGGCATGCTCTTCGGCACGGATTCCATCCTCGTCGAGGATGACATCAAGATCGCCCTCGGCGCGTTCAAGGACGGCGACACGGTCGCTTCCTGGGCACGCGAGGCGGTCGCTGTCTGCTACATCAGCGGGATCATGGTCGGCGACAACGGTTCCTTCAAGCCGACCGACCTGCTCAGCCGCGCGCAGCTCGCGCAGGTGTTCCGCAGCTTCTACGAGACGCAGCTGACCTTTGTGCTCAATGAGCTTCCGGCCGCGCCTGACCAGCCCAGCACGCCCGAGCAGCCGAGCGTACCCGAGCAGCCCAGCATGCCCACCGCAGCGTAATTGCAATCCCCCCCGCCCGCACGGGTCTCCGTGCGGGCGGTCTCCTTTTTGTGCGTTTTGCGCATGGGATCGTGCTTGACAATTCCGGAAAACCTTTTACAATATAGGGCGAACCGATCTGAAGAGTCTACAAGGAGGTTTTTGATATGAATCTGAACAAATATCTGGACATCGCACCCGAGGTGCAGCAGGCGCTCGCAGACGGCCGCCCGGTCGTCGCGCTCGAGAGCACGATCATCTCCCACGGCATGCCCTATCCGAAAAATGTGGAAACGGCGCTGCTCGTCGAGCAGACCCTGCGCGACAACGGCGCAGTGCCCGCCACCATCGCCATCCTCGGCGGCCGCCTGAAGGCCGGCCTGTCCAAGGAGGAGATCACCTACCTCGGCAAGAGCGGGCGCAAGGTCGCCAAGGTCTCCCGCCGCGATCTGCCGGTCATCTGCGCGCGCGGCGCGGACGGCGCGACCACCGTTACCACGACGATGATGATCGCCCATATGGCGGGCATCCAGGTCTTTGCCACCGGCGGCATCGGCGGCGTGCACCGCGGCGCCGAGACGACCATGGACATCTCCGCCGATCTGGAGGAGCTGGCGCAGACGCCGGTCATGGTCGTGTGCGCGGGCGCGAAGGCCATCCTCGACCTCGGCCTGACGCTGGAGTATCTGGAGACGAAGGGCGTGCCCGTGCTCGGCTACGGCACGGACGAGCTGCCCGCGTTCTACACCCGCGAGAGCGGCCTCGGCGTCGACGCGCGCGTCGACACGCCGGAGGATCTGGCTGCGATCTTCCAGGCGCAGCGTGACCTCGGCCTCAAGACCGGCATGCTCGTCACGAACCCGATCCCGGAGCAGTATGCCATGGACAAGACCGTCATCGACAAGGCCATCGATCAGGCGCTCGCCGAGAGCCATGAACAGGGCATCCACGGCAAGGAGACCACGCCGTTTCTGCTCGCGCGCGTGGCGGAGCTCACCGGCGGCGACAGCCTCGAGAGCAACATCCAGCTCGTGCTCAACAACGCCCGCGTCGCAGCCAAGACCGCTGTCGCCCTCTGCAAATGAAGGGCGGTGCGTGGCTCGTGCTCGCCGTGTCCATGCTGATGGGGCTTGGCCTCACCATCGGGGCGATCGCCTCACGCAGGCAGATGCGCACCGCCGTCGTGGTGGTGCTGTGTCTGGTCGGCATCGGCATCGTGCTTGCCGGTGCGGCGCTGAGCATCGGCATCGGCATTTTGTGAGCGCGTGAAACTGCATAGGCAAAAAACACCGCAGACCAACTGGTCTGCGGTGTTTTTTTGAGCCTGTCAAAAAGTGTTACTTTTTGACAAAGGGGGGCGGCCTGACTGCAGCGCACGCGCCGTCCGCCTCCGGCGGACGGCGTGCACGTTTGCAGGCCGAGAAGTATTTTCTTCGACGCACATGTCGCCGAAGAAAATGATTGGGCTTTCTTTGCGCCTGCGGGCGCAAACTCTACGAGGTTCTTTGACAAGCTGAACCGGCGTCCCGAAAACGGGACGCCGGTTTTTGTCGTACAGGCGCAATTGCTAATCTGCAGCAAAACAGTAAGAAGTAGGGAACGAATGGAATAAAAAAGGAAAACACTTGCGCAGACACGCGCAATTGACACAGAAAAACAGAAAAAATGCATTGACATCTCCTGCACGAATGTTACAATAAAGTTACAGGTTGGTATTGAAATTTTAAGTATCTTGTAACATTTGGAAAGGAGCGTAACGATGAAGCAGAGAACACGCAAGCTCCTGACCCTGCTGCTGATCGCGGCCATGGTCATGAGTTTGGCAGTCCCCGCATTCGCGGATAACACTGCTTATTCCGAAACACCCTATACGTATGATGCCGGAGATTACACCTTCGGCAAGATCTCGCACGCGGACAAGGCGACCGGCCAGCCGGACGGCCTGGTCGACTACACCGGCGACGGCACCGTTGCCGTGACCGGCACGGTCGAAGGCGCCGACGGGCAGGGCGACCGCGGCCAGAGCTACTCCTGGGCAGCCATGGCCTACGGCGACTATGTCTATGTCGGCACGTGCTACGCCGCCATGGGCAAGACCCTCTCGGCCATGGACAGCGTCATGGGCCACAAGTTTGACGAAGAGGTCATGCGCGCCGAGCTCAACGCCGTCTTTAACGGCACGTTTTTCTATGGTGAGGAGGACGGCGGCGTCTCCGACGGCATTCTCGTCAAGATCAACGTGCACACCGGCGAGATGAAGCTGATCATGGCCAACTCCCTCAACAAAGTCACGCCGCTGTTTCGCAATGCCATTCTCTATAAGGATAAGATCTATTTCTGCGGCAGTGTGACCGCCAACGGCCGCGCCGGCCTGCCGAGCATCTATGAGGTCGACCCGAAGGACGACAGCTTCAAGTGCGTCTACACGGGGCTTTCCAATATGCAGGAGTACGTACAGGCGTACAAAGAGGGCGTCTGCACCGGCATCCGCGGCATGGCGGTCTATGACGGCAAGCTCGTCATCA
>ERZ857785.3232-NODE-3232-length-12549-cov-6.679366_pt1 | contig 12549 bp, 10 predicted proteins | sample MGYA00519763_ERZ857785 | MGnify/ENA primary metagenome ERZ857785 (study PRJEB31778, sample SAMEA3449365) | human gut metagenome | biome: human gut; feature: human-associated habitat; material: faeces | place: United Kingdom | collected 2010/2012 ... | reverse complement strand
GTATGACGGGAAATATGCTGTTAAAGAGTTATGGAAATGGTCCATCTCCGATTACCGATATGCGTGCTCCGAAGAAAATGGCAGAAAAGGTAAAAAAAGAGCTGGAGGTAGTTACCCCAAGCTTAAATACTCCTGTATCCCGCCTTTCTGGCGGTAATGTACAGAAGGTTCTGGTAGGCCGTGAAATCGCAGAGGCACCGACAGTCCTGATGACTGCCTATGCAGTACGTGGTCTGGATATCAATACCTCCTATACGATCTACAATCTTCTGAATGAGGAGAAAAAAGAGGGCGTTGCAGTTGTTTATGTAGGTGAGGATCTGGATGTGCTCATTGACTTGTGCGACCGCATTCTGGTTCTCTGCGGCGGCAGGGAGAATGGTATCCTGGATGCCAGAACCACCACAAAAGAAGAAGTTGGTCTGCTGATGACAAATCTTCGGAAGGAGGGAAAATAAATGAGTGACACAAAAACTAAAGAACCCTTGATCCGAATTATTAAGCGTGACAGAAGCAGCTTTGGGTACAAGGTATGGGTTCGTGCGGCTGCCATTATTCTGGCGCTTGTAGTAGACGCGATTTTTATTTATAGTGTAACAGGCCTGAATCCATTATCTGTATATGGTGTTATGTTAAATGGTACCTTTATGACAAGCATCCGTTTTTCCTGGGCAATGCGAGATCTGGTAACCCTTCTCTGCATTGGTATTGCCCTTGCTCCTGCGTTTAAAATGCATTTCTGGAACATTGGTGCAGAGGGACAGGTATTGGTGGGTGGTCTTGCCACTGCCATGGTTATGGTAAAATGCGGAGCCAGCCTTCCTACACCGGTGCTTTTCCTGGTAATGTTCCTTACCAGCGTGATCGCAGGCGGTCTGTGGGGCTTTATCCCGGCTGTGTTTAAGGCATACTGGAACACAAACGAAACACTGTTTACCCTGATGATGAACTATGTGGCAACCAGCATTGTGGCATGCATGACTAATATTCTTCGTGGAAAAGCCTCCAGCCTTGGTAAACTGAACATGTCTACACAGGTTGGATGGTTTCCGCAGTTTTTGGGACAGAGATATAATATTAACATTCTGATTGTTGTGATCCTGATGTTTGTCATGTTCTTCTATTTGAAATATTCCAAACAGGGATATGAGATCACCGTTGTCGGAGAATCTGAGAACACTGCAAGATATGCCGGTATCAATGTAAAATGGGTAACCATCCGTACCATGATCATTTCCGGTGCTATCTGCGGTCTGGTTGGTTTCCTGATCGTAGCAGGAAGAGACCAGACCATTTCCACCACATCTGCAGGTGGAAACGGATTTACCGCCATTATTGTAGCATGGCTTGCAAAGTTTAATACGTTTTATATGGCTCTGATCTCCTTCCTGCTGATCTTCCTTTCCAAAGGTGCAGCAGAGATTGCTTCTGCATACAGCCTGAACGATTATGCAGCAAGTATTATTGAAGGCGTGATTCTGTTCTTTATCCTTGGAAGTGAATTCTTTATCAACTATAAGATGATTTTCCGTGGTTCCAAAAAGGAGGTGCACTAAATGAGTAATCTGATTGCGTGGATCATCAGGGCAATTCCATTTGGAACAATTATCATGTTTGGTTCCATGGGCGAGATCACCACTGAGAAATCCGGAAACCTGAATCTGGGAGTTCCGGGAATTATGTATCTTGGCGGCTTTGCTGGCTTCGCCAGCTCCTATTTTTACGAGAAAAATTCAGCAGATCCAAAGGGTTGGATATGTGTGATCCTGGCGCTTGTGGCAGCAATTGCAGCCTCCATGCTGGGAGGGCTGATTTTCAGCTTCCTTACCATTACCCTTCGTGCAAACCAGAATGTAACCGGTCTTGCACTTACCACATTCGGTATGGGCGTTGCTAATTTCTTTGGTGTATTTATTTTAAATGGTGCAAGCTACACTGCAGCACCGCTGGCATACGCTTCTTTTTCAAAGAAGATTCCATTCCTGTCCAGTAAGCTGGGAATTGTAAGTAAAACTGTTTTTGCCTATGGTTTTCTGGTATATGCGGCAATCATCATTGCTGTTGTGCTGCATTACGTGCTGAACAAAACAAGAGTAGGTCTGAATCTTCGGGCTGTAGGTGAAAATCCGGGAACTGCAGACGCAGCCGGAATCAATGTAACCAAATATAAATATCTGGCAACCTGTATTGGTGCCGGTCTTTCCGGAATCGGCGGATTATATTACGTTCTGGATTATAATCAGGGCATCTGGGCGACAACGGGACAGATAGAAGCTCTTGGCTGGCTGGCTGTTGCACTGGTTATATTTACCACCTGGAAACCTCTGAACTGTATCTGGGGTGCGTATCTTTTTGGTATGCTCTACTGGCTGTATCAGTTCCTGCCAACGCTGCTGGGCATCACGATGGCAAGCCACATCACCGACCTGGTGCAGATGCTGCCCTACGTCGTCACCGTGCTGGTGCTGATCGCCGTTTCCATGCGCAAAAAGCGCGAGAACGAGCCGCCTGCCGCGCTAGGACTTGCATATTTCCGAGAAGAACGATCGTTTCAAAGCTCCACGGTGTTTGCCGTGGAGCTTTGTTATTATGCGTTGCTTGCGGCAACGGGGCGTGTATTTATGCCGCAAGGAGGTAAAAAACATGTTGTCTGAAAATTTGAAAACTCTGCGCAGGCAGAAAGGCTTTACGCAGGAAGAGCTTGCCGCGCGGCTGAACGTAGTCCGCCAAACAGTGTCAAAGTGGGAAAAGGGAGTTTCACGCGGTTAAAGACACGCAGCCCGCGCTTATAGGTATAGCAGCGCATGAGGTGGTGCTCATGCGCTGCTATGCGTTCAGCTGTTCAGTTTATTCGTTCCAAGCTCTTACCTGTGCCTCGAGCCAGTTGCACCAGGCGTCCACGCCCTCGCCGGTCTTGGCGCTTATCGGGAATATCTCGATATCCGGGTTGCGCTTGTGCGCGAACTCGCGCACCTTGTCCATGTTGAAGTCGAAGTAGGGAAGGACGTCGATCTTGTTTATGATCAGCGCCTGGCACACCTCAAACATCAGCGGGTACTTGAGCGGCTTGTCGTGGCCCTCGGGCACGGAGAGTATTGCGACATTCTTGACCGCGCCGGTGTCGAACTCCGCCGGGCAGACGAGGTTGCCAACGTTCTCGAGTATCGCGAGGTCGAGGTCGGCGGCGCCGAGCTCACGGAGCCCCTGCTCGGTCATGCCCGCGTCGAGGTGGCACATGCCGCCGGTGTGTAGCTGGATGCTCCTGACGCCCGTCTCGGCGATGGCGAGCGCGTCCACGTCCGAGTCGATGTCGGCTTCCATGACGCCGATGCGCAGCTTATTCTTGAGGCGTGCGATGGTCGCCTTGAGCGTGGTAGTCTTGCCGCTGCCGGGGCTGGACATGAGGTTCAGGAGGAAGGTGTGCTCCTTCTTGAGCTGCGCCCTGACCCGGTCCGCCTCCCGGTCGTTGTTTTCAAATACGCTCTGCTTTATTTCGATGACTCGCACTTTGCCATTTGTCATTCTTCCGCTACCTCGATTTCTTTGATTACCAGCTGGTCGCCCTGCTTGAGCGTCCAGCGGGTGCTGCCGCAAAACGGGCACATGGGGACGTCGTCCCTGGCGTTTTCCATGACCTCGTAGTCCTTGCCGCAGTCGGCGCAGTGGGCGATGGCTTTCACCATATTGATGTAGAGCTCTGAGCCCGCGCAGATGGTACCGTTTACGGCCTCCGGCCAGACCCCGTGCATGTACACGGGGACTATGCCGGTCATCTCTCCGACATCCACACTTACGGATGCGATGCGGGATACCCCGTACCGTTTGGCTGCGGCGTCAAGGGTATCGAGCATATTAAGAACTACTCCTAATTCATGCATTGGCGTTGTCCTGCTTTTCACTTTCGTGTTTCTTGAACATCATACTAGCAGTACCGGAGTCGCTGCAGTCCTGCTCGTCCGTCTTGGGTGAATTGGCCGCGATGCGCTTCGTCCGCTCCGCGATATTTGCGCCCAGCGCGGCGGCCCAGGCGTCGGGCGAGGTGGGCGGCACAGCGTCGTGAACCTTGTAGAGCTTTACGGCGTCGAACTCGCACTTGGTGGTGCAGACGCCGCAGCCGAGGCACTTTCTCTCGTCTACTACGGTAACGCCGCAGCCCATGCAGCGGGCGGCCTCCTTCTTAAGCTGTTCCTCTGTAAATGTGGCGCGGGTATCGTCCATGGTCTCGAGCGCCTTGCTCGCGGCGGCGTGGTGCGGACGCTGACGGGGCTGCTTGTCAAAGCCGCTGTAATCCCCGAGCTCCTTATCAAAGGGCTTGTACTCGCGCTCGCGGCGAATGAGAAGGTTCTTGCCCTGGACGTACCTGTGCACGGAAATAGCGCCGGACCTGCCGGTTGCAATGGCGTCGATGGTAAAGCCGGGGCCCATCGCGCAGTCGCCGCCGGCGAAGATGTCTTCCTCGGCGGTCTGATAGGAGATCTCGGCAACATTGACGACTCTGAAGTCCTCAACCTTGGCCTTGGTGCCGCTCAGGAGATCTCCCCACACAATCGACTGCCCGATCGCGGTGAACACGTTGGAGCAGGGCATGATAACGGTGTCATTCTCGTCGTAAACGGGGCTGAACCTGCCGGTTTCGTCAAATACGGACACGCAGCGCATGAATTCCACGCCCGTGACGCGACCGTTTTCGCCAATGATGCGCTTCGGACCCCAGCTGTTGCAAATCTCCACTCCCTCTGCCAGAGCCTCGTCCTTTTCGTCGGGAACGGTGGGCATTTCCTCGTCCTTTTCGAGGCAGACCATTTTGACATTGCGGTTGCCGAGACGCATTACGGCACGAGCCACGTCTACGGCCACGTTTCCGCCGCCTATCACCACGGTGTCGCCCTCAACGGAGGAGATGACGCCCTCGTTCACGCCGCGAAGGAAGTTGATGCCGCCCTGGACGCCGATGAGCTCCTCGCCCTCAATGCCGAGCTTACGGCTGGCCTGCGCGCCGATGGCGACGTAGAAGGCCTTGTAGCCCTGCTCACGAAGCTGCTCTATAGTCACGTCCCTGCCGACGTCGACGCCGCATTTGAACTCCACGCCCAGCCTGCGCAGAACCTCGATCTCCGCGTCTATGACGTCTTTTTTGAGTCGGAAGGAGGGTATGCCGAACTTCAGCATACCGCCGGGAGCCGCGTTCTTCTCGAACACCGTGACGGGATAGCCCTCCACCGCGAGATAGTACGCGGCGGTCATTCCGGCGGGGCCGGCGCCTATTACGGCTACCTTTTCCTCGTAGCTGTCTTTTTTCTCCGGTACGTAGAGGTTCCCCTCCTCGAGCTCCTTGTCGGCGATGAACTTCTTGATGTCGTCGATGGCCATGGCCTCGTCGACGCGGGCGCGGGTGCATTCGTTTTCACAGTCATGCGGACAGATTCGCCCGCAGACTGCGGGGAAGGGATTGTCCCTCTTGATGACCTTGAGCGCCTCGTCGTATTTGCCCTCTGCGGCCTTGCGGATATAGCCCTGGATAGATATGTGCGCGGGGCAGGCGGCCTTGCAGGGAGCACTGCCGCTCTTGTTTACCATCTTCCGCTTGAGGTAATCCATATCCCAGAACTCCTCCGTCCAGTTGGTGTCCATGTAGTCCGGAAGGTTCTTGGTTTCGCACTCCGCCTCGCAGAAATTCGTGCCGAGGGTGAGCGCGTTGGCGTTGCAGGATTCGACGCACGCGCCGCAGGCCACGCACTTTTCGGGATCCACCTTGGCGACAAAGTTGGAGGCCATGTTCATCTGCAGGTTGAGCATATTGGCCGTGCGCAGAGAGGCGCAGCCGCAGCCGCAGCAGTTGCAGATAAAGCAGGTGGTGTCGTGCCCCTGGGTGTTGAACACCTGGTGGACGTGCCCAGCCTTCTCCATCTTTCTGAGTATTTCGTAGACCTCCTCCTTGGAGATCTCCCTGGCTCTCTGGGTACGGATGCCGTAGTCTGCGTAGTCGTCAAGCTGGATGCAGGTGTCTATATGCGTGTGCTCGCAGCCCATGCCCAGAGCGCGCGTAGCCGTGCGGCAGGCGCAGTTCGCGACGGAGAACTTGGTGGCCTTGTCTATGAAGGGCTTCAGCTCCTCGAAGGGCATGATCGTGGATTTGGCGGCCACGGACTCCATTATCGGTATTGTCCTGAGCCCGCCGTGCGCTCTTTTCTCAAAGGGCATGGCGGTCATGTCCGTGAGACGGATGCGCTCCTCGTAGAAATCCGAGGCGTATTTCAGCAGCTCGGGGTCTATCTCCTTGTCCAGGACGACGAACTCAAGGATGCCAGGCAGCCAGGGCCAGCGGCGGTATTTGAGCACGCCGGACAGCGACGAGCACATGATCAGGCCTTTCATGCTCATCTCTTCAAGAGTGGAAGCAATTTCCTCGACGGTCACGTTGTTCGCCTCGGCTATTTCGTCGAGCGATTTGAAGAAGGGCTCGCACATCATCGCTATGCGGGCGTCCTCGTCGGAGCAGAAATGCAGCAGGAACTGTACGCTTTCGCTCTCGTCGTTATTTCCCTCCTGACCAGGATAGATATTATCCAGCCAATCAGCCCATCTAATGAGATTCGGGTATTTGTTGCTCATAGTCATTCCCTCCGTATTATTCATTATCCGCCTATCGCCGGAATCTGAAATCAAAATACGCCTGTGTTAAAAAAGTTGCAATACCGCCTGGGAATGTTCTATAATAGCTACAAAAAAGGTGTTAAGCGTTTGAACACACGCCCTGCTTGTTTGCGGAACGCGCGAACATTTTTTAGAATTTGTACCGCGAGGAGGGACAAAAACCGCTATGAGTAAACCCGTGGATGTGAGGAATAAATTGGCGGACAAAGCGCTTGAGCTGTTCAACGCCAACGGATATGAAAAGACATCCGTAAACAGTATCTGCGCCGCGGCCAACGTTTCGAGGACACGTTTTTATTCTCTGTTTTCCGACAAAAAGGACTTGATTATGTGGACCATGCGCGACGCTTCTCTGGAAAGCAATATTGAGCCGTCGGAAATACTTTTTTTGGACAATGATTTCGAGCGCATGATATACATTTTTGCGCTGCACACGCCCATGTGGACAAAGGACAACGTCAACTACTGTAAGACCCTCCTGAAGCTTGAGGTGGATGAAAGGCTGGGTATCTTCGATTTTGTCGACGCTTACAATGAACTGTACTACAAGCTCTTATCCAACTGCCAGAAGAACGGCATCATAAGGAACCTTGGCAAGCCGGAGATTTTGGTGAAATATTCTATACAAATCGCTAAGGCGACTCTCCTGGACTGGTGCTGTTCAAATGCCGCCTTCGACTTCCACGAGGCTGTAAGGACGGGCATGGAAGAGTACTACGACGTCGCTCCGGCTTACCGTAAAAGCCGGTAAAGCAATATGCAGCACAATGCCCGGCTCTGTTTTGGAGCCGGGCATTGCCATGTTGATTATCGTATCTTTTTAAAGGGTGTGCAAGAACAGCGCCTTACTATGCTTCAGTTCAGGCTGTAGCCGAACTTGCTGCCGTGGAGGACTGCCTTGTTGATCTTGCCGGTGGCGATGGCATCGCCCGCCTTCCAGACGCTGGGATGGCCGGAAGCAAGCAGCTCCTGCCACAGTGCGTCGTTGGGCTTCACGCCCACGGACAGAACGATCACGTCTGCGGGAAGCTCCTTCACCTCGCCGTCCTTGGTGCTCTCAATGAACAGCTTGCCGTCGGCAAATTTCACAACCTTGTTATTATAAAATAGGGCAACACCCTGATCGTTGCAGTGGCGGACCTCCAGCAGCGCTTCGTTCTGATAGCGCATATCCAGCATATCCACCGGCCATTCGGGCAGCATATCCACCACGGAAACCTGATTAGTGCCCTGACGGTTGATATACAGCGCAGTCTCCAGCCCGGTAATGCCACCGCCGATGACAACGACCTTCTTGTTTGCAAACTGCATGTCGTTGGCAAGCACGTCGTGCGCCTGAACCGTCTGTACCTGATCCAGCCCCTCGAGTGGGATGGAAATGACGTTGCTGCCGGTTGCAACCAGAATGGAATAGGGTTTGAGAGCCAGAACCTCCTGCGCCGTGACCTCCTTCCCCAGCTTCATCGTGATATTCAGCTTCTTTGCCATGGACTTATAATAGTCGATAGCCCACTCAAATTTGCCCTTGAAGGGGGGCTTCTTTGCAACATGGAGGTTACCGCCGATCTCATCGCGTTTGTCGAACACCACCACGTCAAAGCCGCGCTGTTTGAGCGTGACCGCAGCTTCCATGCCCGCGGGGCCTGCGCCGATGACCGCCACCAGACGGCCGTCCCCGTCCTGAACGATGGGGCGCTTGGAGCCTTCGCGCAGGGCAAAGGGGTTCACGGAGCAGTTCGTCTGCTCATAGCTGAACGGATTGACATTGAAGCAATTCATGCAGGAGATGCAGTAGCGAAGCTCATCCTCGCGACCTTCGGCACACTTCTTTACCCATTCGCGCTCAGCCAGAATGCCGCGGCCCATGCCGACCATGTCGCACTTGCCGTCATTGATGATCTGATCCACGAAATCCGGGTGACGGATGCTGCCGGTAGCTACTACGGGAACGGAAACAGCATTCTTGACCATGGTAGCAGCAGGAACCTTCCAGCCTTCGGCACGATGCACATCGCCGGACATAATATCGTCCTGATGATATATTGTGCCGCCGGCGGACACTGCAATCATATCCGCACCGGCCTTTTCCAGATAGGGAGCGACCTCGGCGGCCTGTTCCGGCGTGATTCCGTCGTTGCCGTTGGGACCTTCACTCTTGGGGTAGTCAAAGCCCTGCATTTTCACGGAGATGATTTTATCCGGTCCGATGACCTTGCGGATGCGGGTCAAAATCTCCGTGGCAAAACGGGTGCGATCCTCTACCTTATTCCAGCCGTACTCATCAGTGCGGTGATTGAACAGAGGAGAAATGAACTGGCAGGCCAGATAGCCATGACAGGTTTGGAACTCGATGCCGTCCGCACCGGCGGCCATAGCACGCTTGGCAGCGGCCACAAACTTGTCCTGAATGGCGTGGATCTCGTCCTTCGTCAGCTCGTCCACAGTCTTCGGATCAATGCCGGAATAGTTGGTTGCGCCGGGATGCCAAAGCTGGAACAGGATCTTTGCGTCGTACTTATGGGCAGCAAGCACCAGCCTGCGAAGCCCGGGGATAAAGCGGTCATCATAAATGCCCGGCTGCAAGGGCAGCACAGAAGGCCACTCCGGGTCTACGATCATTGCGCCGGGAACAAGAAGCCCCACGCCGCCCGCGGCGACCGATTCCACATAGGCGATGTCTTTTGCGGATACGCTGTCGTCGAAATTAGAAATATTCTTTGCCATCGCAAGGAACATCACTCTGTTTTTCACGGTCTGATTACCGATTTTAATAGGCTCCAAAAATTTATGGCTCATGATGTGACCTCCTTATACAAACATGGCTTCACCGGAAGCGCGGACAGTCAGCTCACTGATATTCACGCCCCAAGGCTGGTCAATGGCGTAAATGATGTTGTCCGCCAGAATAGACGGAGAAAAGTCAAAGCAATGGATGCTCTCCGTGTCAAGACGATCGGGGATCGCCAACCCCATAAATGCGTCAATGATTTTCCCGTAAATGCCGGACAGACCTGCATTATAATCTACTTCTGTAGAGACCAGACCCGTATTTGCCACGGATGTGGGCTTGATGTTGGTAACTTTGATTTTCCCGCGGGATTCTACGCGCAGGCTGTCGCCCAGCATTCTGACGGCGGCCTTTGTCACATTATAGACCCCGCAACCGCTCACGGGATAGTTGCCGAGGATGGAGGAAATGTTCACGATATGTCCCTGCCCCTGCTCAATCATCTGGTCATAGACCGCCGCGATGCCGTACAGTGTACCATTGATCGCGGTAGCAATGCTTTGCTCCCATGCTTCCATGGCAATTGCGTGTTCGCTGTAATAGGCAAGCGGCATTGTGCCGGCATCATTGACCAGCACATCAATGCGTCCGTAGGTGTCCACGGCGAACTTCGCCATGGCATTGACCTGATCTTTCACACGAACATCGGTCTTGATGTAGGAAGCCTCGCCGCCGCTTTCACGGATCTCCTGCGTAATTTCCCGGAGCAATTCCTCACGCCGCGCGGCCAGAACGACCTTTCCGCCCAACTCGGCGGCCTTCTTTGCGGTCTCTTTGCCGAAACCGCTGGAAGCGCCGGTGATGACAATGACCTTGTCTTTTATGTAGTTTTCGGTTCTATAGCTGTTCATCGAAACACCTCCTAATCAAATGACAAAGGATTCGCCTGAAGCGCGCACGGTCAGATCACCGATGCTGACACCCCAAGGCTGATTGATGGCATAAATAATATTGTCCGCCAAGACCTGTGGATCAGGATCGTTGTAGGTCATGCTGTTGATGTCATGGAAATCGGGACGCAGCGGAGCCTCTTCTACCCAGTTGCTGAGGATTTCAAGGGGGCCTGCCACTGCGGGCATCATTGCCATCTGATCGACCACGCTGCTGGAAAGGTTGGTCTTCATAAAGCCGGTGGGCTTAATGGTCGTGACCTTGATTTTGCCCTGACACTCGCTGCGCAGAGATTCCGCCAGATACTGCACGCCCATCTTTGCGACCTGATACACGCCTGCGCCCGCAACGGGGAAGTTGGCGTAGATGGAGGAGACATTAATCACCTGTCCCTGTCCCTGCTTGATCATCTGGTCATAGACGGCGGAGATGCCGAAAATAGTGCCCTTGATGCTGATGTCGATGCACTGTTCCCATTTGTCCAGCGCCTGCTCATGCTCACTGAAAAAGGCCAGCGGCATCGTCCCGGCGTTGTTAACAAGCACATCGATCCTGCCGTAGGTATCTACCGCGAATTTAGCCATTGCGAAAACATCGTCCTTTTTCGCCACGTCTGTTACGATGTAGCTGGCCTCACCGCCCGCCGCCTTGATCTCCGCCACGGTCTCCTTCAGCTTCTCTTCGCTGCGTGCCGCCAGAACGATCTTGCCGCCCATCTCTGCGGCTCGCTTTGCAGTCAGCTTGCCGAAGCCGCTGGAGGCGCCGGTGATAATAATGACCTTGCCTTCCACGTAGTTTTTCTGAATGTAATTGCTCTTGTATGTCTCCAATTCAATTACCTCCTGTCTGATTGATTTGTTGTGCGTCATGACTCACACGTTTGATGTGTTAATTTTAAAACAAACATGGGGCAAAATACATTCACAATCTTCCACTTTTCTGTATTAGTTCATAATTATCCTTTTTTCTGAATTTAATTCTCCCGTTTTGAGCCGTTATCAAATCGTTCATTTCTTGTATTTCTGCAAAAACTGTGTTAAAATTTTATTATGCTAACAGAAACTGGGGGGGGTACCGTGAAAGCTCTGCCATCAACAAAAGAGAGATTTGCATTGGCTTTGAGGGAATTGCTTGAGAGCAACTCCTTTGAGAGTATTTCTGTCGGGGATATCGTGGGGCTCTCCGGTCTTAGCAGCAGGACGTTTTACAATCACTTTCGGGATAAAAACGAGTTGCTTGCCTATCTCTATCGGATAACTGTCGAGCCTCTGTGGTATACGGATGGGAAGCGAAACTCTCTCGAAACGTTTTTTACTTGCTGCAAGGACAACTTTCTTTATAACGGCACCCTCAAGGGCTTCGGAAACGCTCTATCCTATTACGGGCAGAATGACCTGCGCTCCGAAATAGAAAACAAGGGCGTTGAGGATCTTGTAAGGCTGCTGAAATGGAACCATTTTCCGGGTGCGATAACGCCGGAATTGAGAGAAGTGCTCCGTTTCTTCATGTGTGGTATTACGCGCTATTTTGAAAAGTATTATCTGGATTCCAAAACCATTCAGGTCGACTGGCTGTATACCTTCTGGATCAACTGTGTCCCAGCCTATTTGGCTGAATATCTAGTAAAAGAGCCGGAATAAATCTTTTCCGCAAAACTTATGATACCTCGGTACATGAGATATCGAGATATATTGAGAGAGACAAAAAGAAATCTGTTTTTTCCTCATGAATGCGTTTCACGGTGAAACGCATTCTTTTGACCGTAAAACGCCATATCTCACGGTGCCAGTCCGGCAGCAGGATAATAAGGGCCTATCGTCAACAGCGCATGGTAGAGCGCTGTCAGCCGATAAGCCCTTATTTTCTTTCTGTATGTAGTTGTCGATCCCGGTGAATCCCGCACATAAGCCACATGCCCAGAGTAGGTCTGCATCTTTGGCGTGGGGCTCATAAACCATCAAAAAGGAAGCGCATTGTCGACTTTAATCAAGGAATCGATTCCAGACTAATTACAGAAGCCAACATATAAAGCAAGCGGAGGCCATCGATCTCCGCTTGTTCGTTACCCATATACAATCTCCTGTGAATATTTACGACAGCCCCTATCCATACCCGCAGTATACCGGCCCAAAGAGGATCACTTCCCTGTGAAGGCATTTCAGAGTCAGCGTTTTTCGCCCTCTTTTGCCGCCTTCTCGATGCTGCGAATGGTCTGC
>ERZ857785.3225-NODE-3225-length-12606-cov-2.864712_pt1 | contig 12606 bp, 20 predicted proteins | sample MGYA00519763_ERZ857785 | MGnify/ENA primary metagenome ERZ857785 (study PRJEB31778, sample SAMEA3449365) | human gut metagenome | biome: human gut; feature: human-associated habitat; material: faeces | place: United Kingdom | collected 2010/2012 ... | reverse complement strand
GGAGAACCTACACTGCCATCTCCCATAACACAGACAAGTTTTACAATTTTACTCTCCCCATTGGTTATCATATTGGCAATAGCATTTCGCTCGGCACACATTCCAAGTGTACATGATGTGTCAATACATACTCCCGTATAAATATTTCCTTTGTCAGTTAAAATCGCAGCAGCAACACCGCCCGCTTCAATAAATGGCGATATAACTCGTGGTTTCAACTTTTCTTTGGCTTCTTTATACATCTCATCCCAAATATCCATAACTTTTTCCTTTTCATTCAATAAATCCTTGATTTGTTCACACTTTTCACGTTTTGATTATACCACCCTTACCCTCTATTTTCCACAATAAAATACAGGGCATAGCAACCGCCACGCCCCACATTTATTATTGTTCCAACGATTTTTCTATTTTCCATTTCTGCCCTTTCAAATCATTCTACTTCTCATACAGATTATTGCGCTCTTTGCAGAATTTTTTCATTCCATTTTAGAAACAGCGTATCTATCCTTTGTATATATAACAGGATACAGATGGCGATAGAACATATCATTTTCTTCAAAATCATACTCTATGCAATATCCAGTATGATTTTGAGCGTAATGGCTCCACATAAGCATAGAATCATAAACTTCGGATAAACAAACAACCCTTACTGCATCTTTAATTTTACTCATACAATCACTTAACCCGTTTTCTAAAATATTTAGCCAAGAATCAGAAAGCCTTCCCCCATGTGCTTGTAAAACTATCTGCATTGCCCTTTCTATATTATCAGAATAGCGGATTCTATTTTTTTCTTCCTGTTTCAATGGAAATCTTTTTTCCAAAAGATGTATATATGTTTCTCTATCGAGAACACCTTCTAATGCATCTGGTTGAAAACAAAACTCGCAATCATAGGGGGCATTGAAATAAAGTGGAGATGATGGATATACTAACCCCTTAAAAGCTTCAAATTTCCATTTTTCAATATTAATCATACCCTGGATGAATATAACTGTAGTCATTCAGCTTTTCCATATTAAATGACCTATATCTGTATAATTTTCTTCCCATATATACTTTTTCTCCTCTGTTACAAAAGCGGCTACTCTGTTAAATAACTCCAAAATGCATCAACGCATCCTTTATCGCTTCCACTTTCTCCGCCGTCGGATGCTTTCTCGACTGTTTCAATTCCTCTACCGCATTAGGGGCATCATACATCGGCAAACCTAAATCTCTCTTTACCTATGCGATATATACGGTATGTACCTTGAAGCCGTATTTAGCTTCTATGTACTCCTTAATCATCTTGTAGGTAACTCGCTCTTTCGGCTTGTATGCTACGGCTCTCTTGGCGATATTATCAAGCGGCACTTTGCCCTCACCCTCGCCAAACTCTACTTTTACGTTGATTACGCTGTCAGGTTTTTTGTGGGAAAGCATTACAACCGTCTCCACATGCTTATCGTTGTCCAAACCAATACTCAAATCATTTTCAATAATCGGCAGCTTAAACCGAATAATTTGAGCTGCTATCCCTTAGTCTGTCCTTTCTCATAAATCTAATTCTGCATTATAATAGCAAATTTCGAATTTCTGACTGGCTTTGCACTTTTATTTTTCTATCAATCCACAAGATATTCTTCAAAATCTTTGTTTGTATCTATATTGAATTCTCCCTTTATTTTGTCAGCAAACACATAGCCGCTATTGGTAATAGCATAGATTTTATCCTTTCTACCAACAAGTTTTATATATCCCTGTCTTAATAGCTCGTCTATTGCCGATGTCCACCTAGCTAGTTCTCTCGGTACATCTTTTCTGACAAATTCAATACCTTTTGTTGAAATTGAAGTTCCTCCAAGAAAAGCAAGTTGCATAATTTGTCCATTAGGATCCTTTGAGGCATACGCTAACATAACATATGCGTCTGCTGATATTTTATTAGAATTTTTCATTTCATTCTGTGATTCATACTCAACCACTTCCTGACTGACAATATCCTGACTCGCTTTTATATCAACAACTTTTCTTAAAAATTCGTCTCTCCGTCTTTCCCAAATAGCTGAAGACATAGAACGTAAACCAAATTCTTTTGTGAGAATTTCCTTTAACTCCCCAAGTCTGTACTTTAATGTTACAGTATCTGAATCATCAAGCTTTATTCCTATCTGACTTGGATCAATACATCCAGCAATCTCGCCAAAGTCAAACCCAGGCAATAAAATAGCACTCCAGTTTTGTTTCATCGCCCATGCTGCTCCCATCTCATTTAAGCTGGCTGGACTTCCGTAATAATTATGAGATAGCATATACATAACATGCAGTTCATAATTTTGAAATTTATCTACAAGCCACTCATAAACCTTATTGTTTAAAGGAATGCAATAAGGCGGAATAGATGAACAAACAATTTCATCTTCTTGAAATCCAAGAGCTTCTAATAATTCAACAAATGCAAATACATAATCTTTATCCTTAGTTGAGTGACTAATAAAAACTATCTTCGCTTTTTCTTCTGTCGCCATAAGTGCATCCTCCTTATAGTAATAATCAATATTATCTGCCATTGCATTTAAAGCTCCAGCAAGTTCATTAAATAAATTCTTATCTGTATAGCCCTCAAACCTATCGATGATTTCTATCATATTTTCAACAAAGCTATCACGCACTTTTATTTGTTGCAGTTCTAATAACACTTTTTGTTTCCAACTTATAAATTCTGGTACATCATAAATAACAAAATCTGATTCAAAAAATCCCTTGACATGCTCTTCATGAGCTGTCTTTCTAATATCTTCTATTTGACTTACCAAAGCTAAAAATTTTTCTTTCATCGCATTCGTCCTTCTAAATTTGTATGTAAAACTTAATTTCCCTTTCTATTTCTCATCCGATTTTTGCCCCAACAATTTGATTGAGTCCAGATAATCCTGCTCTACTTCGCTAAGCGTTTTTGCCTTATATTTTTTATATTCTTCGGTTGCCTTATCAACAGCCTGTTTGTGAGTAATACTCCCATTTCCAATCAAAAGCTGTTCTCCGCTCATTGTAAGTATACGGTTCAGATGTTCTGCCCAATCTTTCATGGTCATTACCTGCTCACGCTCTGCCTGACGCTCTGCAAAATCCAAATACCCAGACACAAGCTGCCCCATTGCCCGAAGTTCCTTTTCATTCAAATAATTCTTAGCAACAACAGCTTCTTTTAAAGTTGGTTGATTTCCCACAAATGTTGTGAGACCCATAAACTCTTTTTCTGCATCTGCCCGTGTATAAATAACCTCAGCCGCCGTCTGACCATGAATAGCATAGTGAATTTTATTCTGTACTTTTTTAAAGAAAAGAGTCGATATTTCTGCTTTTGGGTCATAATCAATGCTCGTAGCGTAGATTTCCAGAACTTGTCTGTAAAACACTTTTTCAGAAGCACGGATGTCTCTGATTCGTTCAAGCAATTCTTTAAAGTAACCACCGCCACCCAGATTTTTTAGCCGTTCGTCATCCAGTGCAAAACCTTTCCGCAAATATTCTTTCAGTATATTGAGTGCCCAAATTCTGAACTGCGTACCTCGCTTGGATTTTACACGATAACCCACTGAAATAATAACATCTAAATTATAATAGTCGACTTGATAAGTTTTTCCATCTGCCGCAGTTGTTGCAAAATTTGCAACAACTGATTCTTTCTCCAGCTCTCCTTCAGAAAAGATATTTTTTATATGCCTTGAAATCGTTGATTTGTCTCTCTGGAATAATTCGGCCATCTGGTCAATGGATAACCATACGGTATCTTCGTCAAAAGCCGTTTCAATTTTTGTTAAACCATCTTCTGTTGTATAAATGATGATATTCGATTTTTGCTTCACATTTTCTCGATTATTCACTTGTACACCTCGTATTATAAAGTAGTAGTATTTATAGACCCTCTCCAAGGTCTGCATGCTATACTATAGGAGATACTGTAGATTGTTTTGATCACCTACCACTCAGATTGTTTAAGTGAGGCTACAACCACAGTCTCTTTGTATATTTGTTAATCAGTTAGATACCGCATGACGGTTTATTTAGAACGAGGTTACAATCGCAAGGAGTACCAGTGGCTCTAAACAGTATCAAATATTTTTTAAAGGAGATTTCTTATGATTTACGTTGGAATTGATGTTGCTAAAGATAAGCACGACTGCTTTATTTCTAACTCTGACGGGGAAGTATTATACAAATCTTTTACTATCTCTAACAACCGTGAGGGGTTTGAAACCTTATTTCAAAGAATTGTATCTGTTGCAGAAGATTTGAACAATGTAAAAGTAGGACTGGAAGCCACCGGACACTACAACTACAATCTTCTAGGATTCCTTCTTGATAAAGGTTTGCCAACCTATGTTATCAATCCGTTACATACCAATCTTTACAGAAAAAGTCTAAGCCTTAGAAAGACAAAAACGGATAAAGTTGATTCCCGTACCATTGCCACTATGATAATGTCTGATTTGAACTTGAAGTCCTACTCAGACATATCTTACCACAACGAGGAGCTAAAGTCACTTACTCGTTACCGTTTCGATAAAGTAAAGGAACGGGCAAAACTAAAATCCTCTGTTGCACGGCTTATCAATATCCTGTTTCCCGAACTGGAAAAACTTGTTCCTTCACTCCACATGGTTTCCGTTTACGCCTTGTTATCTGAATTTCCCGGAGCTTCTCATGTTGCTTCCGCGCATCTTACAAGGCTGACCAATCTACTTTCTCAGGCTTCTAAGGGACATTACGGGAAAGATACCGCCATTCTTTTCCGAGAGACTGCAAAAACGTCTATCGGCTCCCTTATGCCCGCAAAGTCTTTGGAACTAAAACATACCATCAAACTCATTCAGGAATTAACTTCTGAGATTGACGAAATTGAATCCGCTATCAAACAGATCATGGTTGAAGAAATTCAATCTCCTATCCTTACAATCCCCGGTATCAGTTATCGAATGGGAGCAATGATTATTGCTGAGATTGGCGACTTCAGCAGATTTGATTCTCCTGATAAGATACTTGCTTATGCAGGAATGTCTCCCTCTACCTACCAATCAGGACAACTTGATAACTGTTATTCTCACATGGAAAAGCGTGGTTCACGATACTTACGATATGCCCTTTACAATGCCACCAAATACGTTTGTCATTGGGATGAAAACTTTGGCGCATATCTTGCTAAGAAACGGGCCGAAGGCAAGCATTATAATGTTGCATTGTCTCACGCCACTAAGAAGCTCGTAAGAACTATTTTTGCAATAGAAAAATCAGGACAGGCATATATACCAACCGTTTAGCTTTTTCTATAAAGATCTCCTTTGAGAGCACCTGTAAAGATGCTCTTACTGTCATGCAGTTTTCAAAGTACATATTTATTTGAAATGCATTTCTGTAATTCATTCAAAAATTTTCATTTTAGACTTGACTTTTAATAGTTAGTCTCACATTATACTAACTAACAATAATGTACAAACAGAACCAACTACTATAAGAAAGACAGAAAAAGCAAGCAAGGTCCATTTAACAGTTTTCAATTTCTGGCGTTTAATGTCATTTAGTTTATATAATTCTGCTGCCATATTCGTAATAATATCATTGTCATCCATGTTTTTGATATCACTCGAAAATTCAGTGAATGAATACTCCTTTGTCGATTTAGTTAAATACCATTTTGACTTATAGTTAATAATACTTGAATGTCCTCTAACCGTCATTAGTCCAAATACAAATATTAATATCATACTAATAAATCCAATAGTAATTAGGATAATTAGCAAAACACCTTTCCAACTACTAGGAGTAATATTGTTTATCAAGCGTTCAATGGGCTCATAACAAGCTGCAATTCCAACCAATATTGCCACAACAGCACCCATAATTATTGAAACCTTAGTATCTGCCAACTGTATGTATGTTGAAATATCCGTTATTGCACTTGCTAAAAAATTTTGTTTAATTTCTATCGTTTTGTTATTATTCTCATTTGAATTATGTGCCATACTCATTCTCCTTTTCATTATTTTAGTGTTTGCTCATTAAGCAGAATTTTAAACACAAATGTTAAATGTTAGTTTTTTCGGCAGATTTTTCTGCCATTTGTACCTTGAAAAAATTGAGAGCAAATAAGCGCAAAAATGAACCGCCGCCAGGTAGTTCACATTCATCGCGAAGATGGATAATGCGATGGAACTGCGAGTAAGTGTATCCAGCTTGGTTTTGATCAGTCCAAGACCATAGCACCTCTTCGCCAGACTGAATCCCCTTTCGACTTCAATGCGATCGGTGTTATCCAAGGACTTTAGTCCTTTATATGCCCGTTTCTTTTCTTCGGCAGATAATGCACGCGGTCGTCCGAGGGCAGGCCCGGAAATACGAATACCATGCTTTTTACAATAAGCACGGTTTGCCCGGTTACGATAAATCTGGTCGACCAGCACACGCTCCGGATAATGTCCTGTCCGCTCGCGATACCTGTCAATGGCTCCTGTCAGCACATCGCATTCATTGTATGCATCAAAGCACAGATATTCCAGTCGGGCTATTCCTCTTTCATCGATGCTCATATCCAACTTGGCACCAAACTCTACCGGAGATTTCGCCTTGCCACGGACGATTGGACGGATGTATGGCTGACTGAGGCTGACAATACGGTTCTTAACACTGTGGACTTTGTTATCATACATGTACTTCTGCTGTTCGTACAGTTTGCGGATTACCTTTATTCGTTTTAACTGTTTTTCAGTGAATTCGACGTCATCCTGTTCCATGTAGAGATCAATATAGGACAGATCCCGTTTAACATATTGCAGCTGCTTTTTGACAGCGTGTCGAATTTTTTTCTGATCCGTTTTTTGCATTTTGCTAGATTCAGATAATCCTGCCTTGCTTTTTGACGATACATTCTCGGCTTGTAATAATTGTATTCGTAACAGATCTTATCAAGGATGGCTTCCAGATTTTCTCTGGCCTCATTTAAAAGATTTACATCCTAAGGATAGGAAATCTGTTGTGATGCGCAGGTTGCATCCAGAATCAAAGTGCCTCGATTGTCAGTTTCCGAATCACCGCTGTCCGAATCATCACCTCCGCTCGGTGGCGGATCCTGCGGAGAGTTGTATTCTGCTATCATTTTGTTAATCTCTGTCAGGATTTCATCTGTAAGCCGCTTGCGGAATTCCACCAGAAGTGATGGCACAAACAGTATTTTGTCCTGGTAACCGGAGAGTCCAATGAAATATTGATAATACGGATTCTCCCGAATCTGTTCTACCAGTTCTCTGTCGGAATAACCGTACTGTTTTTGAATCAGCAAAGAACCCAGAGCTGTCTGCAATGGTTTTGCAGGCATTCCTGTTTCATTTGGAAACAAAGACGCATACTGTTCTTCAATTTCATTCCACGGTATGGTTTCTGCTTTTTTGATCCATCGATTTTCCGGATTCATTTTTAATCTGATTGGTTGATTAAAATCTGAAAGAGAAAACTGACGATTTCGATTAAATTTGTACATTTGTGCCTCCAACGTGCAAGATTTTATGGTAAAACTACGTTTTTCTTTGCATTTCCAGTATACCATAAGCAACCAAAAATGTCAGTACAATCAACGGGTTGCAGTGCTTTCTGGGAACCAAAAGCAGACACTAAATAGCTATCTTCATCTATCTTATCCCAATCAATATAGAAACTCTTTATAAAAAGTTCTGAATCAAGCATACAATAATCCTTTCACGGAAATATAGCGCATTTAATCCTTTATATCTCTCAAAAATACATATTCCGTCTCCGTAGACATATCATCCTTATAACAGAAATGAAGCCTGTCAAAGCCCTTAATCGCTTCTACATCCTCAATCTGGTTCTCAGCCATATACCTTACCATCTCGCCTCTCGCCATCTTTGCATATGTACCCTTGGTGACAACCTTGCCGTTTATCTCCTCACCAAACACACAGGTAATATATGTATCGTCAGTTGTAAGGAACTTCTCTACGCACTTTGAATACTCCTTTGAAGCAAGATTTACAATAATACCAGAATCATCCCTCACAGCACGATATATCCTATCTCCCCAAAGCTCATATAAATCCTTATGTCCCGAGATAGAAGCTTTCGCCTGCATTTCCAAACGATATGGGATCACACCGTCCATTGGTTTCAGTACACCGTAAAATGCCGACAGTATTCTTAAATGACGAGAGGCATACTCAAAATGCCTATCTTCAAACACCACAGGAGCCATATACTGAAATGCTAATCCCTCATAAGATAACACCGCAGGTGTCAGATTGCTGTATAAATCCATATTGGCGATACGCTCCATATTAAGGTCAGTCAACTTATCATTGCATTTCCATAAATCTTTAAGCTCAGCCCTCGTCTTATCTTTAAGCCACATAAGAATCTCTTTAGTCTGCTCTATATATTGGGGCATATCGCCTACATCAAACGAATCGGTGTCCACATTCATCTTCTTTGCCGGTGAAAGAATTATCTTCATGAAAGCTCACCTAACATCTTCTCAGGATCATCAGCAGCCTTCACCTTGTCATTTGCCATAATGATGATTCCTTCTTCATCAATCAGGTAAGTCGTTCTGACAACACCCATGGAAACCTTTCCGTAATTCTTCTTTTCCTTCCAGACATCGTAAGCTTCTATAACCTCCCTCTCCGTATCCGAAAGCAAAGTAAAACCAAATCCGAATTTCTCTTCAAACTTCTTATGAGAAGCAACGCTGTCCTTACTGACACCAAGAACTACAGCTCCTTTTTCTCTAATCTGCGGATATCTGTCCGAGAACCCACAAGCCTGCTTTGTGCATCCGGCAGTGTTATCTCTCGGATAAAAATACAGTATAACCTTCTGTCCCCTGTAATCAGACAGCTTATGCATATCTCCATTCTGATCCGGAAGTTCAAAATCCGGAGCAACAGTTCCTATTTCAAGCATTAACATAGCCCTTCTTTATTCCAAAGTATTCATAATCATTGCCATCAGCACCAAATCCTTGTCAGAATTATTTTTCGTGCCGTGTCACCCACCATCCTTGCATATATTAACATCGCCCTCATGGAGAATAACCTCTGTGCCGTTATCATCTCATCCACAGTAGCTTCTCCCGATAAAACAGTGTAAGCTTCAAATTCTCCCTCATGCTCATGGTATCCTATAGACGCTCCCGGTGGGATAACCAGCTTCGAGAACACTCTACCATGTCCTGCTGCCTCCTCCGGAAGCAGCCAATCATAAAATGTAACTGTTCCTTCTCCGCCTTGGGCATTTTCAACCGGTCTTACTCTCACATCGTTTTTTCGTCTAATCATCATGAACCTCCTCAAATCTATATCGTTGTCTAATATCAGGATATTTTTTATGATCCACTTCACCCATGAACATATCATAAGGTCTGGCATAAGTTGCCATATCGTCATAAAGAGCCTGATATATCATAAGCTTTTCTCTTGTTTCCGAATGAATCGCTGTACCTTTAATTTTATACAGATACATATTTTCTGCACGTTCTTCATCGCTTATAAGCTCTCTCTTAAAATGCTGCACTATCGTTTCAGGCTCAAAAAATCTATCACAACAGTTTGAGTTCGTGGTGTCTTCAAAGCAAATCACCTCATGCGTAAACATTTCGTCCCAACCGTTCACAAAATCATTCAGTATTCGTCTATAGTTTTCATAATCCTTATCGTGTACCAAAAAAATATAAGAACGTTGTGATCCTTTGTGATAGGTTATAGCCAGTGGCTTTGCATCTTTTATCCTATCAAACATCCCTCTCTTGTATTCATTCCATTGATTCTCCGGTCTACGTCCCTTATGACAGTAATAGACCACATTTTTCCCTGACAGAAAATAGCTCTCGACTTCTTCGGGCAAAACATATTTTTCTACACCTCGTGCAGATGCATCATCATTCCTAAAAAGTCCATTGTCAGGATCAAGAAAAATAAGCTCTGCTCTTTCAAGTTCATATACACTCTCCCGAAACCATGACATTCTCTCCTGTTCTCTGTCCCCAGGTGTCCCGACAGGTTTAAGCAGCTCGTTAAAAAAATAGCATCGGATATAATTCCGCTTTTCTCTATATCTTCTACCGATTTATCAGGCTTAGACACAACTTTCTTCAATGCATCAAATACTTTCGGACTATACTTTCGCAAATCTCCCTTTTCCAGATATCCCGTGAACTTCCCGTCATTAGAACCATCATCTTCAGTCAAATACCAATTAACACCGACACGAATCCCTCTGTCAGAAAATGCACGAAGAAGCGAATACTTTCCAAAATCACCTATATCACCAACATACTGATTCTTCATCACACATCCTCCGTATATCTGCAATCAGGATAACCCTCGCAGCCCCAGAACTCGCCATATTTACCATGTCTTTTTCGCATAGGCTCACCACATTTCGGGCATTTCTTTATTCTGGACTCATCTATGCCTATTCTTTCCAAATCTACCGCCAAATGCTCATATACCTGTTGATTCATCTTACTGTCAGAAAGAGCCCGGTGTGCTTCAAGCATATCTACACCGTAATAACCAACCATATCTGATAGTTTATGGTGCTTCATATCCGGGAATATTCCCCTTGCAAGATATAATGTATCCACATAATCATTATCAGGAACCTGCCCGAATTATTCCTCTGAGAACCGATATATAAAACGATTATCAAAAATATGTATGTTATGTCCGACAAGAACATCATCACCGATAAAATCATAAAATCTTGGTAATACCTCAACTAATATAGGTGCATCCTTTACCATGTCATCATTTATACCGCTGACAAAAAGGCATCCTCCGGAATCCTTCTCTCAGGATTTACAAGACTTACAAACTCATCAACAATCTGACCGCCACGCACTTTGACAGCACCAATTTCAAGTATCCTGTCTCTTGCATATAGCACCCCGGTTGTCTCAAGATCATATACTATATAATCAGGAACATATATATTTTTCCTCTTTCCCTTATGGTTGCCTAACATAATAACCGCTCCCTAAACCATCAATTAAAACTACCACAGTACCCTGAATGTTATCATATCATCAATATCTATATCTCTGATATCACAAAGCACATCGCCACGCAGATATGATTCTACGTGATAAAAATGCATACAATCTCTAAGGTGCCCTACAAGAGCATTGCTTCTCCTTTTGTACCCATAGTGGCTAAGAAGTGTCCTAAGTTTCATCCTTATATAATCCTGACTGTTCGTATATTTGATGCGTAACCTTAAAAACATAAAAAACAGGTCAAAATCAGGATATTCAGACATCACATTTTCTTCTACAAATTTTCGTCCTGTTGCAATAAAATCCTTTTGCACGGCAGGAAACTCGGCATTAAGCGTTTCCTTATCTATCAGGTATTCTACCCAGTACAGCGTATCTGAAAACAGCATCTTCTTGTTTTTAAGATAATCAGGATGGAGAAATTATGCTCTTCTGTATAAATCTTTTCCATAAACTCCATAAGCCTGCGACTACCCATATCCTGACTAACTGCAAATAACGCAAGAGAGTAGGAATCATAACACAGCTCTATCATAACTTATCACTCTTTCTTGCATTACACTGTCTACACAATATCTGTAGATTATCAGGAACGGTCTTACCACCCTTGTTCATCGGCATGATATGATCAACTTGGAAAGGAATCCTGTACTCACTCTCAAGACCACACTCTGCACAGACATATAATCCTTTTTCATTTAAAGATTTTTCAAATGCACCGTCACGAAGCTCTTTCTCGTAATCGGGATTATGTTCCCCTATCTCATGAAGGGACATACCCTCAAAATCACGCTTGCCACACTTGACATTTGGCTCATCATCGAAAATATCCGGGCTTGAAAGCTTCATCATCTCAATATCAAGCTGTCTCCAGAAATATACCTTTCTGCCAAAGAAAAGCCGGAGCATATTATCATCCGCATCATCCCAGATAGAATCCACATACTCAGCCTTTTTCCTCGGTCCCATATCCTCGTCCCAAATATGCTTTGCGATAGCAGCCACATCCAGCTTACTCTTATCTATATCCTTGAAAGTATAAAACTTAGGGATATCTTCATACTGTGCATAGTACATTAAAATATGGATGATATCAGCTTCTTCATAAGGCGGGATCATCTCTCCGGTAAAGAAGGTATCTGCAATCTGCTCTGCCATAGCCACAAGTGTTTCTTCATCTACAAACTCTTCATCAACGCCAAAATCCTTAAACAAAGCAGGTAATGCATACATCATATCTTCATAGGCTTCCTGCGTACTATCATAAACCATGACCTGATAGGAATGATCCATTCCGTTTTCCTCAAGACAGGTAAAAGCATACATGCCGATAGGAATACGCTTTTCAAATGGCACTCTTTCAATCGCAGTAGTATCCACAGAATCATCGAGAATAGCCGCAAATTCCTCAATCTTTGATATGGCAATCATACGCAGCTCATGTCTTTGATGTTCAGCCGGATTATCGAAAAAGTCTGCTTCCTCGTCCACAAAAAGGCTTTCAGGATTTACCCATGCAATATGCTATAATTCTAAAGATATAGTGTATTAAC
>ERZ857785.3210-NODE-3210-length-12651-cov-2.911083_pt1 | contig 12651 bp, 11 predicted proteins | sample MGYA00519763_ERZ857785 | MGnify/ENA primary metagenome ERZ857785 (study PRJEB31778, sample SAMEA3449365) | human gut metagenome | biome: human gut; feature: human-associated habitat; material: faeces | place: United Kingdom | collected 2010/2012 ... | reverse complement strand
TTTTCCGACGAGAACAACACTTACTTTATCATTTTTTGCTAAAGCCATAACGCTTCCTTTGATTATTTCTCCGGGAGCGTTATCTCCACCCATTGCATCTACAGCAACCTTTATATATTCCATACCGATTCCTCCGATTATGTATACTTAAAGCATAAAATGTGGCGTCTGATAATATGCAGACGCCACAAGACTAGTTGTTATTAATAATTATTCTGAAACTTCCTCTGCATCTTCCTTATTCTTCTCTTCTGCAATAAGAAGCTGCTTAATGCTGAGGCTGATTTTCTTAGACTCTTCTTTGAAGTCAACAACCATTGCAGTTATTTCGTCACCGATGTTAAGAACATCTGATGGCTTTTCAATATGCTCTCTTGCAATCTGAGATACATGAAGAAGTGCATCAACTCCGGTGTCAAGTTCAATAAACGCACCGAAATTAGTCATCCTTGCAACTTTTCCTGTAACAACTTTTCCAACAGAATATTTGCTTGCAGCATCTTTCCATGGATTGTCACGTTCAAACTTAAGGCTAAGTGCAATCTTGGTTTCTTTAATATCTTTTATAAGAACATGAAGAGTCTGTCCGACTTTAAGGAACTTTTTAGGATTCTCAATCCTTCCCCATGACATCTCTGAGATATGTAAAAGTCCGTCAGCGCCGCCAAGGTCAACAAATGCACCAAAATCAGTAATGTTCTTTACAACACCGTCAACTTCCATTCCCGGAGCGATTCTTGCAAACAGCTCTTCCTGCTTCTTCTGCTTTTCAGCAACAAGAAGCTGCTTTCTGTCACCTATTATCCTTCTTTTTCTTGGATTGAATTCAGTAATAACAAACTCAATCTCCTGATCCTGATATTTTGTAAGGTCTCTTTCAAATACATCTGACACAAGACTTGCAGGAATAAATACCTTTGATTCATCTATCATTACTGTAAGTCCGCCGTCAAGCACTTTAGTCACAGATGCTTTAATAACTTCTTTGTTATTGTAAGCCTCCTCAAGGCGTTTGTTGCTCTGTTCAATGGCAATTCTCTTATATGTAAGAAGCACCTGACCATCACCATCATTCACTTTAAGTACCTTTGCCTGCATCTTGTCGCCCACTTTAACAGCACTTGTAAGGTCAACCGGCTTATTACTGTACTCGTTACGTGTTATAATGCCGTCAGCTTTATAACCGATATTCAGAATGATCTCGTCTTCCTTAACGCCAATAACTGTCCCTTCTACAATCTCTCCGTTGTGGATTGTGACTAATGATTCTTCTAGTAATTCTGCAAAATTTTCTTCTGACATGTCTGCCAAACCTCCTCAATAATTTTGTTAGGGGTAGATGCCCCTGCAGTAATTCCCACGCTACGGACAGATTCTAGGTCTTCGAGTTTCAAATCGGAAAGAGTCTGAATATACTGGGTACATTCACATTCGTCCTTACATATCTGATAAAGCTTTTGTGTGTTAGAACTTTGTCTCCCTCCGATAACAATCATAGCATCGGATTCCGAAGCCAAGCTTTTAGCTTCAGTTTGCCGTTCTTCTGTAGCATTGCATATAGTATTCACAGCAATAATATCATACACTCTTTTTCTTAAAATTTCAACCAATTCTTCAAAATAATTAATATTATATGTTGTTTGTGCTACAATACACACTTTTTCACCGTCCGAAAAGTGCAGATTGTCTAAATCTTCTTTGGATGAAACAACATATGAAGTTCCCTTGCACCAGCTTTTTATCCCCATAACTTCAGGATGATTTGCATTGCCGATTATGACTATTGTTTCACCGTCTGAAGAATGTTTATCAACGATTCTGTGTATTTTTTTAACAAACGGACATGTAGCGTCTATAATTCTTACGTTATTATTTTCAAGGCGGGAATATATTTCGCGCGGCACTCCGTGAGCTCGTATAATAACTGTGGCGTCGGATATTTTATCCAGTTCATTTTCACTATTTATAACTGATACGCCTTTTTTCTTAAGGTCATTAACTACTTCTTCATTATGAATAATCGGACCGTAAGTATATATACCGCCTCCTGATTCAACTTCTTTGTATACTATATCAACGGCTCTTTTTACTCCGAAACAGAATCCTGCGCTTTTTGCAAGTTTCACTTCTTTCAATGCAAACTCTCCCTGTAAATATTTTTTATATATGATACAACTTCATCTATATTCATATCAGACGTATCAAGAAGCATAGCGTCGGGAGCCTGTCTTAACGGCGATATTTCCCTGTTCATGTCCTCTGTATCACGTGCTATTATATCTTTTTCTATTTCATTAATATCACATTCAATATTTTTAGCTTTAAGCTCATTGTACCTTCTTTCTGCGCGCACCATAGAAGATGCGGTAAGATATATTTTTAGATTGGCGTTCGGAAGAACTTTTGTACCAATATCCCTTCCGTCCATGATAACATTATTATCTTCGGCAAGACGCCTTTGAAGTTCTACAAGCTTTTCTCTTACGCATAAATGTTTTGCAACGGCTGACGCTGCTTTTCCGACCTGCTCCTGCCTGATAAGCGAAGTTACATTATTGCCGTTTAAAATAAGCTGCTGCATACCGCTTTCATATTTAATCGTAATGTCAATATTATCACACGCTTTTTTCGCTTCATTTTCATCCGTATAATCAATATTATTATCAATAAAATATAATGCGACTCCTCTGTACATAGCGCCCGTATCTATATATATCAGTCCTAACTCCTTTGCAGCAAGCTTGGCAATAGTGCTTTTTCCTGCGCCAGCAGGTCCGTCAATAGCCATAGCGTATCCCATAAAATATTCACCCTTTCTTTTTAATCGTGTATGCTCATTCCGGCGGTATATCCGGTAGACCATGCTATCTGAAGATTAAATCCGCCCGTAACAGCGTCGGTATCTATAACTTCACCTGCAAAATACAGATTCTTTACAAGCTTTGATTCCATAGTCTGCGGATTAATTTCATTAACATTTACTCCGCCGCGCGTTATTATTGCTTCATTATAACCTCTTGCACCGGTTATTGTCACCGGAAGATTTTTCAATATATCAACAAGCTTTTTCCTTTCCTTTGCAGTAACGGAATTAACCGGTTTGTATGCGTCAATTCCCGACAACTTTACAACGACGTCAATAAGTCTGTGAGGCAAAAGCTTTTTCAAAGAATTAGAAAAATGAACATTCTTTGATTCATTAAAATCCCTTATAATTCTGGCGTCCAGTTCCGCTTCCGAAAGAGCAGGCTTTAAATCTATATACATGTCTATATCGCCCTTTATTATATAATCGGTAAGATAACTGCCGGCTGTAAGTATAAGCGGTCCGCTAACGCCAAAATGAGTAAAAAGCATTTCTCCGAAATCGCTGTAGAGATTTTTATTATCTTTTTTTAATGTAACCGAAACATTTCGCAAAGAAAGCCCCATAAGTTCTTTAGGCCAGTCCTCCTTTACGTTAAACGGTACAAGTGCAGGATACGTTTTGGTGACGGTATGTCCTGCTTTTTTTGCAAATGCATATCCGTCTCCGGTTGAGCCTGTCTGAGGATAAGCAAGTCCTCCTGTAGCAATAATGACTGCATCGGAATTATATATGCCGGAATCTGTACTCACCCCTGTCACTCTGCCGCTTTCAATCAGAATATCTTTTACCGCTGTATTTAGCATTATATTAACTTTATATTTCTTAAGCGCAGTTGTAAGCGCCTTTATAACATCAGAAGATTTGTCCGACACCGGAAAAACCCTCCCGCCGCGTTCCGTTTTAACCGGAAGCTTAAGAACATCGGAAAACAATTCTATAGTCTGCCAAGGTGCAAGCATATATATAGGACTGTAAAGAAATTTTGGATTCGTTACAACCTTTTCAAAAAAATCACCGGTTTCACAATTATTAGTAAGATTACAGCGGCCTTTACCGGTAATATAAATCTTCTTACCGCATTTTTCATTCTTTTCTATTATTGTTACGTTATGTCCGGCAGCACTCGCAGCATAAGCTGCCATCATTCCTGCGGCTCCTGCACCTATAATAATTACATTGCTCAAAACATATCCTCCGACGGTTACTTTGATATATATGGTTCATCATGATTCATATATATATATTTGCTTTCGTATATCTCATCATTACTTCTGAAATATACTTCATTACAATAATCAAGGTTATCCAAAAGGCTGTATGCAATACAGTCCAACATTGCATACTCCATTTTTTCACTTACATTTTTAACAGGTGCGGCGTCATCAGAAAAATAAACAATAATATTGTCCGAATTCTCAACTACATCTTTAATAACAACATTTTCTGTAAAATTAGCAATAACCTCATTAATAATAAGTTTTGCGTTAATTTCAGACTTTTCCGATATAACCGACACCGTAGGGGTACATTCATAAGTTTCATAATCTATTGTATATAGAGACAGTTCATGCGAATCGGTACCTGTTTCATCATCATCATCATCTTCTTCAAACTCTGTACTGTCAGGATATTTATTATCATTACCTGTTCCTGTATTTCTGCATCCTGATATAATAAAGACTGCGCATATAGTTAAAAATATTAAAATCCGGTATTTTTGCATAATCAGTCTCCCTGTTTTTTGTCTTTTAAAACATCTTTATTATTAACCATACATACTATAAGTGATATAACAGTCAAAACAAGCGCCGCATATATAAATATATTTTCAATGATATTCATAACAGGCGTATCAAAATTAATAATTACAAGAATAGTCATAACCATCTGTACTGTTGTCTTAACCTTGCCCCAGTAATCAGCTGCAATAACAATTCCGTTATCAGAAGCCACAAGCCTGAATCCGCTTATAATAAAATCTCTTGAAATAATAATCATAACAACCCATGCAGGAACAGGATTACCCGGTATTGTAAGAAAACAGATAAGTGCAATATTTACAAGAAGTTTATCTGCAAGAGGATCAAGAAATTTGCCGAAATTAGTTATAAGATTATATTTTCTTGCAAGATACCCGTCAAAGAAATCCGTAAGGCTTGCTATAATAAATATAGCAGCGGCAATAATTTCATTATAAGGAATCTGTTCATTTAAAAATACAATAACAAATACAGGAATAAGAAGAACTCTCAGTATTGTAAGTTTGTTAGGGGTATTCATAATTAGGCCTCCGTTAAATAACATTTATAATGCAGGTACTGCCAAAAGGTCGTAGCCCAAAGCTCCTGTAATCTCCACGCGTACAATATCTCCCGACATATATTTTTCTGTAATAGGAATAAAGACGCATCCGTCTATCTTTGGCGCATCTGCCATTGTTCTTGCAACATATACATTATCAGAAGTAAGTTCGCCTTCAATAATAACGTCAAGACACTGTCCTGTTTTGGCTTCAGCCATTTCAAAGGCAATATTCTGCTGGAGTTTCATTATTTCATCCAAACGTGTCTGTTTTATGTCATATGGAATCTGATTAGGAAATTCTGCTGCAGGAGTATTCTCTTCCGGTGAATAAGGAAATACGCCAAGTCTGTCAAAACGCATTCTCTTAACAAAATCCATAAGAATTCTATGGTCTTCGTCGGTTTCTCCCGGAAAGCCTGTTATAAGAGTTGTTCTTATAGCTATATCAGGAATTCTGCTTCTTATCATGTTAATCTTTTCTTCAAGCTCTTTTTGGTTAGTTTTTCTGCCCATTCGTCTAAGTATATTTTCAGAAGCATGCTGTATAGGCATGTCAATATAATGGCATATTTTAGGATTGGACGCCATAATGTCAATAAGCTCGTCTGTAATATCCTCAGGATAGGCGTATAAAAGCCTTATCCATTCTATGCCTTCTACTTTGCTTATATTATTAAGAAGTTCGGGAAGTGCATTATGTCCGTAAATGTCCGTTCCGTAAAGCGTAGTCTCCTGCGCAACGACTATAAGTTCTTTTACACCTGTGTCAGCAAGATATTCGGCCTGCGCTATAAGCTCAGGCATCGGTACGCTTCTGTAAGAACCGCGCAAATAAGGAATAATACAGTATGTACAATGCTTATCACAACCCTCAGCAATCTTTAAATACGAATACTCGGTTCCCGTTGAAAATACTCTGTGCCCTTTCTGGGAAGGCATATAATTAATGTCTTTCATAGAGGACGACATACCTTCATTTAATGTCTGCTTTATAACCGTTACTATATCTTCATAAGCGGTTGTGCCTACTATCGCATCTACTTCGGGAATCTCTCCTCGAATCTCCTTTTCATATCTTTGAGCAAGACATCCGCACACTATAAGAGCTTTTAATGAACCGGTCTTTTTATATTCAGCCATCTCAAGTATAGTTTCAATACTTTCCATCTTAGCGTCGTTAATAAAACAGCATGAATTAATAATAATAATTTCCGCTTCTGCTTCATTATCAGTGAGCTCATATCCTTCATCAAGGAGTGAACCTAACATAAATTCCGAATCAACAAGATTTTTATCACATCCAAGTGATATTAATAAAATACGCATAATTCTCCACCGTTTTTTTATAATATTACTATTCTATCAGTTTTTAGTATTTTGTCAATAAATCAGTTTACAAGTTACTGTGTACTATGATAAAATTCAAGATAATTTTAAATACAGAGAGGTATTGCATATGAAGGCTAAAACTAAAGCGGCAATTATCATAATACTACTATTTTTGATAATCGGAGGAAGCTATTATTACGCTGCTCTCCCTCCGATTAATATTCATTCGCCGGGATTCTGGGGATTTATTATTGTATTATCAGTTGTTATCACTGTACTTGTAGGACTATATTCACTTAGGAACCATAAAAAAGACAAGTCCGAGATTAAGTTGTTATTCAGAAAGAATTTCCTGTTTAAGTTTTTTTCCGGTATAACATTTCTTCTTGTTATTGTATATTTAGCAGGTACATTTTTATCATCAGATATTATCAACGCACACAAATACAGAGAACTCATTAATATTGAAGACGGTGATTTTACCGAAGATATCAAGCAGATATCTTATAATGAAATTCCTCTTTTAGACCGTGCTTCTGCAGAGATTGTCGGTGCAAGAAAAATGGGAACAATGGTTGAATATGTATCGCAGTTTGAAGTTGCATCAGATTATACACAGATTAATTATCAGGGAAAACCTGTAAGAATTACACCTTTGGAATACGGCAACCTTCTCAAATGGTTTACTAACCGTAAAGAAGGAATACCTGCGTATATAATGATTGATATGGCTTCTCAGGATGCTGAATGTATCAAGCTTTCCGAGGGTATCAAATATTCAAAATCCGAGCATTTCGGGCGGCTTATATACAGACATCTCAGATTTAAGTATCCGACATATATGTTTGATACTATTAATATGGAGATTGATGAAGAAGGAACGCCTTACTGGATATGCCCTGTAAAGGATTATACAATCGGATTGTTCGGCGGTGTAACTATAGGCAGAGTAGTTCTTGTTAATGCTGTTACCGGCGAAACAACGGATTACAGTGTTGAGAATGTTCCTTCATGGGTTGACCATGTATTTTCAGCAGACCTTCTTATCTCATATTATGACTACTACGGAACATTAAAACACGGATATTTTAATTCTATATTAAGTCAAAAAGATTGTCTTGTCACAACCGAGGGCTATAATTATATTGCATCGGATGACGACGTATGGGTATATACAGGCGTAACAAGTGTCGGCGGCGACGAATCTAATGTTGGATTCGTCCTTATGAACCAGCGTACGGGGCTTACAAGATATTATCAGATTGCAGGCGCTGAGGAATTCTCGGCAATGAGTTCTGCTGAAGGAAAAGTACAGAATCTTGGATATAACGCAACATTTCCGATTCTTCTTAATATATCCGGAGAGCCAACCTATTTTATATCTCTTAAGGATAGTGCAGGCCTTGTTAAAATGTATGCAATGGTAAATATACAGAAATATACTCTTGTAGCTACGGCAAATACTGTAGAAGAATGTGAAAAAAGCTATAAGGATATGCTTGTAAGCAACAATATTACCGAAGCCGAACCGGATAAACCCGTATATGAAAAGACAAAAACAGTCACAGGTACAATAACAAGAATTGCCCAGACAGTTGTTTCCGGTAATTCACATTATTATATTGTACTTGACAATTCCGGGGAAATATATGACGTTGACGTCTCGGAAAACGTCTCAATCATTCTCTCAAATGCAGGCGACCGGATAACATTTGAATATGCTGATACGGATGACGAGCTTAAAACTGTTATATCAATAAAATAAGAGGTAAACATTATGTTTCGTTTATGGGGAAAAATTATAAAAGACAATAGGCTTTTATGGGATTATGTATATGAAAATGACAGCACACAGCTTAATAGAACCAGGAAGGTTTTTGACGGGTTGGAATGCATCTGCAAAGAATACGATTTATCAGTTCCCATATGGCTTGACAATAATATAAATGATTTTAAAAGGGCCGATAAAACCCGGTTTAATTCCGACTGCTTTATCGACCATATAGACTTTGACTATCTTGAAATTCATGTTATAGAGGAGTAGCGCAGAGCGCTATTCCTCTTTTGGCGATTCGGTGCCTTCCGCACTATTAAATATACCGTTTACTGTTTCTGCGTCACTCATTCCCGAAATAACGACTGTCATTACACTGTGTGCCGGAATATCATAGCATTGATTATCATCAAGACTTCCTTTTTCCTGATAAAATTCTTCTGTATCAAGGCCTTTTGAATAATCGGTTAATATTACCTTGCTTGAATCAATATTATAATCTGCAAACTGGTATTGAAGCTTCTTTGACTCTTCGGAATCATTTATAGTAACAAGTACAAGCTTATCCTGATTATCAGGCGATACATAGGCCGAGCACGTAAGTCTTTGTGTTATCTCAGGATTACCTGGGACAGGCGTAACGTTAGCGCCGACACGTGTATATCCCGGAAGAATGTATTCTGAAAAATGCCTCATAGAATAATATTTTTCACCTATAACATAGCCATGTTCATGATAAAAATCTTCTTCTGTTGTTCCTGAATCAACACCAATCAGATTCTCATAATCCTTTCCTTCAGGAGCCATCCATGTACCGCCCCAGAATATATAGCAGTTTAGATTTTCATTTATCATTGAATTCTGGATTATACGGGCAGTAGACATAAAGTCGCCTTCGTAATATTCTGTCTGCCATTTAGGAATATCCGGGTATTCAAGAGCCATTGCCCTGAAATGAGTATTATATGTATCGGCATAGTCAATATCTTCTTTATCTTCTCCGCCTCCGACATAAAGGTGATGTGCTATTCCGTATAAGCTTTCCGGTTTAAGTTTTAAAATTGCATCTATATATAATGATAAGGTGCCTTTTTCACAGGACATTGTTTCCGGACCAAGAAGCTTTGGCGGATTATCAAGTCTGCTTACAGCGTCATAAGTAGCCGCAAATGCCTCAGGATAAGAAGCTCCTTTTGCACTTTCTGTAAAGTCCAGATTGCAGCTTTCGTATGACGCCGTATAATCAGGCTCATTCTGGATACTGAGATATCCTATAGGAATACCTGCTTTATTATATGCGTCAACCGTTTCATACCAGTAATTACCATAGTCCTCATATCTGTAATTGCCCGATTCATCTTTTGCAATAGTACCTTCACCGTATAATGTCTCGCTGTCTTTAAGATAAGCGGCAGGCGACCACGAACTTAAAAGAACTTTCGGTTCAACGCCTATTTCAGACAGACGTTCAACAGCTTTGTCATAATATTCTTTTTCCACTTTCGGATTAAATTCACCCTCGGTATTATACATATAACTGTTTTTAAATCTTAAAACACTAAGATGGGCGTCTTTAAAAAGCAGATCATATATCTCTTCTTTATATGGATTATAATAAGCATAATTACTATAATATGTGTAACCCGCACCAAAACCATCTATATTCTGGTATGTAGTAGTATTGTCAACCTCAATCTGCAAAGCCCCTTCCTGTACATCCTTATGTCCTTCAGGTTCTTTTTTGCATCCTGCAAATAACAGAGTGCAGGATAATAAAAGCATAGCTGAAATCAGATGTCTTTTGCGCATATAGCAGCCCCCTTTATATAAAATATTGATACTAACTATAATAGCATAAATATCCTTAAAATTCTATAACCTTAACAATCTTTATTGTAAGCTAAACCGATATGTTGTAAAATAATACCCAGTTAAAAATATTGGAGAAAAGGAGCATGACAGATGAGACATCTTATAACCCCTTTAGACCTGACTGTGGACGAGCTTAACGACATACTCGCTCTTGCAGGAAGGATATACAGGAACAAAGAAAAGTATTCTAAGATATGTGACGGAAAAAAGCTTGCATCTTTATTTTATGAACCGAGTACACGTACACGTTTAAGTTTCGAAGCAGCAATGATGAATCTTGGCGGAAGTGTTCTCGGTTTTTCTTCAGCCGACTCAAGTTCTGTATCAAAAGGCGAAAGTATCGCAGACACAATACGCGTAATTTCTTATTATGCTGATATATGCGCAATGAGACACCCTAAGGAAGGCGCACCGCTCGTCGCATCAATGTATTCGCAGATTCCTATAATTAATGCAGGCGACGGCGGACATAATCATCCTACACAGACATATACAGACCTTCTTACAATAAAAGAATTAAAAGGAAGCCTAAACGGTCTTACAATCGGTGTATGCGGAGATTTGAAATTCGGACGTACCGTACACTCTCTTATAAATGCAATGGTAAGATATTCGGGCACAAGATTTGTTATGATATCACCTGACGAGCTTAAAATACCGGACTATCTGAGACGCGACGTCCTGGATGCGAATAATATACCATATTATGAGACGTCCAATCTTGAAGAAGTACTCCCTAAGCTTGATATTCTTTATATGACAAGAGTACAGCGCGAAAGATTTTTTAACGAAGAAGATTACATACGGCTTAAAGACAGCTTTATTCTTGATAACGAAAAATTAAAGCTTGCAAATGAGGACATGCTTATATTGCATCCGCTTCCTCGTGTAAACGAGATTGCTACAGAGGTTGACTCTGACCCGCGTGCAGTATATTTTAAGCAGGCACAGTACGGTGTGTATATAAGGATGGCGCTGATTATGACGTTGCTTGGTATACCTGAACCTGATAAGGAGGAAAAATTATGTTAAATATAGGCGGATTACATGAAGGAGTTGTAATAGACCATATAAAAGCCGGAGGCGCAATGCAGATATATAATTATCTTAACCTTGAAAAGATTGAACAGAGCGTTGCCATAATAAAAAATGCAAAAAGTAATAAAATGGGCAAAAAAGATATAATTAAGATTGAAGGCCCAATAACTGTAGACCTGGACCTGCTTGCTGTCCTTGACGGCGATATTACACTTAATTTCATTGAAAATGATGTAATAGTAAGAAAGGGGCATCCTAAGCTACCCGAAAAAGTTACCGGAATTATTAAATGTAAAAATCCCCGCTGTGTAACATCTTCCGCTACAGAACGGGGACTTATGCATACTTTTAAATTAACTGACCCAGTCAACAGAATATACAGATGTGTATATTGTGAACAGAAATTTAAGGGACATCTTTAAAATAATCCCGTTATTTTTCCTTCATCATTAACATCAATTCTTTCAGCAGCAGGATGTAATGGCAATCCAGGCATTGTCATTACAGTTCCTGTTATTGCTACTACAAATCCGGCGCCTGCCGATACATATATATCTCTTATATTAACTGTGAATCCTTTTGGTCTTCCGAGTTTTTTCGGGTCGTCTGATAAAGAATACTGATTCTTAGCCATACATACAGGCATATTTCCAAAGCCAAGACTTGTAAGCCTGTCCATAGCTTTTCTTGCAGAAGCATCAAATGTAACACCATCTGCTCCATATATTTCTTTTGCAACAGTCTCTATCTTCTTTTCAAGCGAAAGTTCATTCGGATATAACGGTTTAAAATTGCTCTTTTTATTATTAAGAGTATCAATAACTTTTTCTGCAAGCTCTATACCGCCGTTACCGCCATGCTCCCATACTTCTGAAAGTGCAAAATTACATCCGCGCTCTTCGCAGAAATTCTTAACATATTCCAGCTCTGCGTCTGTATCGGTAACGAATCTGTTAAGTGTAACAACACAAGGCACACCGAACTTTGCTACATTTTCTATATGCTTTTCAAGGTTTACAATTCCTTTCTTAAGAGCTTTTAGGTTCTCTTCTGAAAGATTGTCCTTAGCAACGCCGCCGTTATATTTAAGGGCACGTACAGTAGCTACAAGTACAACAGCGTCAGGCTTAAGACCCGCCATACGGCATTTGATATCCATAAACTTCTCCGCGCCAAGGTCTGCTCCGAATCCGGCTTCGGTAATAACATAATCAGCAAGCTTCAGCGCTGTTTTTGTTGCGCGCACACTATTGCATCCGTGCGCTATATTGGCAAAAGGTCCGCCGTGTACAATTGCAGGAGTATTTTCAAGTGTCTGAATAATATTAGGTTTTATTGCGTCCTTTAAAAGCGCTGCCATTGAGCCTGTAGCATTAATGTCACCGGCAGTAACCGGTTCTCCGTCATAATTATAGGCAACAATAACACGTGAAAGCCTTTTTTTAAGGTCATCCATATCAGCGGC
>ERZ857785.3205-NODE-3205-length-12662-cov-3.339811_pt1 | contig 12662 bp, 13 predicted proteins | sample MGYA00519763_ERZ857785 | MGnify/ENA primary metagenome ERZ857785 (study PRJEB31778, sample SAMEA3449365) | human gut metagenome | biome: human gut; feature: human-associated habitat; material: faeces | place: United Kingdom | collected 2010/2012 ... | reverse complement strand
TCTCCCTTTACATAATAAAAACATCTTTTTGTTCTTGAATATTTTATACAAATATACTACAATTATTTGGAATAAAACACTAAATTTATGCGATATTATATAACTATTCTTAGATATACGAGGATTATTATGAAAGATCAGCTGCGCGAAACAAAAACACATGGAACCAGCTTATTTCCTTTTGAATTGTATAAACACACAGCACAAAACGGACGTTTCTTTATATCGTGCCACTGGCATGATGAGGTAGAAATCCACTACATAACTTCAGGAACAATAGAATTTATGTTAGGCGAAAATGTCTACGAACTTAAGAAAGACGACATTGTTTTTATTAATACGCGGCAGCTTCATCAGACCCGGGCATTAAGTGATGATGCCAAATATTATTCATATGTATTTCCTCTAAACTTACTGTCATTTCAAATGGCTGACATCACACAGCTTCAGGTACTTAACCCATTGCTAAATGGGAAATTAGGATTTCCGTCATTACTTCGCAAAGATGAGGACGGATATTCATATATTGCAGAAAAATTATTGGAAATCACTTCTCTTGACCAAGGCAAACCCGATTATTATGAACTGCAAATCAAAATTGATTTGCTTGAAATAATTGCCTTTTTTTCGATGCATAATAAATTTATTCCTTATACAGCATCTCATAAAGAAGATATCTGCAAAAAAATTCTAGATTACATAAAAATGCATTATTCAGAAAAAATAATAATAGCGGATATCTCGTCTTATGTTGGTTTGTCTCCCAACTACTTCAGCGCCTTTTTCTCAGACCGTTTTAAGCAGAATTTCTGCGAATTTTTAATTCAGTTTCGTGTGGAACAGGCGTGTGTCCTACTACTAAGCACTAATATGTCTGTGACAGAAATTTCACTATCTGTAGGATTTGATACTTCAAGTTACTTTATCAGAAAATTCAGGGAGCGTACCGGCGTGACACCTGCTAAATACCGAAAAAATTTAACTCCCCCTGGTTACTAAATCATTCTGGTAGAAATAGCATAATTATATATTGACATATACCCCCATGAGGTATATTATATTTATACCCTATGGGGGTATATCTATGCAGAACGGAGGTTATACTAATGAATGATAAAAAAACTTGTGAATGTCACGAAAAAACTACCATACGTTCTGAGAATGAACGCAAAAAGCTGATTCACCGCCTAAACCGGATTGAAGGACAGATTCGCGGTATTCGCGGTATGGTAGAAAAAGATGCATACTGTACAGATATATTAATGCAGTCGGCCGCTGTAAACGCTGCCGTTAATTCATTTAATAAAGACTTAATTGCAAGCCATATCCGAGGCTGTGTGGCAAGAGACGTTCGCGACGGCAAGGATGAAGTAATTGACGAGCTTGTAATAATGCTCCAAAAATTAATGAAATAACTACTTTCACAATAAAATTATAATAAAGGTTGGTGAAAATCTGATATGGAACAATATATAGTAACAGGAATGAGCTGCGCTGCATGTTCTGCCCGTGTTGAAAAGGCAGTATCCCAAGTTCCGGGAGTCACCTCCTGCTCAGTAAGTCTTTTAACTAATTCTATGAGCGTGGAAGGCTCCGCACTTTCTGAAGAAATCATAACGGCAGTTCAGAATGCCGGTTATGGGGCAGATTTAAAAAATGCAAAGCAAAATCAGCATGACAGAACAAATTCAATTGAAGACACATTAAAAGACAAAGAAACTCCTATATTAAAGAGACGGCTTATAGCATCTTTAGGATTTTTAATTATTCTCATGTATGTCTCTATGGGACATATGATGTGGGGATGGCCTCTGCCATCATTCTTTAATAATAACCATATTGCAATGGGACTTTTACAGCTTTTACTGACTATTGTAATTATGGTTATCAACCAAAAGTTCTTTACAAGCGGCTTTAAAAGTCTGTGGCGCCGTACACCTAATATGGACACTCTGGTAGCGTTAGGTTCTACAGCTGCATTTATATACAGTACATTTGCCCTGTTTGCCATGACAGACGCGCAGGTTAAAGGAAATGCAGACGCAGTAATGTCCTATATGCATGAATTTTATTTTGAATCAGCAGCTATGATTCTTGCTCTGATTACAGTCGGAAAAATGCTCGAGGCACGTTCTAAAGGCAAAACAACCAATGCCCTAAAGGGACTTATGCAGTTAGCGCCGAAAACCGCCACGCTTATTCGTGACAACAAAGAAATCGTCGTTCCCGTTGAACAGGTGGCTATAGGAGATATTTTTGTAGTCCGCCCCGGTGAAAATATACCTGTGGACGGCGTTATTTTAGACGGCGACAGCGCTGTTGATGAATCAACGCTGACAGGAGAAAGTATACCTGTAGATAAATCAGTTGGAAATACCGTCTCTGCCGGTACTCTAAACCAATCCGGCTTTATACGCTGTGAAGCGACAAGGGTAGGTGAAGATACCACTTTGTCACAGATAATTCAAATGGTCAGTAATGCGGCGGCGTCCAAGGCTCCTATCGCTAAAGTAGCAGATAAAGTATCAGGCGTATTTGTACCTGCTGTTATTACAATTGCCGTTATAACAGTAATTATATGGCTTCTTTTAGGACAGACAATCGGCTTTGCTTTAGCAAGGGGGATATCCGTATTAGTTATCAGCTGCCCTTGCGCGCTCGGACTTGCAACTCCCGTAGCAATTATGGTCGGTAACGGAATGGGTGCAAAAAACGGAATTCTATTCAAAACAGCCGTATCTTTAGAGGAATGCGGAAAAACAAAAATTGTTGCACTTGATAAAACCGGAACTATTACAAAAGGCGCACCTACGGTAACTGATATTATACCGGCTAATGGCATAACCGAAGCTAAACTGCTGCATCTCGCATATTCTCTGGAGAAAAAAAGCGAACATCCTTTGGCTCATGCAATCAATCAAAGAGCTGAAAAAGACGCTGTCTCCCCGGATGAGGTTTCTGACTTTACAGCGCTGCCCGGCAACGGTCTTTCTGCTTCCAATAATGGAGTTATGCTGTATGGCGGAAATTATAACTTTATCAGTTCCCGTATATCCATACCTGACGAAATTAAAAAACAATCCGAAAAGTTATCGGAGGAAGGAAAGACGCCTCTGTTTTTCTCAAGTGACGATACACTTTTTGGTATCATTGCGGTAGCTGACGTTATCAAAGATGATAGTCCCCAGGCAATCCGTGAAATGCAAAATATGGGTATTCATGTTGTAATGCTGACCGGCGATAATGAACGTACTGCTAAAGCAATCGGTACACTTGCCGGTGTAGATGAGGTAATTGCAGATGTTCTTCCGGACGGCAAAGAAAATGTGATTCAAAAGCTTAAACAAAAGGGCAAGGTTATTATGGTTGGCGACGGAATCAACGACGCGCCTGCACTTACAAGCGCAGATATCGGAATTGCCATCGGTGCAGGTACGGATATTGCAATTGATGCAGCCGATATCGTGCTTATGAAAAGCCGTCTTTTGGATGTTCCTGCAGCAATCCGGCTAAGCCGGGCGACACTTCGCAATATCCACGAAAATTTGTTTTGGGCATTTATCTACAATGTTATTGGCATCCCTCTTGCAGCAGGAGTATTTATAAACGTACTTGGCTGGCAGCTGAATCCTATGTTTGCAGCCGCAGCAATGAGCTTATCCAGCTTCAGCGTAGTTACCAATGCCCTACGTTTGAATTTCTTACGGATACATGATTCTAAACGGAATCATAAAATCAATAATAAACAAAATAATATAACAAAAAAGGAGAGTAAAGTTATGAACAAGACATTGAAAATTGAAGGCATGATGTGCAGCCATTGTGAGATGCATACAAAAAAAGCATTGGAAGCGCTGGATGGCGTAACAAATGCCGAGGTTAGCCACGAGTCCGGTACTGCCGTTGTAACCCTCGAAAAGGATATTGCTGATGATATCCTGAAACAGGCTGTTAGCGAACAGGGATACAAAGTAACCGAAATAATGTAGTATGTATAATATGCCTATCCTGTGCGGTTTATTTACAACAGGATAGGCATATTATATAACATCATCTCATTAAAAAATACGAACTACGAGATATTGTCTATAAACCAGACAATATGTCCATAATACTGCTTTTGTTAATATTGCCATTTAGGACGTCACCATTAGGATTAAAAGAAATTGTCCTAATATCCTTAGGATCTTCCTCGTACGGATTCACATATTCTGTCTCTGCATCAAAATATTCACTAAGATATTTTTTTGCATTTCCACTAGGGAAAATCACATTTCCTCTACCTACCGGAATATCTAACTGTTCAAACTCCCGCAGAATACTTTTGGTTCTTTGATTATAAATGTTGTTATCCTCTTTACTTACCAGCCACGCCGGACTTAATCTAAGTCTAATTTCCTCTTTTTTTATGCACTCTGCAAATAATTTAACAGGATATAACGGTATTGTTTCCTGATGAAAAGCATCCACAGAAAGCAAAATATTACAAACACCGCTTTTTGCCAACATGTGAGCTACTTCCTTAATTCTTTTTTCATCCTTACTAAAAAAGCCATTCGTTATCAAATCTCTTTGCTGTATATTCATTTTCTTCGCCGCTTCATGAATAGTGCAAACTACTTCGGGATATAATAACGGTTCTCCGCCAAATGTCATCAAGGACTTTATTTTATAAAATTTACAAAGGTCATATATGGCTTGCACCGCAGCATCCGGTTCAATACATTCACCAACGGAAACATGCTCTCCCTCTGAACAATGCCTGCAGCGTCCCGTACATGCCATAGTCACGACAAACTCAATTCGATTTAAATTTTTTAAACATTCATTCATAACTTAACATCTTTCCTTTCAGGATAAATCTTTTTAAGAATATTATACCTGTTTCTTCCCGGTAAGATAATACACCGCCAGTGCAGTACGATGCGACAAATTCTCTTTTGCAAGAATAGAAGTAATATAATTCTTCACTGTACCTTCCGTGATAAAAAGACGATTCGCAATTTCTTTATTGGACAATCCTTCTGCCACAGCCCTGATAATATCCATTTCCCGTGCAGTATATCCTTCTTCACAAAAAACACTTGCTTTAGCATCTGTGTTTTTTGCAAGGTTCTCTAAGATAGTCTCCTCCATAACTCCGGTACCATTATACACAGATTTTATCATTTGCTTCAAGTGTTCCGGCGTATGGTTCTTAATCAGATATCCTTTCGCACCATTTTTTAGCGCCTTCTGTACCAGCTCATCATCATCAAAAGTAGTAAGAATCAAAACTTTACCCAGATTATTTTCTACAATGTATCTGGTGGCTTCAATGCCATCCATCTCAGGCATTTGAATATCCATCAGAAAAATATCAGGAGCATTTTCCTTGGCAATTTCAATAGCCTCCCGACCGTTTCCGGCGCATCCAATCACTTCAAAATCTTCATCAACATCTAATATAATCCTCATTCCATCTCTTACAAAATCGCTGTCATCCGCAATAATTATTTTTATCCTGCCCATACTTTCACACCTTCCTATAACGGTAACAACATATTTATTGTAAACCCTGCCTCTGTTTCAAAATCCAGAATACCGTTAATTTCTCTTATTCTTTTTCTCATCCCCGAAATCCCCATTCCGTCAATCAATTCCTTGCAGCCTACACCATTGTCCCATATGCTGCAGCGTATCATTTTATTCAATACATACACACTGATTTTTATTTTGCTGCATTTCGCATATTTCAGAGAATTAGATACCGCTTCATATGCATTATCCAAAATCACTTCCAAATACTTCTCAGGAATCGCCCTAAGTTCACCCTCTGTTATAAGTTCTGCCTCTACTCCTTTTTCCCTGCAGTCTTCACACAATTTCTCCAGCTGTAATATAGCAAGCTTGTACTTCTTAGGACGCTCTTTTCTAAGAATCACCCGAATCTCGTCCATACCACTACGCAATTGATTAATAACTGTCTGTATCATTTTCTTAGATACTTCCGGCTCTTTTTCCATCAGTAACTTCACTGCTTCAAGCTGATATACAGAACCATTAATGTTATGCCCCAGCTTATCATGCAAGGTTTGAGAAAGCTCCGCCCTTTCTTCCAACATTTGATTTTCCGCCATTAATAAGCTCTTTTTAACTTCCTCCTGCATTTCATACTCTCTTATGTTTATTCTATGCTTAAGCGTCTGTTCAACTATTGTATCTTCTTTAGTCTGTTTTCGATAAGCTTCAACTACAAAATCATGCTGGCAATAAATAAGCCCTATTAAAACTGCTATAATAAACTGCACTGAACTGTCTGTTTCACCAGACACAAATGCAAAGCCTAAAGGGATAAAGTACCAAAACATACAAGGTCTCAGATATGTTAATACCTCATAACACAGAAAAACTCCTAACAAAGTAAATGATGTTCCTAATGTAAATAATATAATCAGCAATAATATTCCTGCCACACCCAAAAAAACACCCTGCAATCGTCGTTCAACCAATTCCTTACCTGCAATCACTCCTATAAATAACGCAAGAATCAGGAGCGCCTTTACAGATGCCCCTGTCAACACGGACTGTGATAAAATAATATAGATTTCCAATATCAGCAATAATACAATTCGAAGCAGAACAAAATAATGCTCCCTGAATCGTTCCTCCATGAACTGTTCCTCTCTATTCGTACCTCTTTATTTTAAGTCCTACACTGCCTACGCTGATTATAATAATTAAATATGCTGCTGTAACACATAATAACATAGAATAGGCGCTTTTGTCTCCTGCCAATAATAACTCTGACGCGTCCATAAACCATCTTTGCGGCATAAGATAAGAAAGTGTTTTCAATGCTTTCGTGGTATCATCCAGAGGAAAATATAAACCTGACAACAACGCTGAAATACTCCAAATTGCAAATACTGCATAATTAGAACTCATAATATCTCCAAGAACTATCCCGGTCAAAAGACTTAATGTACTAAAAATCAATCCAACTAAAAAGATTACCACAAGAAAACTAATCATCCCAATTCCAACATCCAGTCCCGGAATAAAAAACAAACATACCGCCAGTACCAGAGTCTGCATCACACTGATTACAAATGCTAGTACAAATTTAGAAACAAAATAATCTCTACTGCTTGTTTTTGTCAACATAATTCTGGTAAATACCTTGTTATTCTGCTCCTCAATCACAGAATGTGCTGCACAAACGCCGCAAAACAAAAATCCCAAAGTAATAAATGCAAACGCATAACCTATTTGCGTTTTCTGATTCATCTGTTTTTCTGTTAATACAATGTCTTTCTTACCTGCCAGATTCACTACCTTTTTTTCAGGTAAACTATCTTGAATATTTGTAAGAGTTTCTAACAGCGTTGTTATATCATCACCTGCCGGAATTTGTACTTGCTTTATTCTTGCAAACAAGTCCGTAATTTCAGTTAAAAAAAGTTCCTGCCGTTCATCTTCTGATACAACATACAACTTTATACCCTGTTCCCAATCGCCTTTTAATACTGACTCATCAAAATCCTTTTTCAGGTAAAGTAACATACCTGCCCTATCATCAAATGCATCTTTTTTTGCATTTTCATTTACTGCTTCCTCAGTCAGGTTACTGACGTCTGCACGACAAATTGAAAACATACCTGTTGCCGCCACTTGATTCAATATATATTCCGACAATTCAGAATTTGATGCATCATACACTTTTATAATACATGCTGATGTATCTCCGACATAAACTGCTTTTTCTGTATAGTCCGTTAATTCCAGAATAGTCTCTTTGTCTGAAGTGTCGCTATATATCGTATGGTCCGTTTTTACACTCAAAATAAATGCTGACAACACAGGTGTTACCAAGAGAAAAAACAGAAATCCTTTGTTCCTAAGTAATAATTTGAAACTCATTTTAACCAATGAAATCATGCTCTGCCTCGCTTTCTGATGCTGCCTGCCAATATTGCAATTGCAGAACAAATCACAGTAATAACTAATGAAAACCACACTGCGCTGGCGACATAATTGCTTTCCCCCATGCAGGAGAGTTCTACCAGCGCCCTATTTCCATGATAAATCGGCGACAAATGCTTTAGAATATCAGATGTACTTGAAAACATATATGTTTCAAAGCTGCCGCCAAAAAATCCCATAAACCACACTATTGTAAATTGCATAATAATTGTAATTACCAAACTATCTGAAATATTATAGAGCATCATACCAAGTGCACTGCCTGCTAATATCATCATAAAAACAATAAGCATAGACATAATAGGATTACCCCAATGTATATCATAAAGCAATATAGTAATCCCTGTTGCAATTGCCATACCAACGGCAACTGTCAAAGTAATCGGAATAAACTTCCCTAAATAATTTTGCATTTCAGATATGTCAGATACCTGAAATCTTCGCACAATTCCGTATTTTTTCTCATTGCTGAGAACTCCTGTTGCACATATCATTCCACACCAGCAAAAATAAACAATATAAATAATGCCATAATAGTCTCTGGAATTAACAGCCGGCATAAATTCCAATTCTTCCACCGGCAATACAATCTCATCCTTTTCCTGCACCTGTAAAAATGCATCCACTCCTTTATCCATTACCTTATTCATAAAATATTCAAGAGTAATACCTTCCACTTCATAATCGTCACTCGTATATACTACATATTCTTCCTCTGAAAACTCTACAAATCCTGCAAGTCCGTTTTTCTCCATAACATCCTTTATTTCGCCCTCAGGATATTCACAAAAAAGAATGTCCGTTTCCTCCCCTGCAAGTTTTGCAGACTCAATCATTACATTATCTTCTGCTGCCTCCTGCATCCTATAGCCCACTACAAATTCACCCACGCCTTTGTATGACTTCATTAACTCAGAAAATGCACTGGATAATACTGCAATAACCAATACCGGCCCCAGCAACATAACAACCACACTCCATGTATTTCGGAACATGAGTTTAAAATTATTTTTTATCAAATATCGAATCATATCTGCCCCCACTATTCCGCATAATCTCTCAGTTTTTTGCCTGTAAGTGTCAAAAATACTTCCTCTAAGGAAATATTCTCGTCTTCACCGCTAACTAACTTTTTGAGCTCTTCGCTGGTTCCACATGCAATAATTTTTCCGTTATCCATTATGGCAATCCGGGTGCAGATTGCTTCCACTTCTTCCATATAATGACTTGTATATATAACAGTAGCGCCTTTTTTATTTGACTCTTTAATCTTATCCAAAATAAAATTTCTGGACTGCGGGTCAATACCTACAGTAGGCTCGTCAAAAATCAGCAATTCCGGATTATGACCAAGCGCACATGCTATATTTAATCTTCTTTTCATACCGCCGGAAAAATTCTTGGCAAATTCCTGCTTGCATTCTGACAAACCAACGTATTCCAAAGATTCGTTTACCGCATCTTTTAATTGCTGTCCCTTTATTCCGTAAAGCGAAGTAAATAATTCTACATTCTCCCAAGCCTTAAGATTTCCATGAATGGCAAGCTCCTGCGGAATATAGCCAATTTTATAAATCACATCTTTTTTCTGTTTCCTGGGATTCTTTCCAAACAAATCTATTTCACCAGCCGTTGGACGTACAATAGAGCAAATCATATTCATAGCAGTGCTCTTGCCTGCCCCATTCGGTCCCAATAATCCGAAAATCTCACCCTTCCTAATTTCAATATTCAAATTATCAACTACAACCTTGTTATTATATTTCTTCATTAAATCTGTCGTTTTTAAGATAATATCTCCCATTGCGTTCTCCTTTACCGGTCATTTCTCACTACAATGACATCATACCATCTCTAAAAAAGATGCAGTAGTGAAAAAAGAAATATTTTGGATGTGACTTTTGTCATGTTTTTTGAGCTGTATATGAATTTCTGATATGTGCAGACTAAGCTATAAAAAAACTAAGGTAAAACCTCAATCAAGAAATTTTACCCCAGCTATTATCAAAATAAATATTTACAGACATTTATAGCGCTTTACTTAAACTCAACTTTAACGCACTCCTGATTCACGCTATCATATTGAATATCAAATTTCTCCTTAATTCTTTCAGTCCCTTCATCTTTGTGGAGCACAAATTCTATAGTAACCTCAAGATAATCATTTATAGGCGTCTGTTCTTTTGATACAATATAATAATCTTTAACATCTATTGAATCATATCCCGGGTATTTTTTCTCTATTTCATTAATTACAGTATTATATGTAATTTTAGTAACTCTATCATTATAAGAATGAGTAATTGCATAGGCATTTAAAATAAAGCAAATCACCAATATTATCACTCTGATTGCTGTCTTATGATTAACATTTACTTTTTTCAGCACAAACTTTATCAATAATGGACAGGATAATAATACTGCTAAAACTCCAATCACATAATACTTAATACCGTACATACCAAAACATAATGTAATCAGAAAAAATACCATCAATAACCAACAGATAATCTCTCCTATTACTTTAATTGCCTTCATAATAAAACCCACCTTTTTTCAAATCAAATTTCTCCTTTGTTTTTATCCAAAAAGTTCGCAACCCAGATTTATAATTCTAACTGCACCTCATATTCAGTATCAATCAACAAATAATCGACCTGATACTTTTGGCACATTTTTAGCGTTTGTATATTGTCATCAAGTACTGTTTCTAATTTACAATACTCATCATCCATTCGCTGTTCTATAACACTTGCATACTGCTTAATATCGCTGAAGTGATTATGAATATAACGCTCACTCATAACCAGACAGATATATTTTATAACGGATAAATACTGCTTATCAAAATACCGTTTCCAATCAAAAGGAATATAGCAGCCTTCTACAATAAGATTTTGCTCATTTTCAATTGCGGTTTTTATCATTTCACAAACAATCGGCCATAAATATTTTGTTAATTCTTCAGTATTGCTCATAGGTGTAAGGCTTGTGTTTCCGCTACGGATAAGCCCCATTTTAAGATGATCTATTGATAAATATGGATACTTATATTTTTCAAGCAATTGCTGAGCTAATTTTGTTTTTCCTGTGTGGGAAGCTCCACTGATTAAAATAACCATAATTTCACTCCTGTAAATCGTTGTTTTTATGCATCCTATTTTTATTTGCAACATATCCCATTTCATCTTTATCTGCAAATCGAACAACATCACCTGCAACAAACTCCTTTTCTTTATCATCTGCAAGTAATAGTTTACCAGTACCTTTGGTCGCATACCAAATCTGTTCAGAGGCATCATGTGTATGTCTTGGCTGACAAGCACCTACTTCAAGATGAACCTCTGTAATTGTCACTCTTTCACTTGATGAATTTTCAGGATTTAATAGTTGTCTTGAAACAACTCCTGGATTTGATAATTCAACTATCTTCTCTTTACTTATGAATTCCATACTATACCTCCACAACTTCAAATAAACAGGTGCTTTCAACATTTTCAGTAGACTAAAATTAATCTCTTACTCGTTAGACAACTGATTTAATTTATCTTTTAAAACTTGTTGTCTATCATCTTCTGCGTAACCTTGCTCAATAGAATAAATTGCTTTTTCTATATCTCTATTTTTTGCATACAAAAACGCTCTGATATGACACATATACGGAACATATATATGGTGTAAAGTTACTATTCTCTGATTAAGAACACCAATGGCATCATCAACCGTTTGTACATTATTTACCCACTCTCTTATCAGTGGGATATTTTTATCTATCACACTTTTTATATATTCCAATGCAAATTCCATATCGGACGTGTAGGTAGGTATTTGATATTGAAAACTTGTGCATTTCCTTGGATTATAAAATTCTTCCTTTGTATATCCACAGTCTTGTTCTCTTTCATCCTCTATGTGATTATACCAAGCATCAGCAATGTGTATTTTTACAGAACTTTCTGTCCGATGCCATGTCAACTTATTTTTACTATTGATATCAGGGATAAAATCATAATTATATCCCCAGCGCAAGTATATGTGATTTCCTCTTGGATAACATAATTCGACCACAAAACGCCGATTAGCACTCCATTCAGAGTGCCATTTTTTTATCTTTTCATTATATTTCAACCCGAATTCTTCTGACAACCTTCGAGATATGTATTCGTCATAAAGTTCTCTTTTAATATATTCATCACCATGTAAAAACTTATCTTTATACTCTTCTTGTGATAATATTTCATTTGATTCCCTTTTTTTTGAACAAAAACCCTTACTCAATACATCAAATAGACTCATAAGTAACCTCCATTATTGCAAATCATCTCTTGCTTAAATCCCGATTTAGTAAATCGTGATTTGGTATCGTTACATCCTATACTACCGAACACCAAAAGAATCCGTCCACAACAGCATATATCCACTACTAAAGGCAACCGCCTGAGAAGCTAAATCCGTGACAGAGGCACTGTAAAACGGAATCTGATCGCTTTTAAGAATTTCGATTTTTATCTCCTTCTTGCAGTATTTCGTACCAACACCTCATACACTCCAAGCAATATACACCCGGCGACATAGCACAGGATATCTTTCCAATCAAATACAGAACCGACCAAAACACTTAAGAATCGGTTATCCTGCCAGCCTAATACTTCCACAATATGGAACATCTGTGAAAATTCTACCAGTGCTGCAAAAAT
>ERZ857785.3203-NODE-3203-length-12669-cov-4.878548_pt1 | contig 12669 bp, 11 predicted proteins | sample MGYA00519763_ERZ857785 | MGnify/ENA primary metagenome ERZ857785 (study PRJEB31778, sample SAMEA3449365) | human gut metagenome | biome: human gut; feature: human-associated habitat; material: faeces | place: United Kingdom | collected 2010/2012 ... | reverse complement strand
TAAGGTATGGAGTGATTTCAAGGTGGTTCCTATGGCTGCCAATGTGCAGATTATCTTTTTCCGGAATGAGAAATCCGATGATATTCTGGTAAAGATTATGCATAATGAAAATGAAGTGCATATTCCGGTACAAACCGATATGTTCCCTTATTATAAATGGAGGGACGTTGAGAACTACTATCGGGGAATGTTGCAATAAGAATATTTTTTGAAGTTAACAATATAGAAACTATTGTGAGAAGTGCGACGATGGGATATCGGCGCACTTTTTTATATTATATGTCCGCTTCCTTCGTACGATATTAGTATATAATCGTTCTATTTTTATATTTGTGATAGTCTCTTCTCGCTATTTTTGCTATAAGTTGGCGCAAGATGGAAAGGAGGTTGTCTTAGTTAAATCGGCTGTTTTATTGGATATACCTCGGGAATAATTCATAAGTTTGTTTTTCGTATTAAAGGAAGTCTGTTATATGTATAAAAAATATCTTACTTTTCTCTTCTGTTTCTTCTCTTCTTTTTCGTTTGCACAGAATATACATTTTCAGGCAATCGGAGTAGAGGACGGTATCTCGCAACCGACAGTAACATCTATCTATCAAGATGAATTCGGAATTATCTGGATAGGGACTAAGGATGGATTGAACCGCTATAACGGTACCGATTTTTATGTTTTCCGTCCGGTAAAGGATGATAAGAATAGTTTGTACAATAATAATATAGGTACAATCTGCGGTGACAAGCAAGGGCACATTTATATCCGCTGCAAATATGCGGTTGTTGAGTATGATATAAAGAAAAATACTTTTCATACAATTCGTGATAATGATATTCAGGCTATCAGTTACGGTAATACGCAATTGTGGGTTTGTACGAGAGATTCCTTGTTTACTTATAATCGCGTAGAAGATAAACTTGATTATTATTATAATCTGGAAGGTGCGCGTATGTCTTGTGTAATTGAGGACAGTGATGGTAATTTATATGTGGGAACCATGAACAATGGTTTGTACATGATAGACGGTAATAAGAAATGGCTGAACTATCTTCCTAAGAAAGATATAACATGCATCTATGAAGATTCTAAAAAAAGTATTTGGGTAGGAACTAAAGATGACGGTCTTTTTCGATTAGACAGGAATGGTGGAATAACCAATTATGGGACTGCTCCTCACCAGAATATGCTATCCAGCAGTTATGTCCGCTGTATTGTGGAAGATAATTTGGGTAATTATTGGATTGGAACTTTTAAAGGTTTGGATAAGCTGAATGCTGCAACCGGTACTTTCACTCATTACAGTAAAGATAATAAGCCGTATAGTTTGAGTAATTCTTCTATTATCTGTATGATGAAAGACAGGCAGGGTACTTTCTGGATCGGTACGTATTATGGCGGGGTAAATCTGTTTAATCCCGACTATGAGATATATACATATTATTATCCTGATGAAGCGCAAAAGGGAAAACTGACCTCTCCTTTTGCCGGAAGGATGATAGAGGATTCTAAGGGAGGAATATGGATTGCGACCGAAGGTGGCGGAGTGAATTATCTCGACAGAAAAACAAGAACCTTTACTGAATATAAGCATGATGTAAGTAAGAACTCTCTTGCGTCTAATACGATTCAGAGTTTGTTTCTAGATGAGGATAACCAAGCTTTGTGGATAGGAACATTACGGGGCGGATTAGACCGTTTGGACCTGAAAACATATCGGTTTACCAATTACCGGTATAATGCTGAGAAAAAGAATTCATTGATTAATGATATAGTTCGTAAAATTATTCCTTATAAAGGGAACCTGTTATTGGCTACTCATAATGGGATTGGTCTTTTCAATCCTGAAACAGGAGAGTGTGTGAAGCTATTGAATGACAGTCGGCTTAATAACAGACAAATTATAGATATGCTTGTTGATAAGAAGAATAATCTGTGGTTTTCTTTTCAGCGCCATGTCAATGTCGAATTCGTTCAGTACCATATCATTATAGAGAACTTCTCTTGTAGGAAGAACTTCTAAGCCATTCAAAAGAGCTGCTGTCTTGGGGCGTGCATGAGGTTCTATATAACCGGCTACCACGTCAATTCCCTGCTGTTTTTCCATATGAGCCGCTTCTAACATGGCGTAGGTTTTACCCACACCAGCTGCGTATCCGAAAAAGATTTTCAAATGTCCTTTATTACGGTTTTCTTCATCAGCTTGGATTTCCTTTAATAACTGATCCGGATTGTGTCTGCTTTCACCCATACGGTCATCTCCTTGTACAAAAACATTATATAGAATAATAGTAACTATTCAGAAAAGTATTTTAGCACTGACATTAAAATCGCATAAAGATTATACCACCTTTTCTTTCTTTTTTTCCATTCGGGCGTGTAGCCGAAAGCGGAAAACGCTCCGAAAAATCACGCAATTTTTCGACAAATAGACCCTTCATACAATTAATGTCATTTTGCCATATCACTCTCGCTGGTTTCTCAATCGTGTTGATGGGATGTACCGCAATGTCTGCAGAGTCTGGATTAATGACACTTTGCTTTATTTGAAGGGATAAGGAACAATACTCATCTTTCAAAATATCGTTGGAGCTTTCTATGATAAAGCCAAAATCAAGTTTATTATTTTCTAGCCCATTTATTATTTCACTTACAGAACCGTAGAACAGATTCAGCTCATAGTTTGGGTATTCGCTTGAAAATTGTTCTAATAGATCTGCAATAGAATCTATGATTGCAGGTGTTTCAAATCCAATCCTGAGCTTAGAATCTGAAATAAGTTTTTGGGATTGATTTTCCTTGAGAAATTTATCCAGCTTTTCCATAAGAAAATAACCATAAATAAATGCTACCAATACCACTATAAGTAAAACAAAGTCTTTCATATCACCAACTTCTTTCAAAAATTAAATATGAAAACATTTTTGAATATGTTTCGTCTCCCCAAGAACAAGCATGGTACTGCCCTTTAACAACTGCGTATCGGAACTTATTTTCAAATTCATAATATCATTTGTTTTCAGCGCCATAATATTGATGTTATATTTTTTTCGTATATCCAACTGACCGATTGTTTTTCCTATCCATTCTCCCGGTATAGATATTTCAAAGATTGCATGTTCTTCATCTAGTTCTATGTAATCGAAAATATGATCAGCACTATAACGGATCGCAACCCAATCGGCAAGCTGCCTTTCGGGATAAACAATTTCATCTGCGCCGTTTCGTAAAAGAAATTTTGCATGAACATCACGAGCGGCACGAGACACCACCATTCTTGCACCGAGTTCCTTCAAAAGGGACGTTACTTCCAATGAATTCTGAAAGTTATCTCCGATAGCCACAATACAAACATCAAAATTTCCAACACCAAGCGAACTTAAAAAATCCTCATTCGTCGCATCCCCAATCTGAGCGTTAGTTACAAAGGGAAGTACAGCATCAACTCGAGTATCTTCTTTATCTACCGCCATCACCTGATGATGCAATTCATCTAATTTTATAGCAATATGCCGTCCGAATCTTCCCAGACCGATAAGTAATATTGATTTCATTTTTTTATTCTCCTTAACCTACTGTAATTTTTTCCTGAGGATATTTTGAACCGTTAGGCTTTTTTTCAGAAACGGTGGCAAAAATCAAGGTCAATCCTCCCACTCTGCCAAAAAACATCAGGCAAATCAAGATTATATGGGAAACAAGCCCAAGATCAGGAGTTATTCCCAGCGATAACCCTACTGTTCCGATTGCCGACGCCGTCTCAAACAAAGCGGTCATAAGTGGAATATCTTCTGTTCTGCTAATTACCATTCCTCCGACAAGGAATAAAACGATATACATCAAAAAAATCGTAGCTGCATTTCTGATAGTGCCATCCGGAATTTGTCTGCCAAAAAAATGAGTGTGTTCCTTTTTTCTAAATACAGATAATGCCGATGAAACGAGAACTGCAAGAGTCGTCGTTTTCATACCACCTGCAGTGGAACCGGGCGAGCCACCGATGAGCATCAGCATAATGATAAGCATTTGCCCAACTTCACTGAGTAAAGTCAAATCTGCCGTATTGAATCCTGCTGTTCTCGGCGTAACGGATTGAAACAAAGAAACCCATACTCTTTCTGTAAGAGGCACATTTGAAAACTCAAAATAAAAAAAGTAAAGAGCCGGTAAGAATATCAATAATCCTGTTACCATAAAAATTACCTTGCTTTGCATTCGGTATTTTTTGAAATGCCATTTATGATTCTTTATATCCTCCCAGGTAAGGAATCCAATACCTCCTGCAACAATCAGCACCATAATCACAAGATTTACAATCGGCTGTACAGAATAGGATGTTAACGAGGAAAAAGGTGTTCTTATACCGATCAGATCAAATCCTGCATTGCAAAAAGCAGAAATAGAATGGAACAGCGAATACCATATTCCTTTCCAAAAACCAAAATCCCTGCAAAAAACAGGGGCTAAAAGAGCCGCACCAATGATTTCGATCAGAATAGTAGTCCGAATAATAAATTGCGTTCTCCGCACAATACCACCCACCGTTGGAGCCGAAATTGCCTCTTGCATGGTACTTCGCTGCATCAACCCGATTTTACGCCCGGAAACAACAGCAATCGCAATAGCAATCGTAATAATTCCCATACCTCCGATTTGAATCAGCAGTAAAATAACTCCTTGGCCAAATAAAGACCAGTAGGTTGCCGTATCATTAATAACCAGTCCCGTCACACAAACCGCAGAAGTTGCGGTAAACAAAGCATCCAAAAAGGAGGTACACTGACCGCTTTTTGTAGCAATCGGCAGCATCAAAAGCAGACTGCCTAAGAGAATCACGGATAAAAACCCTAAACTAATCACTTGAAATGATGTCATATGTCGATGTCTTGATCTGTTTGTTTGTTGCATAACTATATCCCCATAATCTTAATTTCTTTTTTTATATTGCCTTTATTCTATCTTTATTTGTATTAAATGAGCGTAAATAAGTTTGTTTTGAAATTAAGATTGTATAAAGATGAGCAGAAGTTTGAAATCTTTTGCTCATCTTTTGAGAATGCTAGTTACAGGATACCGTCCAACATCAAATGATTTAGTCCAAATAGGAGAACATGTATGTTGGAATGCTTTATTCAACGCTGAAAGTTCAGAAAATAGTATCAACGATTATTTTAGGGATATGTTTTTTGCTAAGGGGTATCTTGAAGTAAAAGATCAATCTCGACACGGTGTGTCTGCGAGCGGCAAAGATGCTGCTGAGATTGATATCCTGTTAACTAAGGACGGGAAAGAAATCGGCATATTTGAAGGTATGAAATTAAATAGCATAAATGCCGATTATACAGACAGACATATCAATAAATCAATAACGAATTATAATGCCTTAGGTACCGCTACTTTTATTGTAGCCTATGTTAATTCAACAAATTTTGAAGCATTTTGGGAAAGATACTCTGAACATATTCTGCACTATGATTTTCCACTTCAGATAAAGGAAAATTTTTCTCCGTTAGTTCATCCCAATGCTGCGACACGGATGGTGTCAATGATTCTTACCAGGGACGGCTTTGATTTCCCGGTGTATTTTATTGCACTTAAAATAAGTTAGCAACTGAAAGTACATGACTGAAAGGAGGTGCGCCGATGCCGGAATACACATTGGACATGAAGGGATATGCCTCTAAATATGGATTTTATATCAGTGAAAACTTGTCTCGCCGAGAAGCAGAGCGCACCTTACAGTTAGAACCGGAACCGCCTAAAGAATCTGATTTGAACAACTATATCATCCAGGCACAACAGCAGAAGGATTTACGTTATTTGTCCTTCTTTCTGCATCACTATGAAAAGATGCTCAATGGACGAATTTATAGCTTTTGGCGCAGCGACGGCAACGAGCGATATGATCCAGAGCGCTTCCTTGACTATAAAATGACCTGTGTTGTGGCTGTGATTGAACGTTTTTCAGATTATGATCCCAGCACAGGAGCTGACTTTACAACCTATTTGTATCCTTTTATCACAGATGCCCTTCTTTCTTGTCGTATGCTGGAAGAAAGCTGGTCTGTGGATTCTCTGGACCAATACAAGAAAATCCGAGGAATTGCATGGAAATACCGCACATCGGGAGAAAACACAAAGAAAACCATCTCCGAATATGCGGTTGAAAAGAACTGCAAGCAGGAAACGGCTGCTGAATATCTGAATGCTGCAAAAGGGATTCGCAGCCGCCAGTCATTCTATGTTTCCCGACAAGATGAAGACAGCGAGGAAACCGGCGAAGATGTCAGTCGAGACGATTACTGGGACTATGCCGAAATCCTCTGGAATGGTATCAAAGCCGAAGCCATTCAAAAAGCCTTCGATGCTCTTGACTATCGAGAACAAACGTTATTGGAAAAACGCAACGCTATCTGTATGCGCTGCGGCAGAGTAAGTCCCATGAGCAGCCGTTCTTCCTTTGAGGAGCTTGCTACTCTGTTTGAAGGAAGCGGAACCAGCGGTGCGGAACGTGCATATCGTAAGGCGCTGGACAAACTCACCACTATTTTGGTAGAAGAGGGTATTCTGCACGCTGTGCGTCTAAAACGCAAAAACATTACCAGAAAGAAAAAAGAAATCGCCACCGCAATTCATCTGTATCAGGTAGACTACGATGGCGAATGGGGTGAAATATATTTTGACTTTGTGAACCGGACAACGGAAATCCGAAAACTTGCAGAATGGGATCGAATGATAAGTAAAGTATTCTCTAAAAAAGCAATTTGTTACATACAAACTCATCCCTTATTAGTCAACTTAAACGAGATCGTAATTTCATTCTCTTTGTATGAAAAATCACGAATTTTGCATTGAACAAATTCGTTCAAACGAATATAATAGAAATGGTAATTGTTTGCTTTTACTGGAGGTGGATTCAATGCTGAATGGCTATATTACAACGCAGGAAGCTGCGCAGAAATGGAACATAAGCGCCCGACAAGTCCAAATCCTTTGTAAGAATAATCGTATAGAAGGCGCTGTACAGATCAATAGAATATGGCTGATACCTGCCAATGTCAGTAAACCCACGAACACCTATAAATATCAATCACAGCATAGTTTATAAATTACAATCGCAGTCGCAAACAGAGGGAGGGCTGCTGTTTTGAAAAAGAAAGAAGCAAGTGCAAGAATTAAAATCAATCGTCTGTTAGAAGAAGCTGGCTGGCGTTTCTTTGACGATGAAAACGGACCTGCAAATATACAGCTGGAACCCAATGTCAAAATGTCCAAAGCTGATTTGACAGGCCTAGGCGAAAATTTTGATAAGGTGAAGAATGGCTTTGTGGATTTTCTGCTCCTCGATGATAAAGGTAAGCCTTTTATTGTGCTGGAAGCAAAAGCAGAGGATAAAGATCCCCTGGTCGGCAAGGAACAGGCCAGAGAATATGCCAAGTCTTTTTATCTCAAGTATGTGATCCTCTCCAACGGAAATCAGCATTATTTCTGGAATATTTACAAGGGAAACCCGCAGCTTATCATGGCTTTCCCCAGCTATAAAAGCATTCGGGAAAGCAAAGCTATGAACGCCGACCCAGCAAAACTATATTCAGAGGAAATTGGAGCGGATTATATTGCCGTAATCAAAAACCCTCGATATATGGAGGCACCCGAGTACATAAATCCGGAAACTCGTCATCAATTCTTATATGATAATGGACTGCGCTTTCTCCGTCAGTATCAGATCAATGCGCTGAAAGCCTTGCAGGAATCTGTACGACGTGGAAATCAGAGGTTTCTGTTTGAGATGGCAACCGGGACAGGAAAAACGCTCACTTCTGCTGCCGTAATCCGTCTTTTCCTGCGCAGCGGAAATGCGAATCGAGTGCTTTTCCTGGTGGACAGAATTGAGCTTGAAAATCAGGCTAAGAAAAACTTCCAGAATTATCTTGCTCCTGATTATCACACAGTTATCTTCAAGGAGAACGTAGATGATTGGCGGAAAGCGGAGGTTGTCGTTTCCACCGTACAAACGCTTATGTTCAACAATAAGTACAAGCGTTTTTTTAAGCCTACCGACTTTTCACTTATCATTGCCGATGAAAGTCATCGTTCCATCAATGGAAACAGCCGTGCTGTATTCGAGTATTTTCTCGGCTATAAGCTGGGACTGACGGCTACGCCCAAAGACTATATCAAGAATATTGATGTAGAAAAGCTAAAAGCAACTGATCCACGGGCATGGGAAAAACGGCAACTACTGGATAGCTATAAAACCTTTGGCTGTGAAAGCGGCGACCCAACATACCGCTATTCGCTGCTGGATGGTGTTCGGGACGGCTATTTGATCAATCCCACAGTAGTGGACGCCAGAACTGATGTTACAACAAAATTATTGGCAGATGAAGGTTACGCCGTGATTTCGCAAGGGGATGAAGCGGACGAAGAACAGGAAGAAACCTACTTTGCCCGTGACTTTGAAAAGAAGTTTTTCTCCGAAGAAACCAACAAGATGTTTGTCAAAACTTTTATGGACAATGCACTCCGTGACCCGATTACCGGAGAAATTGGCAAAGGAATCATCTTCTGCGTAAGCCGCAAACATGCAGCAAAAATCACACAGCTGCTAAACGTGTATGCGGATATGATGTTCCCCGGCAAATACTGTTCGGATTTTGCTATGCAGATCACATCAGACGTTATGAACGCACAGACCTATACAATCAACTTCCAGAGCAATAATCTGAGCGGAACAACCAGTTTCCTGGAAGGGTATAAATCATCCAAGACCAGAATCTGTGTCACAGTGGGCATGATGACAACCGGGTATGACTGCGAAGATTTGCTGAACATCGGGTTACTGCGACCTATCTTCTCTCCCACAGACTTTATCCAGATTAAGGGCCGTGGTACACGAAAACATGATTTCATCTTCAAAGAGCGAAACGGCGGTCAGGAAATCGTCCATGCGTACCCCAAGGAAACATTCAAACTGTTCGACTTCTTTGGGAACTGCGAATATTTTGAAGAAAAGTTTGATTATGATGAAGTCTTAAAGCTGCCCCGATTCCAAGGCAGTAGTGTGTCGCCTGGTACTCCACCTGTTGATCCGGATGGGTATGAAAACTTTGCTCCTGACCCGCTGAAAACACTGGTGGAGACCAAAATCGGTGCTGAGGGCATGAAGATTGACCGGATGTACTTTGATAAATTCGAGGAGACTGTCAAAGAAGATCCAGTTGCGAGAGAACAGTATGAGCAAGGCAATTATCCCGCTGTCATCCGCTATATTGATGACCACATTATGAATCAGCCCAACGAGTATTACACCTGGGACAAGCTGCGGCGCTCCATTGGCAGTGATCGCCGCATCACGGCCCGGGAAATTCTGGACAAAATCTTTGGTGTCCTTCCCTTCTTTAAGAGCAAAAAGGAATTGGTAGAGGATGAATTTGAGGGATATGCCCTGACGCACAGTATTCCGTCAGAAAAGTATGCCGATGTAAAAGAGTTCTTTGCCACTTATATAACGGACAAAGATGTGCGCAGAGCCATCGAAGACCGAAAATTTCAGCTGCTTGGAACGGACATCAGCACATACACTATGGCTGATCTGAAACATTTGGGGCTGGATAGTATGCAAAGCGTGGTAGATTACGTTGCCGATAACGTCAATGTATCCCGCTTTATGTAGGAGGAAAGAAAATGTTGACATTTGACGTAAAGCGCAAGATCAATACGCTGCGTGATATTTTGGTGGGCAAGGTGCCTGATCCCAAGGCGCAGGTTGAACAGATTACCATTGCGCTCATTTATAAATTCATGGATGACATGGATATAGAAGGTTTGGAATTTGGCGGCACCCGGCAGTTTTTTACAGGTGAATATGAGAAGTATGCCTGGACGGAAATCATGAAGCCCGAAAACAGCGGGCAACAAAGGGCTTTTCTCTATGCGGAAGGCATTGAAAAAATGGCTACGAACCCCAACCTTCCGCAGCTGTTCCGGGATATTTTCCGTGGAGCATATATCCCTTATCGGGACCCGGATACCTTGAATATGTTCCTCAAAGAAGTCAGCGACTTCTCGTATGACAACAGCGAGGATTTGGGCAATGCCTTTGAATATCTCCTGTCCATTATGGGCAGCCAGGGAGATGCCGGCCAGTTTCGTACCCCCCGCCATATCATTGATATGATGGTGGAGCTGGTGCAGCCCACGCCGGACGACTTTATCTGCGACCCCGCCTGCGGCACGGCGGGCTTTCTGGTGTCCAGTGCGCAGTACCTCCGCGCCCACTACGAGGACAGCATGACCCCGGAGCAGTGGCAGCATTTTGCCGGCCCGATGTTCACGGGCTTTGACACGGACCGCACCATGCTGCGCATTTCGGCCATGAACCTGATGCTCCACTCCATCACGAACCCGGAAATCGACTACAAGGACAGCGTGTCGAAGCAAAACTCCATTTGCAGCAAGTATACCGTTTGCCTTGCGAACCCGCCGTTCAAGGGCACTGTGGATGCCGAGAGCATCAACGACGACCTGAAAGCCGTCACCAACACCAAAAAGACGGAGCTTCTGTTCCTTGCACTCTTCCTGCGGATGCTCAAAACCGGCGGACGCTGCGCCTGCATCGTGCCGGACGGCGTGCTGTTCGGTTCCAGCAAGGCGCACCAGAGCATCCGAAAGGAACTGATTGAAAACCATCAGCTGCGGGCGGTCATTTCCATGCCCTCCGGCGTGTTCAAGCCCTACGCAGGCGTGTCCACGGCGGTGCTGGTATTTACCAAAACCGGCGCGGGCGGCACCGATAAGGTGTGGTTCTACGATATGAAAGCCGACGGCTTCTCGCTGGACGACAAGCGCACCGAGGTGAAGGAAAACGACATCCCGGACATCATCGCCCGGTTCCAGAACCTTGATGCCGAAGCCGACCGCAAGCGCACCGAGCAGAGCTTCTTTGTGCCCAAAGAAGAAATTGCCGCCAACGGGTACGATTTATCCATCAATAAGTACAAAGAGACCGAGTATGTGCCGGTGGAGTACCCCTCGACCACAGAAATTCTGGCCGACCTGCATGAGCTGGAAATGGAGATCACTAAGGGTCTGGCAGAGTTGGAAGAAATGGTATGACGGAGGAAAATGCGATGACAGAAAATGATAAACTGCAAATGTTTGAGGACCGTCCGATTCGTACCGCATGGGATGAAATGCAGGAAGAATGGTACTTTTCCATTGTTGATGTTGTGACGGTTTTAACAGAAAGCGGAGATTACAACACCGGGCGAAAATATTGGAATAAGTTGAAGCAGCGCTTGAAAGCTGAGGGCAGTGAACTGGTGACAAATTGTCACCAGTTGAAAATGAAAGCGACAGACGGAAAACGCCGTTTGACCGATGTTGCCAACACGGAACAGCTCCTGCGCATCATTCAGTCGGTGCCGTCCAAAAAGGCGGAACCGTTCAAGATGTGGCTGGCGATGGCCGGCCGGTGGTCACTGCCGAGAATGCAAGTACCATGTTGTTGGGCCAGACGGTTGCTGGAATGATCGAGAGCGTGGCAACGGAAAAAGATGACGAAAAATCGGAATAACATGCAGGTGTGGGAGGAGATGGTGTGATGGCGAGTTTTGATGAGGTATTAAAAGACTGTACAAAATTGGGAACCAAAATTCCGACAAGTGAATATTTAGAAAACGGCAAATACCCAATCATTGACCAAGGGCAAAATGATATTGCAGGATATTATGACTCAGATGATGGCTTGTTTGAGGATGTTCCAACCATTGTTTTTGGTGACCATACAAGAGTAGTGAAGTATGTAGACAAACCTTGCTTTTTGGGTGCAGACGGAGTAAAACTTCTTTGCCCGTTAGATAAAGATATAAATTGCAAGTATTTGTTTTACCAACTTTCATGCGCAGATATTCCAAACACAGGATACAATAGACATTTCAAATGGGTAAAGGCATTAAATTTCAAAATCCCATCAAGTGATGAACAAAATCATGTTGTTGAAGTGTTGGATAAAGTAACCGAGTTGATTTCTCTCCGTAAGCAGCAGCTTGCCAAACTAGACGAACTGGTAAAGGCGCGATTTGTGGAGATGTTTGGAGACCCGGTTGTTAATTCTAAAAGGTGGCCGGTTGAAACTATAGAAAATCATATTGATTTGCTTACAGGTTTTCCGTTTGATAGTTCTGGTTATGTTTCAAAGGGTGTTAATATTTGTGGCGGATTGATTATTATGCCCCAAAAAATCGATTGGAGCGCCTGTAAACACTGGCCCCAAATTACTGGATATGAAGATTACATTTTGCGTCCTAATGACATTGTTATAGCACTTGATCGTCCATGGATTTCTAATGGTTTCAAAATTGCCATGGTTGATAGAGAACATTTACCTGCGTTATTAATTCAGCGAACTGCCAGAATTAGAGCTGTTGATATAAACCAGCACTACCTTATGCAATCCCTTCTTCTCGGAAGATTCGATAAACATTGTAATATTACAGGGTCGCTTGTACCTCATATATCGCCAAAGGATATAAAGAGTTATTCTGTTATGATTCCTCCGATTGAATTGCAAAATCAGTTTGCCACCTTTGAGGAACGTGTTGACCAGCAGAAGCAGACCGTACAGCAGAGCCTTGAAAAGCTGGAATTGATGAAAAAGGCACTGATGCAGG
>ERZ857785.3199-NODE-3199-length-12690-cov-2.943965_pt1 | contig 12690 bp, 10 predicted proteins | sample MGYA00519763_ERZ857785 | MGnify/ENA primary metagenome ERZ857785 (study PRJEB31778, sample SAMEA3449365) | human gut metagenome | biome: human gut; feature: human-associated habitat; material: faeces | place: United Kingdom | collected 2010/2012 ... | reverse complement strand
CTTGTTTAGAGTTTCTCTAAGCGCTTTTTTGCGTTCTGCGATGTATTCCAGCAGTCCGCGGTCGGTCGTGCGGCTTTCTAGTTGGTCCAGTTCGTCAATCCGTGTAAGGACTTCCACCCTTTTGGCCTGCTTGTCGGTCATTTCTTCCTCCATTGCTTTCTTTCTCACCTGCCCTTTCTGTCCTCTCTCTCAAGGACGTGCTTAGTATAGCATAGGTGTACGCCTATGTCAACCCCTTTTTCAACTTTTTTTGAGATTTTTTTTCTCTCTTTTTTCCCTCCTATTCTCCCTCCATTATGCTTATAATGTAGCTTTTCCCTATCCTATATTTCCACTTCCTATTATATGGGTGTAAATGAGTGGGAAATACATAAACCCAAAAGCAAGGGGATCCTCCTAGGGGGTGCTTGCAATTATGTCCTTGACGTATTGACAGGATATGATATACTATAGCTAAGCGTATATATATAGATTCCTCCTATATGGTATGGTTATAGGGAGATCGCGCGCGCGAGGGCGTGGGCGCTTGTGTGGTGTACAGTGTGGTATGAGGATGCGGTCAGGGGCTGCAAAGCCTTGATTTTGCTGGCTTTCCTCGGATGCCCTCCCCTTCCGGGGGAGAAGGCGCTGCATGTATGAGACCGCAGGCCCCCGGCCCCCTGCCTTGGAGGGCGGGGGGAGAGGCGGGGACGGGACTCCGCCGCCGCTCGTACACCGTAGCGATATATACGCCCCCCAGCATGGAAGTGCGGTGGGAGCAAAAATTTTTGAATAACCGAGATTTGCTGAAAAGCAGGTCTCGGTTTTTTTGTACCCTGAAAGCGGGTAGGAAGGAGGGGCGAATGCCGAACAGGCCGAAGGGGAGCTTAAATGACAAGCAGCTGAAGGTTGCGGAGCTGTACATGCAAGGGAGGTCGCAACAGGACATTGCGGACGAAACAGGCATGTCGCAATCCGCTGTCAGCAGACTGCTTGCGCGGTCGGATGTGTTGAGCATGCTGCGGGAGCAAGGCAACCGCAAGCTGGAGAAGATGAAGCAGGACTTGAATGCCTCGGAGCTTAAAGCGCTGGAAAAGGTCAAGGCCATGCTGGACGATGAAAACAAGTGGGTGGCCTTGCAGGCCTGCCGGATCATCTTTGAGCGAGCGGACGCTGCGAAGGCGCGGGAGGATACAACTATCGTTGTGAATTTTGTGAACATGAAGGCACCCATGCTGCCGGACGTGGAGGAAGAAAGCCCGGCAGGTGAAGCCGTTCCTGCCAGCGGGAGTGTGAAGTAATGGAAATTGACATTGCCTATGCGCCCACGCCGAAGCAGGAGATTTTCCACGCCAGCACGGCCAAGGAAGTGCTGTATGGCGGTGCGGCTGGCGGGGGCAAGTCCAAGGCCATTGTGATGGACGCGCTGGCTCGCTGTCTGCTGTGGCCTCAAACGCATGCGTATATGTTCCGGCGAACCTATACGGAGCTGGAAGATACGCTTATCAAGGAGGCCAAGAGCAGCTACCCGAAGGCCGTTGCGAAGTACAACGTAGGCCGTCACGACATGGAGCTGATTAACGGCAGCGTGATTCACTTCCGGCACTGCGCGTCAGAAAACGACATGTACAATTACGCTGGCGCTGAAATCCAATGGCTGTACATCGACGAGCTGACCAGCTTTGAGCGCACGGTCTATGACTTCCTGAAAACTCGTTTAAGAGCGAAAAAGTCGCTGAATGTGGTGCCTACAGTCCGCTGTGCCAGCAACCCCGGCAACATCGGTCATAGCTGGGTAAAAAGCTATTTTGTGGACGCTGGGCCATACATGAGCGTGATCCGGCACGTGGAGACCTCGAAGCTGCTGAAAAAGACGAAGGTCTTTACGACGCAGTACATCCCGGCGCTGGCAACGGATAACCCGTACATCACGGACGATTACATCTACGAGCTGGAGCGCAAGCCGAAGGCGCTGCGAGACGCGCTGCTGTATGGGCATTGGGACGCTTTTGAAGGCCAGGTGTTCACCGAATTTACCAATGACCCGAAGCATTACAAGGATCGCGTGCAGACGCATGTGATTGAGCCTTTCGAAATCCCGCTGTCCTGGAAGCGGTTTATGAGCTTTGACCACGGCTATTCCCGGCCTTTCTCCTGCGCATGGTGGGCTATGGACCCGGACGGCAGGCTGTACCGCTACAAGGAATGGTACGGCTCTGACGGCGTGCCGAACCACGGCTTGTTTCTGTCTCCCAAGCAGATTGCCGCAGGTATTCTGGAGCATGAACAGCCAGAGGCGCAGGACAATCTGCTGATTCAGCGGGTAGCCGACCCGGCTATCTTTGACAGGTCACGCGGGGACAGCGTAGCGGACATCATGCGGCGGCTGGACGTGAACGGCGACCGCCGGGGCGTGATCTTTCAACGAGGAGACAACAACCGTCTGGCGGGCAAGATGCAGGTGCATGAGCGGCTTCGATTTGACGAGGAGGGCAAGCCGAACCTGTACGTCTTCTCGACCTGCAAAGACTTTATCCGAACGTTCCCTGCGCTGCCCTATGACCAGCACAAGCCGGAGGATGTGGATAGCAACGCGGAAGACCATGCTTATGACGACTGCCGTTACATGTGCATGATGGCCCCCCTGCCGATTCGCGGCATGACGGTCAAACCCCCGAAGGCTTACGACCCCTATGAGGAGGATGAACCTTGACGGAAACGAAAAAGCGAAAAAAGCCCTCCGAAGGGGCAATGGCCCCGGTGGAGATTCTGGGCGAACAGCAGTTGGATGAAACGCAGCAGGAGCTTGTGAAGGAGGCCTATGCGCGGCTGGAAGCGTGGGAAAAGGACTGTCAGGTCTACCACGCGAGCGCCACGAAATGCAGGCAGGTTTACCGCCTGAACGACCCGGAGCAAGACTTGCCGGGAACCCCTCCTGCTCGAAAGGCGATCCAGCTTCAGACGCTAAAAAGCACCATCAACAACTGTGTTGCCGACCAGATGGACAACACGCCAGAAGCGCTGATGCTGCCGGAGCGCCCAGAGGTGGAAAGCCTTGCAACCGAGATGACCGACGTTGTTCGGTTCATCCTTGACCAGAACGGCTATGAAACGTATCACCGCCGCCGGGTCGAGGATTTTTTTATTGCCGGGACGGCGGTTACGCAGGTGAGCTGGGACAAGGACATGGACAACGGCGACGGCAACGTGTCGGTGCTGCGCATCCCCGTGGAGAACATGGTATGGGACCCGGAGAGCGAGGACATTCAGGATGCGCGGGCCCTTATTAAGTGCAGTTGGCATCCGCTGTCCTGGTATGCGGATCACTACCCGGAGGCCGCGCCGTATATCCACGACGAGGCCAACGAGCATCAAAACGTGGGACGGCCTGAGAGCGTACAGAATGTGGTTAGCCCGTCGGAGGGGCGTGCTATGCTGCTAGAATACTGGTATCGGCGGTATGACAGCCGGAAGCGGAGATACACCATCAACGTGGCGTATCTGGCGGGCGGAGCGCTGCTGGATCAGTTTGAGGACGCGTACGCGCACGGCAAGTATCCCTTTGTATTTGATGCGTTTACGCAGATTCCCGGGCAGCCTGTGGGTGAGGGCATGGTTTTCGAACTAACGCCCATGATGCGTTATATCAACCGTTATGCGCAGTACATTGACGAGAATCTGCGGTACAACTGCAAGTCGCGGATGCTGATCCGCAAGGGGTCGAACATTGATACCAAGCAGCTTGCGGACTGGAATCAGAACCTTGTGGAAGGCGACGCCATTGACGAGGACAATGTGCGCTGGTTCGACACGAAGCCGCTGAACGGCATGGTTTCTAACCAGATGCTGCAGTTTCAAAACGACATGAAGATGGACAGCGGACAGAACCAGTTCAGTCGCGGTGAGGTCTCCGGCGGCGTGACTGCCGCCACGGCAATCAGCGCCCTGCAGGAGGCAGGCGGCAAGATCACTCGTATGCGCACGGCGATCCTGTCCGCGGGCATGAAGAAGATCGTGGAACAGGTGCTGTGGCTGGTTGCGGAGTTTTACACGGAGGCCCGGGAACGGCTGATTATTGGCGAGGATCAGGAGCGGCGGACGATCCACCTGGACGCAAAGCACCTGATGAAAACCGACCGCAAGGCAGGCGGTCTGCTGCCGCCGCCGCCCTATGTGGTGCAGATTCAAATTCAACGGCGGAATCCCCTGCGGGTAGCTGCGCAGAACGATCTGATGATTCAGGCTTACACTATGGCGGCGCAGAGCGGGCAGAACTTCCCGCTCTCCACGCTGTTTGAGCTGCTGGTGGTGGACGGCAAGGATCGCGTGCTGCCGAAGCTGCGGGAGATGGAACAGCAGCAGCAGATGATGGCAGCCTTGCAGGAGCAGACCGCCCAGCTCCAGCAGCAGAACGAGGGCTTGCAGACGAGCCTTGACAGCTACGCAAACAGCTTGGGTGAGGACACCAGCGCCCTGCAGGATGCGAGCTTTGGCGGAGAGGCCGAAGCGACCTGATGAAAAAACGGAGGAGAACCTATTGGCAGACGCCGCTCATCCTCCGGCGGCGGGACGGTACGCACGGACGCGGAACCGATGATTGCGCTGGCGGGGGCGCAATGAAAAAGATATTAAGCCGCGAGGCTTGATATATACATCTCGATCACCCTGGCCCGAAAGGGAGCGGGTGGGAAAGGATTCTCATGGAGGAAATTTTGAACATCGGGGAACAGGCGCAGGAGAGCGTGCAGACCGATGATGCACAGGCTTCTGCAAATCAAGGTGTGGCGACGCTGACGGAGCTGCTTGGGGCTTCGGCGGAGGATGGCGCGGAGGAACAGCCGCAGCCGTCCCAGGAGGCCGGAGAGGAACAGCAGGAGGAAGCGGAGCCGAAGGTATCCGGCGGCATCAAGGGCCGCCTGCTGGAAGCGGAGAAACGCGGTCAGAAGCGCGGCTATGACGCTGGACGTCAGGCGGCAGAGCAGAGCTACAAGACCCAGTTGGCGGAAATGCAGGCGAAGATTGACAAGCTGACCGAATACGAGCTGCGCGAGGAGGCCGCAGCGCTGGCAAAAGAGGAAGGATGCTCCGAAAAGTTTGCAATGCGCCTCCTTCGAGCAGAAAGGGGCCTTCCGCCCGTTTCAGCGCAGGACGGTACAAACAGTACCCCGCCAGCGCCCGAACGGAAACGGGACGCTCAGGGGCGCTTTGTGGCGCATACAGAACAGAGCGCCGAAAGCGCGGACGCAGCAGTACGCGACCGCGCTCAGTTCCTGTGGAATCAGGCGGAAACCATTAAGCGGTTGACCGGCGTGGACGCGATGGCCTTGTACCAGCAGGCTGACGCGGAGACCCAGCGCAAGGTTGCACGCGGCGAGATGGACTTCACCGATCTGGCGGCACAGGGACAGGACGACACCAAGAAACGCACGCCGCCTGTTGTACGCGCCTCTGGCGGAGGGGTGCAGACGAAGAAGCTGTCCGACATGACGGGAGACGACTTCCGGCGGGTGGACGACTACGTCAAGGGCGGAGGCGTGATCCGCATTGAGTAAAGAAAGGAATGTCTAAATGGCTGTTTTTGATAACCTGAACTATTCGACTTCCGCTGGCCTTTCCGCCAGCGTAGTCAACTTCCACACCAAGAAACTGCTGGAGAACATGCGTCCGGCGCTGATCCACACCCGCGACATGCAGATGGTGAATCTGCCGCTGAACAACGGTCGCCGGGTGCAGTTTCGTAAGCCTGTACCGCTGGATGCGCGGCTTGACCCCTTGGGTGAGGGCGTGACCCCGGAAGGCCAGAAGCTCAAGATGACCGAGCTGTGGGCGACCATCAAGCCCTACGGCGGTCACATCGAGTACACGGATGAACTGAACTGGGCGCTGTACGACAACACGACCCGGCTGATGGATGAGCAGCTTAGCAATCAGGCTTCGCTGACGCTGGACTGTCTTGCCCGGGACGCTTACAACAGCGGCCTGAACGTGCAGTACGCTGGCGGCAAGGGCTCCCGCACGGCGCTGACCGCCACGGACAAGATCACCTACGCGGAGGTCAAAAAGGCCGTGCGCACCTTGAAGAACAAGAACGTGAATAAGTTCGCCGACGGCTACTATCACGCTTTCTTGTCTCCTGACGCTACCTACGATCTAACCGAGGACGCCATGTGGATCGATGTGGCGAAGTATCAGGACAAGCGCAAGATCGAGACGGGCGAGCTTGGCGTGATGGCGGGCGTGAAGTTCTTTGAATCGACCAACGCGAAGACCTTTGACGCTGAGACCTACGTTGTCGGTACGAAGACCTCGCTGACCATCGCTTCCGGCGCTTATGACGCGGCAAAGAAGCAGGTCACGGTATCTGAGGCGCTGACCGACTACGAGTGCCGCTGCCTGATCGGTAAGGTGGTGCAGCTGCGCGGCGGCGCGTCCTCCGCGTACAAGTATGCGACCTGCCTGATCGAAAACGCGACCACGGACAAGGTGATTACCCTGCGTTGGGCTCCCACGGAGGAGGTCGTAACGGCGCTGGGCTCTGCGGCTGGCGCGATCCTGCCTGCGGGCGGCGGCGCTTCCGGTGTGACGGTGGCTTCCACGGTGATCTATGGTCAGGACTTTGCGGGCGGCGTTTCGCTGGGCGGCAACGGCGACAACGTGCAGATGATTATCAAGCCCGTCGGTTCTTCCGGTGCGACCGATCCCCTGAATCAGCGCGGCACGGTGGCCTGGAAGGTGAAGGGCGTGGCCTACACCATTCTGCAGGACGACTTTGGCGTGCGCATCGAGCATGCCGTGTCTGCCTGAGTGGACTGACATGGGGCGTCGGGGAATTCCCGGCGCCCTGCTTTTTTGAAAAGGAGGAATGAATATGGCAAAGACTGCAACCGCGACCCCTGCTGTGCAGGGGAAGGAAATGGTAGACATTTGGCTCCGTCCGCTGGACAAGGAAGGCACGGGCGAGGTTGACCAGAGCGTAACGGTGACGATCAACGGAAAGCCCATGCGGATTATGCGCGGCGAGAACGCGCAGGTCACGCCTGAAATGTATCTGATTCTGAAACAGAGCGGACGGTTCCCGGAGCTGAGGTGAGCATATGACGCTGGAAGAGCTGAAAAACCGTGTCATTTTTCAGGTGAACGCGGACGCGGACGATCTGAGCGATTATGAGCCGCATTTGACAGGCTACATCAACCGGGGCTACAACCTGCTGCTGTTTGCGCTGGTGAAGCGGCGGCTCCCGTCCGCAGGCTTCCCCACGCTCAGCGAGGACGCGGACACGCCCAAAATCCCAGCTTGGACGCATGGCGCGCTGGCGGATTATGCAACGTGGTTGGTTTACCGCAACGGCAACCCGCAGAAGCAGAGCCGGGGGCAGGCGTACCTGTATGCCTTTCAGGAGGTTGAAACGGAGTGCAAAGCCGCTTCCAGCGGGTACAGCATTGACGGCAGCACAGGAGAGATTGTGGAGGGCAGCACGATTCCCCCGCAGTTTTACAATGTGTATCCAGAGGCAGCGCCGGTAGACCCGGTATATGACGACATTTAACGCGAAAGGAGCGGCGGCATGCCGACGATCTATCAAACGCAGACCAGCATTCCCAGCTTTGGCGGCATTAACCAAAGCACGGACGGCTACAACATGTCGCTGCGATACGCGCAGTTTGCGGCGAACGCGGACGTGACGGGCGGTGGGCTTGCGCCCATGCGGGCAGGCGTACCCATCGCCCAGACCGTCGCCGCGCCCATTGGCACGCTGGCGCGGCTTCATAGGCGGTATCATGCAACAGAAGGCGAAAAGGACGTACTGGTTGCTATCGCCGGGGGCAAGGTGTACACCAAGCTTTACGGACATGACGACGCGTGGGCGGTGCGCTATTCTTCGCTGACGGAGGATAACTGTGACTGGGTGACGTATGAGGTCAACAAAACAGAGAGTGATGCGCCAACCGATGTACTGCTGTTCACGAACGCAAAGGACGGCATGTTCTGCCTGTATGGGGACAACCTGCAGGTAACGCCGGTAGAAACGCCTTACAAGTTCGGCGTTCTGGCGCGTTTTAATGAGCGCATCTGGGGAAGCGGCATTGCGGAGGATCCTGACAAGCTGGTGTATTCCGTCCCCTTCGACCCCTTTAATTGGGCGCAGAACAGCGAGATACCCGAGGACGGCGGCGGCGAGATCATGCAGCCGAGCTGGGACGGGGACAGTTTTCTTGCGCTGCGCACCTTTGGTAGTCAGCTACTGGCTTTTAAGAAAAACGCCATTTGGCGTGTATTGGGGACGAACCCCGGCGAATTTGTAATGAAGGAGCAGTACGGCGGCGGTGCATTGGAGGAGAACACCATTGCCGTGACTGGCGGCTATGCGCTGATGCTGGGCTATGGCGGACTGATGCGCTATGACGGCGCGGACACGTCCCCCTTCCGGCAACAGGATGTGCGGGAGATCATGGCGCAGGTGAACCCGGAAGCGCGGAGCCGCTCCTATGCTGTGATGGACGGCAAGCGGTATCTGCTGGCGTTGCCTTTGGGGAAAAGCACGGAGAATAACGCCGTGCTGGAATACAACATCACGGAGCAGTCCTTTTCCCTGATGCGCGGGGTCGGCGTCAAATCTTTCCTTGCGTTTGATGGGACGGTCTTGTATACTTCGGCATCAGCGCCGGGGACGGTGTATGTTTACGGTGGCGGCGAGGTGCTCCCCGTGACGTGGGCCAGCGGCTATCAGGATTTGGGCATGAAGCACAGCGTCAAGAGCGCTTTTATGCTGTACTTTACGGCAGCGGCTGAAAAACGCTTTCTGCTGACGCTGGGCGTGCGAACTGAAAAAAAGCTGAAACAGAAAGAGATCATGGTGACGCCGGGGAAAAGCCATCGGGTGATTTTGAACGTGTCCGGGCGGTACTTTCGGGTAGAGATCGGCTCACGTACCACAACGCCCTGGCAGCTAAACGGCGGCATAGAGATTAACATGGAGCTTGACCCTGACTGAGGAGCAAGGCAATGGCAACAGCGAATTATCAGTATATACAGCCCGTGGTTCCCTCGAACTGGAACAGCGAGGAAAAGCGCTATGCCAACATGGTGTTGGACGTGCTGGACACGATCTTTTCATGGAAGGGTCGGCTGACGGCGACCGACCTTTCGGAGAAGGGCAAGCAGCAGCTTACAGAGATTGTCGGGAAAAATGTGGAGCTGGACGCGGCGCAGATCAAAAATTTGAAGGCTGAGGTTGCGACCATCACAAAGGCCTATCTCAGCAGCGCGGAGATCGACTGGGCGAAAATCGACCGCTTGACTGCGACCATTGCGCAGATCACCAGCGCCAGCATTAAAAGCGCACAGATCGATTCCGCGCAAATCACCGACCTTGTCGCCAAGGTAGCTGAAATCGTGGAAGCGAACATTGGCAACATGAACGTGGACTGGGCGAAGATCGAGAGCCTTACGGCAGCGGTGGCAAATATCGCCAAGGCGCAGATCGGCACGGCGGACATTGACTGGGGTCACATCAAGGACTTGGTGACTGGTAAAGCCATTATTACCCAGGGCCAGGCAGGCGAATTGTATATCGCCGATCTGGCTGTTACCGAGGCGAACATGGTGAAGCTGACGCTGGGACAACTGCTCTTGAAGGGCGCAGACGGGGGCTATTACACGGTCAGCGTGGACGGCGAAGGCAACCTGAGCGCGGTGCGCACGGACGTAACGGAGGCCGTTCCGGACGGAACGCTCTCGGGGAACAAGCTCATTGAGGGGAGCGTTACGGCAGGGAAACTGAACGTGAAGGACATCTTTGCCGACAACGCCAGCATCCGCGACCTGATTGCGGCGAACGTGAACGTGGACGTGCTGTTCGCCCGGGAAGCGACCATTAATGCCATTAACGCCATGGATATTATGGCGAATGACCGCTTGAAAATTTTTGTGGATGGGCAGAACGCGCTGAACGAGCAGTTGAAGGCATGGTTCAACTTCAGCAAGGACGGCGTGCTAGGTATTGGGCGAAGCGACACGGCGTTTTCAACCACCATCAGCTTTGAAGAGCTAGCGTTTTGGTATTACTCGACAAAGGTTGCATACATGCGCGGCGATGAGATGCATGTGCCAAACGCGGTGGTTGATACCCGGCTGCGGATTGGGGATTTGAGCGGAGAAGTCGCGGGAGATTACGTGGTGTGGAGCTGAAAGGGTGAACTGTCATCGTTAAGTGACTGAGGGGTTATAGGAGGTAGTATGGCGCAGATTACGCTGAGTTCGGATCAGATTTGGCTAAAGGGCAAAGGGACGGTGGGGCAGGTATGGACGCCTACGCTGTCAGCGCTGCCTGCTGGGGCGATTATCAACAGCGTCACCCTCTCGTTTGTGTCAGGGCATGTTTACTCCTCGCCGGGACGCACGGAAATCTTTTGGGGCAGCGAAGCCATTGCCGCGAATCGGCTGTGGTATATCTCCAACGGCAGCGGCGACAACAATCGCACCACCATCAGTCTGACGGGGCGCGTAACGGGAAACGGGAGTTTCAGCCTGTTTTTCCGCAAGATCGCAAACAGCGCGGGGTCTGCGTCGAATGTGTATTTCTCCGACATCAGCATTGTGGTGGATTACACGAACCCCCTCAGCACGTTTACGCTAAACAAGACTTCCTTGGATGCGGGGGCGGCGCTGGGCGTGACCATCAGCCGGGCGGACAACAGCTATACGCACAAGGTGACCTATGCCTTTGGGACGCGGTCGCACACACAGACGGGGATTGGCACGTCTGCCAGCTATACCATCCCGCTGGCGTGGCTGGATCAGATCCCGAACGCCGTCAGCGGCACGGGATCGGTGACAGTGGAAACACTGAACAGCGCGGGCGCGTCCATGGGCAGCAGAAGCGTGAATTTCACCCTGACGGCGGGCGCGGGAGTCGTGCCAAGCGCCGGGACGCTGACGGCGGTGCTGGTGGATGGACTGGGCGGGGCTTACATTCAGGGGCACAGCAGGTGCAAGGCAACGCTTAGCGGCTACGCGGCGGGCACGGGCGCAACGGTGGCGGCGGTGACCATCACAGGCAATGGAAATTCCGCAAACGCGAACACGCTGACCAGCAGTCTTTTACGGACGGCTGGAACGGTGACGTTCTTGGCAACGGTGCGGGACAGTCGAGGACGAACGGCAAGCACGACGGCCTCCATCACGGTTACGGCATTTACGGACGTTGCGATCACAGGCAAGACAGCGCTGCGCTGCGGGAGCGATGGCACGGAAGACCGCACGGGCGGCAAGTCGGTAAAGCTGGGATGCAGCTACAGCTATACGGCGGTGGCGGGCAACAGTGTGACGGTACGGGTGTTTTGGCGAGTCGCGGGTGCGGCGGCGTGGAACGAGATCACGGGCTGGGAAAGCACCAGCGGATATACGGCGGTGGCGCTGGTGGATTCGGTGCCGTTGGATGCGCGGTATGAGATTCGATTCCTTGTCATGGACGCGGTAAGCCGGGCGGAACAGACAGCGGTGATCGACCCCGGCAAAGTGTTTATGGTTTGGTCAAAGGTGCGCAAGTGCTTTGGGCTGGGGACGTATCCGACCGGGGAGAAACGGCTTGCGCTGGCAGAGGACTGGGGGCTGTATCTGGGAGATCATCGGTTGAGCGCGGCGGCGAGGAATCTGCTGGACAACAGCGACTTTACAAACGCTGTAAACCAGCGAGAGAGTGCCAGCAGCGCGGGCAGTTGGAATTATATCGCAGACCGTTGGCTCTGCAAGGGTGCGGGGTTTGCGCTGAGCAGCAGCGGCATTACCATCCCGGCCTCCGGGCATCTGGTGCAAAGGGTGCCTGTCGGCATCGTCAGCGCTGCCAAGTTGACCGCCGTGTATCAGAAAACAGATGGGAGCATTGCGACCGCCACCATTTCGAAAGCGAACAACAACTACTATGAATATTCCATTTATAACGGCTCAGGTTCTGCGATCAAGGTGCGCTGGGCGGCGCTTTATGAAGGTGAATACACCGCCGCAAATCTCCCGCCTTACATCCCTAAGGGTTATGGTGTAGAACTGACCGAGTGTCTGCGATATTTTGAACGTGTTTACGATCACATCTATTTCAGTGCCGCCGGGGGTGTCCATTACTCTATCGGCTACACGCTCAAACAGGCGTGGCCGACCATAACGCTTGGGAAAACGAACCAGGTATCCGGCTTGAACGTGAAGTTTGAGGCATGGAACAATAACAAAGCTCATGCCGGAGGGCAGCTTGGCACGGCGACAGGCGAGGGTTATTGGTATGGATACTTTGATGTAAGTGCAGACTTGTAAAGGGGGGACCTCAGGATTGGAAAAAGTCATAAAATTCAGCGGGTGGACGCCTTCTCCAAATACTGTAACAATCGGCATGGAGCGAGACAACAAGGTTTTTTCGCTGAAATTTGAGGGGATGCCGGACTACCCAAACGGGACGGCATATCTGCACATTGACTGCGGCGAAAACGGCGCGGACAGCATCGAGATCGTGGACGGGCTTGCGGAGATCAAGCGCAATGTGACACAGTACGAAGGCGAGAAGGAAGCCTATGTGGAGATTCTTGCGGACGGAGATATTGTCTGGCACAGCGACGTGATTATGGTCACGGTGAAACGGCTCCCCGTCCTTGGCAAAAAGATCGAGCAGGCCTACCCCACAGCGTTTGAGCAAGCATTAGCGCAGACGGCGGCGGACAAGGCTG